>Ga0209415_10020978_pt1 | contig 10101 bp, 7 predicted proteins | sample PeaSoiSIISIP2007_FD_187696 | JGI IMG/M metagenome (GOLD analysis project Ga0209415, IMG submission 187696) | Peat soil microbial communities from Weissenstadt, Germany - SII-SIP-2007 (SPAdes) (version 2) | ecosystem: Environmental > Terrestrial > Soil > Wetlands > Peat | place: Germany...
CCGCCCTTGGCGCGCGTTTCCACGAGCAGGGAAATGAGCTGGCCGCCGGACTTGTAGCGCTCGTTCTGCGGCTGGTATTGCCACGCGGTGCCCATGGTGATGCAGGCTTCCCACGCCTCGTCGAGCGGCACGCCGGGGACGTTTTGCTCGGGCGTCGATATGGCGCCGCGGGTCACCACGATATCGGGCTGCAACTCCCAGGCCTCCTCGCGCAGGCCCTCGGGCGGCCCGTCGAAGAAGGCGATGGAGATGGGTCCGTACTTGGTCAGCAGCTCCTTGACCTGCGCCTTGTCGAGCGCCATCAGGCCGGGGTTGTGGATGGGCATGGTTTCCGGGCGGCGGCGGTCGACGATGACGCCGTTGGAGTGGAGCCAGTGAAAATCGTCGGGAGAGAAGTAGATGCCGGGGGCGATGCCCTGTTCGCGAAAGCCGGCCAGGACGTCGGCGAAGATGTCGCGTTTTAAGGGCGTGTGGTTGATGCCGAACCCCGTGGTGGCGGTGTCCCACATGGCGAATCCCGAGTGGTGCTTGGTGGTGAAGACCACGTACTTCACGCCGGCGAGCTTGGCCAGCGCGGCCCAATCCTGCGGGTGAAATTTGCGGGGGTTGAAGGTGGACGGCAGTTCGGTGAAGAAGCGGCGTGTGAAATCGTCCGAGGCTCCGACGAGCGAGTGGCTGATCACCACGCCGAGCTGGCTGTCGACGCTCCAGTGAATGAAGAGGCCGAAGCCCTGGTCGCGAAACCACTCGAGGCGCTCGGGCTTGTTGGCGGCGGGCACCATCTGGGCGGCGAGCGCCGCGGCGAAGAGGAGGGCAGAGAGCGCGAGGCGTTTCATGACACGTCAATTCTACCTGAGGATGCGAGAATAGAGGTGCATATGGTGTCCCTGGACGATCTGCGGCTGGAGAAACGCGCGGCAATCCTCGATCTGGCCCGGCGGCACGGGGCCCGAAGCATCCGGGTGTACGGTTCCGTGGCACGTGGGCAGGCTACGGACACGAGCGACCTGGACCACTCTTGGAATGGGAGCCGGATCGCAGCCTGCTGGATGTGGTGGGTCTGAAGCAGGATCTGGAGGATCTGCTGGGAGTGGCCGTTGATATCGGCTCGGAGGGCGGACTCCACTGGTTCATTCGGGACGAAGTTCTGCGTGAAGCCGTGCCGCTCTACCTACGCATATACTAGAAATTGGACAATCACCATGGCGACCGCTAAAGAAGAGATTCGCAGGATGCTCGATACGCTTCCAGACGATGCAAGCTGGGAGGACGTTCAATATTCAATCTACGTCCGCGAGCGCGTTGAACGGGGCCGGCGCGAAGCGGATCAAGGAAAGTTGATTGATCAGGACGAAATCGAGCTCCGGATGAAGCCGTGGCTCGACGAGTAACCTGGACAGACTCTGCATGGCAGGAATTGGAGTGCGCGGCCAGTTTCGTTGCCAGGGACTCCCCTCGGTACGCCGTTGCCCTTGTGGATGAGGCGAGATCTGCCGCCAGATCACTTCGCAAGTTCCCCAGGCGGGGGCGGGTTGTACCGGAGGTTGGAGACGACCGCGTGCGAGAAGTGTTCGTCAAGAGCTATCGGCTGATCTATGAGATCAGGCAGGACGGCACCGTGATCCTGGGCTTCATTCACGGTGCCCGCCGCTTTCCGTTCAACCTCTTGTGAAGAGTGCCGGCGGCAACGGCGTACCCTTTTGGTCCGGCGTCACCGCTGAATTCGCGCCGATCCGCCTTTGGCAAATGCGCGCACCTGGTCCACGGTCGCCATGGTGGTATCGCCGGGGAACGTCGTCAACAGCGCGCCGTGAGCCCAGCCCAGCTTCACCGATTCCTGCGGCGATTCGCCGGTGAGCAGGCCGTAGAAGAAACCGGAGGCGAATCCGTCGCCGCCGCCCACGCGGTCGTGGACGTCCAACTCGGCGGTGGGGGCGTGGTGAGTCTCCCCGTTGATCCACGCCACCGCGCTCCAGCCGTGCCGGTTGGTGGAAACCACTTCGCGGAGCGTCGTGGCGACGATCTTCACCTGCGGATGCTTCTTCACCACCTGGCCGATCATGCCGAAAAAGGCGCTGGGGTCGAGCTTGGACTTGGCGGCGACCTCCGGACCGGGGATGCCAAGGCCCTTTTGCAGGTCTTCCTCGTTGCCCACCAGCACGTCCACGTTCTTCACGATGCGGTCGACCACCGCGACCGCCCGCTCTTCGCCGCCGGAGATGCCCCACAGCTTGGCGCGGTAGTTCAAGTCGAACGACACTACGGCTCCAGCAGCCTTGGCCGCCTGCATGCCCTCGATGATCACCTCGGCGGTGGTGGGCGACAGCGCCGCGAAGATTCCACCGCTGTGGAACCAGCGCACGCCGCCCGCGAAGATGGCGTTCCAATCGAAATCGCCGGGCTTGAGCCGTGCCGCAGCCTCGTTCGAGCGGTTGTAGAAGACCACCGGGCCGCGCACGCCGTGGCCACGGTCGCTGTACACAGTAGCCATGTTGGGGCCAGTGACACCGTCGTGCTTGAAGCGCTTGTAGAACGGCTTCACACCCATGGCCCGGACGCGCTCATGGATCAGGTCGCCAATGGGGTAATCGACCATTGCGCTGACGATGCCGGTCTGTAGGCCGAAGCAGTCCGACAGGTTGGCGGCGCAATTGAATTCGCCGCCGCTGACGTGGAGGTGGCACTTGGTGGCCTTGCGGAAAGGAATGATGCCGGGGTCCAGGCGGTGGACCATGGCGCCTAGGGAGACGAAGTCCAGGGCGCCATGTTGGGGGATATTCAGACCATGGTTCATAAAATAGTCAACTGACTTCATAGTGCTTGAGGATTTCGGACCAGCGTCCCTGCGCCTGCAGAAGCAGTTCGATGGCTTCGCGGACCGCACCCTGGCCGCCGGGAACGCGGGTGGTGTAATGCGCGATCGCTTTGACTTCGGGCCGGGCGTTGGCCGTGGCGATGGCCAGGCCGACACGCCGCATCACCACCACGTCGGTGAGGTCGTCGCCGATATAGGCGACTTCGGCGGGAGCGATCCTGGCGTCGGCGAGAATCTCCTCGAGGATGGGGATCTTTTCGGTGTGCCCCTGGTACACGTATTTGAGCTTGCACTGTTTGGCGCGCTCGATGGTGGCCGGCGACACGCGGCCGCTGATCAGGCCCGTGGGAATTCCCAGGCGCGCCAGCCATTGCAGGCCGATGCCATCCTGGGAATCGAAGCCTTTGGTCTCCACCATGTTGCCGTCGGGCCCGGGCACGTTGTAGAGCTTGCCATCGGTGAGCACGCCATCCACGTCCATCAGGAGCAGGCGGATTCCGGCGGCCAGTTGGGTTACGTCTGCGGCCATTGTGCTAGACCGTGTAAGTGCCGGCGGATACGCTGCCGCCTTTGCCGGTCCAGTTGGTGTGGAAGAACTGGCCGCGGGGGCGGTCCACGCGTTCGTAGGTGTGGGCGCCGAAGTAGTCGCGCTGGGCCTGCAGGAGGTTCGCGGGCAGGCGCCCGCTGCGGTACCCGTCGTAGAACGAAAGCGCGGTGGTGAAGGCGGGGACGGGCACGCCGGCTTCGACAGCCATGGCCACAACACGCCGCCACGATGGCTGGCAGCGGTCGATGACGTCGTGGAAATACGGGTCGAGCAGCAGGTTGGTGAGGCCGGGGTCGCGGTCGAAAGCTTCCTTGATCTTAGACAGGAAGGCGGAGCGGATGATGCATCCGGCGCGCCACACCAGGGCGATGCCGCCGTAATTGAGATTCCAGTGATACTCCTTGGCGGCCTCGCGCAGCATCATGAATCCCTGCGCGTAGGATACGACCTTGGAGGCCAGCAAGGCGCGGCGCGTGTCTTCGACGAACGCTTCGCGGTCGCCTGAGAACTGGTATTTCGGGCCGGAGAGAATCTTGGAGGCGGCCACGCGGTCGGTCTTCATAGCGCTCAGGCAGCGCGCGTACACGGCTTCGCCGATCAGGGTGAGCGGCATGCCGAGATCGAGGGAGTTGACGCTGGTCCACTTGCCGGTGCCCTTCTGCCCGGCGGTGTCCAGGATCTTGTCGACCACGTATTCGCCCTGCTCGTCCTTGTAGGCCAGGATGTCGCGGCTGATCTCGATGAGGTAGCTGTCGAGCTCGCCCTTGTTCCACTCGCCGAAGACGTTGTGCATCTGGTCGTTGCTCATGCCGAGCCCTTCCTTGAGGAGCTGATAGGCCTCGCAGATGAGCTGCATGTCGCCGTACTCGATGCCGTTGTGGACCATCTTGACGTAGTGGCCGGCGCCATCCTCGCCCATCCAGTCGCAGCACGGCGCGCCGTCCGGAGTGCGGGCGCAGATAGCCTGGAAGATGTCCTTGACGAGGGGCCACGCCTTCGCGCTGCCGCCGGGCATCATCGAGGGGCCGTAGCGCGCGCCCTCCTCGCCGCCGGAGACGCCCGTGCCGACGTAGAGCAGGCCCTTGCTCTCCAGGTATTTGGTGCGGCGGATGGAATCGGGGAAATGCGTGTTGCCGCCATCGATGAGCAGGTCGCCGGGATCGAGGTGGGGAAGCAGCAGTTCGATGAAGTCGTCGACCGCCTGGCCGGCCTTGACCATGAGCATAATCTTGCGCGGCCGCTTCAGCAGGCTCACCATCTCTTCGATCGAGTGTGCGCCGATGATGGTCTTGCGGCCCTTGGCGGCGTCGTTCAGGAATTCGTCGACCTTGGATGCGGTGCGGTTGTAGGCCACCACCGTGTATCCGTGGTCGTTCATGTTCATGATCAGGTTCTGGCCCATGACGGCGAGGCCGATCAATGCGATATCTGCGGTTGGTTCCATGCGGTTGCTCCTAAGGTGAAGCGGACGGAATTTCTTTTATAGCACGCGGCACGGCTGGGCTCCGCGGGCGGTTCTGCCGGCATTAATTTCCGGTTGCCAGCGGGACCATCACACCCCAAGTGAAACCGACGCTGGTTGGACAGCTCATACTGAATTGGCCAGCCGCGCTCAGCGGAACACGCCAGTCCACCTGATAGACGGCGACCATCCCTGGGGCCAGCCCGGCAAACGTGAGCTCGACTGGGGATTTGTCATAGGAGGGCGAGCTGACGTCAGTAACATCAACACAGGCCGGCTGCGGCGAAATGCGGGCCAAAGGCTCAGTTGACGGCGCGGCCTCGCCAAAGGGAACGGCGGGGCGGGTCGGATCGAGGCCGACCGCATAGGTGTGGAGGATTTCGCCGGCGTGGGCTGGATTGTCGATGGTGACCAGCGCGCTCCAGTCTTCATGGACAGTATTTACCGCCTCGGGCGCACCAGTGAGGACCGCCGTAACCAGATCGAATTGTGCTTCAAACGGCGAAGGTGAGCTCGCTACCACGTGGAGCGGCGCCTGATAATCTCCATAGTCGCCCGTGGTGGCGTCAGCGGGTACCAGTAGATCAATGCCAGCCGGGTCCACGTTCAGGATGGGCGCCGGTCGGCCTTGAATCGAGACGCTGACGCCGCCCAGGGATTCCGGCAAAGGCGGCACTGCGGAGAAACTGGCGGATGACAGGCCGCCGCCGGTAAGCACGACGCGTTTGCCCGGAGCGAGGCCCGGCGGGAATGGCACGAGGTAGGGAGTTGGCGAGGGAAACATCAGGTTCAGGAAGGGCGTTCGCGGGATCAGTTCCTGCACCTGGCCCGAACTCACGGAGATCCTGAGCAGCCGGCCGCCCAGGGTTAACGCATATGCTACCGTGCCATCGCCGGATAGGATGGCCTCCGCGAGGCCATCGGGTTCACTGGTGACATCCCGATTGCCATCGCCCTCGATGCCTGCCAGCCAGGCTTGCGGCGTCCCCGTGCGATTGGATAGGTATAGGACTTGGCGCCCGTCGTCCGTCATGGATGGGAAGTAGCCGTCGGCGACGAACAGGCTGGTGGTAGGCAGGCCGGGGCTGGCGACGCGCACTGAGTTCTTGTTGGTAACGGGGTCGTGCGCCGTGAGGAGGATGGTTTGGCCGCTGGCATCGATGGTGGCGTCAGCGAAGAGGACCTGACCGGATGGGGGCGGGACCTGCTGGATGGTTCCTCCAGCCAGGATCAACAGGGCCCCGTCGCTGGTGAGAACCGCCGTTCCGTTGTCGGCCACCAGTTGTCCCGTTGCCGAGGCGGTACTGTCCAGCAGAATGAAGCGGTTGGATGAGCCGTCCGCGTTGCCGTATGAGGCCAGGATCTGGCCGGTACCGAGGTCGATCGCATATCCAGCGTAGGGGCCGAATGATATATGCTCCCCGCCGGTTGAGGGCCAGTTTCCCGTTTCGGCTGAGCCAGAACTCACCGGGGTAGTCGCGGGATTGACCTTCGGTGACGACGGTGCTGGTGTAGCGATCGATCTTCACGCAGTTGTATACATCGGCCGCATTGCCGTCGAGGCAGGAGCACTGGCCGACGACGGCCCACACCGAGCCCTCCGATGCGGCGCGGAGGGCGGTCAGGTCGTATGCACTGCTGCACGGTTGGTCCTGGTTCGCGATATCCCGCGAATACAAAAGGTGGAGGCCCGAGGAATCGAACTGGAAGATTTTCCCATAGGCGGGTTCCGCGGTGTTCTTCTCGGCGAGCGGCGTGGCAAAGAAGAGAACCGATCCGTCGCCCGGGGTCGACAAGCTGGAGAACTGGGCGAATGCACAGGCCGATGTTCCGGCGCCGAACAGGAGGATCCGGAGCGTACGCCGGGTCCGGCCCTTCGAGGCTGATGTGCCCATGTTCCCCAATTCAAAGACTCGGAACCGGTTGGGTTCAACTACACTTGGAAGCGGCCATCATTAACGTGCGCTTATATTAACATCCAATTAACAACGGTTGCGCTCAGGGCGGGCAGGGGTAAAATCTGACTCATGATCAAAACACGTTTTCTCGGTGCTGTCCTTGGAACCGCCCTCCTTGCCGGGGGGCTTGCCATTGCGCAACCGCCTAAGAAGAATGTCTCGGCCGCACGCCATCCGAATCTCGCGGCCGCACAGGACCTCAGCCAGCGAGCCTATAACAGGATCATGCAGGCACAGCAGGCCAACGAGTGGGATATGCAGGGTCATGCCCAAAAGGCCAAAGAGCTGCTGGATCAAGTCAACAGAGAGCTGAAACTGGCAGCCGAGGCGGCCAACAAGAACGCCAAGTAGACAGACCGCGACATTCTGGACCGCTCCCTGACCGCGTGCCGGCAGGGAGCGATCGGTTCACTTCGCCGTGCCGGTCACCACGGTGTGGGGGCTCTTGGGCACGGGGTGTGCGGCCACGCCCTCAAAACCGGCCTCGTGCAACATGGCCTCGAGCTGGCGGAAGGTGTAGGCGTCGCCGGATGGGGTGGTGGCCAGCATCACGAGGCTGAAAGCCGCGGCCATGGGCGGCGAGACGCGGTCTTCGTTGGGGACGAATTCCAGCACCGCCACGCGCCCGCCGGGCTTCATCGCGCGGTGCACCTTCTGGAGCAGCCCGATGCAGGTGGGCGTGTCGAAGTGGTGCAGGAAATTGGTGAGCAGCGCGATGTCGTACGGCCCGCCGTAGTCCACGTCGAAGGCGCTGCCGGGCAGGGCATCGAAGCGAGCTTCGACTCCGGCTTTGCGGGCGTTGGCTTTCGCCACCTCGAGCACCGGAGCCCAATCGACCGCCACGATGCGCGCCTCCGGATGCTGCCTGGCCACCTCGATGCCGAACAGGCCGTGACCGGCGGCGATGTCGAGCACGCGCACCGGGCCGGAGAGTCCTTCCAGCACGATGCCTCCCAGCGGCGCCGCCACGGGCGCCATCATGGGCGCCATGCTGTGGGCGAACTCCACCCAGACGGGGTTTTCCGGTTCCACGCTGCCTTCGCCGGGGAGCAGCGTGCGGCCGTTGCGAATCACCTCGGCCAGGTTCTGGAACGAAGACACCATGGTCGAATTGCCGAGAAAGCGCGAAATCGAGGCGATGCAGGACGGAGAGCGCGGGTCGAGGAAGGCGGCGCTGGTCGGGGTGTGGCCGTATCGGCCATCCTTCTTGGTGAGCAGCTCGATGATGGTCAGGTAATCGCACAGAATGCGGATGCCGCGCGGGGACGCGGAACAGCGCTGCGCCAGCGAATCCACGTCGTCCAGCCCCTCGCCTATGGCGCGAAACAGATCCAGCTCGATGGCGGCGCGCAGAGCGGCGGTGCGCTCGTAGGCCAGCAGCGTTTCAAAAACCAGTCCGGGCAGGGGTGTGCCTGCCGGTTGTGGTGCGGTTCCCAAGGTAAAGCCTCCTTAGATTGGTTTTGTGATTATACCTCGGACGGTTTTGGGACTGGGTGCTTGCCAGCCGCGCAGCCTGCGACTGCGGAGGATCTGGCGAAATGGCTGCACGCTCTCAGCGTTGGTGGGGCAGGCGCTTTCGCCTGGATAGCGTCGGGATAAACCGGCGTGAAGTAGTGAATTATGACCGAAGAAACCAACGGCGAGGCCGCGAATTCGAGCGTAACCATCGGCGGCATAGGAGCCGTTGAGCTCGTTGCAAGTGCCAATCCAGGCCGGGTCGCCCCGGTCTTCCAATTGCTGCATGAATTCCAGGTTGTAATCGCCAGGAACGCCGAAGATGTGCCGGATGCCTGCCTCATGAAGCCGGCGGAGCAAGAAGTGTCCGATGGGTTGTTTCATGTCGTCAGCCTTTCCAGCAGACTACGCGACCAGAGACATCCCGTTAGAGGCGCAGATCAGCTTCTTGTTGACGAATTCCTGAATTCCGAGATCGGAAAGCTCCTTTCCATAACCGGACCTCTTGATCCCGCCGAAGGGCAGATCCGCTGTGCTTACCGACGGATAGTTGATAAAGACCATGCCGGTCTCAATTCTGCTGGCAACCCGTTTGCCCAGCTCGATGTCCTTGGTGTAAATGGAGCCGCCCAAACCGAAGGGAGAATCGTTAGCGATCGCGATCGCTTCCTCTTCATCCTTGGCTGACAAGATGAGAGCGACAGGGCCAAAGAACTCCTGTCTATACGCGGGGTTGTCGGGCGCTAAATCGGTAAGAATGGTCGGCTGCATAAATGAGCCCTTGCGGTTCACTCGCTTACCTCCGGTCAAGATCTTCGCGCCGTGAGCAACCGCCTCATTCACCTGCTTTAACAGGAGGGTAAGGGCGGCCTCTGATGCGAGGGGCCCAAGCGTCACGGTCTCATCGAAGGGGTCGCCGATTTTGAGCGACTCCAGCGCGCCGCGAAACATTTTGAGGAACTCGTTAAGCCTGGGTCCGACGAAAATGAATCGTTTCGCGCCGATGCAGGTTTGTCCGGCATTGCCGATCCGTCCTACGACGGCCATCTTCACCGCGTCCTCCAACTCATAATCTTCCAGGACGATGAACGCATCGCTTCCGCCCAGTTCCATTGTCGATTTCTTCAGATTCTTGCCGGCACGCGATGCAAGAGATTCGCCCGCCCGCTCGGATCCCGTCAATGCAACTCCTCTGGTACGTGGATCGTCGATGAGCTTCGCGACCCGATCGTTGGAAAGAAATACATTGGTATACGCGCCGCGTGGCGCGCCCGCCTCGATCAAAAGCTGTTCAAACGCGACTGCGCACTGCGGCACACCGGGTGCATGCTTCACCAGCATCACGTTTCCCGAGGTGAGATGCGGGGCGGCGAAGCGCGCGAGTTGGTAATAGGGATAGTTCCACGGCTGCACGCCGACTAGCACTCCGAGCGGGGAGTACTCGATGTACGCATCGCCGGCGATCGAATTGAGAGGGCGAGTTGCCAGAAACGTCTCTGCATGGTCGGCGTAATATTGGAGAATCGAGGCGCTAAGTTCCACCTCTCCCCGGCTCTCGGCGATCCGCTTCCCCATCTCGAGCGTCGCGAGTCGCGCGAACTTCTCCTTCTGTTCGAGCATCAGCGAAGCGGCCTTGCCGACCACCTGTGCCCTTTCGCGGATGGATTTCCTGGACCAAACCTCACGAAATGTCTGCTCGGCGGTTACGAGCATCTCTTCCATCTGTTGATCGGTGTGTTCGTCGAAGGTGCGCAGCAGCTCTCCGTTCGATGGGTTCACGCTTTGATAGGGAATTCGGGCTTTCGAGTGGATGTAACGGGTTGGGGAGCAGACGGCAAGAAGCACGGGGGCGGGGTGTACACCG
>Ga0209415_10020979_pt1 | contig 10100 bp, 13 predicted proteins | sample PeaSoiSIISIP2007_FD_187696 | JGI IMG/M metagenome (GOLD analysis project Ga0209415, IMG submission 187696) | Peat soil microbial communities from Weissenstadt, Germany - SII-SIP-2007 (SPAdes) (version 2) | ecosystem: Environmental > Terrestrial > Soil > Wetlands > Peat | place: Germany...
AGTCGCGCTGGGACATCGAGTCGGAGTGGTCGTTCCAGATGTTGATCGGCGCGCCGATCGCGCGGTTGGCGACGGTCATCACGATCGGCAGCCCGAGCCCGGAGGCGTTGTAGAGAGCCTCGGCCATGAACAGCAGGCCCTGGCTGGCCGTCGCCGTGTACGTGCGCGCGCCCGTCGCCGAGGCGCCGATCGCGACGGACATCGCCCCGAACTCCGACTCCACGTTGACGAACTCGCAGGGCGCGAGCTCGCCCGTCTTGACCATCCCCGAGAGCGCCTCGACGATGTGTGTCTGCGGCGAGATCGGGTAGGCGGGGATCACCTCCGGACGGCAGAGCGCCACGGTCCGTGCGACGGCGCGTGAGCCCTCGAGCTGCTCAAGCATGGGCGAGCGCCTCGATCTCCTCGGCCACGAACGCGAAGCACGCCTGCGCGGCGAGCGCGTTGCCCTCGGCCAGGGCGCCGGGGAAGCGCGCCCGGATCGCGGCGCAGACCGACTCCAGCGAGACGACCGCGGTGAGCGCCGCGAGGCCGCCGAGCAACGCGGCGTTGGCGCGCGGCGCTCCCGTGTGGGTGCGCGCGAGGTCCGAGGCCGGGACGGTCAGCAGGCGCTCGCGTTGAAAGCCGCCGGCCCACTGGCCGAGCCCGAGCTCGTCGAAGGAGCGCACCGAGTTGATCAGCACGTAGCCCTCGGGCCGCAGGCCGCCGAACACGTCGACCTGGTGCAGGAGCGTCGGGTCCTGGACGATCAGCGCGTCCGGCTCGGCGACCGGCTCGCGCGTGCGGATCTCGTGGTCGTCGATGCGGCAGAAGGACACGACCGGGGCTCCCGTCCGCTCCGAGCCGAAGCTCGGGAACGCCTGGGCGTGGCGCCCCTCCTGAAACGCCGCCAGCGAGAGCAGCTCGGCGGCCGTGACCACACCCTGCCCGCCGCGTCCGTGTATTCGCACCCTGAACATCCGCCGCCCTATCGCCGTGAAGACATCCGCATCTCTTGACTGAAGTCCAGCAGCACGCGTGACCCCTCGCATCCGTGCAAACCCCGCACGTCGGTCGGCCGTTCGCCGCGGCTGCCCCACGGCGCCGCGGGTCGGCGGCCGTCAAGCTGATAGACCACTCCCAGCGGCGAACAGGAGACCGAGCAGCATGTGCCTGGCCATACCCGGCAGAGTGGTGGAGATCGTCGACCGCGACGACCAGCTCGTGCAGGTTGACGTGACCGGCGTGCGGCGCACCGTCAACGTCGGGCTGCTCGACGTCGCCGAGCTCGACTCCCTGCTGGGCAGCTGGGTGCTGATCCACGTCGGCTTCGCGCTCTCGGAGATCGACGAGCGCGAGGCGCAGGCGACGCTCGCGCTGCTGCGCGAGATGGGCGACGACTACGCGCAGGAGCTCGCGCAGCTGCGTGCGAGCGCAGCCGGATGAGGAGGGCCCCCGGCCTCGGCCGTCCCGGCGGGCGCGGCGTGCGCGGCGCCTCCGCGCACGGCACCACACACGCCGCGCAGCCCTGCCAGACCTGCGGGGACCTCGCCGAGCCGATGCGCGTGCTGGGAGTCGACCAGGAGGTGGGGCTCGCGCTGTGTCTCGCCGAGGACGGGCGCGAGCTGACAGTGGACACCGCGCTGCTCGGCGAGGTGCTGGCGGGCGAGTCGCTGCTCGTGCACGCCGGCGCAGCGCTGGCCCGTATCGGCGGGGAGCGCCCGTGAAGTTCGTCGCCGAGTTCCGCGACGCCGAGCTCGGGCGCGCGCTGGCCGGCGAGATCGGCGCGCTCGTGGAGCCCGGGCGCAGCTACAAGCTGATGGAGGTCTGCGGGGGCCACACCCACTCGATCTACCGCTACGCGCTCGAGAGCCTGCTCCCCGACCAGGTCGAGCTGGTGCACGGCCCCGGCTGTCCGGTGTGCGTGCTGCCGATGGGCCGCGTCGACGACGGCATCGCGATCGCGCGGCGCCCCGAGGTGATCTTCGCCTGCTTCGGCGACATGCTGCGCATCCCAGGGTCGCACGGGAGCCTGCTCGACGCCAAGGCCGAAGGCGCGGACGTGCGCATGGTCTACTCGCCGCTGGACGCCCTGGAGCTCGCGCGCCGCAACCCCGACCGCGAGGTCGTGTTCTTCGCGATCGGCTTCGAGACCACAGCGCCTTCCACCGCGCTGACGCTCAGGCGCTGCCGTGCGGAGCAAATCGCGAACTTCTCGTGCGTGTGCAACCACGTCACGATCGTGCCGCCGCTGCGGGCGCTGTTGGAGTCGCCGGCGCTCGAGCTCGACGGCTTCATCGGCCCGGGTCACGTCTCGACGGTCGTGGGCGCGCGTCCCTTCCAGTTCGTCCCCGCCGACTACCGCAAGCCGCTGGTCATCTCCGGGTTCGAGCCGCTGGACGTGCTCCAGTCGATCCACATGCTGCTGGCGCAACTGGCCGACGGCCGCTGCGAGGTGGAGAACCAGTACGCGCGAGTCGTGCCCTGGGAGGGGAACGCGCGCGCGCTGGAGGTGATGGCCGAGGTGTTCGAGCTGCGACCGCACTTCGAGTGGCGCGGTCTCGGCTTCATCTCCAACAGCGGCCTGAGGCTCTCCGACGCATACGCCGAGCTCGACGCCGAGCGCAGGTTTGACACGCCCGGCATCCGCGTGGCCGACCCCAAGGCCTGTCAGTGCGGCGAGGTGCTCAAGGGCGCGATCAAGCCGTGGGAGTGCAAGGTGTTCGGCACGGCCTGCACGCCCGAGCGCCCGATCGGGACCTGCATGGTCTCGCCCGAGGGCGCCTGCGCGGCCTATTACACCTACGGACGCCACGCCGGCGCGGCGGCGCGGGGCGCGGGCGAGGTCCGGCGCGAGGTGATCGCGTGAGCGAGGCCACGCGCGAGCAACGCATCCTCGAGATCGTCCAGCGCTCCCGCGCGGGCAGGCCCCGCTTCACCGAGCAGCACGTCACGATGGCCCACGGTGCCGGCGGCAAGGCGTCGCAGTCGCTGATCGAGGGGCTGCTGCTGCCCGCCCTGGGCAACAACGACACCCTCGCGGAGCTGGCAGACGCGGGCACGCTCGCGCTCAACGGAGCCACGCTCGCGCTCACGACCGACAGCTTCGTGGTCACGCCGCTGCGCTTCCCCGGCGGCTCGATCGGCGAGCTGGCCGTCAACGGGACGGTCAACGACCTCGCGGCCGTGGGTGCACGGCCGCTCGCGCTGACGCTGTCGCTGGTGCTGGAGGAGGGGCTCGACAGCGACGAGCTGCGCGCCGAGATCGAAGCGATCGCGCACGCGGCCGAGCTGGCCGGGGTTCAGGTGATCGCAGGCGACACGAAGGTCGTCCAGCGCGGAGCAGCCGAGAAGATGTACGCGTGCACCACCGGGCTCGGCGTGGTCGACCCGCGCGCGCGGCTGTCTCCCGCCGGACTGCTGAGCGGAGACCGCATCCTCGTCTCAGGGCCCGTCGGCGAGCACGGCATGGCCGTGATGCTCGCGCGCGAGGAATTCGCGCTGCAGGCCGACATCCGCTCCGACACCCGCTCGCTGTGGCCCGCCGTGGACGGCCTGCTGGCGGCAGCCGGCGAGGATCTTCACTGCGTCCGCGACGCCACCCGCGGCGGCGTGGCGTCCGCGCTGAACGAGCTCGCGCGCGCCTCGGCGGTGGCAGCGCTCGTGCGCGAGGCCGATGTGCCCGTGTCGCCGGCCGTGGCTGGCGCCGCGGAGCTGCTCGGGATCGACCCGCTGTACGTCGCCAACGAGGGCACGCTCGTGGCCTTCGTCGCCGAGCGGGCGGCCGCGGCCGCGCTGGCGGCCCTGCGCGCGGTGCCCGGCTGCGAGCGCGCGGCCGAGATCGGGGAGGTGCTCGCCGAGCCGCCCGGGATGGTGCTCGTCGATACGGCCTTCGGCGGGCGGCGGGTGATGGACCTGCTCGCGGGCGATCCGCTGCCGCGGATCTGCTGAGCTCGTGCATGAGCTTTCGATCAGCCGCTCGATCCTCGACGCCGCGATCCGTCACGCCGAGGGCCGCCGGGTCGTGTCGGTCAGCCTGAGCGTGGGAGCGCTTCGCCAGGTGGTTCCGGACACGCTCAGCTTCTACTTCGAGCTCGTCTCCAGGGGCACCGCCTGCGAGGGCGCCGAGCTGCAGACGCGGCTGGTGCCGGCGCGCATGAGTTGCGCCTGCGGACACGCGTGGGAGCTCTCCGAGGTGAGCTTCCGCTGCCCGCGCTGCGACGGCGGCGAGGTCACCGTGCTCGACGGCGAGCAGCTGTGCGTCGAGGCGATCGAGGTGCAGGATGGGGCGCCGGCGCTGCCCGGCGCCGGCGGCTCAGGCTGACAGCCCGCGGGCCGTCTGCAGCACCTCCTCGGCGAGCGCGCCGAGCACGGCGCGGACGGGATCCGAGAGCCCGCTGCCGGCGTCGAAGCGCTCTCCCTCGACGCCGAACACGAGCACCCGTGCGGGCAGCCGCCCGATCGCGCGGGCCAGCTCGATCGCCTCCCTGAGCCCGACGGCATGGGTGGACGTCGAGCTGTGCAGGTCCGCCGGCAGCGGCTGGCGCGTGGCGTCGATGCGGTGCACCGTTCCCGCTGGAGCCCCCGAGCGGACAGCGTCCACGATCACCACCGCGGCGGCGTCGCGCCAGCGCTCGAGCAGCCCGAGCGCCTCTCCCTCCTGCTCGATCACCGCGATCTCGGCGGGGTCGACACGGCCGCGCAGCGAGCCGGCGAGCTCCAGCCCGGCGCCGTCGTCGTGGCGCAGGGAGTTGCCCACGCCGATCACCGCGACGCGCGCGGGCGCGTTCGCGGCGTCCCGCGCGGGCAAGCTCGCGGGATCGGCCTCAGCCACGGTCGAGCGTGAGCGTGAGGAAGTGCGTAGCGCAGGAGATACACGGGTCGTGGTTGCGGATCGCCTGCTCGCAGCGGAGCTTGAGCTGATCCTCGGGGAGGTCGAGCCCGCCTTCCACGACCGTCCTCAGGTCCTGCTCGATCGCGAGCTGGTTCTGGGAGGTGGGCGGCACGATGCGCGCGTCGAGGATCGTGCCGTCCTCGTCGATCTCGTAGCGGTGGTAGAGGAGCCCGCGTGGAGCCTCGGTCGCGCCATGCCCCACCGCACGCCGCGGGATGACCTCGACGGCCGGCGCTTCGGGCTGCTCGTAGGAGTCGATGATCGCGAGCGCCTCGTCGCACGCCTGTACGAGCTCCACCGCACGCACGACGATGCTCTGGAAGGGGTTGCGGCAGACCGCGCCCAGGCCGGCGGCGAGCGCGGCCTCTGCGGCCAGCGGGCGCAGCTCCTGCGAGGCGAGGGCGTAGCGGGCCAGCGGCCCGGTCAGGTAGGTGCCGCGCTCGCGCAGACGCGCGTGGAGCGCGTTTGAGTGCTCGACGTGCTCCTCCACGAAGTGCTCGTCGAAGGCGGCGGGCGGGATCTCCAGCCCGCCGTCGGAGCGGATCGCGCCACGGTCGATCGGGTAGGCGCCGGGCTCGGACAGCGCGACCAGCTCGGGGGCGCGCTCGACGTCGGGGAACGGCAGCGTGGCCGTCCAGCGGACGGTCGCCAGCGCGGTTTCCAGGGCGCGCTCCAGCGGATCGTGCAGCGCGCGCAGCTCGCCCGGCGCCGGAGCCCTGTAGAAGCCGCCGACGCGCACGTTGATCGGGTGCACCTCGCGCCCGCCCACGGCGGCCATCAGCGCGTTGCCCGCCTTCTTCATCTGCAGCCCCTGCTCGACGATCTCGCGGTGGTCGCGGGCCATCTCCACGGCGCCCGCGTAGCCGAGGAAGTCCGGCGCGTGCAGCATGTAGACGTGCAGGCTGTGGCTCTCGATCCACTCGCCGCAGTAGAGCAGCCGGCGCAGGTCGCGCAGCGGCCCGGAGTCGATCGCGACGCCGCACGCGTCCTCCATCGCCCGCACGGAGCTCATCTGATAGGCCACGGGGCAGATGCCGCAGATGCGCGCGGTGATGTCGGGCGCCTCCGTGAACGCCCGGCCGCGCAGCAGCGCCTCGAAGAAGCGGGGCGGCTCGTAGATGCGGAGCTTGACGTCGGTGACCTCGCGTCCGTCGAGCTTGACGTACATCGCCCCCTCCCCCTCGACGCGCGCGAGGTAGTCGGTGCGGATCACGCGGGTGCGCTCGCCGCCTTCGCCGGCCCCGCTCATGTGCCCCGCTCCCCCGCGCCTTCGCCCGCAGCCCGCTCGCCCGCGGCGGCCCGCTCGCTCGCCTGCCGGAATGGGCCTGCGTCGGCAGTGAAGGTCCGGTAGATGCGCACGATGTCGGCTTCGCCGCTGCCGAGCTCGCTCATGCGCGCGCTCAGGGAGGAGGTGTTGGGCGCCTCCATCGGCCCGTAGCAGCCGTAGCAGCCGCGGTTGTAGGCGGGGCAGATCGCGCCGCACCCCGCGTGCGTCACCGGACCCAGGCACGGGGTTCCGTGGGCGACGGTCACGCACACCGTCCCGCGCCGCTTGCACTCCACGCAGACGCTGTGCGCACGCACGTGCGGACGGCGGCCGGCGAGGTGGGCGGCGATCACCTCGAGCAGCTGGGCCTTGTTGATCGGGCACCCGTTGAGCTCGAAGTCGACGGGAACGTGCGCGCTGATCGGAGTGGAGGACGCCAGCGTGCTGATGTATTCCGGCGAGGCGTAGACGATCGCGGTGAAGTCCTCGACGTCGCCGAAGTTGCGCAGCGCCTGGATGCCGCCGGCGGTGGCGCAGGCGCCGATCGTGATCAGCACGCGTGAGCTGGCCCGCACCTCCCGGATGCGTTCGGCGTCGTGGGCCGTGGTGATCGAGCCCTCGACGATCGAGATGTCGTAGGGGCCCTCCACGCGCGCGCTGGTGGCCTCCAGGAACTGGGCGATCTCGAGCCGGTCGGCGAGCATCAGCAGCTCGTCCTCGCAGTCGAGCAGGCTCAGCTGGCATCCGTCGCAGGAGGCGAACTTCCAGACCGCGAGCGTCGGTCGATGCGAGCCCGCCATCACAGTTCCCGGATTGCCAGCCACCGCTCCAGCTCGCTCCAGCGGTAGACCGGGCCGTCGCGGCAGATCAGGGTTGGTCCGAGCTGGCAGTGCCCGCAGTGGCCGATCCCGCACTGCATGTTGCGCTCCATCGAGGCGTAGACGCGGTCGCCGTCGAGGCCCGCGCGCTGCAGCGCGAGCGCGGTGAAGCGCATCATCACCTCCGGCCCGCATAGCAGCGCGGAGGCGGTGTCGGCCTGGAAGCGCGCGCGCTGCACCAGCCGTCCGACCACGCCGACGTGGCCGATCCACTCAGGGCCGGCGCCGTCCACGGTCAGCGAGACCTCGAGCCCGCGCGCCGTCCAGCGCTCAAGCTCCTCGGTGTAGAGCAGCTGCTCGGGAGAGCGGCCACCGTAGAGGAGCGACAGGCGCCCGTAGCGCTCGCGGCGGGCGAGCAGGGCCAGGATCGCCGGCCGCAGCGGCGCCAGCCCGATGCCGCCCGCCACGACGAGCACGTCGCGACCCTCGAGCTCCTCCACGGGCCAGGGGCGGCCGAAGGGTCCGCGCACGCCGAGCACGGCGCCCGGCTCGGCCTTGCAGATCGCGGTCGTGGCCAGCCCGACGGCGCGCACGGTGTGCACCAGCGGGCCGCCGGCGGCGGGGTCGCCGCTGATCGAGATCGGCACCTCGCCGGCGCCGAACGCGGAGAGCATCGTGAACTGCCCGGGGGCGAACGCGAGGCCCTCGCCGGCACACCGCAGCTGCAGCGTCCAGGTGTCCGAGGTCTCCTGCCGGCGCTCGGCGACCGCGAACTGCGCGGGCACCATCGGCGCCGTGCTGGCTGCGTGGGCCTCAGTCGGCACGGCCGTGCCCGTAGACGTCCAGCAGCTGCAGCCGGGTGGCCTGCAGCCGCTCCAGCAGCGAGGCGGCGAAGCGCCGCATGAGCTGGTAGCCGAGCTCGTGGTCGGTTTCGCACTTGCCGCGCAGGCAGCTGCCGTCGAAGCTCACGACCCGCGTGGGGGAAGCGGCGCGACCGTCGAACTGCCAGCGGTAGGGCTCGAACAGCCACGACCAGCCGGCCACCTCGCCCGCGTGCAGCGTCTCGATCACCAGCGCGCCGCGCCCGGGCGCCTGCACCTGCAGCGCCACCGCGCCCTTACGGATCAGGAAGAAGCGATCGGCCGGCTCGCCCTCGCGGAACAGCCAGGCGTCGGCGGGGAAGTGATCGTTGACCGCACATCCGGCTATCAACGCGAGGTGCTCCTGCGCCATGCCCGCGAACACGGGCGAGGCCGCGATCAGCTGCTCAAGCGTCTGCATCGCCGGGTGCCTCGCTCTCGCGGATCGCGCGCGCCTCCTCGGTGATGTCGATCCCCACCGGGCACCAGGTGATGCAGCGCCCGCAGCCGACGCAGCCCGAGCTGCCGAACTGGTCGATCCAGGTCGCGAGCTTGTGCGTCATCCACTGGCGATAGCGCGCGCGGGTGGATCCGCGCACAGGTCCCCCGTGGATGTGGGAGTAGTCGACGGTGAAGCAGGAGTCCCATCGCTGGTGGCGCTCGACCGTCTCGGCCGTCAGGTCGGTGACGTCTTCGACGGTGGTGCAGAAGCAGGTCGGGCAGACCATCGTGCAGTTGCCGCAGGACAGGCAGCGCTCGGCTACCTCCTCCCAGCGCGGGTGCTCGTAGTTGCGGTAGAGCAGCTCGCGGATGTCGGCCGTGTCGAGCTCCCGGCCCATCTGGGCGGCCGCGCGCGCATGCGCCGCGCTCGCCGCGTCCCGCTCGCGCGCAGCGCACGGGGCGCCGGGGAGCTCGCCGAGCACCTCGGCGCCGAGCTCGCTGCCGGCGTCGAGCACGAAGTAGTGACCGGCGCCGTCGAGCACCTCGGTGAGCGCGATGTCATACCCCTGCTCGGCGGTCGGCCCGGTCCCCATCGAGACGCAGAAGCACGTTCCGCCCGCCTGCGAGCACTGCACGGCGAGGATGAACACGTGCTCGCGTCGGGAGCGCTCGCCCGGGTCGGGGTGCGCGCCGCCGAGCAGCACGCGGTCGAGCACGCCCATCGCGGCCAGCTCGCAGGCGCGCGCGCCGACGAACGCGTAGCGCGGCGCCTCGGGCGGCTCCTCGGCGAGCTCGGCGAGCTCCCCGTCCGGTCCGCGGCGCGCGCGCCACAGGCGCACCTCGGGCGGCAGCTGGTAGCGCTTCCACGAGTGCGGCCCGACGTTGTAGCCGAACAGCGCATCGTCGTCGCGGCGGCGCAGGCGGTAGTGGCCGCCGTCCTGCTCGTCGGTCCAGCCGACCGGGAGGTCGGCGCAGCGCTCGATCTCCCCGTAGACGATCGCCTGCTCGCGGACTGTCGGGCCGACGAGCGTGTATCCCCGGCGACGAAGTGCAGCGAACAGCTCCTCGAGTCCCTCGCGCTGCACCGTGTAGCCGCCCTCGTCAGTCATGTGCGGCCATTCTTCCGCCGCGCGCGGCGCCACGCAAGCTAGGCCGCGGTGGCGGTGACGAAGTGCGCGTCGGGCAGCGACAGCGAGAAGCCCTCGGCCGGCGCGGAGCGCATGTCGAGCACGAACGCGGGCCGGCCCCAGCGTTCGTACTGCTCGCCGTCGACGTAGAACGGCGCTCCGGCGACCGTACCGAGCAGCAGGTCGCCCGAGCCCGGCGGCAGCTCGCCGTCTTTGATGCAGATCGGCAGGCTGCCGTCACAGCACCCGCCGGACTGGAAGAAGGCGAGCGGACCGTGCTCGGCGCGCAGGCGCTCGATCGCCTGAATCGCGGCGTCGGTCGCGGTCACGCTCGCCTCTGCCATCCAGATCACCGGCCTAGAAGAAGCCGAGCGCGTGCTGGTCGTAGCTGACCAGCAGGCACTTGGTCTGCGAGTAGTGGTCGAGCATCATCTTGTGGTTCTCGCGTCCCACGCCGGAGACCTTGTAGCCGCCGAACGCGGCGTGCGCCGGGTAGAGGTGGTAGCAGTTCGTCCACACCCGCCCGGCCTTGATCGCGCGGCCCATGCGGAAGGCGCGCGCGCCGTCGCGACTCCACACGCCCGCGCCGAGTCCGTAGAGCGTGTCGTTGGCGATGTGCAGGGCCTCTGCCTCGTGCTTGAAGGTGGTCACCGCCAGCACCGGGCCGAAGATCTCCTCCTGGAAGATGCGCATGTCGTTGGTGCCCTTGAACAC
>Ga0209415_10020981_pt1 | contig 10099 bp, 8 predicted proteins | sample PeaSoiSIISIP2007_FD_187696 | JGI IMG/M metagenome (GOLD analysis project Ga0209415, IMG submission 187696) | Peat soil microbial communities from Weissenstadt, Germany - SII-SIP-2007 (SPAdes) (version 2) | ecosystem: Environmental > Terrestrial > Soil > Wetlands > Peat | place: Germany...
CAACCGCATCTATGGCTGCGACGATTGCCTGGCGGTGTGCCCGTGGAACAAATTCGCGCAAGCGACGCGCGAGGCCTCGTTCAAGACCCGGCCCGGCCTGGATGCCCCCGAACTCGCCGAACTGGCCGGCCTCGACGACAAGCGCTTCCGCGCGATGTTCTCGACCTCGCCGGTGAAACGCATCGGCCGCGACCGGTTCTTGAGGAACGTGCTGATCGCCATCGGCAACAGCGCGGAACCCGGACTGGCGCAAGCGGCGCGGGACAGGCTCGCCGATCCCTCGCCCTTGGTGCGCGCCATGGCGGTGTGGGCGCTGAAGCGGCTCGACCCGCCGGGATTCGCCGCGGAAAAAATGCGGCATTTGGAAAACGAATCCGACGCGGATGTCCGGGCGGAGTGGCGGGCGGCGTTTGGTTAAGCACCTGTCGGAATCCGTTACAGGCCGCCGTAAAATTTACCACCTTCAAAACCAAGCCATTGAAAGATAATCCGTTTTAGAAACGGCACGGCGATTGCTCTTACCCTGTCAGAAAACGAATTCTGTCAGGAGCTCGCCATGTTGAAGCCCATCCTGCTTGCCGCCGGCGCGTTTGCCGCCGGGCTTACGCTGTTCGCCCATGACGCGGCGGCGGGTCCGATCACCGTCCTGAACCCGTCCTTCGAATCGCCGGCGCTGGCGGCGCCCGGCGACTCCAACGGCCCGGGCGGCGGGATCACCAGCTGGACGACCAACAGCTTCGGCACTTCCGCCGCGGCCGGCGTGTGGTACCTGCCCGACGCGCCCTATTACACCGTCAACGCGCCGGACGGGAATCAGGTCGCCTTCATCTACAGCGGCACAGGCGCCACGGGCGGCGGCTCGATCACGCAGACCACGAGTTCGCTGTTCCAGGCCAACACCAACTACACCTTGAGCTTCTATGCCGGCCAGCTCGCCCTCACCGGCGGCTTCACCTATCCGGACACGGTGGATGCGATTCTCTATGAAGGCAGCACGTCGAACGTGCTGGCGACCTTCCCGGTGACCGCGCCGCTTTCGGGTCCGGATAGCTTCCAGCTGGATTCCTTCACCTTCTCCGCGGGGATCAATCCCTATGCCAGCGGCAATATCGGGATCGAATTCTATTCCGAGGGCGTCGCCAACAGCATGGCCACCTTCGACAATGTGAGCCTCTCGGCTTCGACCGCCGCCGCCATCCCCGAGCCCGCGAGCCTCTTGTTCCTGGGTGCGGGACTGATCGGTTTCGCGATACGCCGCCGCCGCGCTAAAGCACCGGCCTGAACGGCGTTGCCGCTTTACGAGTCCGCGTCCTGGTTAAGCGACCTTGCTCAAGACGCGCTCGACCGGAAGATGCAGGCTGGCGGTGAGGCCGCTCTCGGGCGACGCCTTGAGATGGAAGGATCCGCCCTGGGCCTCGATCAGCACCCGGACCATGGCGAGAGCGCCGTCCTTGCCGGTTTCGTCGGGACCGGGCGGCGGGCCGGAATCGCCGACCTCGACGGTTAGGCCGCCCTCCGGGCCAAGCTCGGCGCGGATCGTCACCTGGCCGCCCTGGTGCGAGCGCGCGACGGCGTGATTGATGAGTCGCAGCAGGATTTCCTTGAGCGCGCGCTCGGAGCATTTGATCTCGCCGCAGCCGGATGCGACCGCGGCGTCGAGCGAAACGCCGGCCTGGGCCGCCAGTTTCTCGGCCAGGTAGACCGCCGATCCCACCAGCGCCGCCACCTCGACCGTCTCCTCCGGCGCGGGCGGCTCTCCGGCGCGTTCGGCGAGCCGGGCTTCGAGCCGCTTCATATCGGTGATGTCGCGCATGGTGCCGACGATCTTAAGCAGATTGCCGCTCTCGTCATGCACCTGCCGGCTTTCGCAACGCACGATTCGGCTTTCGCCGTCGGCGCGCAGTATCTGGAACTCGATCGGCTGGTGAATATCCTCGCGCGACAGCGAAGCGAGCCAGGCGGCGGCGCGGGCGCGGTCGTGCGAATGGATCAGCGAGATCAGGCGCGCGCGCGAGGCGCCACCGCTCTCGGGCGTCAGCCGGAACAGCCGGTACATGTCCTGCGACCAGACGATGCCGCCGGTGGCGATGTCCCATTCCCAGTTGGCGATCGAAGCGACGCGTTGCACGTCGGCCAGGACGGATTCGCTCTGCTTCTGCGCGCCCTCGGCGGCGTTGCGCCGCGCGCGCTCATGCGCGAATTGGTGCGAGGCGTCGGCGAGCGCAAGGCCCAGCTCGGCCAGTTCCTGGACCGGCGCGTCGAGGCGCAGCGGATGACGGGGATCGCCCAGATTCTTGGCGGCCGTGAGCAGTTCCCGGAGCGCGCGCTCGAAGCGGTGCGTGAGCCAGAACCAGGAGCCGGCGCCGAGCGCGAAGGCGGAGACGAGGCCGAGGCCAGCGGTAATCAGGCCCAGCCCGAATGCTTCCACCGCGTAAACCGTCGCCAGCGCGCCCAAAACCGGCGCCAGGCTGGCGAAGAGCAGCAGCAGGAAATAGGTCTTCAAACCGGGCGGGGATTTCATGCCCGGATATTGGCCCGGCAATGGTGAAAGGAGCTTAAAGAACCCGGTCTTGCGGCGAGCGGGCGATGGTTAACGATTCCTTGATCGCGCCCCATGGCCGCTTCATCCGGCCGAGCCGCGCCGGTCCCGCGCCTTGCGGGAAACCCAGGCTTGCGGCGCGGCGGAAGAGGCCGAGCGGATAGTTTTCGAGATTGACCAACTCGAGCTTGACGAAATTGGCGTCGAGCAATTCGCCGAAACGGCGGGATTCGACCGCCTCGACCAGCGAGCGGCGCGGCGCCGAGAATACCAGGCCGCGCTGGCGGGTAAGCGGGCGTTTGACGCCGCGGCGGATCCGAATGCGGCGGGTTTCGCCGCCGACGTTGAAGGCGACGAAATCGAGGCCGCGGCGGAAAGCCCTGGCGCCCTTGACGAAGCAATCGAGCCGGAACCATTCCGCGGCCGAAAGCCGGTCGGACCAGTCGTCCTCCCCAGTACCCTGCGGCAGGGATTCCGCCGAGGGCGCCACGAAACAAGGTGAAGCGGCCGAGGCCGGCATGGCGAGCGCGATCTTGGCATAGGGCTCGAACGGCGTGGCCCGGGCGCTCCAATGCGACGCGATATCGTTCCAGGTCACGCGTCCGGCATCGGCCCAGCGCGAATCCTCGCGCGCATGGATATGCGGCGATGACGCGGCGTAATGCGTCACCCCGAGACGGTCGCACAGCAGGCCGATCTCGCTCACCGCGCGGCGCTTGTCCGGGCCGAATTCTGGCTCGGGCAAGGCCAGCAGGCAGGAGCGCTTGGCGCCGCGCGCCAGCTTGCGCAGGAACCGCTCCGCGCCGCATAACGGCGAGTCGTTCTTATTGAGGATCAGCAGCCCGTCGGCGTCCACCGCCAGGATCGCGCCGTAATCGGAATCGATACACATCAGCTTGAGGCCCGCCGCGATCTCGAACCAGCTTTTACGCGGCAAGGCCCGGGTGGCGAAGCCTTCGGCCGTAAGCCGCGCGCGTTGGGCGGGATCGAAATTTTCGGGCAGCAGGATGTCGCAGCCCCCGCCGATCGCCCGGAGCGAAGGCAGATGCGCGCGGCCGTCGACCCCGCGCGACAGGAAGACGTAAGGCGCGCGCAACACGCTCTTGACCGTGCCGGGAGCGAGATCGCGTTCGCGCGCCCAGCTGCCGAAACACGCCGTACCGGACAGCCACGGATCGGCGGCCAGGATCGGCACGCCGTCGCGCGACAGCAGCATCGCGGTGTCGCCCAAGGTTTCGAAAATCCAGCCCATCGCGCGCTCCAGCCCGAAACGAAAACGGTTTCCCGGCGCGCTCGATCTGCGCGCGGGCTGGCGGAGACGTCGATGCGGTTTAAGAAGCACGGGGCGGTGCATCTTGTTTTTCTGCCCCGGCGCGGATCGCATGATCGGCAATCGGCCCTGGTTAATACAAGTGGTAGTTATCGTTAAGCGCGGGAGATGGTTGACAGAACCGGGCCCGGCCCCCTTTCTGGGCGGCCAAATGGACCGGCGGAACAATTTCGACCTTTTGCGCCTGGTGGCGGCGGTGTCGGTGATCTTCTCCCACGCCTTCCTGCTGGGCCAAGGCCGGGAGGACAACGAGCCGCTGATGTGGCTGACCGGCGGCCAGACCATCCTGGGCGTGGCCGGCGTGTTCGTGTTCTTCGTCATCAGCGGCTTTCTCGTCACCATGAGCTTCGAGGAAACCCGTTCGGCGCCGCGTTTCCTCTTAAAGCGCGCGCTCCGGATCTATCCCGGATTCATCGTCTGCCTGCTGCTCTCGGCGCTGGTGCTGGGGCCGCTGGTCTCGTCCCTGCCGGTGGCCGACTATTTCCGCCAGCCCGACACCGGACGGTACGTTGTCTGGAACCTGCTGATGGACGCCGACCAGAATTCCCTGCCCGGGGTGTGGTTCAGCGGCTTCGCCGCCGGAAACGTGGTGGACGGGCCGCTTTGGACGCTGCCGTGCGAAATCCTGATGTATCTCATGGTGCTGGCGCTGGGGATGGCGCGGCTTCTCCGTCTTCCGGCGATCGCGCTGCTGATCGTCGCGGGATTGGTATGCGTGTGGTTCGACACCACCTCGATCGACGGCGTGTTGCCGAGCGCGGGCTGGCTCTTGCCGTTCTTCGCCTCCGGCATGGCGCTTTACCGCCTCAAGGACAGCGGCATTTTCCGCGCCGACATCGCGCTCGTTGCATTCGCGGGGCTGGTCACGAGCGCCACCTTGCATTTGTTCCTGCTGTTGTTCCCGATCTTCGGGGGCTATCTGGTGATCTATCTGGCGCTCGAAAAGCGCCTGCCCTTGGTGCCGGCGGCGCGTTGGGGCGATCTTTCCTACGGGCTTTATATCTACGGCTGGCCGGTGGAACAGATGGTGGTGAAGCTTTCGGGTGGGCAAGCCCCCTGGGGCAAGGTGTTCGCGATCTCGTTGCCGCTGGCGGCGGTTTGCGCCTTCCTTTCCTGGCATTTGGTGGAAAAGCGCGCGCTGGCGTTGAAGCCGCGCCGCGTAGCCCCATAAGGGCGAAGCAAATAAAAGGCCCGCTTCAGCCGGGATAATACCCCGCTCGAAGCCGTGGCGCGTTTCCTTGCTCCCGTGTAGAGATTCGCCCCGGGGAGAAAAACGTCATGCTCGAGACCACCATCGCCGGCAGCCTGCCCAAGCCCGCCTGGCTCGCCAAGCCCAAGATGCTGTGGGCGCCCTGGGCGGCCGAAGGCGCGGCCCTGGCCGAGGCCAAGCGCGACGCCACCATCCTGGCGCTCAAGGAGCAGGAGGATATCGGCATCGACATCGTCAGCGACGGCGAGATGTCGCGCCAGCATTTCGTCCACGGTTTTCTCGAGCATGTCGGCGGCATCGATTTCGCCATGCGGGTCAAGATGGGCATCCGCAACAACCGCTACGAGGCCGAGGTGCCCACCGTCACCGGCGCGCTGTCGCGCAATCGCGGCGTGCACGGGACCGAGGCGGCGATCGCGCGCGCCCACACCAAGCGCCGGCTCAAATTCACCCTGCCCGGGCCGATGACCATCATCGATACGATCGCGGACAGGCATTACGGCGACCGCGTCAAGATGGCGATGCGCTTCGCCGAGCTGTTGAACGAAGAGGCGCGCGAGCTGGAGGATCTGGGCTGCGACGCGATCCAGTTCGACGAGCCCGCCTTCAACGTCTACATGGACGAGGTGCGCGAATGGGGCGTGGCGGCGCTGGAACGCGCGGCCCAAGGGCTCAAATGCACCACCATCGTCCATATCTGCTACGGCTACGGCATCAAGGCGAATATCGATTGGAAATCCTCGCTCGGCAGCGAATGGACTCAATACGAGAAGATTTTCCCGGCCTTGGCCAAGAGCAAGATCGGCCAGGTCTCGCTCGAATGCATCAATTCGAACGTGCCGGTGCGGCTCTTGGGCCTGCTCAAGGGCAAGGACGTGCTGCTGGGCGCGATCGACGTCGCCAACGACAAGGCCGAGACGCCCGAACAAGTGGCGGAAGTGCTCAAATCCGCGCTGCCCTATGTCGCGCCCGAGAAGCTTTTCCCCTGCACCAATTGCGGCATGGCGCCGATGGACCGCAAGCTCGCGCGCGACAAGCTCAAGGCGCTGGTCGCGGGCGCGGGCCTGCTGCGATCCCAGCTCAAGGGGAAATAACCGCGTAGCACAGGCGAAGGCCGAATCCAGGCCTTCGCCGTCGTGCGAAGCTAAATCGAAGCGTTAATCCCGCACATGCACCACGGCGGTGTCGTCGGCGTAAAGCCTGCGCCAGCCGGGCAGGTGGTCCATCAGCGTCACCGCCGTGGTGTTGGCGGCGAAGAGCGTCCAGCCGGCGTGGTATTCGTCCAGCAGCTTCGGGAGATCGTCGGTGACGCCGCGCGTGGCGTCGACATAGCGTTTCAGGAAATCGTCGCCGTAGAGATCGGCGCGGCCGTCGATGAAGGGCGGGATGCCCTCGAAGATGAGATAGCCGCCGAAGCCGTAATCGTTCATCACCGGCCCGCTCACATGCGCCTCCTCGGCCGCCTGGAGCGCCGCCGCGGGGGTGTAGCCGTCGGGCGCGTGGGTGATGGGATGCGCCAGATAGACGGCGCTCAGGGCGGCGAAGAAACAGAGCGCGCATGCCAGCCCGGCGCGGCTCGGCCGGCCGGACAGACCGGCGAAGACATCGTCCAGGCCCGAAGCGGCTTGCGGCCGGAAACGGCGCAATTGCCGGGCAATCGATTCCGCAACCAAGAGCGGCGCGACGAGGCCGAGGATTTCGGCGTGGCGCTGGTGGGCGAGACTCATATGCAGCAGCAACAGCAACATGGCGACGCGCGTCCAGGGCAGCTTCAGCCCAAGCGACAAGGCGGCGAACAGCGCCAGCATCAGCCAGATCTCGAGCGGCTGCAGGCTCTGGAAATTTGGACTTTGCCATTCGACCAGCGCCGAGAGCGCGAATTTCATCTGCATCAGCCGCCACGGCAGGAGCAGCCCGTCGATGCCGTTGGGCGTGAGCAAGCAGGCCACGAATGACAGTGCCAGGAACGGCGCCCATTGGCGGATAACGTCACGGCGCCGCGCCGGCGATTTCGCGGCGATCAAGGCTTCGCCGGCGAAGAGCGCCGCGAACAGGAGGCCCAGCACATAGCCGCCATGGAGATTGGCCCAGAGCGTCATCAGCAATGCCAAATAGAGCGGCGGTGCGCGATTTTCGGAACGCGCGGCGGCGAGGCAAGCGAACCAGATCACCAACACCGGCAGCGTCAGCACATGCGGCCGCGCCAGCAGATGCGGCAGCGCCATGCCCCAGGCCGTCGCCATGCCGGCTAGGGCATGGACCGGCTCCAAATAACGCAGCAGCGCGCGGGTGAGACAGGAGAGCGCCGCGGCGAAGGACAGCGCCGTCAGCAACACTGGTCCGTTCCAGCCGAAGCGGTCATAGAGCGGCGCGAAGACGGTCTCCGCCAGCCATTCATGGGCAACCCAGGGCGCGCCCGCCATCGAATTGGAAAAGATGTCGGCATGGGGGATGGCGTGATGGGCGATGATCCAGCGACCGGCCATGATGTGCCAATAGGTGTCGGGATCGCCCAGCAAGCCGGGGCCGGAGCCGAGCACCGTTATGAAGGCCACGAGCCCGACGCAGAGCGGCAGCGAGACGCCGAAGCGGCTCTTCGGGAGGGCCAGGGATGCGGTATACGCCATCGCGGCAGTTAAGCGCCGAGATGGTTAACGAAAGCTTGCACCCGCTTGCCCTTTCTTCGCGCCGGCCTTTAGACTGGCGCTTCCATGCCCGACAATCCCCGTCTCGGCCGCCAGGATCTGTTCCCCCCGCTCGAGCCCTATCAGAGCGGCGCGCTCGCGCTCGATCGCCTCTACACCATGTATTGGGAGCAATCGGGCAACCAAGCGGGCGTGCCGGCGGTGTTTCTCCATGGCGGCCCGGGCGCCGGCGCCACCCCCACCCATCGCCGCTTCTTCGATCCGAATTTCTACCGCATCGTGGTGTTCGACCAGCGGGGATCCGGGCGCTCGACGCCGCTGGGCGAGACCAAGGACAACGACCTCGTCCATCTGATCGCCGACATCGAGCGGCTGCGCGTTCATCTCGGCGTCCAGCGTTGGCTGGTGTTCGGCGGCTCCTGGGGTTCCACACTGGCGCTCGCCTATGCCGAGGCCTTTCCCGAACGCTGCCTCGGCCTGGTGCTGCGTGGCATCTTCTTGTGCCGCCAGAGCGAGATCGACTGGTTCCTCTACGGCATGCGCGCGGTCTTCCCCGAGGCCTGGCACAGTTTCGCGGGCTTCGTGCCCGAGGGCGAGCGCGGCGATCTGCTTTCCGCCTATTTGAAGCGGCTGGAAAATCCCAATCCCGCGGTGCATCTGCCGGCGGCGCGCGCCTGGAGCACCTATGAGGGCGTGTGCTCGACCCTGCTGCCGAGCCCGGACACGGTCGCGGCCTTCGGCGAGGACCGAATGGCCTTGGGCCTGGCGCGGATCGAGGCGCATTACTTCCGCCGCAACGTGATCGGGCCCAAGCACGATTTGATCGCGCGGATCGGCCGCATCCGCGCGCTTCCGGGGGTCATCGTCCAGGGCCGTTACGACATGGTGTGTCCGATCGCGTCGGCCGACGCGCTGCACCGGGCCTGGCCCGAGGCGCATTATGTGATCGTGCCCGATGCCGGCCATTCGGCCATGGAGCCGGGCATCCGCGCCGAGCTGGTGGCGGCGACCGAGCGCATGAAACGGCGGCTTTAAGCCCGTAAAAGCCCCGCCGTAGCACTTGACGTGCGAAGGCCAAATCATGGAGCCAGAGCGGCCTTGCCAGATCGCGGCCAAGCCCTAAAATGGCCGGATTGCGTGTGATTGGGGGTTGCCGTTCATGTCGGCGAATTGGGCAAGACGGGCCGCGCGCGGCGTGGTTCTGGGCGCGGCGCTGTGCGTGGGCGCGACGACCGCGCATGCCGATTGGCTGACGGATTTGACCGGCAACGATCCAGGATTGCTGGCGGTCGGCGGCGGTCTGTACGATTTCCTCCACAACAACAAGGCCTGGGAAGGCCGCGCCGAATACGATTTTGCCCACGGCTATTATTTCGTCCACCCGATGATGGGCGTCTTCGCCACCAACCGGAAATCCGGCTTCGCCTATGCCGGTTTCAATCTCGATCTGCACATCGGCAACCATTTCGTGATCGTGCCCAACGCTTCGATGGGCTATTACCACCAGGGCAACGGCAAGAATCTGGGCGAGGCCTTCGAGTTCAAGACCGGCGCCCGGTTCGATTACCGCTTCAGCGACGCCTCGCGCATCGGCATCGCCTTCGACCACATCTCCAACGCCGGCATCAGCAGCAAGAACCCCGGCGAGGAGAACATCCTTCTGGTGTTCTCCTTCCCGATCGGCAGCTGGTAAGTCCACCGTCATGTCCTTCGATTTGAGCCCATTCGACTGGGCGGCGTTGCTGTGGTTCCTGCTCGCCTGGCTGGGTTACGACTGTTTGAGCGCGCGCATGGGATTCGGCGGGCGCAGCATCAACGACAGCATGAAAACGGTGCGCATCCAGTGGATGGATGAGATGGTGCGGCGCGACATGCGCATGGGCGACGCCTCGCTGCTCGGCCACGCCATCGCCAGCGTCACCTTCTTCGCCTCGACCACCATGATCGTGATCGCGGGATTGGTCGGCGTGCTGGGCGATGTCGGCCAGGCCTATGACGTGACCTCGGCCTTGCACTTCGCCGCGAAGATGAGCCAGGGCCTGTTCGAAGCGAAGGTGCTGGTGCTGCTGGGCGTGTTCGCCGTGGCGTTCTTCCGCTTCGCCTGGTCGCTCCGGCAATACAACTATCTCTGCGCGCTGATCGGCGCCGCGCCCTCGCCGCGGGAGAAGCGGCAGCACCGGCGCGCCGTGGCCGATCTGGCCCAGCTTCTGACCCTCGCCGTCACCAGCTTCAACCAAGGACTGCGCAGCTATTATTTCGCGCTTTGCGTGCTGGTGTGGATCGCCGGTCCCGGCTGGTTCGCGCTCGCGACCCTGGGCGTGGTGGTGGTGCTGATCCGGCACCATTACCGTTCGGCCGCCTCGCGCCTGATCACG
>Ga0209415_10020982_pt1 | contig 10099 bp, 11 predicted proteins | sample PeaSoiSIISIP2007_FD_187696 | JGI IMG/M metagenome (GOLD analysis project Ga0209415, IMG submission 187696) | Peat soil microbial communities from Weissenstadt, Germany - SII-SIP-2007 (SPAdes) (version 2) | ecosystem: Environmental > Terrestrial > Soil > Wetlands > Peat | place: Germany...
CGCACCGCTCGACGGCAGGCCGCCCGCGGTCTCGGCCAGGTGCACGACGCCGTCGTTGCCCATCACCGCCCACTCGCCTGGACCGAAGACGCCACGGGACGAACGGACAGCCACAGACACACTCGCTTTCTCGCCGCAGAGGAAACCGCCACTGCAAGCATGCCTGACGCGCGGCCAGAGCCGACGGCCGGTGCAAGAGTAGGTGTCCAAAGTTCGTTTCTGCAGGGCTACCGTCTACTAGCCGCTACTGGAGGCGGCACCAGAGGCGGTCTCGCCTGCGAGCCCGAAGCATGCCGTTCGCGGACCGCGGCGCTTCTTCGCTTGGATCTGCTCTACATGCTCTCCCGAGCGACCCGGACGCGCGGGTCGAGCATGCTCACAAGGACGTCCCCGAGGAGCGCGAACACGGAGACGACGGCGGCGGTGACAACAAAGAGTGCGGTCAGCTCGAAGGGGTCTGACGTGTTGACGGCGCCGAGGAAGACGGAGGCGAGCCCGCCGAGGCCGAAGACAGCGTCGGCTGCGAGTGAGGCGCCGATGAGGCCGCCGATTTCGAGTGAGAGCAGCGAGGTGAACGGGATGAGCGAGTTGCGGAGCACGTGCCGGATGAGGACCTGCCTTTCGGAGAGGCCCTTGCCCCGTGCGACGGTGACGTACGGCTGGCCGAGCGTGACCATGATCGAGGAGCGGAGGTACCGCGAGTAGATGCCGATGAAGCTGAGCGCGAGCGTGACCACCGGCAGTGTCATGTGCTGGAACCAGTTTCCCAGGCCGCCTGTGGGTGGGCCGATCGCGAGCCACGAGCCTGTGCTCGTGATGCCGCCGCCGACCGCCTCCGTGAAGTGGGGGTTGAGCGCGTGTAGGAGCAGGTCGCCGAGCAGGAACGTGGGCACGGAGGCGCCGAGGTAGGCGACCGCGCGGAGGGAGAAGTCGGCGTGGAGGCGCCGCCGATGCGCGGTGATCGTCCCGATGACGACGCTTCCGAGGATGACGAGGAGGAGTGCGGAGCCGACGAGCTCGAACGTGATCTGCGCGGCGCTCCACACCGACGGGCCGATCGGCGCTCCCGGTGAGAGGAGGTGCGGCGGAATCGTGCCGGAGACGTTCGTCGAGACCGTCGTTCCGAAGCCATGGTGGAAGAGGCCGGTCAGCCAGCGCCAGTAGCGAGAGATGATCGGGTCGTTCAGGTGGTAGTACGCCTGGACGAACGCGTGCTTCGACGGAGTCTGCACGAGCGAGTAGGCCGGGTCGAAGGACAGCCCGAAGGCGACAAACGACGCGCACGAGACGGCGACGACGATGAACATCGCGAGCAGCAGCCGCCGGAAGAGATACGCGCCCACGCTATGCCGCAGACGGGTTGAGGGCCTCGTCGAGCGCATCCCCGAGGAAGGCGAGCGACATGAGCAAGAGAACGAGTAGTGCAGCCGGGAAGACGTACAGCCACCACACGCGCGAGAGTGCGACGTCGCCGGTGAGCAGATGCGTCGACCCCGTCGCATCCGCGATCAGGCCGCCCAGCGTCGGACGCTCAGGTGTGTTGTAGCCCCAGCCGAGGTAGTCGACGGTGGCGACGATGACGATCGCCTGGCCGAGGAGCGAGCTCGCGGCGACGATGATCGGCCCGGCGCAGTTCGGCAGGACGTGTCGGACGAGGATGCGGATGCTTGACGCGCCGGATGCTTGTGCTGCCTCGATGTACTCGCGCGAGCGCAAGGAGATGACCGAGGCGCGCACCACCCGCGCAACGCCCGTCCACAGCACCGCGGTCAGCCACAGCCCGTCGTTCAACGGGCTCACCGGGAGCTTCGACCAGATGAGCACGATCACGAGCACGGCCATCGCCGGGATCGCCACCGCCATCCCTGTCGCCGCGGTGACCACGGCGTCGAACCAGCCGCCGTAGTAGCCAGCGAGCGCGCCAACCGTCACGCCGACGACGGTCGCCCCGGCCGCGCACACGAGGCCCGAAAGCACCGTCTGGTGGATCGCAAAGACGAGCTGCGTGAGCAGGTCGCGGCTGAGGACGTCTGTCCCGAGCAGGTGATGCGGCGTCAGCGGCGGCTGCGGGTTCTGGATGAACTGCAAGAACTCCTGCCCCGCCTGATAGGGCGCGAGCGTTCCCGCGAGCACCGCGACGATGACGAACAGCGCCAAGACAAACGACGCTGCAATCCCGGATGGTCGGCGCCGAAACCGAGCAAACGCCTGCCGCCACGGCCCACGACGCACAACGACAGGCTCGATGCGATCGACGACGCTTGGGTCGCCCGCCCCAGCCGCGCTCATCGGTGCGTGCCGGTCGTCGTGGTTTGCACCACTGTTCCACCCATTGTAGACTTTCGATTATGCCCCAGGTCACCCGCCAGACAGAGCGCGTTCTCGCCGCTCTCTTGCGCGATCCGGCCCGGCGCCGCTACGGCCTGGACATCAGCCGCGAAGCGGGTCTCAAGAGCGGGACGCTGTACCCGATCCTCGCCCGCCTAGAGGGTGCGGGCTGGGTGGTGAGCGAGTGGGAAGAGATCGACCCGTCTGCAGAGGGACGGCGCCCACGCCGCTACTACCGTCTCACCGGCGACGGCAAGCGCGTCGCGCGTGCCGCGGTCCAGGAGACGGAAGCACATCTTCACGGTCTACTCAGCCCGGAAGCGGCGAGGTCATGAGCGCCCAGGTGGTCGCGGAGGCGCTGGTCGGTCTCGCTGTGCGCCTGCTGCCGCCGGAGGAACGCAGGCGCTGGCGCGACGAATGGCTCGCCGAGCTCGATGCCGAGGGTGCGTCGGCGAGCTCGAAGCTACGCCTCGCACTCGGTATCTGCGGAGGGGCGGGTGCGATGGCGGAGGAGCTCCGCGGCCGCAGGGCGATGCTCCATGCAGCGAGCGCGGCGCGCACCCATTCCATTCGCCCGACTATGGGAGCGCGGCCGCCGTACAACGCCGGAGTCGAGTTCTGGTCGTGACACCGGCGCGGGTTATCCACATCGTTTCCACCGGTCCCTGGCGCTTTTCCACAGCCTTAGCCACAATTCGTGCACGGTGTTCCAGATCGGCGCCAGCCTCCGGGAGGCCAGGACCAGGCGGGGCCTGAGCCCGGCCGACGTCCACAAGGCGATCCGCATCCGCGAGCGCTATCTCACGGCGCTCGAGGAGGAGCGCTGGGACATGCTCCCCGGCGAGGCGTACACGAAGGGCTTCCTCCGCACGTACGCCGAGTTCCTGGGCCTGCACGGGCACCTCTACATCGACGAGTACAACGCCCGCGTCGTCCGCCACGACGAGGAGCCGGCGTCGCTCGTGCCGCACGCGAGCGTCGAGAGCCGGCACATGGCCCAGCGAGGCGTGCTCGTCACGCTCGCGTCGATCCTCGTCCTCGGCGCCGCGGTCGCCGGGCTCGCCGCCTGGCGGCTCGGCGGGTCCTCGTCGCCCCCCAGGCAGGCCGCCCAGCCGCCGCCGTCGGGAGGCGGCAGCGTCGCCGCGCCCGCGACGCCCGCGCCGACGGTGACGACGACTCCGCCGGTGAAGCCGGCGGCGCTCAAACCCGCCTTCGCGCTCATCAGCGCCACCCGCGGCCGCTGCTGGCTGCTCGTCCGCGCCGGCGGGCCGACCGGCGCCGTGCTCTTCGAGGGCGTGCTCGAGCAGGGCCAGGCGAAGCGGTTCCAGCTCCAGCCGCGCCTCTGGGTGCGGATGGGCCGCCCCGACGCGCTCGACATCAGCGTCGCCGGGCGCGCGGTCGGAGGGCTCCCGGCCTCGCCGTCCAACGTCACCCTGACGCGGAACGGCCCGGCGGCTTAGGCGGTCGCCGCGGCGTCGAGCTCGACGGCCGGCACGTCGCCCCACAACTCCTCGAGCTTGTAGTACGCACGCGCCTCGGGCGTGAACACGTGCAGGACGACGTCGAGGTAGTCGGCGAGGATCCACGTCCCCTCCTGCACGCCGTCGGCGCTGCGCGGGGCGAGGTCGTGGTCGTGCTTCATCCGCCCTTGCACCTCGTCCCAGATCGCGGCGGTCTGGCGCGCGTTGCGTCCCGTGCAGATCACGAAGAAGTCGGTGAACGTGCAGACGGGCCGCATGTCGAGGATGACGACGTCCTCCGCCAGCTTCTCGACGGCGAGAGCGGCGATGCGGCGGGCGTGTTCGAGCGGCGTCAGGACCATTTCAGTCTATCCAGGGCCTGCGGACGTCAATCGCCACGGTATAGGCCTCGGTCCACGATCAGCCTCTCGACGGCGGCCGGGACGAGCCCGGCGAGCGGCTCGCCCGCGGCCAGCGCTGCACGGAGATCGCGCGACGCGGCCGGATTCGGCGCGATGTCGAAGAGCTCGACCCGGTCGGGCCGGCCGAGGCCGCGCACCACGGCGTCGAGGGACTCGGGGTCGAACCCCGGCCGCATGGCGACCGCGAGCCGGGCCAGCTCGAGCACGGCCTCCGGTTCCTTCCAGGTGGAGAAGTCGAGGAGCTCGTCGGCGCCGACGATGAGCATCGGGTCGTCGAAGGGCTCGCCGCGGAGGAGGTCGATCGTGCGCGGATACGGGTCGAGGCGCACGTCGTCCTCGGGGAACGCCGCCCGCGCGAGCTCGAGGCGAACGTCGGCCGGAAGGTCGACATCCTTGTGTCCGGGCCGCTCGGAAACGAGCACCGTCAACGAGGGGAAGCCGAAGCGCTCCTTCGCGGCCTCCGCGACCGCGACGTGTCCCGCATGCGGCGGGTCGAAGGCGCCGCCGAACAGGCCTACTGCCATTCGAGCGTCTCCTCTGCCATCTCGACCTCGTCGCCCTCGCGCACGCCGGCTGCCTTGAGGATCGCATCCAGCTCCTCGGCGCCCGGCGGTCGGCCGGTGACGCGGAAGCCGCGCTCGGTGCGGAAGACGCGATAGCTGCGCCGGGACGGCTGGGGCCGGTAGACAAGGAAGTCGACGAGCTCCGTCTCGTCGAGCGCCGGGACGACCTCCTCCGGCGGGACGAGCTCGAAGAGCGAACGCTTGAGGTCGTCGATGCCGGCGCCGGTGGCGGCGGAGACGCGCACGACGCGGACGATCCGGTCGTCCTCGACGTCGAACGAGGGCGGCTCCGGCCGGAGGTCGGTCTTGTTCAGCACGACGACCTGCGGCCGCTCGTCGAGGCCCGCGCCGTACGCGGCGAGCTCGGCGTCGATCGTCTGCCAGCGCTCGTCGGCGTCGTCCTCCGACGAATCGATCACATGCAGCAGCAGTCGCGCGCGCTCGAGGTGCGCGAGGAACTCGTGGCCGAGCCCGACGCCCTCGCTCGCGCCTTCGATGAGCCCCGGCACGTCTGCGACGACGAGCTGCCTGCCGTCCGGCGCCTCGACCGTTCCGAGCACGGGCGCGAGCGTCGTGAACGGATAGTCGGCCACCTTCGGTCGCGCGTTCGAGATGCGCGCGAGGAGCGACGACTTGCCGGCGTTCGGCAGGCCCACGAGCGCCGCGTCGGCGAGCAGCTTCAGCCGCAGCTCGATCTCGCCCTCGTCGCCCGGCAGGCCGACCTCGGCGAAGCGCGGCGTCTGCCGCGTCGGGCTCGCGAAATGCTTATTGCCGCGGCCGCCGCGGCCGCCCCTGGCGACGATCACGCGCGCACCGGGATGCGCGAGGTCGGCGACGAGCCGCTCGCCCTCGTCGAGCACCTGCGTCCCCACCGGCACCGCAAGGACGGCGTCCTCGCCGCGCGCGCCGTGCGAGAGCCGCCCGCCACCCCCGCCGCCGCGTCCCGCGCGGAGCTTCTGGTTCGGCCGGACACCGGAGAGGTCGCGTCGGCGCGGCTCCGCGAAGAGCACGACGTCGCCGCCGTCGCCGCCATCGCCGCCGTCCGGGCCGCCCTTCGGCACGTACTTCTCGCGCCGGAAGTGCATGGACCCGTCCCCGCCGCGGCCGGCCTGAATGTAGATCCGAGCCTTGTCGTTGAACATCACGCCCAACGGTACGGCACGAGGCCGGAGCGAACGCGAAGCGTTCGCGGAGGCCGCACTAGCGCGTGGTCCCGCCGCAGGCGCGACCGCGCGCGCAGAACAAGACCTCCGCCCAGACTCGTAAGAGCTCGCGGGCTCCGCCCGCGAGCGCTCCCGCGAAGCGGGAACCTTACCCAGTGAAAGTGCGCAGCACTTTCACTGGACGCTGATAAAGCGTCGCTCGCCGCTCGTGCGGAAGAAAACCTTGCCGGCGCGCGTCGCGAAGATCGTGTCGTCCTTGCCGATGCCCGCGCCGGGGCCGGGACGGAAGCGCGTGCCGCGCTGCCGGACGAGGATCATCCCGGACGAGACTTCCTGGCCGGCGAACAGCTTGACGCCGAGCATCTGGGGGTTCGAGTCACGGCCGTTCCGCGACGATCCCAGGCCCTTCTTGTGTGCCATCTAGTGCTCCTCTGCGTCGGCGGACGCGCGGGCAGAGCCCGTGCGTCCTTTGTGCGCCGCCGCCGAGTCGGCGGCTCGGGCGAGCGCGGACTCGAGCGCCGCGATCGCGCCCTTGCGGTTCGCGTTCGCCTTCTCGTACTCGAGGGCTGCCTCGATGTTCGGGCGCCGCCAGTCCGAGACGTGTTCCTTGATCTCCGCGATCGACATCTCCTCGTAGCCCTTCGGCGGATGCGCGGTCCGCGCGGCCTCGGCCTTCGGCGCTGCTTCCGCCTTCGGCGCCGCCTCGACCTTCTTCGGCTCCGCCTTCTTGGCAGGCGCGGCCGCCTTCTTGGCGCCGATGGCCTCGATCTCGATTCGCGTCAGCCGGCTGCGATAGCCGTTGTGGCGGCGGTAGCCGGTGCGCTTCTTGTACTTGCCGATCCGGATCTTCTCGCCGAGCAGGTGGTCGACGACGCGGACCGTGACGGTGGTCGACGGCGAGAGATCGGTCTTGCCGTCGCCGCCGACGAGGAGCACACGCGGGTTGAACGTCTTCCCCTCGTCCTCCTTCAGGCGGTCGACGAGGAGACGCTCGCCCTCACGGACGCGGTACTGCTTACCGCCGAGTGTGATGATCGCGTAGCTCATGTCGCTGAAACGCGGGCCCTGGGGCCCGCGAGGCCCGCAGTGTAGCCGAAATCAGCGCTCGAACTGGTCGCCCCACTCGGACATGGGGACGTACCCCCACTCCTCCTCCGGAGCGGCTTCCGGCTCCTCCGCGGGCTGGTCCGCGGGCACCTCGGACTCCGAATCCTCCTCCGGCTCGACCTCTTCGGGCTCCGGCTCCAGCTCAGGCTCGGCATCGGCGGTGTCGACCGCCGGCGCGTCGCCGTTCGCCGAAGCTGCCGCCACCGGCTTCTTCCGCCGCCGGCCGCCGCGCGAGCCGCGCCGGGTCTTCTTCTTCGGCTTCGGGGCGGCGCCGTTCTCGGAGGGCGCCTCCGCGGGCGCCTCCTCAGCCTCTGGCTCCTCGGTCTCGGCGTCGGACACCGCAGCTGCCGGCTCCTCGGCCGGCTCGGGCGCCGCCTTCGGCGCGCCGAGGTCGTCGGGCGGCAGGTGGATCGTCGTCGTCCCCGCCGGCCTCTTCCGCCCGCGGCCGCCGCGCGAGCCGCGCCGCGTCCTCTTCTTCGGCGTGGCGGCCGGCGCAGGCTCGTCCGCGCCCTCGTCCGCCTCCTCTTCGGTCTCGTCCACCTCTTCGATCTCTTCTGCCTCGTCGGTCTCGTCGGCCTCCTCGGTCTCGTCGACGAGCGACTCCGGCTCGTCGCCGGCTGCGGCCTCGGCACCCCTGCGCGCGGGCGGCTTGCGCGTCGGCTTCTCTGCCTCCGCCTCGGCCGTGAGCGGCTCGACCGTCTTTGCGCGCCGCGTCAGCGTCGCGTACGCGGTGCCGCCGAGCACGCGCTCGATCCGCACCTTCACGCGCTTGCCGACGAGCCCGGCCGCTTCGCCGACGCAGACGTCGATGCCCTCGAGCTTGCCGACGGCAGCCGTCGCGTCGTGCCGGTCGACCTCGACGAGCTCGATCTGCAGCTCCGCACCTTCGGCGACGGGCGCCGCCGGCGCGAGGTCGGCGAGCTTGCCCTCGGCGAGCACGACGAAGTGGTCGAGGTGCATGTCGGCCTTGCCCTCGAGGAAGAAGCGCCGCTTGGTCAGCGCCTCGAGCTCGATGAGCCGCTTTGCGCCGGGCCCGACGAGGGCGGCGGCGATCGGTGCCGCGAGCTCGACCCGGTAGGCCTGGGAGCGCGAGCCGGCGACGAGCGAGCGCAGCCTGCGCTCGACGTCGATCGCCGCCGAGGCCTCGGAGTAGACGATGCCGTCGCCGCCGCACGTCGGGCACTTGCGCGTCATCACCTCGCGCGGGCCGTCGGTCACGTTCTGGCGCGTCATCTCGACGAGCCCGAGCGGAGAGATCTCGACGACGTACGTCTTCGTCCGGTCGCGCTCGAGCTCCTCGCGCAGCGCGTCCTCGACCGTCTTGCGGTTCTTCGGGTTCGCCATGTCGATGAAGTCGATGACGATGATCCCGCCGATGTCCCGGAGACGGAGCTGGCGGACGACCTCTTTCACCGCTTCGAGGTTGTTCTTCGTGATCGTGTCCTCGAGCCGGCCGCCGGCACTCTTGCCGCGCGAACCGACGAAGCGGCCCGTGTTCACGTCGATGACGGTGAACGCCTCGGCGTAGTCGAAGATCAGATAGCCGCCGGACGGGAGGTCGACGCGCCGGCCGATCGTGGACTTGATCTCGGCGTCGACGCCGAACGCCTCCATGAGCGACGTCTTCTCGCGATAGCGGATGACGCGCTCGACCATGTGCGGCGACGTCTTCTTCAGGTAGCCCGTGATGCGCTTGAACGCCTGGTCGTTGTCGACGATCGCCCGGTCGAAGTCGCCGGTGAAGAGATCGCGCGTGACGCGCAGCGGAAGCTCGGCCTCCTGGTAGATGAGCTCCGGCGCGCTCGCCGTCTTCGCCTTTGCCTGGATCGACTTCCACAGGCGCTGCAGGAACACGAGGTCGCGCTCGATGTCTTCCTCGGATGCGCCCTCGGCGGCGGTGCGGACGATGACGCCGCCTTCCTTCACCTCGAGCTTCCGGAGGATCTCCTTCAGGCGGCCGCGCTCGTCGTCGTCGAGCCGGCGCGAGACGCCGAGCCCTTCGCCCTGCGGGACGAACACGACGAAGCGGCCGGGGAGCGAGATCTGCGTCGTGAGGCGCGCGCCCTTCGTCTTCATCGGGTCCTTCACCGCCTGGACGAGGATCGTCTGCCCGCGGCTGATGAGGTCCTGGATGCGGCGGCCGTGGCCGCGCTCGAGCTCGGGGCCGACGATCTCGTCGACGTAGAGGAAGCCGTTCTTGTCGAGGCCGATCTCGACGAACGCGGCCTCCATGCCGGGCAGCACGTTGTCGACGGTGCCGAGATAGATGTTGCCGGCGATCGAGCGCCGCTCGGGACGTTCGAGATAGACCTCGGCGACGCGGTCGTCCTCGAGCACCGCGACGCGCTGCTCGCCGACGTCGACGGAGACGAGAAGCTCGCGCTTCGCGGCCGGCAGCGGAGCGCGGCGCTGCGGCTGGCGGCGCCGGCCGCCTTCCTGGCGGCGGCGCTCCTGCCGCTGCGAGAGCTGCTTCGCGGGCTTGCGCTCGCCGCTGCGCGCCTTCGCCTCGCCGCCGCGAGCCTTCGGCTCGCCGCTGCGGGCTTTCGGCTCCGGCTTCGCCGTGGCGTCTGCGGCGGCCTTCTCGCCGGCAGGCTTCTTGCGCCCGCGTCCACCGCGGCTGCCGCGGCGGCGCTTGGGCTTCGTGGAATCGGTTGAGTCGGCCGCGTCGGCGGCCGGCTCGCTTACAACAGGCTCGGGGAGAGCTTGGGGTGCGGCCGGCTCAGCGGCTGCAGGGTCGGAATCGTTCTTCCGTCGTCGGAACCAGGGCAAGAAAAATCTCCTTCGTTTGTGCGCGCGACGGCGCCGGCCCGCGATTCGGGGCGGCGCGCGCGCTGCAGGTCGATGTGCATAAGCATGGAGCCAGCGTAGCAGGGGCACCGTCCGACCCCGGTCCTACGATCCCGCCATCACGACCGTGGAGGTATGACCGTGACGGGGAAGCGCGAGGCCGAGGAGCTCCTGATGATCGAGGAGGCGGATGCCTGGTTCGAGTACGGCGAGGCCATCCGGGGCCAGACCGAGGCCCGCTACCTCGAGCTCGAGCCCTGGGCCTGGGC
>Ga0209415_10020983_pt1 | contig 10099 bp, 12 predicted proteins | sample PeaSoiSIISIP2007_FD_187696 | JGI IMG/M metagenome (GOLD analysis project Ga0209415, IMG submission 187696) | Peat soil microbial communities from Weissenstadt, Germany - SII-SIP-2007 (SPAdes) (version 2) | ecosystem: Environmental > Terrestrial > Soil > Wetlands > Peat | place: Germany...
CCGGCTCGACCCGGCCCGCTGCGCCGCGCATGCCGCCGACGAGTCCGTGGCCGCCGGGTACGACGGCCTGCTGCGGCGCCTGACCGCGGAAGGAGACTCGCTGTGAGCCGCCAGGCGTGGCAGGCCCCCGGTGTGGTCGAGGTGCGGCTGTCCGGCATGTCCGAGGACACCGCGACCGTGATCTCGGTCCTGGAGCGGCTGGCCTCCGGGCTGCCTGTCACCACGATCGGGCTGGAGATCGTGCACCGCTCCGGTCCCAGGCCGAATAGGCGCGACCCCGGGGAACGGGTGTACGTGCTCGTCCGGGTGACGGGAGCGGGCCAGTGACCGGCGGCCGGGCCATCCGCTGGAGCACGGTCCTGGCGGTCGCCGGCGTCGCGCTGGTGGCCGGGTGGGTCAGCTACGTGCACGCCTACGACGTCGTGCGGGCGCACGGCGAGCACGGCGTCCTGGCCCGCCTGTATCCGGGCACGATCGACGGGCTGATCTACAGCGCGAGCATGGTGCTGCTCGATGCCGCCCGTCGCGACGTCAAGCCGCCGCCGCTGGCCCGCTGGCTGCTCGTGGCCGGGATCGGCGCCACCCTGTTCGCGAACGTCCTCGCGGGAGCGGCGTATGGCCTGCTCGGCGCTGCCGTGGCGGCGTGGCCGGCGCTGGCCCTGGTCGGCTCGTATGAGCTGCTGATGTGGCTAGTCCGGCACGGCGTGGCTGCACCTGCCGAGGCCGGCGGGCCGGTTTCGTTGGCTGTCCCGAACGACGTCGAGACCGCGGCGATGGCCTCGCTGCGGGCCACCCTGGCGGTCGGCAACCCGTGGTCTAACAACCAGCTCGCCGACCGGTTCGGGCTCACCCGCGCGCAGGCGACGAAAGTGCGCCAGCGGGTGACCGCCGAGTCCGACGGCAGCGCGCCTGAAGCGTGATCGCCATGGCCGAACCACCAGCAACTGGCGAGGCACCGAGCCAGGGCAGCTCTCAGGTTGCCCTGGCCATCGTGACGGAGATCAGGGCACGTCGCGAGGGCTTGGCTGACGATGAGCGCAATGCCCGCAGGCACCCGCGCAGCAGGCAGATCCTGACGCGTCGGCAGCGCCAGGTGGAGGCCGCTCTCATCGACGGGCTACTGCTCGCCCTGACGCACGCGATCGGCAAGCCCTACGACATCATCGCGGCTGAGCGGCTGATTAGCAGGGGGGCGACCGATGGGCAGGCATAGCCGCGGCGACATCGGAAGGCGAGGGAAGCAGGCCCTGGCGATAGCAGCTGCGGGTGGCGCCGAAGGTCTCGGCGTCGCCCTTATCGGCTGGGGAAACCATCTCAGCGCCCAGGACTACAACTACGACGTCGTGCCGTGGGGATTCTGGGGCGCCTTCTTCACCGCGCTCCCGGTCATCACCGTGGCCATCGTGGTGGTAATCGCGATCGCGAAGGCCGCAGCGGCCGAGCACAGGCGCTACCGCGAGTGGAAGGCGAGCCTGCCGCCGGAGCAGCGCATGGCGATGGAGCTGGCCGAGGCCGCGGCGATGACAGCCGCCGCCGTCGCCTGGCACGAGCACAATAAAAGGGTCGACGCGCGGCTGAGCGCCAGCGTCATGGGACAGGTCCCGTTCAACCCGGCCCATGCCGCGATGAAAACCGTCACAGCGGACATGGCGGCGCGCAGCCAGGCGTCGCAGGCGCAGCAGCCCACCTGTGACCCGGCGGCGGCCAGCCAGCGGATCATCGCGCGGCACCACCCGGAGCACACCGGCCCGGACGGCTCATACAGGACGGTGCCCTGGTGACGGCCGGGGGCTCGTGACGGTGGCGCCGACAGGCTTTTAGGGGCCCGAGTCAGCGTGCCGGGGCCTGCAGCGGCTCTCAGCGCCGCGCACGGCGAAAGGCAAGACGACGCCCCGCCAGGTCAGTGACCGCCGGGCATCGCACGCGTTGACACACGTGAGCGTCAGGGTGGCTCACGGCCGTCCAGCTATAGCGGTATAGCGGCTGCTCGTATGGCGGTTGTGGCATCATCGGGCTTGCGCGGCCGGGTGAACCAGGGGATGGTGAAAACGAAGGCCCCATTGGGCACACTTCCCACGCTGGAGGCCGAGATGCGGCTAAGTTTCGTCGGTATCACTCCGGACACGCCCGATAGCCAGTGCCCGGCGGTGTACATAGATGAGGACACCGGGGATATCTGGTTCCAGGGCGAAACGGTCACCGACCAGGAGGCGCTGGCGGAGGTCGCCCGGCACAGCCCGATCGGCGCAACCGAGTCGGTGGTGAGGCTGCCGGCGGTGATGGGGCCGATCGTCATGGAGGCGGCCAGTGGAAGATACGAGCGCGGCAGGCAAGGACCGGGGCCGCATCCCCGGAACGGCTGAGGAACCCATACCGCCGTTTGAGGTGCTGCTGCGGGCCTGCACCACCTCGGCTGTCCACCTTGAGATGCGCGACAGCTACACCCCGGCTGACCCGTGGTTCCGTGCATGGCTGGCAGGCGACCGCGAGGAGTTCGAACGGCGGCTCGCCCGGCCCTGGCTAGGACTTATCCGCGAGGTGACCGGCCGCGGGGTCCAGGTACAAAGGGCCCGGCTGATCTCGGAGCCGGTAACTGACTATGTCCGGTTCGAGCACGCCACCACCAGTTCCAATGTCGGGGCAGGCGAGCAGGTCAGGTGGCTGCCCCGCCGTTCGGCGTCGGGACTGCTGCTGCCCGGCAATGACTTCTGGGCGTTCGACATGCGCCTGGTGCTGTTCTGGTATTTCTCGGGTGACGGGGAGTTCGAAGGGGCGGAGCTGTCCGATGACCCGGCGCTGGTGAAACAGTGCGCCGCGGCCTTCGACGCCGTGTGGCAGCATGCCATCCCGCATCATGAGTACCAGCTCCGGTAGCTCGCGCGACCCCACGTGCAACCGCCATCTTCCAGCGCCCGCCAGGCCCGGCAGATCCTTGCCGACCGGCTCCGCGAGCTACGCCTTGATGCGGGGCTGACCGCGAGGGATCTCGCTGCCCGCGCCGGGTGGGAACGGACCAAGGTCTCCAAGGTCGAACATGCAACCCGGCCGCCGTCAGCGGATACCATCCGCGTCTGGTGTCAGGTGTGCGGCGCTGAGGACCAGGCCGAGGACCTGATCGCGTCGCTGCGTGCGGCGGAGGGAATGTGGGTCGAGTGGCGGCGGATGGAACGCACCGGGCTCAAGCGCGCGCAGGAGGCCCGGCTGCCGCTGTATGAGCGGACCCGCCAGTTCCGCGCGTATAGCTGCTGGGCGCTGCCCGGCCTGATCCAGACCAGGGGCTACACCCGCGCGGTGCTGCACGCCATCCAGCAGCGGCGCGGCCTGCCCGATGACGTCGAAGCGGCGGTCACTGCCCGGATGGCCCGCCAGCGGGTCCTGCGACGCGGCGGGCGTACCGCAGCCTTCCTGGTGGAGGAATCAGTGCTGCTGAACGGCTTCGGCGGCGCTCAGGTCATGAGCGCGCAGCTGGCCCGGCTGGCCCAGGTCACGACCTGGCCATCGGTGTCGCTGGGAATCATCCCGGCCACGCTCGACCGCGGCCCGGCGGGACCGGCCGAAGACTTCTGGATCTTCGACAGCGAGCAGGTCGCGGTCGAACTCATCTCCGGTCACCTGACGATCACCCAGCCGCGAGAGATCGCCATGTACGCGCAGACCTTCGCCCGGCTGGCCGAGATCGCGGTGTACGGCTCGCGGGCCCGCGATCTCATCGCCGCACTGACCCCGGAGCAATGAATCCGTCTGCCACACTCGGGCACACTCCTTCTGGATTACGCCCCGTACGGGCTTAACTGCCGGTATCCGCGAAGGCACACGCGATCAGGAGGCTCCGTCATGGGACGGACGGCGGTAAGCCAGGCCCGAGGCGGCACTGGCGCGCCGGAGACTGCTGAGGCCAGGGCCCTGGAGGCGCTCCGGCTTGCCTGGGGGAACGCCTGGGATATCAGCTGCGCCGGCGCCCGGTGGAGCGCGGCGCGCAGGGACGGCACCGGCCACATGCTCACCCGCGCATCCGCGGACGGCCTGGCGCTCGCGCTACGGTTCAGCCACGAGAGGCAGCGCCGATGACCGGGCCGGGGCGCCGTGGGGTGTTCGACGTCGACGAGGAGCGCGCGCTCGAAGCACTGCGCCTGGGCTGGGGCGACGCATATGCAGTGTGCTTCGATGACTCGATCGGGCCTGACGGACTGCGGTGGCGGGCGTGGCGGCTGGCGGGCCAGGGAACCGCGCTGGCCGGCCGGACACCGGACGAGCTGGCCGCCGCGATCCAGGCAGACTGGGCCCGCGAGGGCACGTTATGACCCGGGCAGGCAGGCCGGTCCTGCGCGTGGTCGACGGCAGCGGCCAGCAGGATGCGGTTGTGCGCAGGCAGCGGTTCGAGGCCGCGCACCCGGAGGTCACGATCGTGCGGCCTGCGACGGCCCGCGACCGCTGGCGGGCAGTCGTCCCTCCCGGCCTGATTCCCGGGGACGGCACCAGGACGACTCTCGGGTCCTGGGACCTGGCCGGCCTGATGGACCAGCTAGAGGGGACCTATCCGCCGGACCGCGGTCAGCCAGGCGACGGCCCTGGCTAGCAAGCGCGGCGCGCCAGAACTCCATTGCTACGGGCGTGCTGCCTGGCCCGGCCGTGCGGAATCCACATGGTCGTGAGGAGGTGACCCTAGCGGCACCGCATGAAGGAGTTGCCGCCCAGCTCTGCGCGGCCAGCGTAGCCGTGACCCAGATTCCCGGCCTCACTGCAGAGGCCGCCGCCATTAACGTCCGCCTGGGCCCCGCGCCTCTGTTAAGGTCGCTTCGTGGCTGAGGGATTCGCCAATACAGCCGGTGAGATGCCTGCTCAGGGCATGCGCGTCGGCGCCCCCGGGCAGCTGACGGCGGGAGAAACCGGTCGAGTCCGCCCCGCCCGGCGGGCGTGGCCTGTGGCGCTGGCCGTTGGTACAATGCGAGCTTTAGTCTTATGCCGTCCGGAACTGGGCCAGGCATGACAAGTAGCCGCAAGGGATCGGCGTCTCGGCCGACCTCAGCGAGCGGGCCGGCCGACGTACGGCACCACATCGGCAACGGTAGCTCTGGCGGCGTTATCCTCTCGGGTACCGACGTCAGGTTGGTGTCGCCGAGAGCGCTATCGCGGTGGCGGGAGATCCTGCTCGTTGAGGATGACTCGGCAAGGGCGGTTCGACTGGGCGCGGCGGGCGTCGCCGATCGCGCCTCTCGGGTACTCTTGCGGGTTCATCGGATCGGTCATAGCGGGATCCGTCTCATGGACGAGCGCTGTTATGAGCCTGGGCCTCACGGCGCTGGCGTTATGCAGCGGTCCGATCTCGCGCTCGACCTTCTCGACGGCCAGTCCTGCAAGGGCTCCGTAATTGTGGGCGGCCCTGCGTACGGCTGTAGTCCCCGTTTCATGGACGGCCTAGCCGCCCGCGGGCTCGACGCGGTCGTCGAGGTCAGGCCTAGCAGCCTCGTCGCAGTCGCAGGCAGAGGAAACGGGAGCAAACCGGTGCCCGCTTCTGACCTTCTAGGCAGCGCCAAGTGGCGCAGCTTCGTGGTGCCTGTGGCCGGGGTTAGCGACCGATCCGTCACCTATGCCATTTCGGGCCTGGGTGGCAACCGAGTGGGATCGGGGCCGATGGGCTCGCTCTTCGTGGCTCAGACAGGTGGTATCAACGGTGTCCATCCGGGAACCGTGTTCGGCTTCTGCCTGGCAGACGACGTGGCGCTCGCGGAGCTGATCGAGACAGTCGGCTGGGCTCGGTGGATCAGGCCGCTTATCAGGCGAGGCGAGAGATCCGCAGAGCGCCAAGAAGCAATCCCGGCCGATGAGCCAGGGGTCGTGAACGGCTTGCAGCCGAAGCTACGGGCGAACATCACGCTGTCCCGTGGTCACGACCAGGTCAATGCGGCCGCACGCCTGATCTCGCATGAGGCGCCGACCCTCAGGCGCATGCTGGCTTGCGAGTCCAGGCCCGTCAACGTCGTCGAACTGTTCGCCGGAGCAGGCGGCATGGGACTCGGCTTTCTGCTGGCCTGCCCGGAGCGGTACCGGCTGGTCTATGCCGGCGAGGTTGACCCCATTTGCGTGCAGACGCTCAGAAGCAGCCATTCTGCATTGAACGAGACCCTCATGGGCGATAGCCGCTGGACGCCCGCCCTGGTCGAGCCTGTCGACCTACGCTCGAAGGAGGCACTGGAGGGTGCTGAACGCGCTGCAGGAACCTGGGGCGGGGCTGACGTTCTGATAGGCGGCCCACCCTGCCAGGGCTTTTCCAACGCCAACCGGAACTCGTGGCACAGCTCTAACCCACACAACCACCTGATCGATGTGTTCTTGAACTACGTCGTCCGCCTCAAGCCTCGCGTCTTCCTCTTGGAGAACGTGCAGGGAATCCATTGGACCCGCAGTAGCGGCGCTCCGGAGGCACGCTCGAGCGTGCTCGACCGCATCAAGACAAGGATGGCTGCTGCCGGTTACGAGGTTTTTGTTCAGTTGCTCGATGCCGTCTGGTATGGCGTGCCTCAGTACAGGAGCCGTTTCTTCGTCCTTGGCATCCACCGCGATCTCGGTTATAACGCTGACGACTTCGGTTCTTGGGGCCCGTTCCCGAAACCGTCGCATGGCCCAGGGGCGTCTCAACCCTACATTACGGTCCGCGACGCCATTGGTGATCTTCCGGAAGTGGGAAATGGCCACGCAGCAGAACGGATGTCATACGTCGAGCCGACGACTGCGGCCCAAGGCGCCACGAACTACCTGGCCTTCCTGCGAGCGGGCGCGGAGCGATGCACGCTGACCGACCACGTTACGTCCAGGCACGCGGACTATGTCATCGAGCGCTACCGGAATATCCCGCCAGGCGGCAACTGGCGGAGCATCGCCGACAGTCTCACCAACTACGCGGACGTCAATCGGACCCACAGCAACATCTACCGGCGGCTCCTGTGGGACGAGCCTTCAATCACTATCGGTCATTATCGAAAGAGCATGCTCGTACACCCTTTGCAGCATCGGGGACTCTCACTGAGGGAGGCTGGCCGGCTGCAGTCGTTTCCAGACTGGTTCCGGTTCGCAGGCAGCGCAACGGGGGATCCGGGCGGGCTTGTCCACAAGCAGCAGCAACTCGCCAATGCGGTGTGCCCGCTTGTAACCAAGGCGATCGCCGAATTCATCCTTGGGCTTTGACGTGACTGACAAGCCGCGATCAGGTCTCCTAGGAACAATCCAAACATTGCTCCGGAGACTGCTCGGGACCGCGGCTCCAACGACGGGCGGGAGGCATCGCGCCCCGAGGGCGGCGCCTTCTTTCGGGACACGGCGACGCACCGTGGCGAGTCCTGCGTCTTCGCCGCCGATTGCCATCGGCTCGGCGGCAGTACCGATGCCGAGGACAGATCTAGCGAGCGGGGCCGACGAATCAGAAGCCGCGGTCGTCGAGCGCGTGCCCGACCTGGTGGAACCTTCGAGGACCAATGACGTCGCGCTGGCCCCAGCGAATGGCAACACCCCGGATCAGTCCACTGCCTCCGCTGCCCATATCACCTTTGCCCCCCAAGCCCATATCGACGGGCCAGCCAGCGCGGAACAGCAGCTGGAACCGTTGCCGGACCTGGACGCTAACGAGACGGACACCGACGTGGAGGGCGCCCCACAAGCCATCGCAGACCGAGAGCCGGCGGTCACAGGAAGCTGGCTAGCTCAGCCCGGGCCGGCACTGTGGCCCGAGATTGGCGAAGTAGCAGAGTGCTTTGCGTGGTTTGGCGACAAGGAGTCCCAGCCGCCGCCCGTGAATCTGCCAACGCCCGATCCGCTGGAAGACCCCGCCGCAGATGAGTTTCTGCGAGATTCTCTACCCGCCAACTCATCGGAGGCGGTCCGCCCAGAAGAGAGCGCTATGACCGCGGGCTCCATCGATGCCCAGCCACCCTCAGCTGGCCTCAGTGTCCCGGTGCCGCCGAGATCCACGTCGCCGACTCTCGTGTCCGAGGACAAAGCGCCTCGGAACGAGGACGTTGTAACAATGCGGGCGCCGGAGCCGCCTGCTGTACAGCTGACCGGGCCGATGCCCGTCAAAGTTGAGGCCGTTCTGCCCTCCCCGAGCACTGCCGAGGCCATCGGCCAACGACCAATGCCGTCGCGCCGAGCCAAGACCATCTCACCCCGAGCCGGGCCTTACTCCGCTCCACTCAGACCTTCAGCGCTCGATCGACTGCCACCGACACCCACGCCTGGCATCGTATTTCCCGAAGCGTACTTGCGATGGAACCAGATCCTCGTCGAGCACTGCCTTCTTGGGGTGCCGGATAGGACCGGTCCCAAGTATCTTAGTGGCACGCCTACGATCCTTGCCGCAGCGCTGGAGGGCGAGCAGGGAGAACTCCTCAGCTCTGAGGACGCCGCGGCGGATTTCACCGCTGCCGTCTCGCTGACTTACTCGACTGTTGTTCTGCGGGAACCCGAGAGACTTTGGGCGCTGGCTCAGTTGGGACCCGATGGCGTGCCGCTCTCAGTCGGTTTCCTGACGCTCTCGGTGCTGGCCGCTTACCAGATGCATTCGGATGAGGAGTCGGGCCCTAATGCCTATTACCCGCGCCTCGCCTCGCTGCTCGGCTGCGAGCTGGTGGACGGGCATCCCAGAGGGTTCGATCCAGTGGACTTCGGAAACCTCTGGGACCTGCTGAGTTCGTGGCTGGAGCGCAACTACGAGCAAGCGTTGGCACTCCCCGGCCCTGACGCAGGGCTCCGCCGGTACGTCGCCTATCCGCTGTGCCACGTCCCACTCCGACAGGTGGACATTGAGAAGCTGCCGCAGTTCTTCGACTGGGCCCGGCTAGAGCCGGGGAGCAAGGCAGACCCGGTGTTCCTGGGCGAGGCCTTCGAGCGCTGGGCCTCCGGCCGGGGCATCCTCAGTCGCGCGGGTCACAGTGCGCTCGCCGACGAGCGCCGTCCGGCAGTCGAGGTCCAGCTAGCCCTCGAATTGGAGGCGTGGGACGGGTCATGGACGGACCGGGCCGGTTGCCGAACGGCTGCGGTTCACGTCCTACTCGACTTCCGTCGTGGGCAGCCGGAGCTGTTCTTCCTCCCTCGGAGGCCGCCTTCGTTTCCCGCCGTTTTCGACGACGGGTCCCACGTGTTCGCCGCGGGCGAGCAGGGGTGGTACGACCAGGTGCCGGTGGTCGCCGACGACGGACCGGTTTTGGAAAGTGGCTTCCACTGGGTGTGTTCGTCGCCGCAAGGACAGGTTTCTCTCCATCGCCCTCAATCGAGCGCCATCGCGCTCCGGCCGGCGCCTGACTTCACGGGGTTCCTGTCGCAGAGGAACCTGCCGCTCGGTGTCGAGTCGGCGGTGCTGTGCACCACCGCTACGGAGGGAACGACCGCGGAATACTTGAGCACGGTGACCGGCGCTCGCTGCCGGGCGCTCGACCACCCTGCCGTCCCTGAGGGCTGGCGCCTCTTCTCCGGCATCGTTCCCAGACGCAGCGGCCCGCCACCATACGAGCTCGACGCCCTGGCGATCGAGTCGACGACGACCGTGATTCTCTACGGCGGGCTGCGGGTTGGCCGACGGGCGGCATGGCTATCTGGTGCGCCGCCAACGATTCTGGTCGGCGGAGCGGAAGGCCTGACAACGACCATCGACGGCCGGCCTGCAATCGTTACTAACGGCGTCCTTAATGCCCCGGCGCCCCTCATTGTCGGCACGCATGTCGTAGAAGCCGGGCGTGCGCGCAAAAGGCTAGAGATTGTCGAGCCGGAGGGCAGGTGGGACGCCTGCGCACCCCTCATCAATACCGTGAACAGGCCAAGACAGCAGACTGTTGCCGTTCCTTTCGGGGTGTGGACGGTCATAGGCGCTCGACCGGACCAGGCGACCAGAGTGGCGTGCTCTGAGCAAGGCACCCTCCTGACGGTTCCATTCCTACCGGTGTGGGCCATATCTGTCGGTACCCGCCGCGGCACTTCGGTCGCCCTGTGCTTGGTCGAGCGTCCACCCGCGCCCGAACTTCCCGATTTCAGGCGCGCCCGGTCGGTTGCTTCGGCGGCGACCGGGGCTTGGTCCTCGGCCATCTATGATGCTCATGGCCGGCGGGCGAGGCTC
>Ga0209415_10020984_pt1 | contig 10099 bp, 8 predicted proteins | sample PeaSoiSIISIP2007_FD_187696 | JGI IMG/M metagenome (GOLD analysis project Ga0209415, IMG submission 187696) | Peat soil microbial communities from Weissenstadt, Germany - SII-SIP-2007 (SPAdes) (version 2) | ecosystem: Environmental > Terrestrial > Soil > Wetlands > Peat | place: Germany...
TGGGCGCGTAGCTCAGTTGGCAGAGCAATGCCCTTTTAAGGCATGGGTCGATGGTTCGAATCCATCCGCGCTCACCAGATATTCTTTCACAATTGCATTCGCAATTGCATCTGCAGTACCCACGTCTGTCCAAACACCCCAGCTTGGACTGTGCCCCATAATGCCCGCCGAGCCGAGAAAGGATCTTTACTTATAATTACACCTTCGGTGCTCCCTCATTTTGTTTCGACGTACAAGCTCCATAGCGAGCCTACGTTCCTCGGGCCCAGGAATTTCGTGCCATTCAAGGAAAAAGGCCGGCGCTTTGTGCCCGGCCTTGAAACGTGTGGGTTTCGGATGCAGCAGCGGTCGTGAGGGTCCAAACGTCAGCCTCGCTGACACTAACCCATGACCGCTAAGGTTCACCGCGAACCATAATTCAAAGTTGCGTACGCATCAGGGTCGGACAATACAGCGAACCCTGTAGTCACTCTTAGTGAAATGAACTTCTTACCGCGGGCCTGCGCGCTTTTGCCGGAGTACCAAACCGATTGCGTTCCTGACCGCAGCCAAATCTTGGGCGGTTCGCCTGCTAAATGCTAAGCACCCGTCCGCTACCGATACGAAATGGAGGTGTTTCCTTTGCAAGGTGGCAAGAACCGTGTAAATTCTCTATACAATCCCAAGACTGGTCTGCCTACAGGAACTCCGCAAGCGCTTCAGAATCCATAACCTAGCGTTCGACAATACTCACAAGCCGGGTGTCGAGGTTTCGGCAACAAACCTGCCATAGCATTTGGACGATGATGAACAAAGCCGACAGCGACCGCATTCATGAACTGTGTTCTCTGATCGCCGTGGAACAGAATCGCCGCAAGTTCCTGGAACTTGTCGGGGAGCTAAATCGCATCCTCGATACAAACGACCAACGCCTCAAAGGCAGTGAGTACGGGAATTGAAAACATTCACTTTGTCAGGCAGCTCCTTGTGAGCAAGAAATTGTCATGACGACTTGCGTCTCCCAGGACGTGCAACCTTCGCGGCAGCGAGCTTTCGACGCCTTTCTGCGTGCTCGTGAAGAGCTTCTCAGTTCTTCAAGCGCCGACTCTTCAATCCACCGTCCCAAATTTTTTCAGGTCTTCCGGTCCATCCGTTAGCGCCACCGGCTCCTTGCCCTGCACCATTTCGCGGACCTTCTCCACCACGTCGGGATTCGCCAGCGTGGTTATGTCTCCGGTGTTCAAGTTGTTGGAAATCGCAGCCAGCACACGGCGCATGAGTTTGCCCGAACGGGTCTTGGGCATATCGGGGACGATATAAACTCGCTTCGGCCGGGCGATCTTGCCAATGATGGTTTCAATCGCTTTTGTTACCTTGTCGAGGATCTCCTGACTTGCCTGGATGCCCGGCTGCAGCGCCACATAGACCTCGGGCACCCGGCCCTTGATCTCATCCACCACGGGCACAACCGCGGCTTCGGCAACTTCCGGGACGGTCAAGCATGCGGACTCGATTTCTTTGGTGCCCAGGCGGTGCCCGGCCACATTGATCACGTCATCCACTCTGCCCAGAATGCGGAAATATCCGTCTATCGCCAACACTGCCCCGTCGGCAGCGAAATACGGCCAGTCCCGCCAATCTTTGCTGTTAGGGTTCTTGCAATATTTCTTGTAGTACTGGGTGACGAAGCGGTCGCGGTCACCCCAAATGGTTTGCATGATCCCGGGCCACGGATTGCGAATGCAGATGTTCCCCGCCTTGCCCGATCCGGCGCTGACGACGTGACCTTCTTCGTCCAGAATCTCGGGATAAATTCCCGGCATGCCTGGGCCAGCGCTGCCGGGTTTCATGGGATCCAACGCCGGCTTGGTGCTGCACAGGAATCCGCCGTTTTCCGTCTGCCACCAGGTATCGACAATAACCGCCTCACCCTTGCCGACGTCCTCGTAGTACCAGCGCCAGACCTCCGGCTCGATTGGTTCTCCCACCGTAGTCATGTGCTTGAAGTGATAGTGATATTTCTTTGGCTCGTCATGTCCCGCCTTGCGCAGCATGCGGATGGCCGTGGGCGAGGTGTGGAAAATGTTGACATCCAGGCGTTCGGCGATTCTCCATACTCTGCCAGCGTCGGGGTAGGTAGGGACACCTTCGTACATGACGCTGGTAGCGGCCAGCGCCAAGGGGCCGTAAACGATATAGGAATGTCCCGTGATCCAGCCGATGTCTGCCATGCACCAGTAAACATCCTCGGGATGAATGTCCTGAATGTACTTGGAGGTGCCGGTCACATACGCGAGATAGCCGCCGGTACGGTGCTGGCAGCCCTTGGGCTTTCCGGTGCTGCCACTGGTGTACATGAGAAATAGCGGCGCTTCCGCATCCATGGGGACGGGAGGCACGATTTCACCCGCGTAGTTCGGCAGGATCTCGTCAACGAAGAAATCGCGATTCTTCACAAACTCCGAAGCGGACGCATTCTTGCCGGCGTGCCGCCTCCAGACCAGGACCTTGTCCACCACGTGGCCTTCCTTCTTGGAAACATCCAGCGAGATCTCGGAGGCCACTTTGTGGTCAATCAGCTTGCCATTGCGATAGTAACCATCCATCGTGATCAGGACGTGGCTGGCCGAATCGGCGGCGCGCATGCCGCAAGCCTCGCCGCTGAAGCCGCCAAACACCACCGAGTGAATCACCCCCAGGCGGGCGCAAGCCAGCATGCTAATCGGCAACTCAGGAACCATCGGCATGTGAATGGTGACCCGATCTCCGGCCTTCAGACCGCAGAAATCGCGCAGCAGCGCCGCGAATTCATTGACTCGCACATAGAGTTCGCGGTAAGTAACGGATACGGGCGCTTCCGATTCCAGTTCCGGAACAAAGATCAGTGCCGCTTTGTTTTTATACTTGGCCAGGTGCCGGTCTACGCAGTTGTACGAAGCGTTGATCTTGCCGCCCACGAACCACTTCCAAAAAGGCGGGTCACTGGTGTCGAGCGTAGTGTGCCAGTACTGGTCCCAGCTCAGCAGGTCGGCATATTCCCGGAAGCATTCCGGGTAATTCTTCTCGCTGAAGCGTTCGATGATATTGGGATCGGTCAGATTCGCCTGGCCGATAAATTTTGCGGGAGGATAGTAATATTCCTCCTCCCGCCAGTGCACCGCAATCTGCGATTCATTGGTCTCAGCTACAATTACAGCCTGGCGTTTCTCGAGAATGTTAGCCATGTCAATTAGCCCTCATATTCTTGAAATTTGTGTGCATACAGGCAATTCCTCATCCGGGCACGACGCAAAAATTATGCCACTGCTGGGACCTTCTCCCTTTGCAATCTATGCTCGGGCGTTTCCGGACGCTTGGCCAGAAATTCGCAGAGCAGGGCAACCGCCGCCAGAACCGCTGCCGTGTAGAAAGCCATCTCGTAGTTGTGGTATTTGTCGTACATCTGACCGCCGATCTTGGAACCAAAGTAACCTGCGACTCCCCACGCGGTAAACAACATCCCGTAGTTGATGCCCGCGTTCTTCGTGCCCCAAAAATCGGAGGCGGCGGCGCCATTGACCGACAGTTGTGTGCCATAGCACCAGTACACAACAAACACCGCCACGTAAAGCAAGGCCACGTTGCCGCCGACCAGGTAAAGCACCGGCATAGCAATCATCGAAATACCGATCATCAGCCGCAGGACGTTTAAGCGGCCCAGCGCATCCGACATCCAGCCCGACAAAATGCGACCGGAAGCGTTGCCGACGGCGCCCACGAAGATGGTCAGGGTCTGCAGGGCCTCGCCGGGTATCTTCATGCTCTTGGCGAAGGGGACGAGCTGGCTGATGACCATCAAGCCCGCCAACGTGCCGAGCGCGTATGCCACCCACATAAAGTAGAACGCCCGTGTGCGCAACACCTCGCTCGGGCTGAACTCGTACGTTGTCGCGGCGGCCTTTGCAGCCGGTGCGGGCGTCCATCCCGATGGCCGATAGCCCACCGGGGGGTTCCTGAGCAGGAATGCGCCAAACACAGTCATGATCAGGAAGATCACTCCCAGGATCTGGAATGTCGCATGCACCCCGTAGGCTGGGATGAGCTTCAGGTTGGCCAGCGGTCCAAAGATGGCCGACCCGGCACCGTACCCACCGACGGCCAAACCCACAGCCAAGCCCCGCTTGTCGGGAAACCACTTCGCCATCACTGGGATTGGAGTGGAGTAGCCGAAACCGTTGCCCAGCCCGCCGATGACCCCGAAGCAAACATACAACCAGTTCAAGCTGTGCGTATACGAGCACAGGAAGAAGCCGAGGCTGACCAGGATGCCGCCAATGAGAGAGATCTTAAACGGCCCGTATTTGTCTTGCAGCCTTCCGGCTACGATGAAGGTAAGCGCAAACACCACTACCGCGATGCCGAACACGGTTGAGGTCTGCGCCCGCTTCCAACCGAACTCTTTCTCTAAGGGGGCGACAAATATACTCCAAGCATACAGCGTGCCCAGAGCCAGGTTCATGGACATGCCCCCGACCACACGCCACCAGCGATTGATATGCAGCTCTGCCGCATTCGAAGTCGGCGAGCCAGGATTGCTCGAAGCACTTGGTGTTGCCATGTTTTTCTCCTTTGCCACACCACACGGGATCAGGACGATTTATGGTTGTAAGTCGTGCTACGAATGCCCGCCTGCCTTTTCGAACAGTGGCAGGGTAGCGCCATTTGCCGTTTCTGTCCAGCACACCATTGAGGCCAGTGCGATGGCCGGTGCGAAACATGCCATTCGCCGCCCTTCGATCTGGCGCAGCATATGCGCCTTTGACACCAGATGCTGTGATCTGCGTCACTGATCCTCGTTCAATCAACCGAAAGGCCCATTGCCGGTGTACAATTTAAGCCCGCTTTGCCTGTTCACCCCTGTCGCACAGGCCGGGAGCTCCGTGGAGCATGTATCCTGGATCAACTCCGGACCGCGATCGGCAAGGTCTTGATCGCCGAACTGTCCCGCTGGCGTAGCTCTTCAATCCTCTTTCCCGCCTTGTGATCCCCACCGCCGCTTGTCAGCTATGATGCCCATGGGATGTCGGTCACGCAGTTGTGTGATTGGCATCACAAGAAAAGCCGTTCCGCCGGTGTAGTTATATTGGACGCGGGCCGTCAAACCCGGCAGTGTGATTTGCTGTCTCAAAAATGTGGCGGGTGTTCGGCAGCGCGGTCAGCCGTAACAAGGAGCCCATATGAAGCGAGCTTTTCTTCTGTTCTCGTTAGTGATTTCCCCGGTATTCTTCTGGGCGTGCCAAAGGTCCAAGGGTCCGGAAGGCAATACCTTTAAGATCGGCGTCGTCACTTCTCTTACTGGCAGCAACGCAGCTTTCGGCCAAGCGCACAAGAACGGCTACACCATTGCCCTGGAGGAGATCAATGCCAAGGGCGGCCTACTCGGGAAGCAGGTCGAACTCGATTACTACGATGACCAGAGCCGTCCCGACCAGGCAGTGCAGGGGGTTTCGAAACTGGTAGACCAGGACCGCGTCCCCATTGTGCTTGGCGCCTATTCGTCGGAGAGCACGCGCGCCATCGTACCCGTGGTGACCCAGAAACAGATTCCACTAATTATTCCCACCGCCGTCGCCGACAACGTTATGGAGAGCAACTCGCCGTGGATCTTCCGCATATGCGCCGGTTCCGGTTCGTTCGCAACCGCAACCCTGGATTTCCTGAAGAACAACGGCGATCCAAAGAAGTTGGCCATCGTATCTGAGAACACAAACTTCGGCCAGGCAAACAACAAGTCGATGACGGAAGCGGCCAAGGCAGCTGGCCTTGACCTTGTGGACAGCGAGTCCTATCAAGCGAGTTCGCCGGACTACAAATCGCTGTTGCAACGGGTAAAAGGCAAGAATCCGGAAGTCATCTACTTTGCTTCCTATTTGCTCGACGCCAGCACGCTCATGCGCCAGTCGGAGCAACTCAATTTGAACCCCAAGTACTACACCTCAGCAGGAACGGGGTTTGCCGCTGCGGAGTTTCCAACCACCGACAAAGGTGCCGGCAAATACGCGGAGTACACATTCTCGGTTTCTCAGTGGCTGCCCTCGGCCAAGTGGAAGGGCTCGCAGGAATTCGATCAGAAATACTTCAAGCTGGCCGGCTCCCATCCGGCCTATCACGCGATGGAGGCGTATGCAGTGCTGCTGGTGGCCGCGGCGGCGATCAATAACGCGAAGTCCGACCAGGCGCAGGCAATTCGTGACGCAATCAAGCAGGTTGACCTCGCCGATACCCCATTCGGCCCTGTGAAGTTTGAAGCTCGCGGTCAGAACCAGCATCCCGTGCTCATCACCCAGGTGCAGGGCGGGCAATACAAAGTGGTTTGGCCCCCGGATGCCGCGGAGAGCAAACCGATCATTCCAACGCCCGAGTGGTCGAAGCGCCAATGATATAGCGCCCGGAGGGACAGTAGAGAGTAAAATCGGCCTCACACTTTCTTGGAGACCCTCGGATCACCCGCGAGCAATTCAAGGATTCTATGATCAACTGGCTCTATATCGCGCTACAAGCCATCATCAACGGTCTGCTCACCGGCGCGCTGTACGCGATCATCGGGATGGGCATGGCTCTCATCTTCGGCGTCATGCGCATAGTGAACTTCGCTCACGGCGCATTCCTGATGATGGGCATGTATGCCACATACGTAGTGTTCCAGGCGACCGGCATCAGTCCTTATTATCAATTCCCACTGGCAGGCGCACTGTTGTTTCTCGTAGGCTACGCCACTTACATGGGGCTGCTGCGGCCGATCCGCGGACAAGTAGATTTCATGGTGATCCTCTTAACCATGGGATTGGCGCTGATTCTGGTAGACGGAGCCCAGTTGGTGTTCGGCGCCGACTATCATCAGATCAACATTCCCCTTCTGTCAAAGAACATTCACATAGGTCCGCAGATCTCCATCAACGCACCCTGGCTGGTAGCTTTTGCCATCGCGGCTGTGCTTGCCTGCGCCCTCTATTGGGTGGTGACGCAAACTATGTTCGGACGCGCCGCCCGCGCCATTGCCCAGAACCCTTACGCGGCGCCTCTGATGGGAATTAATGTGAACCGGGTGCAGGCCGTCTCCTTCGGAATTGGCTCTGCCGCGGCAGGCATTGCCGGGAGCCTGCTTCTTCCTGTCTTTTATCTTTTCCCCGAAGTAGGCAACCAGTTCAAGCTGAAGTCGTTCGTGATGGTAGTGCTCGGAGGCATGGGATCGATTCAAGGCGCAGCCATTGCCGGCCTGGTGCTCGGCGTCGTCGAGAGCCTCACCAGCCTTTATTGGGGCAACGAGTGGGCCCTCGCGGTGGACTTTGTCCTCTTTATTCTGGTGCTTTCCCTGAAGCCGAGCGGAATCTTCGGGAGCCAGCGCGCATGAAAAACTGGCAGGCGCTCGTCGCAGCCGTTTTCTTGTTTGCCGCGCTCTTCGTTCCACTCCTGGTTCCCACCGACTACATTCTGCAAATTCTTTTCCGCGTCTTTCTCTTTGCCGCGCTGGGGCTGGCGTGGAACCTGGTTGGAGGATATGCCGGACAACTATCGCTAGGGCACGCGGCCTACTTCGGAGTGGGCGCTTATGGACTGGCTCTGTTTTCCAAGCTGGGGATTTCGCCCTGGATATCAGTCTTTTTCGGTATAGTGCTGGCCGTGATCTGTGCGGCCATGATCGGCACAATTTCATTTCGCCTGCGCGGTCCATACTTCGCGCTGTGCACGATTGCGTTTGCCGAAGTCTTGCGTCTCGTCGCCAAGAACCTTCCCAACGTAACCGGCGGCGATGTCGGAGCGCAGGTTCCAGCTTTATTTACGCACTCCGCAACCAGATCTTTCTACTGGGCAGGAGTGTTGTTGACTGCGTTCGCCTTCGCACTCACAGCATGGATTGAGCGCTCGCGATTTGGCTATTACCTGATGGCCATCCGCGAAGACCAGGACACAGCGCTTTCCGTGGGCGTGAACGCCGCTCGCTGCAAACTTTGGGCCCTGCTGATCAGTGCTGCAATTACGGGCTTCGGCGGTGCGCTTTACGCCAGCATGTTTCTGTTTATTGTTCCCGACCAAGTGCTGGCGATGGACATTTCGACGGAAATCGCCATCGTCGCCATGTTGGGCGGCGCAGGCACGTTGCTTGGCCCGTTGCTCGGTTCCGTCATCCTGGAGAGCTCCGCGGAAATTTTCAAGACAGTGTTTAAGGAAGCGCATCTGCTGATCTATGGAGTACTGATTGTTGTTGTGGTCCTGTTCATGCCCGAGGGCGTGGTGGGCACGCTGACCAGCAAACTGGGGCGCTTCAAGAAGGCGCCGCTGGCGCCATTTGCCGCGCCCGCGCCGGTGGCTGCCCAGGAAGAAACCAGCCGAGCGGCGCTGAACGAATAGGAGCTGTCGAACATGTCGCTTCTTGAAGTCAAGGGCATCAGCAAACGGTTCGGCGGCCTGAAGGCCATCAACGACGTTTCGTTTGCGGTGAAGCCGGGCGAGGTGACCTTTATTGTCGGGCCCAACGGCGCGGGCAAAACCACTTTGTTCAACCTTATCACTGGTGTTTTTCATCCCGACAGCGGCAGCATCCATTTCGCCGGACGCGACATCTCGCACCTGACTCCGAACGAGGCCGCACAAATCGGCATTGGCCGAACCTTCCAAATCGTGAAGCCGCTGCGCAACCTCACTGTGCTAGAAAACGTAATGCTGGGCGCATTCCTTCGCACCTCCAGCCGAGCCAAGGCCGAGCAAGAAGCCACGAAGGTTCTGCGCTTTCTCGAAATGGAGAAGATCATGCATCTGCCGGCGCGCGGCATGGGATTGCCGGTGCTGAAGCGTCTGGAAATTGCGCGTGCCCTGGCTACGCAACCCAAGCTCATCTTGCTGGATGAAGTCGTTGCCGGTCTGCCAACCTCAGAAGCCATCAAACTCGCCATGCTGCTCAAGCGCTTGCCGGAGTGGGGTATCTCCACCATCGGCGGCATCGAGCATGTCATGCAGGTAGTTATGCGCGTTGCCGACCGGGTGATCGTGCTCGATCACGGCACGCTCATCGCTGAAGGTGAGCCCAAAGACGTGGTCCATCGCCCCGAAGTTATCGAAGCTTATCTCGGCAGTAAGTACAAGGAGATTGCCTTGTGAGCGCCGTTCTCCTTTCTATGGATGATGTGCGCGCCAGCTACGGCGATTTTCAGGCGCTGTTCAATATCACATTGGAGATCCGTGCTGGAGAGATTGTCACGCTTATCGGCGCCAATGGTGCAGGCAAGACCACGACTCTCCGCGTGATCTCAGGGTTGTTGCACAGCCAGCACGGGAAACTGGAGTTTGAGGGCCAGAATATTTCCAAGCTTCCGCCGCATGAGATCGTGATGCTTGGCGTGAGCCACGTTCCCGAAGGCCGACAACTTTTCCCCCACATGAGCGTTGAGGAGAACCTCGCGCTCGGAGCTTACATTTCACGCGTACGTCCCAAACTAAAAGAGTCCATGGAAGAGCAGTTTGAATTCTTTCCTCGTTTGAAAGAACGCCGCACGCAACTGGCGGGCACGCTCTCTGGAGGCGAACAGCAAATGGTCGCCATCGCGCGCGGACTCATGACCGCTCCCAAGCTGCTTCTGCTGGATGAGCCTTCGCTCGGCCTCGCGCCCAAGATCGTCGAAGAAGTTTTCGCCAAGGTGCATCAAATCGGCAAGTCGGGGGTAACGGTGCTGATCGTCGAGCAGAACGTGGTCGATGGGCTCAGTATTTCGGATCGTGGCTACGTCGTCGAAAACGGCGAGATCACCCTGCAGGGGACTCCGAAAGAGTTGCTCGGCAACGAGCAGATCCGGGCGGCGTACTTAGGCCTGTAGTTCGTCGTCAACGGCGGCGCTGCATTCCCATTTTGGGGCGGAGTTTACTTTTAAGCACTGAGGTACCCCCCCTCCCCCTGCTGTGTGCAAAATCTAGAAAACAAATGCTTTATTTTGCCACTATGTGCTAGATCTTTGAATTTAAAGGACTTACTGGCAAAATCTAGAGAACATGGGAGTTAGCGGCGGTGCAGCGGTTTCATTTCGGGAACTGGTCGGCTTCAGCATGTGTGGGAGAAGCTGTCTTTCGCCCCGCTGGGGCTTTTTGTTTT
>Ga0209415_10020985_pt1 | contig 10099 bp, 4 predicted proteins | sample PeaSoiSIISIP2007_FD_187696 | JGI IMG/M metagenome (GOLD analysis project Ga0209415, IMG submission 187696) | Peat soil microbial communities from Weissenstadt, Germany - SII-SIP-2007 (SPAdes) (version 2) | ecosystem: Environmental > Terrestrial > Soil > Wetlands > Peat | place: Germany...
CAATTTTCTTGTCGTAATCCGCCAAGTCATTCTTGTTCTGGGCGCAATTATCATACGGGTCTTGCGCGGTTGGCGGCTGGCTTAACCGTTGCTGATAAACCAGGTCGTTGCGCAGCGCCGCGCACGAATAGTTTGCCTCCTGGGCTCTCTCACAAGGGTTGCCCGCACCGCCACCGCGGTCTGACACCGCTGTCAACCCTTGCCCACCGCAGACGGGATCGGTCTGGGTGACTCGATAACAGGGATTATCGTCCGGACAGCTTCGCCATATACGCATAACCAGGTCGCTGCGATGTTGCAGCATGGGCCCCGCCGAACCCATCAGGCCGATACATTGGGCGCTGAGCGGATAGGCGACGGGTTGCCCGCAAGCTTGGTTCAGTTGTTGTTCGAAACTGCCAACCGGCACTCCGTGCAGTTTCACCATAGGAGTTGAACCGGGGGTGCAGCCGCCAAGGAGCAACAGCGGCGTAAGCGCCAGGATTGCGCTCTTCCTGAGCGTCCGGGAACTTCCGGAAAAAGACGCGCTAGCGCCCAGCCATCCTGCCGGCTTCCAGCGGATGATACGGTGCGGGAAAGTGCACAGCGACATCGCCCGGGCGAGCATTGCGAAGCCACCCGCTAACAACGTCGGCGAAGACTGTCAAGCTCCGGGGGCTGTCAACAAATGGAATCCAACGGCGCTTCAGTGGCCCGACTTCGCCGTCACGGTCATCGGCGCGTTGCGGAGCAGAAAGTAGAACGGAACCATCAGAAGCAACAGGACCGCCAGCATCCGGTAGATGTCGTTGAAGGCCAGGACCGCGGCCTGCGCCTGGACCTGGCCGTAAACCGCCGCCAATCCCTGCTTGTGACCGGTCTGCATCTGTAGCAGCGAAAACACCGGACTGCCCGGCAAATGCCGCGGCTGCGCGCTCATTCGCCACGCATCGAAAATCGAAAAATGCTCGGCCAGCACCGATTGATGGATTTGCTGGTGGCTGATGAAGGTGGCGGTCAGCATCGAGATGCCGATCGCGGCGCCGGTGTTACGCATCATGTTGAACAGGCTGGAGGCGTAGCCCATCCGTTCCCGCGGCACCACGCCCAGCGAGATTGCGGAAAGCTGCGGGAAGACCAGGCCGGTTCCGATGCCCTGCAGGATTACCGGCCCCGTCACTTGCCAGGGGCCGATCTGGGTGTTCCAGTGCGACATCTGCCACAGGGCGGCCGCGGTTATTATAAAGGCCGGGGGCAGCAGGATGCGCGTATCGAAACCGGTGCGCGCCAGTTGGCCCACCAGGAGCAGCGAGATGATCGTGCCGAAAGCGCGCGGCGCCAGCGTCAGACCGGCCCGCCACGCCGAATAGCCCATGTACTCCTGCAGGAAGATCGGGTTGAGGAGATTCGCGCCGAACTGCGCGAAGCTCAACATGACCGTGAGCAGAACGGCCAAGGTGAAGCCTGAATTAGCGAAAATTCTCAAATCCACCACCGGGTCGGGGAAATGCAACTCCCGCCAGGTGAAGACCGCAAACGCGATAATCGAACCGGCGGTGGCGTAAACGACCCAGGCCGAGGAGAACCAGTCGGCCCGCTGGCCGCGGTCGGCTACCATCTGCATCAGGCCGAGCCCCATGGTAAGGCAAGCGATGCCCAGGTAGTCCACCTTCCCGCCGCGCTGCGCGCGCAGGTATGGCGGGTCCTGGAGAAAGGTGAAGACCATCAGGATTGCGATCACTCCCAGCGGCACGTTGATATAAAAATTCCAGCGCCACGACCAGTTGTCGGTGATCCATCCACCCACGGTGGGGCCCAGCACCGGAGCCGCCATCAGCCCCAGCGACCAGGTCGCCATCGCCAGTTGTTGCTCCTCGGGCGGAAAGGTTTCCATCATGATGGCCTGCGAGGACGGCGCCATCGCGGCGCCGGCGAAACCCTGAATCAGGCGGAAGATGACCATCTGGTCCAAGGTTTGAGCGGCCCCGCACATCGCTGACGCCATAACGAAGGTGGTTACGGAAAACATGAAATAGCGCTTGCGTCCGAAGCGCGCCGAAATCCATCCGGTCAGCGGAATCATGATCCCGTTGGCGACCAGGTAGCTGGTCACCACCCAGGTTATTTCATCGACGCTGGCCGAGAAGCTGCCCTGCATGTGGGGCAGCGAAACGTTGACGATGGTGGTGTCGAGAATCTCCAGCACCGTCCCCAGCATCACGGCCAGCGCGATCAGCCACTTGTGCCGCGGCTGATACTCGGCGGGCTCCGGAATTTTACTGGCTGCCTCCACCTTTTTGCTGTCCCATCGGCGACGGCTATAAGGCGCAACCGTGCGCGCTGCCGCGGCCATCCTTCATATACACGCGGGCTTGCAATAAGCCTATTAGCGAGCGGACTTGAGTCAGCCGCGCAAGGGCATGCTAGCTTCGTAGCATGACGACGCAGCCTGTGGCCTTAACCGTCGCCGGCACCGACCCCAGCGGCGGCGCCGGCATCCAGGCCGACCTGAAAACCTTTGCGGCGCTAGGCGTGTATGGCTTTTCGGCGATCACGGTGGTGGTGGCGCAGAACAGCAGCCGCGTGCTGAGCACGGTCGCGATGGAGCCGGAGATGGTCAGCGCCCAGATCGGTGCCCTGATGATGCAACTGCGGCCGCATGCGATGAAGACCGGCGCGCTGGGCGAGCCGGGAATCGTCGTGGCAGTGGCGCGCGCGATCGAGGATTTTGAGTTGCCCGCGCCGGTGGTCGACCCGGTGATGCTCTCCAGCAGCGGAGCGCGGCTGCTGAGCGAGCACGGCGAGGCGGCGATGCGGCGGCGGCTGTTGCCCCTGGCCGCGGTGGTCACGCCCAACCTGCCCGAGGCGCAGGCGCTGAGCGGGATGGAGATCGACGGCATCGCGGCGATGCGCGAGGCGGCGCGCGCGATCCATCGGCTAGGCCCGCGGGCGGTGGTGATCAAGGGCGGGCATCTGGGTCCGGATCAGGCCGCCGTGGACCTTTTGTTCGACGGGCGCCGCTACGTCGAGATGGCAGGAGAGAGAATCGCCGGAGGCGGCGCCCACGGTACCGGATGCGCGTTTTCAGCCGCGATCGCCGCCCATCTGGCGCGCGGCGAGGAGTTGGAAGACGCGGTGCGCAAAGCCAAGGGCTTCATCACGCGGGCAATCAGGCATGCCTTTCAACTCGGAGAGGGACGCTTGCTGCTGGATCACCTGAAGGCAGGCGGAGAGGAAGATCGGTGATGGTGCGTGACGGTTTGCGATCCGGTTGAATTTGGTGGATTCTCCTTAGAATATTCATACGATAAATATATGAGGACTAAACCGCGAAGGAAGCTCACGATAACGGTTGAAGACGCCGTCTACCGAGGTCTTCATAGGGTTATCGGCCGGCGAAACATCAGTCGCTTCTTGAACGATTTGGCTCTTCCCCATGTCGTGGCCGATAGCTTGGAGGAAGGCTACCGAGCGATGGCGGCAGATGAAGCGCGCGAAAGGGAAGCGACGGAATGGAGTGAAGGATTGATTGGGGGACATCGCGGATGAGCCGAGGTGAGAGTGGCGCACCACGCCGCGGCGAGGTCTGGTGGGTGGCCTTCGATCCCTCCGTTGGCGGCGAAATCAAGAAAACACGGCCGGCAAATTGTGGTCAGCAATGACATCGCCAACCGTCTGCTGAACCGCGTGCAGGTGGTTCCGGTGACCCACAGCGTGACGCGCCTTTATCCGGCCGAGGCATTTGTCACGGTAAAGGCACAAAGGGCAAGGCAATGGCTGATCAGATCGCGACCGCGAGCAAGCAGCGCCTGCGTCAGCGGATTGGAAAGCTCAACCCGGTAGAATTTACCGGAGTCGAACGCGCGATCAGGATTCAACTTGGCCTTCCCTGAACATGCCGGGAAGCTACATTACGGAGACGTTTGCACATCATAGCGTGCAAAGCCGGAACCAGGCAGGCAGGTCTGTGATAGTGGCACCGGTATCCGGTCTGCGAAAGGCGATACGGCAAAGCGGCCACCCGATGATCGCCTCAGCGCTGGACGCGACGCGACTCGCGCAGGGCGCGGGTGCGCTGCGCGTCGATCGCGCCGTTTGCGATCGCCACGCCGTACACGCGCTGCGCGTAATCCGGCGAGATCTTCTCATCCAGCACGTCGTCGAGCACCATCGCGGGGTCGCGTTCCAGCGGGTCGCCGTAGCCGCCCGCGCCGGGCAGCAGATGCATGATTGCGTCTTCGGGCCGCACCTGCGCATCGACCATCATTTGCGGCGGATAGTCGGTCTCCTGGCTACCGCGGTAAAGGACCGCGCGAAACGGCGTGCCGTCGCATCCACCGGCCAGCCCGTAGGGCAGGGTGGTCGCGCGGCAGGTGCGAATCAGCGCGCGCCCCTCTTTCAGGAAGCGGTAAGTGCGATACATCGACAGCGCGCCGCGATACTTCCCCGCGCCGCCGGTGTCGGGCATCAGCGCGTGCGCCTCGATCAGGATCGGAAATTCGCCTTCCAGCCGTTCCACCGGCACGGTTGAGCCGCCGTTGCCCGCCAGCATCGAGTTGACCCCGTCGATTCCGTCCTTGGTGGGCCGCGCGCCCCATCCGCTGGAGTACCAATCGGTCAGCACCGGCGACGCGCCCGCTTCGAAGTCATTGTAGGCGTATGTGATGCTGGAAGTGCCGCCCTCGCCGGCGGCGAAGATGCGTTCGGGAATCGCCTTGGCCAGCGCCGCGAAAATCATGTCGCAGATCCGCCACAGCATCATCCCGCGGCCGCCGATCGCGGCGGGGAAGCGCGGATTGAGCACGCATCCTTTGGGCGCGATCACTTCGACCGGCTCGAACAGGCCGTCGTTGGCCGGCGCGTCGGCCGCCAGCACCCCGCGCAAACACACGAAGGAGGCCGAGCAGGTCAGCGAGTAAGGGACGTTAATCGCGCTCTTGACCTGCTCGCCGGTGCCGCTGAAGTCAACTATTACCGAATCACCGCGCACTTTGATGCATAGCTTGAGATCGACTCCGGGACCACCGACTCCGTCCTCTTCGAAGTGCTCTTCGCAGGAGTAGTCGCCGTCGGGAATTTTGGCGATTGCGGCGCGCACCACGCGCTCGCTGTAGCGATGGAGCTGGGCGACGGCGCCCTCAAAAGTCTCCAGGCCATACTTGTCCACTAACTCCTGCAGGCCGCGGATTCCGCGCCGGCAGGCCGCGGCCTGGCCTTCAAGGTCGCCCAGCACGTCGCCAGGCGTGCGCACGTTGCCGGCGATTACCTCGAACAAGGCCTGGTTGGGACGTCCCTCTTCGTACAGCTTGACGCATGGCAGGCGCAGCCCTTCTTCGTAAATCTCCGCGCACACCACGCTCTGGCCGCCGGGAAAGCGCCCGCCAATGTCCGAATGATGGGTGACCAGGGTCGAGTAGCCGACCAGCGTGTCGCGCCAGAAGATCGGCGCCAGCAGCACGATGTCCGGCAGATGGGACAGTCCGCCGTAGGGATCGTTGGAGGCCAGGATATCGCCGGGCCGCAACTTGCCGGCGAACTTCTCGAGCAGGGCGGGCATCACGCCGCGGATGTAGCCCAGATGGAAGCCCGCGCCCTGGCCTTGCGCGATCACCCGGCCGCGCGCGTCAACCAGGACCGTGGAGAAGTCGCCGGCGCGCGCGGTGATCGAGCGCGCGGTGCGCTTCATGGTGTTGCCCATCTCGTCGCCAATCGCGGTCAGCGCGTTGTTGAGCACTTCCAGCAGTATCGGGTCGGCGGCGTCGCTCATCGCTATTCTCCAATTGGGTTTAATATAGCTCCAGAAATCCATCGAGACCAAAGATCCGAGCCGCGAACGTAAGAGAGCGGTCGGTCCCGCACCGGGCACGCCGCCGTTCAGGTCCGGGTTCCGCACGCCAGCATTTGCGGAGCATCGTTGTGGTCATCGGACGCCGCGATTGGGTGTTTATCACCTTCGTTGCAGGCCCGTGGCTGACCGCTCTCTAACGTTCGCGGCTCGGATCAATGCAACTCCATGCGTGGGGGAGAGTCCGCCTCGTCGTTGAAACTATATTCAGCAGGCCGTATCCAAACAGAATCGCGGAAAATCCTTCTTCCCGGACCACTCATTCCTTTGCCGCCAGCACTACGTTGGCGAAGCGGTCGAGCTCCGCCCTCCAGTTGGGTGGAATCACGATGGTGGTGTCGAACTCCTCGATAATCGCCGGTCCCGCCAACGGGCCGTCGAGCAGGCTGGCGCGCGTCACGACCCGCGCCGCCATCTCCCGCGCCTCGGGGCCGAAATACGCCTGCCGCATCGCGGCCGGCGCCCGGGAGGTGCTTTGCGCCGCGCGCTCGAAGCTGGCCGCGAGGTCGCGCACCGCGACGCTACGCGCCGGCGCGGTGGCGCGCACCCGCACGCTGACGGCGAGGATCGGCTCGCCGTCGCGGCGATAGCCGAAATTGCGCTGATGCTCGGGATGGAACGCGCGCTCCAGCCATCCGCACAGCTCGGCATCAGCAACTTCGCCGGGAATCTTGAAAGGTAATTCGGAATCCTGGCGCAGGTAGCGCAACTCGATGCTGCGCTCGAAACGTATTTCATTGGCGCCGGCTTCGCGACCCAGCCGCTCGCGCAGTTCGGCAACCAGGGCTTCACAATGGCCGCGCAGCGCCGCGCCGTCGATCCGGTCCAGGCGGGTCAGGACGCTCTTGACCCCGTCGTAGCGCAAGTCGGCGAACAGCAATCCCAACGAGCTGAACAGGCCCGGATAAAGCGGCACGTACACCCGTCCGACGCCGATATCTTCGGCCAACTCGGCGGCGTGGATCGGCCCCGCTCCGCCGAAAGCCACCATCGTGTATTCGCGCGGGTCGCGGCCGCGCTCGCTGGTCACCGAGCGAATCGCCCGCGCCATCGTGGCGTTGACCACGCGATGCACTCCCCAGGCGGCAGCGGCCGGCGAGAGGCCCAGGGGCTGTCCCAGATGGCGGTCAATCGCGGCGCGCGCGGCGCCGGCGTCGATCGCGACGGTACCGCCCGCGATGCGACTGGGATTCATGTAGCCGAGCACCACGTTGGCGTCGGTGACCGTGGGTTGAGTGCCGCCGCGTCCGTAGCAGGCCGGTCCCGGCGCCGCGCCGGCGCTTTGCGGTCCCACTCGGAGCAGCAGCCCCTCCTCGACGCGCGCAATACTGCCCCCGCCGGCGCCCAGCTCGACGATATCGTAGGCCGGCACGCGCAAGGCGTAACCGCCGCCCTTGAGCGAATGGCCCGACGCGTTGATGCCGCCGCCGACTTCGCCTTCATTGGTCTCGGCCGCCTGGCCGTCCTCGATCAGGCAGGCCTTTACGGTGGTGCCGCCCATATCGAAGGCGACCACTTTGGGCAGGTCCGCCTCACGCGCCAGGCTGGCTGCGGCCAGGACTCCGGCGGCGGGTCCCGATTCGATCATCCGCACCGGGAAGCGGCGCGCGTGCGCGGCGCTCATGATGCCGCCGTTGGATTGCATGATCAGAATTTCGCGCCCGTAGCGGCCCAGCTCCTGCTCGATCTTGCCTAGGTAGCCGCCCACCGCGCCCATCAGGTAGGCATTGATCACGGTCGTGGAGGTGCGCGGATACTCGCGGCTTTCGGGCAGCACCTCGGCGGAGGAACAGGCGTCAGCGTCGGGCATGATCTCGCGCACCAGCGCCATCGCGCGGCGCTCATGCTCCGGGTTGGCGTAGGAATGCAGGAAGCAGACGGCGACCGCCTGCGTGCCTTGGGCGCGCAGTGTGTGCAAGGCGCGGCGGACCTCGTCTTCGGCCAGCGGCGTGCGCACCGCGCCGTTCCATAACATCCGTTCGGTCACTTCGATGCGGCGGCGGCGCGCTACCAGCGGCGCCACCCGGTCCCAGAAGATATCGTAGATGGCCGGGCGTTGGCCGCCCCTGATCTCGATCAGGTCGCGGAAGCCGCGGGTGCAGATAAGGCCGGTCAGCGCCCCCTTGCCTTCCAGCACGGTGTTGGACGCGACCGTGGTGGCATGCACCATCCGGGCGATGCCTGCCGCTGCGGACTTGCCCAGGGCGTCCTCCACGCAGCGCGCGACGTCCTTGCCGATGGTGTCAGGCAGGGTGAGAATCTTGTAGGTAAGAATCGGGCCGTCGGAGCCGGCGACCACCACGTCGATAAAGGTACCGCCGACATCAAAAGCCACCCGTAATCCGTCGCTGCTCATCGAGTCAATTGTTTCGCAGGCTGATGCGCGCGATGCAACCGTGTAGCTGATGGCGAGCGGTCGGCGGCACCCGATTGTCGCCTTGTGGATTTTCCGCTAGACAATCTGTAGAGGGGGGATTGCCTAATTGGATTCCCGGTAGTCGGCGCCGCTGCGCGCGGAAAGGGGGAGGTGGCTGTATCGGGGTCGGCATAAATCCGCATCCTTAGGTAAATTTTTTACGGTTTCACGGTACGCCTTTTGCGGTAATTTGGCGGCACGTTCGCGTGTGAGCGCCGGTGGACCATAGGGATAAGGAATCATGGCCAAGGGGGCTGCCAACAATAATCAAGAAGAGACCGACGCAATCCTGCGGATGCTGCTGGAAGCTGGTTCAGAAACCGCGGCCATCCTTGGGGCGGACGGAACGTATCTCGAACTTAACTCGGCCACCGCCGCGCAGGTACGGGCTCACGCCCACGGCGATGTGCTGGGCCGCTCGCTATTCGAATTCATCGCACCCGAGGACCGAGTGACGGCCGGCGCCGTTCGGGACTTGCTGCGCCACGGCGCGGCTGGTTGCTTTGAATGGGTCAGCGTGAGTGATAGCGGCATACGCCACCGCTGGGAATCGCGGCTGGTTCCGCTACCGGCCCAGCCCGGTCAGGAGCGGCGCTTCGCCTTGTTCTCGCGCGATATGACTCCGTTCCGTGCAGTGGAGCGCAGCCACGAATTGCTGGCGTCGATCGTGGCTTCATCCGTTGACGCGCTGATCGCCACTGATTGCGAGATGCTCATTACGGCCTGGAACCATGGCGCCGAGCTGCTTTACGAAATCACGGCCGAGCAGGTGATGGGCAAACCGGTCGGCACCTATCTGGCCGAGGAATCGGCGGCCGAGGTGCGCAGGGTCATCGTCGAGACGTTGGCGGGTCAAGGCCCTCAGCAGTATGAGGCGAGGCGGATCAGGAAGGATGGTACCGCAATCGATCTTTCGGTCAGCCTCTTCGCGATCTACGACGGTACCGGCAGGCTGACCGGGACCGCAACGATCCAGCGCGACATCAGCGGCCTGAAGCGAACCGAAGCCGCGTTGCTGGAGACCCAGGCGCAACTCCGCTCACGCCTGGAGCAGCAGCGCGCGGTGGCCGAGTTCGGCCAACATGCGCTGCGCGCGACCGAATTGGCACCGCTGCTGGCGGCGGCGGCGCCGCTGCTCGCCGCGACTCTGGGCGTGGAACATAGCCACGTACTGGAGCTGATGCCCGGCGACAGGCTAGTAATGCGCGGGCAGTTTGGCTGGGACCCGAGCCTGGTCAATCGGTCGTTGATGAGGACGGATGAGAATTCCCAGTCGGCATACACCCTGGCTTGCAACGAGACGATAATCGTCGAGGATTTTGGCGCCGAAAGGCGATTTGGTGCCTCCGAGCACCGGCGCCGCTACGGAATCGTTAGCGGAATCAGCACCGTGATTGGCGGACGCGGCAAGCCCTACGGGGTCTTGTCGGCACACTCCGAAAAACCCCACCGATTCAGCGCCGACGACAGCGCCTTCATTCAGTCGATGGCCAACCTGATCGCCCAGGCGGCGGAGCGCCTGGCGGGCGAGCAAGTGGTACGCCGGAGCGAGGAATACTACCGCTCGTTGATCGAAAACTCCTCTGACGTGGTGAGCGTGGTGGCTGCGGACGGCACGGTGCTTTTCAACAGCGAGTCGGCTGCCAGGATGTTCGGAGACGATCATCCCAAACCCATTGGACGTGAGCTCTGGAGTACCCTGCATCCTGACGATCGCGAGTCGGCCGCAAGCGCTTTGGCAACCGCGCTTGAAACCGGGGCGGTTACTTATGAGTGCCGCGTCCGCCGCCAGAGCGATGGCTCGTGGTTGATCTGCGAGGTACGGGGCCGGCGGATTGTCGACCCTGACGGGCGCACGG
>Ga0209415_10020986_pt1 | contig 10099 bp, 9 predicted proteins | sample PeaSoiSIISIP2007_FD_187696 | JGI IMG/M metagenome (GOLD analysis project Ga0209415, IMG submission 187696) | Peat soil microbial communities from Weissenstadt, Germany - SII-SIP-2007 (SPAdes) (version 2) | ecosystem: Environmental > Terrestrial > Soil > Wetlands > Peat | place: Germany...
CGCGGCGACGAGCCGCGGCCTGAGCGCGAGCGTCACGCGCGAGCGCGCGGCGCCGGCCGCGGCCGGCGCGCGCGCCGCGATTCGCACGTCGGCTTCCGGCGCGGCGCCGAAGGTCACGACCTCGGCGCCGCGCGGGATGCGCTCCATCACCAGGCGCTCCTCGGTGCAGGCCACCACCGCGCGGCGCGCGGTGGTGAACAGCGCGGCCTCTTCGTCGGCGATTTCCGCGAGGCTGCCCAGCCCCTCGCTGTGCTCGACGTCGACGTTGAGCACGGCGGCGACGTCGGGCTCGACGATTCGCGCCAGGCGCACAATCTCGCCGCGCGTGTTGGTGCCGCACTCGAGCACGGCGGCGCGATGACGCTGGGTGAGCGTAAAGATCGTCATCGGCACGCCGATAAGATTGTTGAGGTTGCCCGGCGTGGCCAGCGTTTCGCCGAAGAGGGCACGCACCACGGCTGCGCAGAGCTCCTTGGTGCTGGTCTTGCCCACCGCGCCGCCGATCGCGACGCACGCGAGCGGATGCATCGCGCGGATGCGCCGCAGATGATGGCGCGCGAGAGCGCCAAGGGCGGCGAGCGTGTCGTCGACTTCCACCGCGGCAAGGCCGGCGAGGTCAGGGAGACGGCGGCCGCGCTCGACCAGCGCGGCGGCCGCGCCGCGGCGCGCCGCTTCGGCCACGTAGGAATGGCCGTCGCGCCCGGCGCCGCGAAGCGCCACGAACAGGGCGCCGGCGGCGAGCGAGCGCGTGTCGCTCGTCACTCCACGCACGGTCGCGTCAGGCGCACCGAACATCTCGCCGCCGGTCGCGGCGGCGACTTCGTCGACTCTAAAGGCGCACTGGTTGATCGGTATCGGGGTCGCCATCGTTGCGGCCGCGCCGGTCGCGGCCCTCGAAGCTACTACAGACGTAGCGCGGACCTAAGACGCAACGCGGACCTAACAGTGATTATGTGTCCCGATGCGGCTTGACAACCATGCGCCGGGCGGACAAGCCTCGTTCGTCGAAAGCATGCGTCGAAGGAGTTACCGATGGGCCAGGCCGCATCGCCGCTGGTCGGCATAGTCATGGGGAGCAAGAGCGATTGGGAGCACATGTCGGCGGCGGCCGAGGCTCTGACCGAATTTAAAGTATCACATGAGGTAAGAGTTCTCTCCGCGCATCGCACGCCCGACCTCACTTTGGAGTATGCCGCATCGGCCGTGGAGCGCGGCCTGCAGGTGATGATCGCGGGCGCCGGCGGCGCGGCCCATCTACCCGGTGTGATCGCAGCCAAGACGATACTGCCGGTGATCGGCGTGCCGATGCCGACGACGGCGCTGAGCGGGATCGATTCGTTGCTGTCGATCGTGCAGATGCCGCGAGGCGTGCCAGTGGCAACGATGGCGATTGGCAAGGCCGGAGCCGCCAACGCGGGCTTGTTCGCGGTCGCGATTCTCGCGCTCGGCCGCGAGGACCTCGCCGAGCAATTGATCAAATGGCGGGCCGCGCGCGCGCAGGAAGTGCTCCAGCAGAAGCTGCCCTGATCACCAACCGTCGCGGGGAGTGTCGATGCGAGGACTGCCGGCGAAATTCCAGGACCGCTTGCGAAACGACTGCTTGCGACACGACCGCTTGCGATCGGTCGGGAGCACCGCCGTCGTCGATGCGATCTTTTTTGCCGCGCTGATCGCCACGCTTGCATGCGTTGGAGCAAAACCCGCGCACGCCGTTGACGCACCCCAGATAGTCGTCAAGGTCGGCGGAAAGCTGCCGGTACCGCCAACAATTCCGCTCGGCGTGATCGCGACCGATCCCGTGCTGCAACAGGTCCTGAGCCAGGACCTCCAGGTGGCGGGACGGCTGGCCAGCGCCAGCGCGACCTCGGAATTGACCTTGACCGCCACGCTGACGCATCGCGCGCTGGAGCCGGGGATGTCGCTCAGCGAGGTTGCGCCGGGAAACGGCGATGCCGTCGCGCTGCTCAAGCAGGCCGGCGTCAAGGCACCACCGCTGCCGGAACAGGCGACGCAGGATCAGGATAAGGATCAGGACAGCGACCCCGACGCGGCCGAGGGCAACGCGCACTCCAAGAACGACGTCAACAGTTACGAGCAGCAGGGCCAGATGCAGCAGCAGTCCGCCCCGATGAGCCGTCCGCCGTTGCCGATGACGCAATGGCCGGTGCCGCCGGCTATGGCGCAACAGCGCTCGGCGATACCGCCATACATGCAGCCGTACCGGCGCAACGGCCCGCTCGATGAGGCGCGACATGAACGCGAGGCGAGCGCCGTCTATGACACGATTTTCGTCGTACGCGTGACGGCCGGGAGCGATGGCAATGAGTTGACCGTCGTCGCGGTGGCGCATCCCGGCTTCGACTCGCACGAGGCCAGGAAACTCATCGCAGAGGAAATCGCCAACAGCGTGCTCCATTAGGAGCATCGCTTAGGTGTGTCGCGCGGCGATCTCGCCGCGCAGCCGGCTATTCGTCGGTGCTGTCGGCGGCCGCGGGCGCGCGCGAGGGAGGCGCCTTTCGCGGGCGCTTCGCGGCCCGCGCCGTCGAACTGCCAACGACGCTGGTCCCGGGCATCTGCGCTGGAGCCGCGGCCTGCGGCGCCGGCGCGGCCATCGGTGCGGGTGCGGCCATCGGTGCGGGCGCGGCCATCGGTGCGGGCGCGGCCATCGGTGCAGGCGCGACCATCGGTGCGGGCGCGACGGCTGGCGGTATTGCGCCGCCCGGCGCGGCGGGCGCGGCCGGCGGCGAGGGCTGATGGAAACCGAATTCACCGCGATGGTGCTCGGAGGCGATAATGTAGAGCACGACAATCGCCGAGAGCACGATTATCACTGCGGCCACGCGTCCCCAGGGCGCGCGCTTGCGATCGTGCAGGGCGAGCGGCTCGGACATCCGCGGCACCGCCGCCACTTCGGCGCGCTGCACTTCGCGCACGAAACGCATCGCGACCTCTTCACCATCGAGGTTGAGAAAGGCGGCATAGCGGCGCAGAAACGGCATCAGGTAAAGCTGGTCCGAGATGAGCCCGTAGTCGCTGCTCTCGATCATTTCGAGGTAATGAGCGGGGATGCGGGTCTCCGCGACGACGTCGGCGCGCGAGACGCCGCGCCGCTCGCGTGCCGCGGCCAGTGTCTTGCCCAGGCTGGGCTCGCTGTCAGCGCCTGCCTTCTGCGCTTCCCCTGACGAAGACGACGGAGCCGCGTCGGCGCTCTCGGTTTTGATCGCCGCTGCGGGGTTGGTTTCGCCGTCAGGCTTGGCCTGGTTGCTGGCGGCTTCGGTCGCGTCGCGAGACTTGCGGCCGGACGTGGCCTTGTTTCCGGACTCGCTCTCGCTCCCGGAATTCACGGCTTCTTCGGTTTCCCGTGCGGCAGCCATCCACCGTCCCCCTCCCGCCGAATGATGCAGGACGCGCCGGGCCGCGTCGACAGACAAACTTACAACAGAAGAAACTTACAATTAGCGCGCTGTGAAACCAAGTACCCGTTTCAAGGGGGCGGATCCGGCGTGCAGAGGCGCGCCCCGGCCGGTTCGGTGATCGCCCGGTTGTAGAGCGCGAGTTTTTTGCCCTCGCATCCGACGACCGTCGTCCCTGAACCCAGCAGCGCGCGGACGTGCGGGAGATCGTTTTGATTGACCACCAGCACGGCGCATCTCGGGCCATGCCAAAGCTGCGCGAGGCCGGCGTCGGTTGCGATAAAGCTCTCGCGCGCGTCGGGGCCGAGGCCGAACGGCGCCAACTCTCCACGATAATCGACCAGGGCCTCGCGATAGCCGGTATAGAATGGGAGCGATTGGACGAAATGGCGATACGAGGCCAGGCGACATCCGGGAGCGAGGTACGGGACAATCGCGTGCGCGAGTTCGCGATACGAGCCCAGCGGTTGTGCGTCCATCCGCGCCTTGCCCATCACGCTCAGCGCCACCACGGCGCCGAGCGCCAGCGCACCGATCGCGGCCGTGACGTTGTTTCCGCGCCATGCGATCGCAAGGCACGCGAGGGACGCCGCTGTTAGCGCGGCCGTGGCGGCAAGCGCGTCGGCGAGGAGCGCGGAGTGGGCCTGCGAAGCGAAATACGCGCGCGCGATCGCGATTGCGGCGGTCGCGGCGAGGTTGAGCAGCGCGAGCCCACTGAAGACCCTGCGCAGGCTCGACACTTTGAGTCGAGGCAGGCGGCAGAGCGCATAGCCGGCTACGATCGCGAGCGGCGCAAGGGCGGGCAGGATGTACGAGCCGAGCTTGGCGCGCGGGATCGAGAAGAAGACCAGGATGATCCCGAACCACCAGAGCAAAAAGGCGAGCGAAGCTCGCGGATCGGGCCGCCGCCCGGGCGCCTCGGCTTCATCGCCGCCGCTCCGCGGACGCATCAGTTCGCGCACGCCCATCGGGACGAAAAAGATCCACGGCCACATCCCGGCTATCACCACCACCACGAAAAAGTACGGACCCCATCCGTGCTCGGCGTTTTCCAGATAGCGCTCGACGTGTTCGTGGATGAAAAAGAAGCGCAGAAATTCCGGATTGCGCCGCGCCGCGAGCACGAACCATGGCGCGGCGATTGCCGTATAGATCGCGATCGCGCCCAGCCACGGCATCCGGAGTAGCTCCCGCGCGCGCCGCTCAGAGAGCAGCCAGGCGAGCCCGACCGCCCCCGTCAAGGCCAACGCCACCGGGCCCTTGGTCAGCGTGCCCGCGGCGGCCATCGCCGCCGACAGCAGGAACCATCGGCGCCCCGCCGCGCTGTCAAAGCCCGGCGCGCTGGCCGCGGCCCAGAACGCGCCGAGCGCCGCGGTAATGAAAAGCGCTAGCGCAGGATCGAGCGTGGCGAAACGGGCGAAGCCGAAAACCAGCGGAGAGAGTCCGAGGACCATCGCGGCGGCGAGTCCCACCGCCGCACCGAACATCGCCTCGCCCAGCGCCGAAGTCACGACGACCTCGGCCACGCTCGCGAGCGCGGCCGGCAGACGCACGGCCAACTCATTGGCGCCGAGCAGCTTTATCGACAGCGCCTCGGCCCAATAGACGAGCGGAGGCTTTTCGAAATAGCGCACCCAGTTGTCGCGCGGGGTCACGTAGTCGTGCGCGAGGACCATCTCGCGCGCGATTTCCGCGTAGCGTCCCTCGTCGGGCTCCCACAGCGCAGGCCGGCCGAGTGCGGGCAGATAAAGGATCGCCGCGAGAATCGCGCAGACCAACAGGCGGAGCGGCCGGTTGCGCTCGGCCAGGAGCGCGGGTAGTGCGGGTAGCGCAGGCGGCGTCGCGGACATGATCGCAAGAGTCTGCGGGCGATGGCGCGCGCCGTCAACCGCCGCCCCCTGCCGCAACGCGCGAGACATCTCCGAGGAATCGTCGCGAAAGTGGGCCTCTTTCCGTCGATTCTCCGGCGCGGTATCGTCTTTAACTTCACGGGGTCGTTTGCAACAATTGCGCACGACGCGGCATCCGGTCGTTTTGTGCCGAACGGAGTCGCGCTGCGTCACTTACGGGAAAATTTGAGCTCAGCCGAAAAGATAACCCCGATTCGCGAGCCGGCGACGGCGGCGGACAGATCGCTCGTGTCGGTCGTGGTCCCGGTCTACAACGAGGCCGCGAATCTGCACTCGCTGTGGGCCCGGCTGGAGCCGGTGATGCGCGCGTGCGGACGGCCGTGGGAAGTCTTGTTCGTCGACGACGGCTCGGCCGACCAATCGCTCGACCTCCTGCGCGAAATCGCCGCGAGCGCGCACGGCGCGGTGCGCGTGGTCGAACTCGCGCGCAACTTCGGCCAGCACTCCGCCATCCTGGCGGGCTTTCGCCAGTGCCGCGGCGAGATCGTGGTGACGCTCGACGCCGACCTGCAGAACCCGCCCGAGGAAATTCCGCGTCTGCTCGCCGCGATCGATGAAGGCAACGACGTGGTCGGCGGATGGCGCGAGGTGCGCCACGACTTCGCCTATCGCCGCTTCGCCTCGAACCTGCAAAATCGGGTGACCTCGATGATCGTGGGTGTGCCGATGCATGACTATGGATGCATGCTGCGCGCCTACCGCCGCCATATCGTCGACACCGTCGTCGCCTGCGACGAGAAAGCCGCTTTCGTCCCGGCGCTGGCCAACTCGTTCGCCAAGCGCGTGGCCGAAATACCCGTGGGCCACGACGAGCGCCAGAGCGGCAGCTCCAGGTACAACCTGTTCCGTCTCGCCCATCTGAGCCTCAACCTCATCACCGGCTTCTCGCTGATGCCGATTCAGGCGGTGAGCGTTGCCGGGATCCTGGTGTTCGTGCTCGACGCGCTGTTGGTGTTAGTGCTCCTTGCCCATCGCATCCTCTACGGTCCGCAGCAGGAAGGCGCGCTGTGGACCTTGTTCGCGTTGAACTTCCTGGTGCTGGGCTTCGTGCTGCTCGCCGTGGGGCTGATCGGCGAGTACGTCGGGCGCATCTATCTTGAGGTGCGCAAACGCCCGACCTATATCGTACGCGCCGTGCATGGCGACGAATCCGCTTCGCCGGAGCGCCGCTGAAGAAAACGTGGCCGCTGAAAATCCTCACGCCGTCACTGCGCCGCCGAGCGCCGCGCGATGCCTGCTGTTCGCCTACCACGAGATGGGCTACGGATGCATGGAGGCGCTGCTGAAGATGGGCGCGCCGGTGGCTGCCCTGTTCACGCATGAAGATGATTCGCACGAGGAAATCTGGTGGCGCTCCTGCGCCGGCCTGGCACGAAGTCAAGGCGTGCCGGTCTACACGCCTGAGCGCCTTGAAGAATCATGGATCGAGCGGATCGCCGCCATGCGCTCGGCGGTCATCTATTCGTTTTACTACCGCAACCTGCTGCCCGATGCGATTCTGCGCACGGCGCCGCTCGGCGCGTACAACCTGCACGGCTCGCTGCTGCCGGCCTACCGCGGCCGTGCGCCGGTCAACTGGATGCTGGTCAATGGCGAGCGCGAGGCCGGCGTGACGTTGCATCACATGGTCGCGCGCGCCGACGCCGGCGATATCGTGGGCCAGCGCGAGGTCGCGATCGACGACAGCGACACGGCGCTTACGCTGTACCGCAAACTGGTCCCGCTCGGCGTCGCGCTGCTCACCGAGATGCATCCGCTGATCGTCGCCGGGCGCGCACCGCGCCGCGCGCAGGATCTTTCGCGCGGCAGTTACTTCGGACGGCGCCGCCCCGAGGACGGGCGAATCGATTGGCGATGGCCCGCGCGGCGCATCTTCAACCTCGTGCGCGCCGTGACGCATCCTTATCCGGGCGCGTTCTGCTGGCTTAAAGGGCGCAAGCTCTTCGTATGGGAAAGCAGGATCGCCGCCGAAGCAGGACAGCGCGGCGCTCCGGGCGAGATCGTGTCAACCGCCGGCGGCGGCGCGGTCGAAGTCGCGGCGGGCGAGGGCAGTCTGTTGATCGCGCGGATGCAGTTCGATGGCGCGCCGGAAGGCGCTGCGGCTGAAGTCTTGTCTGAGATTTTGTCTGAATTTTCGCACGGCGGCGGCGCTCGCGCGGCCGCGCGACTGGAATAGCGGAGGGAGCATGCGGGTTTTGATTACGGGTGGCGCGGGCTTTTTGGGCTCGCATCTGAGCGACGCGTTCATCGCGCGCGGCGATGAGGTTTTCGTGCTCGACACCGGCGCGATCGCCAAGGTGCGCCACCTGCTCGACAATCCACGCTTCCACTACGTCCATGACACGGTCTTCAACCTCGAGCTTATCGATAGCCTCGTGTCCAAGGCCGACCTCATCTACCATCTCGCCGCCGTCGTGGGCGTCGAGCACTACGTCGGCGACCCTTACGAGACGCTCAACGTCAACGTCAACGGCACGCAGAATGTGCTGAAGGCGGCCTACAAGCACGGACGGCGCCTAGTCTTCAGCTCGACCTCCGAAGTCTACGGGCGCAATCCCAAGGTGCCGTGGAAAGAGGATGACGACCGCGTGCTCGGCGCGACCACGATCGATCGCTGGTGCTACTCGACCTCCAAGGCGGTGGGCGAGCATTTCTGCTTCGCCTATCACAAGCTCGGCCTGCCGGCGACGGTGGTGCGCTACTTCAACATCTATGGGCCGCGGCTGGATCGGGTCGACGTCGGCCGCCTGTTCACGATCTTCATGGGCCAGTTGCTGCGCGGCGCCGACCTCACCGTGATCGGCGACGGCAAGCAGACCCGATGCTTCACCTACATCACCGACGCGGTTGCCGCCACGGTCGCGGCCGGGATTAACCCCGCGGCCGACGGCCAGGCGATCAATATCGGCACCGACGTCGAGACCACGGTGCTGGAGTTCGCCAACCTGATGATCGAGCTTTACGGTGCGGACAAATCGAGGATCAAATTCGTCAGCCAGGCCGACGTTTATGGCCAAAGCTACGAGGACATTCCGCGCCGCGTGCCCGACAATACCAGGATGCGCACGCTGCTTGGCGTTACGCCGAAGGTCTCGCTACGTGAGGGAACGGCGCTCGCGATGGACTGGTTCCGCCGCGAACTGGCCGGCTGATTTTCCGCGGCTACAACTTACGCGCGATTGTCAGACCGTCCGAGATCGGCAGCATCACGAGTTCCACCCGCTTGTCGGTCACCGCGAAATCGTTGAAGGCGCGGATCGCCTTCGTATCGTCGGTCTGATCCTTTTCATCCAGCACTGCCCCGTTCCAGAGCACGTTGTCGACCAGGATCAACCCGCCCGCGCGCGTGCGGCGCAGCACTTCCTCGTAGTAGTGGCGATAGTTGGTCTTGTCGGCGTCGATGAAGGCGAAGTCGAACGCAGCGCCGGACGGTAGCGCGCGCAGCGTATCGAGCGCCGGCGCCAGCTTGAGCGTTATTCTGCCGGCGACACCCGCCTTCTCCCAGTAGCGCCGCGCGATCGCGGTCCATTCCTCGCTCACGTCGCAGCAGAGCAGGCTGCCGTCCGCGGCGAGGCCGCGGGCGATACAAATCGCGCTGTAGCCGGTAAACGTGCCGACCTCGATCGCGCGCCGCGCGCCGATCGCTCGCGCGAGCAGCGTCATAAAAGTCCCCTGCTCGGGCGCGATTTGCATCCCGGCCCGCTGTCCTAGCTTTTCCTGGGTTTCCCGTATCAGGTCGCGCAGCACCGAATCGTCGTTGTGCCCGTGCGCGAGCATGTAGTTGTAGAGCTTATCGTCGAGGGTGATAAATTTTCCGCCTGGCGTCATGGCGTGGATTTTAGCATCGGCGGCCCGCGATCGCATGGTGTGGCGCATCGCCGGCCGTCCTTGCGGGCGGTGGCCGCGCCATGGGCCGCGCGGAGCCTCGGGCTACAGGCCCATCGAGTCGAGCTCGCGACGGATGCGTTCGGGATGGGTCGCGCCCCAGTAGATTCGGCCGCATCGCGGGCAGCGGGAGAAGCGCTCCTGGCTCGCATAGACGAAGGGCGGCACGCGGCGCACGACCGTATCGCGCCGGGCCTCGGCGAGCGGCTCGTTGCAGTGCGAGCATCGGGTGAAAGCTCCGCGGCGCGGATCGAACGGAAACCGCGCAAGGACTTCGCGAAGCTGATCGCGGAACAGGTTATTTTCGAGGTAGAGCGCGTCGGATGCGGTGCGGAGACGCTTGTCGCGGGTCAGCGTGATGCGGCCTTCGGCGCGCGCCCGTCTAAGCAGCTTGTCGCCACCCAGCGACGGATCGAAGAGCACGTCGGCGCCGAGCAGCCTAAGCCATCGCGCCAGGCGCGCGAGCATCCGGTCGGCAGCGAATTTTGGCGCCGATTCCGGATCCGATTTGAACAATTCGTCCATCGCGTGCCGATGTAGTATAGCAGGGCGTCGAGAAGCGGGACCGTGGCGAGGGCAGCAACCGCATCCAACGGCACTTAAAGTAATACTTCAAGTCAAAGAAGGCCTGAAACTCCAAGGACGAAACTCCAAAGGATGGATCGATGAAAGAAGAGCGCGTCACGTTCAAGTCCGGCGACCTCACGCTGGAAGGCATGATCGCATATCCCGACGGCGCCGGGCCGCATCGCGCGGCCGTCGTCTGCCATCCGCATCCGCTTTACGGCGGCTCGATGTACAACAACGTGGTTGACGCCGTGCTGGAGGCGCTGCACGCGCGCGGCTTTGCGACCTTGCGCTTCAACTTTCGCGGCGTCGGCCAGAGCGAGG
>Ga0209415_10020987_pt1 | contig 10098 bp, 6 predicted proteins | sample PeaSoiSIISIP2007_FD_187696 | JGI IMG/M metagenome (GOLD analysis project Ga0209415, IMG submission 187696) | Peat soil microbial communities from Weissenstadt, Germany - SII-SIP-2007 (SPAdes) (version 2) | ecosystem: Environmental > Terrestrial > Soil > Wetlands > Peat | place: Germany...
GGTCCAGCCCATCAGGCGGATCTGGCCGCCGAGCAGCGAGCAATCGACCTTCTGCCCGATCCCGGTGGCGCGCGCATAAGTGAGCGCGGCGAGCGCCCCGCCAAAGGCGAGGATGGCGCAGGTTTCGTCGGCGACCGAGACGATCCCGGTGCGCAACGGCTGGCCCGGGGTCGAGTACGCTTCGGCGATGCCGCCCAATGCCTGGGCCATCGAATCGGTGCCCGGCAGATCGGCATGCGGGCCTTTGGGGCCGTAGCCGGAGACCGAGACATAAACGAGCCGCGGGTTCACCTGCCGCAGGTCATCGTAGCCAAAGCCGTTTTTCTCGGCCGCGCCGGGGCGGAAATTCTGGCCGAAGAGGTCGGCGCGCTCGACCAGTTTCTTCAGGATCTCGCGGCCTTCCGCGGTTTTGAGATTGAGCGTGACGCTTTTGACGCCGCGATTGTTGGTCTCGAAATAGGTGCTGGGCAACCCCGGCAGCACCGTGGAACCGCGCGAGTTGTCGCCCACGCCCGGCACCTCGATCTTGATGACCTCGGCCCCCAGATCGGCCATCAGCATGTAAGGCACGGTGCCGGCCTGCGCGGTCGAGCAGGCGACGACTTTGACGCCGTGAAGGGGACCGTGGAGCTTGGTCATGGGAAACGACCTCCTGCCTGCGACAGCGGATTATCGACCACGTAAGACTCAACGCACAAGCGATCGCGTGACCCTAGAGCTTCCAGAAACCCCGCTCGCCGTCTTGCGCCGCGTCTTCGGCTTTGCCAGCTTCCGCGGGCAGCAAGAGGAGATCGTCGACCATGTCGCCGCCGGCGGCGATGCGATCGTGCTGATGCCGACCGGCAGCGGCAAATCCTTGTGCTACCAGTTGCCGGCGCTGCTGCGTCCGGGGCTCGGCGTCGTCGTCTCGCCGCTGATCGCGCTGATGAAGGACCAGGTCGACGCGTTGCGCCAGGCTGGCGTCCGCGCCGCCGCGCTCAATTCGGGGCTGCCGGCGGGCGAGGCGGTCGCGATCGAGCGAGCGGTCCGCGAGGGCGCCCTCGATCTCCTCTACGTGTCGCCCGAACGGCTGACGATGCCGCACTGCCTGGCGATGTTGCGGGCCTGCCGGATCGCGTTGTTCGCGATCGACGAGGCACATTGCATCTCGCAATGGGGTCACGATTTCCGCCGCGACTATCAGGCGCTCGGCATCCTCAAGGAGAGCTTTCCCAAAACGCCGCTGATCGCTCTGACGGCGACCGCGGACGGTCCGACCCGCCGCGACATCGCCGAGCAGCTGCATCTCGAGGGCGCGCGCCAGTTCGCCGCCGGCTACGACCGTCCCAACCTGTTCTACCGGGTCGTTCCGAAACGCAACGCACGCGAGGATCTGCTGCGGTTTCTCGACGACGAGCACCAGGGCGATTCCGGGATCGTCTATTGCCTGACCCGGCGGGCGGTCGAGGATACGGCGCTTTGGCTGAGCGGGCGCGGGCGCGAGGCACTGGCTTACCATGCCGGGCTGCCGCCCGAGACGCGGGCGCACCACCAGAACCGCTTCTTGCGCGAAGAAGCGATCATCATCGTCGCGACCGTCGCCTTCGGGATGGGCATCGACAAGCCCAACGTCCGCTTTGTTGCGCATCTCGATGCACCGAAAAACCTCGAAGCCTATTACCAGGAGACCGGCCGCGCCGGACGCGACGGGCTGCCGTCGGACGCGTGGATGAGTTACGGCATCGCCGACGTGATGAACTTGCGGCGCCTCGTCGAGGCCAGTGACATGAGCGAGGCGCAGCGCCGCATCGAGCGCCAGAAATCCGAGGCGCTGATCGGCTTTTGCGAGACCGTGGCGTGCCGCCGCCAGGTGCTGCTCGGCTATTTCGGCGAGCGCGACCATCCGCCCTGCGGCAATTGCGACAACTGTAAGGAGCCGGTCGCCAGCTTTGAAGGCACGGTGGCGGCGCAGAAGGCGCTCTCCGCGGTCTATCGCACCGGCCAGAGGTTTGGCGCCCATCATTTGGTTGATGTCTTGGTCGGCAATGCGACCGAGCGGGTTGGGCATTTCGGCCATGACCGGCTCAAGACCTTTGGCGTCGGGACGGAATTGGACAAAAGCCGCTGGCTGTCGGTGATCCGCCAGCTGCTGGCGCAGGGGCTGCTGCAGCCCGATCCCGACGGGCATGGCGGGCTGATGCTGGCGCCGAGCGCGGGCGAAGTGCTGCGCGGCTCCCGCGAGGTGCGCTTCCGCGCCGAAGCACCGCGCGAGCGAGCTACCCGGCGCAGGAGGAAAACGACCGAGGGTAGGGTTGACGCGACGCTCGATCCGGCGGGGCAAACCCTATGGGCGGCGCTGCGCGCCTGGCGCCTCGAGGAAGCCCGCCGCCAGGAGCTGCCGCCCTACGTGATTTTCCACGATACCACCCTCATGGAGGTCGCCCGGCGCCGACCGACGTCGCTCGAGGCGCTCGCCGACATCCCCGGGATCGGCCGCAGCAAGCTCGACCGCTACGGTGCCGCCCTCCTCAGCATTGCCGCCAACGCGACCTAACCGCTCAGCACTGCATCAGTTCGATGCTGACGCCGTCGGGCGCGGCGACGTAGCACAACAAGATGCCGCCGACCCCCCGCTTCAGCTCGACCGGGAAATCGACGCCCTTGGCGCGCAGCTCGTCGCAAAAGGACGCGAGATCGCCGTGGTAGAGGAAGCCGAAATGATCGGTCCCCCAGCCGTCATGGCTGGAAAAGTCCGCGAACGGCCGGATCGGCCTCGGGGCGAGCGGGGCTTCGCCTGGCCGTTTGCCGCGGATCAGGATCGTCATGCCGCCGAGCTCGACAAAGATTTGCGGGGCGCCGCGCGCCAGCGTGTCGGCGGCGATCGTCGCGCCGAACATATCGACGTACCATTTGGCCGAGGCGTGCGGATTTTCGCTGATGATATGGACGTGATCGAATTTGAATGCCGGATTGCTCATCTTTGCCTCATCTCCGTCAGCTCAGGGCGCCCCGGGTCAAAGAAGACCGAGAGCGACAAGTTCGGCCCGCAACGCCGCCGGATCGGTGAAATGGATCGCGTGCATGCCGAAGGGGCGCGCGGCGGCGGCGTTAACTTCGACATCGTCGATGTAGACGCTGTCGTGCGGGTTAATGGCGAAGCGCCCGATCAGGACCTCGTAGATACGCGGTTGCGGCTTGATCGCGCCGATCTCGCCCGAGATCACGATGCCGCGGAACCACCGCAGGAATTCGAAGCGTTTTCGCGCTTGCACAAAGCCCTCTGCCGGCCAGTTGCTGAGCGCGTAAAGCGGCGTATCGCGGTCGCGCAGCTCGGCCAAGATCTCAACCGAGCCGGCGATCGGCCCCCTCATCATCTCATCCTGCCGAGCACCAAAGGCATCGATCAGCTCGGTCTTGTCGGGATGCTGATCCTTCAGGATCCGTGCGCCCTCGGCAAAGCTGCGGCCGGCATCGTGGTGGCGGTGCCACTCGCGCGTGCACACCGTCGCCAGAAAATGCTCCATCGCCGCCTCGTCGCCGGCGAACAGCTTGCGGTAGAGATGCCGCGGGTCCCAATCGATCAACACGCCGCCGAGGTCGAACACCACGATGTTGCGGCCCGCCTTTGCCATCGTCTATCCCGCACCGTTTTGGCAAAACACGATACCAACCAGCGCTTGCCCATCGCAATCCCGCATGCCCCCAGGTAAGCTCGCTGGACGCAGGAACAGGGCGTTGGCGATGCTCGCCTCGATATGGCTGCAGGTGGTGGGGAACGAGCGTGCGATGTTGCACGACCTGATCGTTTCCCTGGCGGCGCAGCACGGGACGGTGCCGTTCCAACCGCATTTGACAGTCTGTGGCGCGGCGGATCTGAACCCGGCTTGTTGGGACGCCGCCGCCGAGTATGTGCGGTCCGGCGAGCTCTTGCCGCTGACGGCGGAAAAGCTCCGCATCTCCCATTCGGCCACCGAGTGGTCGAGGGCCGTCACCATCGACGTCAGGAATAGTGCCGCGATCGACGCCTTTCGCCAGGCTTTGAGCCGCATCACCGGGGGAGCAATCGCGGCGCCCCCGCATATCAGCCTCCTTTACACAGCCGATGACAGGGGTCAGCCGCCGAGTTGGGCGGCGAGCGAGCCCCGGCTGCGAGCGATTGCCGACGAATGCGCCGCAGCGGTTGACGCAACCCAATTCGTTCTCGCCGATCCGGTCGTCGTTGCACCGGACGAGGATTGGGTGAATATCAAGAGCTGGAAGGTGGTGCGCCGCCTTTAAGGGAGGACGCGATGACAGAGACCAGTGGCATCGACCACATCGTGCTGCACGCCAACTAGCCGCCGTCGCTGGCGAGTTTCCGCGGCTGGAGGAGCGGCATGTCGCGCGCCGGATCGAACAACAGCGATGGCGTCATGGCGCCGACCGCGCCGGTGATCGTCGTCGACGGTTTTTTGCCCCCCGATCTCGCCCTGGCGATGCGGCGAGACATCCAGGCTCATTTCGCCAACCCCGCACAACATCGCCCCGAAACCCACCAGGTCTGGAACTATTGGTTCGTGCCGGGGTCGTACACCTACCTGCGGACCACCCCGGAGAAGATTATCGAACAGGGTCGGGTCGAGGCGTTCCATAACGCGCTGCGGGACTGGTCGATCGCCGTATTGGGCATGGCGAGGGCGACCTGGCCCTATCTCAGCCTATACGTCAGCGGCTGCCGCCAGAACTGGCACAATGATTCGGTGAACGGCCGTTTCGGTTTCGTCTATTCGCTGACGCGGGACGAACGCCGCACGATCGGCGGCGAAACCCTGGTTCGGCGCGAGGCCGACCCGTTTCGCACCCATCTCGCGAGGGCGGCGGTGGGCGACGAATTTTACCAGGCGATCGAGCCGCGGTTCAACCGCCTGGTGGTTTTTGACGACCGGCTGCCGCACAGCGTCGAGCGGGTCGACGGCTCGATGGACCCGGTCGAAGGCCGCCTTGTACTCCACGGGCATCTGAGCGAAGCCGGCACGGTTGTCGCCGGCGCGCTGTCGGAAGAGATGATTACCCCGCCGCTATTGGAGCTCCTCGGGCAGGTCAGGGAGGAATTGTCGGCCGAGGCGGCGCTCTACAACGGACCCTTGACCCTGCGCATAACGGTCGCCGCGGGCGGGATGGTCGCGGCGTGCGAAGTAATGGTCGACCGGGTTCTTCACCCGGACCCCGGGCACGTCGAGTGGGAGCCCTTGCGCGCAAAGCTGGTGGGGCGATTCAAGGGGCTGCGCTTTCCCGCCGCCGGCGGCGAGACGGTGCTGATCCAGCCGCTGCTATTTGGCGGCCCGCTCGGCCAAGGCTGAGCGTTCGCTCACGGCTTTGGCACGAATTCCTTCGGCCGCAGCCGGGTGCGGTGATCGGGCGGCGGCGCGCCAAAGCGGTCACCGCCCCGGAAATAATCCTTCTGCCATTTCTCGGACTGCGCCTCCGATCCCGGTATCTTGAGGCGTTCGTTGAAGACCCGCCGGCTTTCGGCCCATGCTTTGTAGGCCTCGTTCACCGCAGGGTCGCTGTCCATGGCGCGGATTTCGGGCTCGACCTCACTGATCGAGGCGCGTTGGACCGGGAAGATCATGCAGAACGGCTCGCCCTGGGCAAAGGCGACCGGCGTGTTTTTGCGGGTGAATTTCCAGTTCATCGTGAAGGTGAACGGCGCCCAATCGGTCTCGATGATCCCGGTGAGCGGCTGAATGGCGTCCTTGGGCTGATTGAAGGGACCCGTCGCCACCAGATCCCAGCCCGGTTCGGTGCGGAACAGCGCGTTGACGTTAAACGTCAACACCCCGAAGCCGAAATGGCTGATCGCGATCAGCGGGGTGTCCGCGGTAGTCGGCCGCACCGCGACCGCACCCATGCCCGCTGCGCCGTTCCACTGGGCGACAAACGGCGCCGGGTTCAGGATCAACCAGCCGTGCGCGTTGGCGATGTTGAGCGGCAGACAGCGATAGGCGAAACCGTCATTGGTGCGGTCCATCCACTCGCGCTCCATCGGTGCGGGAACGAGCGCCGGCGGCTCGCCCGAGGTGGGGTAACAGATCAGTCGCATCGTCACTCTCGCTGATGGCCGGCTTTCACCAGGGTTGATCGGGCGCCCCTGGAGCGTCGCCGCGGGCTCGCCGGGGATGTGTCGCGATGCGTTGGGGTCGGAGCTTTCGCCGAGTGCGCGATCGCGTCCGGCAGTCGCCGCTGCGCCCGACGGATCAGCCCGAGAAAGTTGTTTGCTTCGGCAATGTTGGGGTTGAGCGCCAGGGCACGCTCAAAGCATTCCGCCGCTTCGCCGAGATTATCCCGGGCGAATTGAGCCGCTCCCAGTTTACCGATCACGATGGCATCGTCCGGTTTCAGCGCGACCGCGCGGCGCAGACTTTGGATCGCCTCGTCGAGCCGGTTCTGGTCGTGCAGCAGGCGGCCGAGATTGGCGTGCGCATCGGCGAGGTTCGGATCGAGCGCGACGGCCCTGCGGAAGCTTTCGATCGCGGCGTCCGGCTGGCCGAGCGCGGAGAGAGCAATCCCGAGATTGTTGTGGGCCGGCGCGCTGTCCGGGGCGATCGCCGCCGAGCGTTGCAGCAACGCCGCCGCGCTCTGGTGGTCACCGCGAGCCATCTCGGCGATCCCGGCCAGATGAAGGGCGCCGGCATGGTTCGGGTTGCGGGCGAGGATCGCCTGCGCGGCTGCGGCGGCCTGATAGAGCCGGCCCGCGGTGTAATGCGCCATCGCCGCGGTGTATTCCGCCGCCGAATCGACGACCGATTGAGCCGCAGCGTCGGTCCGGGGCGCCGCTGCCCGGATCCTCAGGCTGTCGCGCACCCGCGCGATGACGCTGTCCCAATCGCCGGCGCGCGGTTGGCGGAACAGCCGGACGCTTGGGTACCACGGGCTGTCCTCGCGACCGAGCAGCCAGCGCCAGTCGGGTGCGAAGGCCAGCATTGCCCAGACCGGCCGCCCGAGCGCGCCGGCGAGGTGCACCACCGCGGTGTCGACCGCGACCACCAGGTCGAGGTTGGCAATCGCCGCGGCGGTCTCGGCAAAATCGGCAAGACCACCCGACAGGTCGACGATCGTGCCGGCCGGGAGCCGCGCCATATCCCCGGCGTGCTCGCCGACCTGCAGGCTGAACCAGCTTATATCGGGCAATTCAAAGAGCGGAGCCAGCCGCTCAAGCGCGAGCGAGCGGTCGCGCTGGTTCAGGTGTTTGGGGTTGCCGGCCCAGACGAGGCCGACCTTGAGCGCCGGCCCGCCGCCGATCCGCTGTTGCCAGCGCAGGACCGCGTCCGCCTGGGGCGTCAGGTAGGGCGTTTTCGCCGGGATCGTCGCGAGATCGGTGCCGAAGCGCTCCGGCAGGCTCAACAAGTGACAATGGAAATCGAAGGGCGGCAGCGCCGCGCCGGAGGCGACCACCTGCGCCACGCCCTGAAGCGAGGCGGCGAGGCGCACCAGTGCCGCCGGCACCTCGAGGACGACGCGCGCGCCGCGCGCCGCCACCAGCGGTGCATAGCGCATGAACTGGATCGAGTCGCCGAAACCCTGCTCGTAATGCAGCAAAATCGTCTTGCCGGCGAGATCCTCGCCGGTCCACAGCGGCTGCGGCAGCTTGCGCGGTGGCCGTTCTTTCGATTGGTAACGCCACTCATATTCGCGCCACCCGTTCGCGAAGTCGCCGGCAACCAGGTAGGCCAAGGCCATGTTCAAGTGGAGGTCGGCGTGGTCGGGCCTGAGCAGCTCGCACCGGTGATAGCTGAGCAACGCGCCGCCGATGCGATTCTGCTTTTGCAGAACGACCCCAAGGTTGTTGTGCGCATCCGCATAGTCGGGCTTTAGCGCCAGAGCGCGCTCGAAGGTCTCGATTGCCGCCTCATCATCTCCCAGGGCGCCCAGTGCGTTGCCGAGACTGTTGTGGGCCTCTGCCCAATCCGGCTTCAACTCGACGGCGCGGCTAAAGCTCGCTACCGCCTCGTCGAGGCGTTGCAGCGATTTCAGCGCCGACCCGAGGCCAAAATGGGCCATCGGCGAATCGGGGCTCAGCTCCAACGCATTGCGGTAGCTGGCGACTGCCGCGTCGAACTGTTTCTGTTGATAGAGAGCGTTGCCGAGATGAAGGTGGGCGTCGAAGTAATCCGGTTTGGCGCCGATCGCCCGCCGCAGGCTGTCCGCCGCTTCTTCCAGCCGGTTCGCCCGCTGCAGCACCGATCCCAAGTTGAAATGCGCGACGGCAAAACCGGGATTGAGCTTGGTGGCGTCGACCATGCTCGCGATCGCCTCGTCGAGACGGCCGAGGCCGGCGAGGGCTATTCCGAGATTGTTGTGCGCCTGCTCGGCGTTGGGATCGAGGCTGATCGATTGCCGCAGCAGCTCGACCGCGCGCTGGTGATCGCCCCGCTGGATCGCGATGATCCCGAGGAGGTGACGGGCGCCCGCATGCGAGGGCTGATGGTCGATCGCTTCCTTCGCCGCCGCCTCAGCGGCGTCGAGGCGCCCGGCGCCATGATGCGCGAGCGCGGCATCGAAGACGAGTTGCGGGTCGACGGCGATGGTTCCTGCGCCTGCCGCCGCGCTCGCCGGCCTCGGGCCGGGCTGCCATTCGGGCAATATCTGATTGACGCGCTGCCCGAGCGCCTGGCGCATTCTGACCAGCACGCTGTCCCAATCGCCCAGGGTTGCCTGGCGAAACAGCCGCAGGCTCGGGTACCAAGGGCTATCCTCGCGGTCGAGCAGCCATCGCCAGTCCGGGGCGAAGGTCATCATCGCCCAGACCGGGCGGCCGAGCGCACCGGCGAGATGCACAATCGCGGTGTCGACCGCGATTACCAGGTCGAGATTGGCAATGACTGCGGCGGTGTCGCTGAAATCGCCGAGCTCACCGGAAAGATCGGCAACCATGCCGATCGGCAGCCGCGCGAGATCGCCCGAGTGCTCGCCGACCTGGAGGCTGAACCAGCGGACCCCCGGGATCTCCAGCAACGGCAGCAAGCGCTCGATCGCGACCGAGCGGTTGCGGTCGTTCTTGTGCGAGGGGTTGCCGGCCCAGGCGATGCCGACCTTGAGGCCTGACCCGCCGCCCAGCTTCAGCCGCCAACGCTCCACCGCTGCCGGGTCGGGCGTCAGATAAGGTATGTCGGCCGGGATCGTCGCAAGGTCGGTCGCGAAGCGGTCGGGCAGGCTCAAGAGCGAACAGTGGAGATCAAACGGCGGCAGCTTCGTGCCCGCCACGACCACTTCCGCCACGCCCGCGACCCCGGCGGCGAGGCGCGCGAGTTGCGGCTGGACTTCGAGCACAACGCGCCCGCCGCGCCCGGCCACCAGCGGGGCGTACCGGATGAACTGGATCGTGTCGCCGAACCCTTGCTCCCGGTGTAGCAGGATTGTCTTGCCGGCGAGCGGCCCACCGCCCCAAACCGGCTCGGCAAAGTCTCTGGGTACATGCCGCCTCGTTCGCAGACGCCATTCGTAGCCGGGCCACCCATTCGCAAAATCGCCGGCGACCAGCTGTGCCAGTGAGAGGTTCCAGTGCGCCTCGGCGTGATCGGGTATGACCGCGATGGCGCGCCGATAGCATTCGGCCGCGCCGGCGATGTCGTTGCGCGCCATCAGCGATACGCCGAGGTTGCAGTGCGAGGCGACATGATCGGGGTGAGAGGCCAACACTTGGCGGTAACTCTCGGCCGCCTCCTCGGATCTATCGAAGCCGTGGAGGAGCGCACCGAGATTGCACCGGGTGTCGGCATGATCGGGCTTCAATTCGAGCGCGCGACGATAGCTTGCCGCCGCGTCGGCGAGCCGCCCGCGTTGCTGCAAGGCAAAGCCCAGGCCGGTGTGCGCATCGACCAACTGGGGTTCTGTCGCGATCGCCTTCCTGTACCAATCGATCGCGCCATCAAAATCACCCTGTTCGCGCAATAGATTACCGAGGTTGACATAGGCCGCGCCAAAGCTGGGCTGCGCCGCGATCGCGCTCCGCAGGCTCTCCGCCGCTTCCGCACGGCGGCCGAGCTTGTTTAGGGCCAAGGCGAGATTGTTGTACGCCTCGACAAAGTCGGGCTTGGCGGCGACCGCGCGGCGATAGCTCTCGACCGCCTCGTCGAGGCT
>Ga0209415_10020988_pt1 | contig 10098 bp, 10 predicted proteins | sample PeaSoiSIISIP2007_FD_187696 | JGI IMG/M metagenome (GOLD analysis project Ga0209415, IMG submission 187696) | Peat soil microbial communities from Weissenstadt, Germany - SII-SIP-2007 (SPAdes) (version 2) | ecosystem: Environmental > Terrestrial > Soil > Wetlands > Peat | place: Germany...
GTGGTGGGGTTCACATAACCGGTGAGCAGGATCGCCGGTTCAGCCGCATGCTCCCATTCGGCGAGGAGCTTTTTGGTCGCGCTGGAAGCGCCGTCGGCAGAGCCCGCGATCATGACGCCGCGCGCGCCGTCGATCGGCTTTACCGTCGCGGCGAGGCGCTCGATCTCGTCGCCGACGCCATCGCGCAGCGCAATGCGATCGATATCGCCAAGCCGCCACAGCGCCTTCTGCGTGGCGTCGTCGACGAAAATGTCGCCGACGCCGTGGCGGGCAAGTTCAAGCGCGATTTCCGGGCCGCGGCCGTTCGGCGGCGCTGGCAACAGCAGCGGTCCGCGTTCGACAAACGGCGTGAGATTTTGCCAGCATTGCGCGAGCGGCTTCTGGTACTCGCCGTAGGAGCAATCGATCAGCGCGGTCGCCGCCGTTAATGGCGGCGGATCGTAAGCATAGAGGATCGACTCCGCCGAATAGTCGCCGGTGTAGAGCAAGCCGCCGCCGGTGGCGAAGTGGAGCCAGATACCGCCGGGCGCGTGGCCGTTGCGGCCGGTCGTCACTGCGATGCCGAGCACCTCGGCCTGGCCGGCGACCGGCAGCTCGCGCGCGGCGATGCCGTCGGGTAGTCCGCGCGCCACGATCTCGGTGGCATAGACCGGCGGACTGCCGAGTTGCGCCAGCAGCGCGAGGCCGCCGACATGGTCCTTGTGGCCGTGACTCAAGACCAGCGCGTCGACGCGGCCGAGGGTCGCGACGTCCGGGAAACATCCGGGCGGCGGGCCTTCGCCGAGATCGAGCAACAGGCGCTTGCCCTCGGCTTCGATCAGGAAGCAGGCCGGTCCCTTCTTGCCGACGCCGGAAATCAGCCGCAACGAGCCTTCATTCATGGCATCACAATCGCCATTTGCGTGGCACAGCGCAACGCGCGGGGACGACGTTGACAAGCGGATGGCGCATCCCTAATCAACCGCCAAGATCGCAGCATGATCCCGAAAAGCGGCGTTCCGGTTTTCGGACAAGATCATGCTCAAGAGGAATACACCATGAAAGTCCGCAACTCGCTGAAATCGCTGCGCAGCCGCCATCGCGACAATCGCATCGTGCGCCGCAAGGGACGCGTCTACGTCATCAATAAGACCCAGCGCCGCTTCAAAGCCCGCCAAGGCTAAGCGGCAAGTTGCTAAGCTGGTCGGCTGCCCAATTCCGCCGCATTATTCATGCGTGGTTGAGCACTTTTCCGGCTTGCCGCGCGGCGGCAGTTGAATAGACTCTTGGGCATGAAGCTGCGATTCCCGGTCTTTGCCGTTGCCGTTGCCGTTGCCGTTGCCGTCAGCCTCGCCGCGCCGGCATTTATGTCGGCTTGGGCGCAAGGCTCGCCGGGACAGGAATGGCTGTCGCCGCCGAGCGACTTGCCGCGCATCGAGCACGGCGCTGCGACCTACAATCTCAATACGCTGTTCGACGCCTTGAAGATCGCTCCGGACGAAGTGAGCGCCAAGGCGATCGAGGATCGCATCTGGTCGCTCTGGATGATGTCCGGCAGCGACACCTGCAATGTCTTGATGAGCCGGGTCAAGAGTGCGACCGACGACAAGGACTACGATCTCGCGGTAAAACTCCTCGACGCCGTCATCGAGCTCAAGCCGGACTATGTCGAAGCCTGGAACCGGCGCGCGACGGTCTATTATCTCAAGTCGGACTACGCCCATGCGCTGGCCGATATTGCCGAAGTGCTGGCGCGCGAGCCGCGGCATTTCGGGGCGCTGTCCGGCCTCGGTCTCATCCTGCAGGATATCGGCGACGACAAGCACGCGCTTGAGGCTTATCGCAAAGCGCTCGCGATCGATCCCCACCTCGAAAGCCTCCCCGACGTCATCAAGACGCTGACCGACAAGGTCGAAGGCCGCGATATCTGATTTTCGCGTGACGGCCGCGCGCTATTCGGATTGAATAGCGCCATGAGCATCGACGACGACAAACGCGTCATCCGCGAACTGGTGGAAAACTGGGCGGTGTGGCGCGATGCGCGGCTGTGGGACCAATTCCGAACCGTCTGGCATGCCGACGGGCGCATGTGGGCGACCTGGTTCCAGGGTTCGTTCGAGGAATTCATCAAGGTCAACGATGAGGGCTGGAAGCGCGGCGTGCGTATCCTGCATTTCCTCGGCGGCAGCGCGATCGACGTCGCGGACAACCGTGCGATTGCGCAGACGAAAATGACGATTTCGCAGCGCGCGGACGTCGACGGCGTGCTTTGCGACGTGGTCTGCACCGGCCGCTTTTATGATTTTCTCGAGAAGCGCGATGGCCGCTGGGGGATGGTGTGGCGGCGGCTGGTCTATGAGAAGGATCGGCTCGACCCGGTCGATCCGTCGGTCAAGCTCGTGCTCGATCACGATCTGCTCAAACAGTTCCCGGAGGGCTACCGGCATCTCGCCTATTTGCAAACCAAGATCGGCTACAAGGTGAAGACCGACATGCCCGGTCTCGAAGGGCCCGATCTCGATGCGCTTTATGCGCTGGGCGCGCGGTGGCTGAAGGGGCAAGCGCTCTGAGCCGGATCTTCTGAATGCATCATGCGCTGACTGTCGCCGCCGAAATCCTCGCCGCGGGCGCGGTCATCACTTTCATCGGCACGCGACTGATCGAGCGGGCGCATCCGCCGCGCGGGCGCTTCATCGACATCGGCGGACTGCGCCAGCACGTCGTCGAGCTGGGAGCGGATGCCGGCGCAATGAAAAGCGCGCCGCCGATCGTGCTGATCCACGGCGCCGGCTGCAATCTCGAAGACATGCGGCTCGCGCTCGGCGAACGTCTTGCTGCCCGTCATCGCATCATCCTGATCGATCGCGCGGGGCTCGGCTGGAGCGAGCGCGCGGGCCCGCACGGCAGTTCGCCGGCCTATCAGGCGGCGATGCTGCGTGACGTGCTGGATCGGCTTGGCGTCGATCGCGCCATTGTCGTGGGCCATTCCTGGGGCGGGGCGTTGGCGACAACCTTTGCGCTCGATCATCCGCAGCGCGTCGCCGGTCTCGTCTTGCTCGCGCCTCCGCTCTTTCCATTTCCGCGCAGCATGACCTGGCTTTACGCGCTGTTCGCAACACCGCTCGCCGGCTGGCTTTATGCGCGCACTCTGGCGCTGCCGCTTGGCGCGCCCTTCATCGGCGTGGCGCTGTCATCGGCGTTCCTGCCGCAACTGCCGCCGCGCGGCTACATCAAACGCACTGGCGCGCTGCTGTTGCTGCGGCCGGCGACATTTTTGGCCAATGCACGCGATGTCGCCGGCCTCAGGGAATTTCTTCAGGCACAAATCGCGCGCTATGCCGCGCTCACGGCGCCGACCGTCGTCATGACCGGCGACAGCGACATGGTCGTGCCGCCGCAGCGCCACGCCATGGCCTTTGCCGCTGTCGTGCCGCAGGCAAGGCTCGTCGTGCTGCCCGGCACCGGCCACATGCTGCATCACGCCGCGGCGGATCGGGTGATTGCGGAAATTGAGGATTTGATCGTTAGTTATTCGCCGCCGGCGCCGTCGCCGACATAAGCGATGCGCATGAAATTCGTGGCGCCGGGCGTGCCGAGCGGCACGCCCGCCACAATAATCACGCGCTGGCCGGCTTTGGCGAAACGCTCCTTGAACGCGATGCGGCAGGCGCGCTCCACCATGTCGTCCTGGTCTTTCGCGTCCTCGTCGATGACGCAATGGATGCCCCAGACGATCGACAATTTGCGTCCAGCACCTTCGATCGGCGAAATCGCGACGATCGGGCATTTCGGCCGCTCGCGCGAAACGCGCAACCCGGTCGAACCTGACGAAGTCCAGCATACGATGGCCGCGAGGTCGAGTGTCTCGGCGACTTGTCTTGCAGCCGCCGCTATCGCGTCGGCGCCGGTTGCCTCGGGCTCAGTATGCAAGACGTGCAGCGACGGCAGATACATCATGTCGTCTTCGACTTCCTCGGCGATGCGGTTCATGGTCGCTACCGCCTCGACCGGATATTGTCCCGACGCCGATTCCGCCGACAGCATGATGGCGTCGGCGCCGTCGAAGATCGCAGTCGCCACGTCGGAGACTTCGGCGCGCGTCGGCACCGGGCTCGCGATCATCGATTCCAGCATCTGCGTGGCGACCACGACCGGCTTGCCGGCGCGGCGGCAGGCGCGCGTCATCTCCTTCTGCACGCCCGGCACCTTTTCCAGCGGCATTTCGACGCCGAGATCGCCGCGCGCGACCATCAGCGCGTCGGCAAGATCCAGAATGTCGCCCAGCCGCGCCACCGCCTGCGGCTTCTCGATCTTGGCCATGACCGCGGCGCGTCCACGCGTGATCTTCTTCGCCTCGGCGATATCCTCCGGGCGTTGGATGAAGGAGAGTGCGACCCAGTCGATGCCGGCATCGAGCGCGGCTTCGAGGTCGGCGATGTCCTTCGGCGCCAAAGCCGCGAGCGGAATGACGGTGTCGGGCAGGCTGACGCCCTTGCGGTTCGACACTTTGCCGCCGACCTCGACATGGGTGACGATGCGTCGCGGACTGACCTCGGTCGCGACCAGTCGCAGCTTGCCGTCGTCGATGAGCAGCCCGTCGCCGGGCTTGATGGCGGCGAAGATTTCCGGGTGCGGCAGTTCCACGCGCTTGGCGTCGCCTGGGGCGGAGTCGGTGTCGAGGATGAAATTTTGGCCCTTGTCGATGTCAGCAGCGCCGTCCTTGAAGATGCCGAGCCGCAGCTTCGGTCCTTGCAGATCGACCAGGATGCCGATTGGCCGATTATGCTCGGCTTCGATCGCGCGGATCGTGGTCACGAGCTCGCGCATGCGCTCGTGATTGGTGTGGCTCATATTGATGCGGAAGACGTCGGCGCCGGCTTCGAACAGGCGGCCGATAGTGGTGCGATCCGAGGACGCGGGACCGAGCGTCGCCACGACTTTGGTTCGCCGCTGCCGCCTCACTGCCGCCTCGCTTCCAGCGTCATGGGGTTTTGCTTCCGGTCGTCGGGGCCAGGGCGGGCGCTGTGCGGCCGCCGGCGGGAGGCGATGTCGGTGGCGTCGCGCCGGCGCCGCTCGGCGGGACCGCATGCAACGGATTGCCTCCCGGCAACGGCTTCTGCGCCGGCTGCTCGCTCGTCTCGGTGAGCTGGACTGTCCAGGCGCGCTGCTCACCGGTGTCGACTTCGAAAAAGCCGGTGCGGTCATAGCCGCGGGCCAGACAATCGCCGATGCCGCGGATCGTGAACTCCTTGTCGCGGGTGCACATATAGGCCTGACCCATCCATTCGCCGCCACGATCGTAATCGATGGCGTAGACATAATAATAACGGGCAACGAGATTGCCCTTGAGCACGGTTTCGCAGGTCCTCGCCGGCAAGTTCCACCAGCCTTCCGTGGTCCAGCCCTCGGAGTCCTTGTAACCGACGGCGATGCCGATCCGGCTCGCCGTATTGTTGCACAGCCGGAAATCGGCTGCGGCCGGGCGCGCCGAAGCGGCCAGCAGGAACGCCGCGATCACGCTCAGCATGAGCCCGCTCGCCGTCGTTCTTGCTGCCATTGTTGGGAAAGTCGCGTGGCTCATTTCCGATTCAGATTCCGCGTCAAAGTTCAGAATCCGCGTCAAAATGATGGTCTGTCAACGACGATGGTGCGGAAGTCGGTGACGTTGGTGAACGTCGGACCGGGCGTAAACAAATCGCCGATGCCATTGAAAAACCCCGTGGAATCGTTGTCGGCAAGAAACGCGGCAGGATCGAGGCCAATAGCGCGCGCCCGCGCCAGGGTCGAATCGTCGATAAAGGCGCCGGCGGGGTCGTCGGGCTGACCGCGACCGCCGTCGGTGCCATCGGTATCGGCGGCCATGGCGGCAATGCCCCTGGCGCCGTCGAGCGCGATGGCGAGCGCGAGCGCGTATTCCTGGTTGGGGCCGCCGCGGCCGTTGCCCCGCAGCGTCACGGTGAGCTCGCCGCCGGACAGGATCGCCACACGGCGGTTCCGCGCGGCGACGTCGCGGGCGAGCCTGGCGTGTTCGGCCGCAACCTCGCGCGCCTCGCCCTGCAGGCGGTCGCCGAGCACCATCGTGTCGTAGCCGGCCTCGCGGGCACGCGCCTGAGCCGCGGCCAAGGCGTCTGCCGGCCGGGCGATGATCTTGTAGCTACTGCCGGCAAAAACCTGATCGCCGGGCTTCGGCGACTCGTTTGCGGGATCGTCGAGCGCGCGCGTCACTGCCGCGGGCAATTCGAGCCGGTATTTGGCAACGATCGCACGCGCGTCGGCGAGCATCGTCGGGTCGGGCACGGTCGGCCCGGAGCCGATCACTGCGGGGTCGTCGCCCGGCACATCGGAAATCGCCAGCGTGACGAGCTTCGCCGGATGGGCGCGTTGGGCGAGGCGGCCGCCTTTGATGCGGGAAAGATGCTTCCGGACGCAGTTGATCTCGCCGATATTGGCGCCGCTCCGTAACAAAGCCCGCGTCGTCGCCTGTTTTTCCTCAAGCGAAATCCCGGCGGCGGGCGCGATCAAGTTGGCCGAGGCGCCGCCGGAGAGAAGAACCAGCACCAGGTCTTGCTCCCCTGCTGCGTCGGCGAGCTTCATCATGCGTTCGGCGCCTGCGAGCCCCGCTGCATCAGGCACCGGATGGCCAGCCTCGACTACGGGGATAAGCTTCGTCGGCCGCCCATAGCCGTGGCGGGTGACGGCGATACCGTCGAGCCGGCTTGAAGAGATCTGCGCGAGATAGTGCCGTTCCGCGACTTCCGTCAGCGAGCCGCCGCCCTTGCCGGCGGCCAGTATGATGAGACGGCCGCGCAGCGGCGGCTCCGGCAGGCTCGGCGGCAGGCAGCGCGACGGGTGGGCGGCGCCGACTGCCGCATGGTACAAAGATTCGAGCAATTCGCGATTTTGCGTGGCCAAAATTGCGTGTACCCCAGCATATGGAAAACCGGCGGTTGTGCCGCTATCTTTGCCATACCTAAACCGCGGAGGAGATCATGGCTACCGACGACAAGACCCGTACCGAGCTCGAAGCCGCCGTTTACCGCCGTCTGGTCGAGCACCTGCGCTCGCGCACCGACGTGCAGAACATCGACCTGATGAATCTGGCCGGCTTTTGCCGCAATTGCCTGTCCAACTGGATGAAGGACGCCGCCGACGCCAAGGGCGTGGCGATGTCGAAAGACGAGAGCCGGCAGATCGTCTACGGCATGCCGTATGACGAATGGCGCGCCAAGCACCAGAAGGACGCCTCGCCGGATCAAAAGGCGGCATTCCAAAAAGCAAGCCAAAAACATTGACACGGTGCCTTTTGCGCCGTTCTCCTGTGCAGAGCGTGGATGAACGCGTGCGCGGCTTGACCTGAAGCGCCGGGCTTTCGAAACCTCTTCGCAGACTGCATCGAGCATGATCCGCTCCGAAAACCGGTATCCGCTTTTCGGGATCATGCTCTAGCATCGCGAGGAGTGCCCGATGGCCACCACCGCCGCCGCCGCCAAAGACGACCAGCCCGCCCGCCGTTTCGCCAAGGATCAGCTCAAGGCGTTCGTCGAACGCGTCGAGCGGCTCGAAGAAGAGAAAAAGACGATCGCCGACGATATTCGCGACGTCTATGCCGAGGCCAAAGGCAACGGCTTCGACGTCAAGTCGTTGCGAATCGTCGTGCGGCTGCGCAAGCAGGACGTCAACGAGCGCAAGGAGCAGGAGGCCATCCTCGAGACTTACATGCACGCGCTCGGGATGCTGGGTTAGCCGCTTACTGCAACGCGGCGGTGCGGGTCGGATAGCTCACGGTCGAGACGAACACGATCGCGGTGCCGCTAAAACGATTGTGGTCGAGGCCGGGATTGGGATCGGCCGCAAATGTCATCATCACGGAATTCGACGGCTTGACCATCAGCGAGGCGAGCGAGCGGAAGTCGCGGGCGCCGAACGCTGCGGTGGTCAGGAAGCGGTGCACGCTCGGCGACAGCACGACGGCGCGCAGCCACGGATTCTCGAAATGTGCACCGGATTTGACGACGGCGACCGAGCTTGCGCTTGCCGTCACGATCGCGGAGGCGACCTGATTGGCGGCGCGTTTCACCGCGACGGTCGTGCCGTTCACGGCGGCGGGCTGGACGGACTGGGTTGGCTCGGCGGCGGCGCGTAGCGCGGCGATGCCGGTCGGGGCGGAGCCGGCATCGCGGCCGCCTTGCTCGGCGTAGGCCAGTGCGAGTTCGGGGGCCACGCGGTCGTTGCGCGCGCTGGCAAAGGGATCGATCGAGCCAGTCGGATTAGGATCGTTGCTCGCCACCTCCAGGCGCGGCGCGATCGTGGCGTCTTGCGGACCCTGCCAGTAACCGCGCGCGCTGATGATCTGGTTCGGCGTCAGCACTGCCGGCGCGCTGCCAACCGGCGCAGGCGGCGGCGCAAGCGCAACGCGCCGTATTGGCGCCGCATCAGCAGTCCGGATCAGCTTTACCTTCGAAGCCGCGTCCGCGACTTTCACGGCGACTTTTGCCGTGGCTTTTTCAGCGGCCTGAGCATCATGCGTGATCGCGGCGAGAACCGGATGTTTCGGCGCGGCAGGCACCGGCGCTGCGGCGCTAGCCGAGGCCGTCGCGGCACTCGCGTCGGCGTCCTCGTCTTCGTCCTTGGTCAGTCCCAAAAGCTTGGCGAATGGATTGACGGGCGGACGCTCGTTGCTCGCCAGCAAAGTATCGACGTTTACGCCGGCATTGCGCGCGGCTTCGATCGAGTTTTCGGACGGCGTGCCGCCGCGCTTCCGGATCTCGGCGAGTGCGAGCGCATAACCGGGAAGCGGCCTGCCGTCGGTCGGGATGTGAACGGTACGCCCATCCGGGAACACCCGCGCCAATTCCTCGCGCGTCATGCGCGGCCACATCCGGATGCCCGCCGTGTCCATGTGCACGAAGGGCGAGCCCGATTCCGGATAGAAGCCGACGCCGCCGCGCTGCAGCCGCAAACCGATCTCGCGCAGCTGTTCGAGCGGAACGCCGGCGATGTAAAAGTCCATGGCGTGGCCCAGCATGTGCTGGCTGAACCGTGCGACGCCCTTGCTGCGGTGGCGGAGCATGGCGTTGGTTTGCGGCGAACGGTAGCCGCACACGACCTGGACCGGGTCTTTGGTGCCGACCTCGCGCTGCACCTCCCAGACGAGGTCGATGAGATGCGGGTCCATGCGGGTCTCTTCGCCGCGCCGCCAGTCGCGCAGGAACCAATTGAGCTTCTCCAGCGCCGCCTCGTCGTAGCGGCCGTCGCGCTTGAAGGTGATGGTGATGTCCTCGTCGGTATGGAGGTGGTGCATCGAGATCGTGCGCGTGTCGCCCTCGGCGACCGCGTTTTGCAGGGCCCTCGAACCGAACAGAAAAGCGAGAAGGGCGAGACCGCACGAATAACCGGCGCGCGCCGCGGAGATACGACGAGTGTTCAGGCGCGCGTTACCAACGTGCACTGGCAATCTCGCATTGACGCGTTGAACGACATCACCCGCCACGGCTAGTAGCCGCGGCAGATAACGCTAACGCAGTGTTAATTTGGGAAGGGTTAACGAGACCTTACCGCCACCCCACCCCCGACGGAGGATATCGGTAACGATTCAGTGTGGCGAAATGTGGCCATAACCCCGCTTTGGGCGTCCATTACTGTCCGATGCGGGAAAAAACTGGTTAACCGAGCTACGACAACCCCTTAGCGCGTCACCGTATCCCCCGAACGGGTCACTTTCCGGCTGTGCGGCACGGGTTTACGCGGGGTGGGGGGTGGCGCGGAGGCAAAGCCGCCGAACAGCCGCGAGAAGAAATTATCGCCGCCGCCAGGATAGTAGCTGGTGCCGCCGCCAAACGGGCTGCGGCCGCCGAACAGCGACGGCTGGTCGGGGATGGCCAGGACCTCGCGGTGCGAGATGTCCTCTTTGTGTTCGATCGGGATGTCGGCGACCTTGCGGTCGTCGCCCTTCAGAATCGCCAGCAGGGCCTTGTCGCGGCCATAGACGTCGTCGCGAAATTGCAGCTTGCCGGCGTCGTCCACGAACGCGGTCTGGTAGGTCAGGTTGACCGGGATGAAGGTCGGGAACTGGATATCGGTTTCGCCGCCTGCGGCGATCATTTTCCTGATGCGGTCCTC
>Ga0209415_10020991_pt1 | contig 10097 bp, 7 predicted proteins | sample PeaSoiSIISIP2007_FD_187696 | JGI IMG/M metagenome (GOLD analysis project Ga0209415, IMG submission 187696) | Peat soil microbial communities from Weissenstadt, Germany - SII-SIP-2007 (SPAdes) (version 2) | ecosystem: Environmental > Terrestrial > Soil > Wetlands > Peat | place: Germany...
CTAACTCCCCGGGTGGACCATCTACATGGGAGAAGCCGGGGGTGAGTCGGGTGCGACCGGTCCGAGGTGATGAGGAGGTGTTCAGGTGAGCCTCGACCAGACCAGCGCGATTGCCCTGCTGTACCGGCGGATCGGGTTTGGAGCGACCGCCAACGAGCTGTCCTCGGCGGTGGCGGTGGGCTACTCGGCCACCGTGACCAGCCTGCTCGGCGGCCTGGGTCAACCGGACCCCGGTGGCGATGCCATCGCCCCACCGAGCTTCACACCCATCCCGTCGGACCTGGCCCAGCTGCGCAGCGACGTCGCAGCGCGACAGGCCTACTTCGAAACGCTGCGCACCGAGAGCCGCGAGCTCATCACCTGGTGGTTGGCCCGCATGATTGCGAGCACGAACCCGGCCCAGGAGAAGCTGGCCCTATTGCTCCACGGCCACTTCCCGACGGCCATATCCAAGGTCCGCTTTCCCCAGTTCATGTATCAGCAGAACCAATTGATGCGAACCCAGGGATCGGGAGACTTCACCCAGCTGACTCAGGCCATTGCGGTGGACCCGGCGATGCTCATCTGGCTCGACGCCTCGTCGGACAAGGCCCAGGACCCCAACGAGAATTTCGCTCGCGAGCTCCTCGAGCGCTTCACCATGGGGATCGGCAACTACAGCGAGAACGACGTGCGTGCGGCGGCCTACTGCTTCACGGGCTGGCGGTTGAACTACCGAACCGGAGCGTTCTCGATCTCGGCTCTCGACCATTCCGACGCGCCCCAGACATTCCTCGGCCACACGGGAGTCAACTCGGGAACCGAGGTGATCGACATCGCCACCAACACCGAGGCCTCGGCTCGCTACGTCCCGTCTGCGTTGTGGAGCCACCTGGCCTATCCGGTGGCGCCGAAAGACGCGGTGGTCTCGGACCTCGCCACCTCGTATGCCGGCGACCACAACATCGCCAACCTGCTGCGATCGATCGTCACCGACCCGCAGTTCGCCACGCCGACGACGCAGTCCGGGCTGATCAAGCAGCCGATCGAGTACGTCGTGGGAGCGTTGCGCGTTCTGTCGGTGACCGCGGCAGAGATCCAGGCGAGGCCGGCCGGGGTGCTCGAGGTGCTCGCCGGCCTCGGTCAGGTCCCATTCGATCCCCCGAGCGTCGGCGGATGGGGCCAGAACGGCTACTGGCTCTCGACTGCGGCAGCGCTCGTACGTTGGCAGTTCGCCCGGCGGCTGAGCCAGCTGGGCGACATATCCATGGTTGCCGACGCCCCGCGCCGTTCGAGGGTGTCTGCGGCGGGGCAGCTGCTCTCGATCCCCACCTGGACATCGACCACCGCCAAGGCACTGTCGGGCGCGGCTTCAAATCCGCAGAACCTGGTGACCCTCGCCCTCGTCTCGCCAGAGTTCGTGAGCAACTGAGCGATGGGAGCCGGGTGAGCCAACACAACAACGTCGAGAGGGATGGGCTGGCGCGATCCGAGGAAGGAGGGCATCTCGTGGGTGAGGTCCGGTCGGGTGCAGACGACGAGCAACAGCGGACCCTGAGCAGGCGGCACTTCCTTTCTTTGGCCGCGGCCGGGGTGGCGGCCGGAGGCGCCGCGGGCATGCTCGGACCGGTCCTGTGGGACCAGTTGAGCCGGGCCGGAGCGGCGACCCGGAGCTCGGGCAGCCTCGGCTCGACCACCGGGCGCACCCTCGTGCTCGTGACCTTGTACGGCGGCAACGACGGGTTGAACACGGTGGTCCCCTACAAGGACCCCAGCTACGCCTCGGCCCGGGGGATCCTCGCCGTCGACCCCTCCACCGTGCTCGATCTCGGCGACGGCTTCGGGCTCCACCCGGCCATGCCCCGGTTCCACAAGCTCTGGGCCGACCGGCACCTGGCCATCGTCCAAGGCGTCGGTTTCGCCAACCCGAACTACAGCCACTTCGAGTCGATGGACATCTGGCAGACGGCCCAACCCCAAGACCCGTCGGGAACCGGATGGCTGGGTCGCTGGATGGACAAGACCGGAGCCGACCCGTTGCGGGCGGTCGCCATCGGGCCCACCGTGCCGACCCTGCTCGCGGGGGACAAGGTGCAGGCCGCGGCCATCGCCCCCGGCCCTATCCAGCTACCGGGCTCGGCCGCCGCCGTGGCGCTCTACCGTTCCCTGGCGACGACTTCCCGCGGCGAGCCGGCCCTCCTGGCCGAGGCGGCGCACTCGAACTCAGACCTCCTCGAGGTCAACACCGTGCTCGGGGCGGTCTTGAACAAGACCGCCCACGCCAACCCGTTGCACCTGACCGGGGCGCAGGCACCGGATACGAGTGGGTCCGCGGGCGCGTTGGCCATCGCCAACGGCGGCGGCGGGACCTCGGCGGCGAACGTGCTCACGACCCAGCTCTCGGTGGTGGCGAACCTGCTGTTGGCCGACGTCCCGACCGAGGTCTTCAGCGTGGAGCTCGGAGGGTTCGACACCCACACCGACCAGGTGGACACCCAGGCGGCGCTCCTCCCGCAGCTGGACACGGCCGTGGGGGCGTTTCTCGACGCCATCTCCTCGACCAAGCGGGGCAAGGAGACCGTCGTTCTCGTGTACACCGAGTTCGGTCGCCGGGTGTCCTCAAACGCCAGCGCGGGGACCGACCACGGCTGGGCCAACGTTGTGTTCGCGGCCGGACTGCCGGTGAAAGGGGGCTTCTACGGCGAGCCGCCGAGCCTCACAAACCTCTCCGAGGGCAACCAGATCTACAACCTCGACTTCCGGCGCGTCTACGCAACCGTGCTCGACCAGGTCATCGGGGTGGACGCGACCACCTTCCTCGGGGGCCGATTCTCCACGGTCCCCTTTGTCTGATCGAGCTCCCGTTCGGACCCGGACCCTCCGCGCGTGGGGCCAGGTTGGAGCTCACCGCCGGTCCTCGAGCTCTCCGCCGGGTGATGCCCGCACCCCGGAGTTTGAGGCCGAGACGGCTCCACTCGAGTGTTGAGCGGCTCCACAGGTTGTGGGCCCCCGGTCGACGTGGCAGAATAATTGGGTCATGAGCACGAGGCCGCTCTTCCACACGACCATCCTGGTACTCGTTACGTAAGCGCGCGGCCACATCTCGTCGCGCGCACTCGACCTCCCGAACGGGAGGTCGTTTGCATGTCTGGCACCACTTCCCAGACCCCGATCGGTCCGACGAACCCGAACACCCAAGACACCGACACAGGACACAAGGACACAAGGACAGCGACCATGAAACTCACCGGAGCCCAGGCCCTCATCAAGAGCCTCGAGACCGAGGGCGTAGAGGTCATGTTCGGCCTGCCCGGCGGGGCGATCCTGCCGGTCTACGACCCCATCTTGGACTCCTCGATCCGCCACGTCCTGGTCCGCCACGAGCAGGGGGCCGGGCACATGGCCGAGGGCTACGCCATGGTCACCGGGCGTCCCGGGGTGGCCATGGTCACCAGCGGGCCGGGCGCGACCAACGTGGTCACGCCGCTGTCCAACGCGTACATGGACTCGACGCCTCTTGTGGTGATCTCGGGCCAGGTCGCGACCTCGGCCATCGGCACCGACGCGTTCCAGGAGTGCGACATCACCGGCGTCACGATGGGGATCACCAAGCACAACTGGCTGATCAAGCGGGCCGAGGACATCCCGAGGACCGTCGCGGCGGCCTTCCACGTCGCCACCACGGGTCGTCCCGGCCCGGTGCTCATCGACATCCCCAAGGATGTCTCCAACACCCAGATGGATTGGTACTGGCCCGAGACCGAGGCCGACCTCGATCTCCCCGGGTACCACCCCCGAACGGTCGGCGACCCGGCCTCGATCGCGGCGGCGGCCGAGCTGATGCTGCGCGCCGAGCGCCCGGTGCTCTACGTCGGCGGCGGGGTGCTCAAGTCCCGCGGTTCGGCGGCGCTGTTGGAGCTGGCCGAGCGGACGGGGTTCCCCGTGGTCACCACGCTGATGGCCCGGGGCGCGTTCCCGGACTCGCACCCGTTGTGCCTCGGGATGCCCGGGATGCACGGCAACTACACCGCGGTCACGGCGATGCAGCGGGCCGACCTGCTCATAGCCCTCGGGTCGCGCTTCGACGACCGGGTGACCGGCCGGGTCGACGCGTTCGCCCCCGAGGCCAAGGTCATCCACGTCGACATCGACCCGGCGGAGATCGGGAAGGTCCGGTTGCCCGAGGTCGGGATCGTCGGTGACTGCCGGCTGGTCACCGAGGAGCTGGTGGCGGCCTTGGAGGCGGCCGGCCTCGTCCACGACGACCGCGCCGTGTCGGCCGAAGCCGGGGCGACCGGCAGACCCGGCACCCAAGCGGCCCGCCGCCCGTCGCGCGACGCCTGGTGGGCCCGGTTGCGGGCCTGGCAGAAAGAGTTTCCCCTCTACTACGACTCGGAGTCCGAAGGGGTGGTCAAGCCGCAGATGGTCGTCGAAACCCTGCGCGACCTGTCGCCGATCGACACCGTGGTGGTGGCCGGGGTCGGCCAGCACCAGATGTGGGCGTCCCAGTACTGGCGGTTCGAGTATCCCTACACCTGGGTCAACTCGGGCGGGGCGGGGACCATGGGCTTCGCGGTGCCCGCCGCGATCGGGGCCAAGGTCGGTCGACCCGACAAGACCGTGTGGGCCATCGACGGCGACGGGTGCTTCCAGATGACCGCCCAAGAGCTGGTCACCGCGTCGGCGGAGCAGATCCCGGTCAAGATCGCCATCTTGAACAACGCGTACCTCGGCATGGTCCGCCAATGGCAGGAGATGTTCTACGCCGAGCGCTACTCCGAGGTGTACCTGTCCCCCGACCTCCCGGACTACGTGAAGTGGGCCGAGGCGATGGGCTGCGTGGGCATCCGGGCCGAGACCCCCGAGGAGGTGGCGCCGGCCATCGAGAAGGCCAACTCGATCGACGACCGGCCGGTGGTCGTGGACTTCCGGACCGACGCCTTCGAGAAGGTGTTCCCGATGGTGCCGGCCGGCGGTTCCAACGACGCGATCGTGGTCCACCCCGACCAAACGAGCGCCCGGATCGCGCAATGACCGAGGCCATGCGGCGGGACGGGGAGGCGGTTCGCCACCACATCCTGTCGGTCCTGGTCGAGAACAAGGCCGGGGTGTTGGCTCGGGTGGCCGGCCTGTTCAGCCGGCGCGGCTTCAACATCTTCTCGCTCGCGGTCGCGCCGACCGACGACGAGCGCTTCAGCCGCCTGACGATCGTGGTCGACGTGGAGTCGGCCCCCTTGGAGCAGGTCATCCAGCAGCTGGACAAGCTGATCAACGTGGTGTCCATCTCCCAGTTGGCCCCCGAGGGGGCCGTCGAGCGGGAGTTGCTCTTGGCGACGGTCGCCGTCGACGCAGCCCGTCGGGGCGAGGTCATCGAGTTGGTGGGAGTGTTCGGGGGCGAGGTCGTGAACGTGGGGCCGGATCGGCTCACCGTCATGCTGGCCGACAACCCCGACACCGTGGACGACTTCGAGCGGTTGCTGGGCGGCTACCGGATCGTGGAGCTCCAGAGGACCGGCCGGGTCGCCTTGCCTAAGTTGGGCCGTCCCGGGATCGCCGACTGAGCGGCCGCTCAGACAAACACACGACAGGAGACACAGCGCAATGGCCACCTTGTACTACGAGTCCGACGCCGACCCGTCGCTGCTCCAGGGGCGCAAGGTCGCCATCTTGGGGTACGGATCCCAGGGCCATGCCCACGCCCTCAACCTCTCCGAGTCGGGCGTCGACGTCCGGGTCGGGCTCCGGGAGGGATCATCCTCCAAGGTGAAGGCGCAGGAGGCCGGCCTCAAGGTCACCTCGGTCGAGCAGGCCGCCACCGAGGCCGACGTGATCATGTTCCTCCTCCCCGATACCGAGCAGAAGTCCGTCTACGACGCCGAGGTGGCCGCCCACCTGAAGCCGGGGGACTGCCTGATGTTCGCCCACGGCTTCAACATTCGGTTCGGACAGATCGTGCCGCCCGCGGGCATCGACGTCGCGATGGTGGCGCCCAAGGGACCGGGGCATCTGGTCCGGCGCACCTATACGGAGGGTGGCGGGGTCCCCACCCTGATCGCGGTGGCCCAGGACGCGACCGGCAACGCCCGCGCACTCGCCCTCTCCTACGCGCACGCGCTCGGGGCGACCCGCGCGGGCGTCTTGGACACGACGTTCGACGAGGAGACCGAGACCGACCTCTTCGGTGAGCAGGTCGTGCTGTGTGGCGGGCTGACTGCGCTCGTCACGGCGGGCTTCGAGACCCTGGTGGCGGCGGGATACCAGCCCGAGTCGGCCTACTTCGAGTGCCTGCATGAGCTCAAGCTGATCGTCGACCTCATGTACGAGCAGGGGATCGCCGGCATGCGCTACTCGATCTCGGACACCGCCGAGTACGGCGACCTGACCAGGGGTCCGAGGGTCATCAACGAGGCGGTCCGAGCCGAGATGGGCCGGATCTTGGCCGAGATCCGCGACGGCAGCTTCGCCGAGGAGTGGATCGCCGAGAACCGCAACGGCCGGCCCAACTTCAACGACCTGCGCAAGCGCGGCCAAGCCCACCAGATCGAGCAGGTCGGCGAGGAGCTGCGGGCCATGATGCCGTTCATCGCTCAGGGGCGCCAGCGGGTACAGGACGTCTCGGGGGGCTGAACCCATTTTTGCGCAGCACCAGGTGTGCTGCGCTGGCGCCCCGTGGGTGTCGCCGATGTGAGCCGCCCGTTCGGGCGGTCAGTTCCCGGTGCTCGGCCCGGCACCGAGAACTATCAGGTGGCGAGCGCCCCCACCACGTAGTTGATGCAGCCGCACAGAGCGGCGATGTCATCTGGCTCGATGGCCGGGAACATCGCGATGCGGAGCTGGTTGCGGCCGAGCTTGCGATAGGGCTCGGTGTCAAGGATCCCGTTGGCCCGGAGCACCTTGGCCACCGCCGAGGCGTCGACCGCGTCCACGAAGTCGATCGTGCCGACGACATGGCTGCGCTGCGAGGCGCTCTCGACGAACGGCCTGGCGAAGTCGGACTGCTCGGCCCAGGTGTAGAGGATCTCGGCGGATCGGTTGCAGCGGGCGGTCGTCCAGGGCAGGCCCCCGTTGCCGAGCATCCACTCGAGTTGGTCCACGAACAAGAACAGCGTGGCCAGTGCCGGGGTGTTGTAGGTCTGGTCGGACCTGGAGTTGTCGATCGCGACCTTGAGGTCGAGGGAGGCGGGGATCCACCGGCCGCTGGTCGCGATCCGCTCGGTCCGCTCGATCGCGGCGGGCGACAAGAGCGCCACCCACAGGCCGCCGTCGGCGGCGAAGCACTTCTGGGGGGCCAGGTAGTAGGCGTCGAACTCGGTCGGGTCGATCGCCAGGCCGCCGGCACCCGACGTCGCATCGACGGCCACCAACCCACCGCCGTCGGCCGGGGCCGCCGCCCCCTTGGGGCGCCGGATGGTCATCGACACGCCGGTCGAGGTCTCGTTGTGGGTCAGCGCGTAGAGGTCGACCTCGTCATCGGCGCTCGGCTCGGGATGGGTGCCCGGCTCGGACTCGATGACCCGGGGGTCCTTCAGGTGGGGGGCCGACTTGGCCGCGGCGGCGAACTTGGAGGAGAACTCACCGAAGACGAGGTGCTGGCTCTGCTCGTCGATGAGGCACAACGTGGCGATGTCCCAGAAGACGGTGGTGCCGCCGTTGCCGAGGACGACCTCGTAACCGTCGGGGAGCGAGAACAGCTCTTGGAGCCCGGAGCGCAGCCGCCCCACCACGTGCTTCACGACCGGTTGGCGGTGGCTGGTGCCCAGGTAGGTGTCGGCGACGCTGGCCAGGGCCTTGACCTGTTCTGGGCGGACCTTGGATGGCCCGGACCCAAATCGCCCGTCGGAGGGAAGCAGGCCGGCCGGGATCGAGATGTCTGAGGCTCCGGTCACGTATGGAATCATGGCATTCGTGGCCCCCGGTTCCTCAACGACCACCCGTTCCAGGATCTCTGCGCGCGCCGCCGCGGTGTCACCGTCGGCGACGCTGGCCGTCGACGCCGCCGCCAAGGCGCTCCAGGCGGCCGGCGAGCACGTGATTGGGTTCGGTGCCGGCGAGCCTGACTTCCCGACGCCCGAGGCGATCGTGAAGGCGGCCCAGGCCGCCTGCGCGGACCCGATCTACCACCACTACACGCCCACGGCCGGGCTCCCGGCCCTGCGGGCCGCGATCGCGATCAAGACGCTGCGGGACTCGGGATTGGCGGTCGAGCCCTCCCAGGTTCTCGTGACCAACGGCGGCAAGCAGGCCGTCACCAACGCCTTCACCGTGCTCTGCGACCCCGGCGACGAGGTCCTGGTCCCGGCCCCGTACTGGACGACCTACCCAGAGGCGGTCGCCCTGGCCGGCGGGGTGCCGGTGGCCGTGCAGACCGACGAGTCGAGTGGGTTCCGCGTCTCGGTGGACGACCTGGAGGCCGCCCTCACCGACCGGACCAAGATCCTCCTGTTCGTGTCCCCGTCCAACCCCACCGGTGCGGTGTACCCACGTGACGAGATCGAGGCGATCGGCCGGTGGGCGGTCGAGCGCGGGCTGTGGGTGGTCACCGACGAGATCTACGAGCACCTCGTCTACGGTTCCGCCGAGCACCATTCGATGCCGGTCCTCGTCCCCGAGCTGGCGGAGAACTGCCTGGTGGTGAACGGGGTCGCCAAGACCTATGCGATGACCGGTTGGCGGGTCGGTTGGCTGATCGGGCCGGCCGACGCCGTCTCGGCGGCGACCAACCTCCAGTCGCACCAGACCTCCAACGTCGCCAACGTCTCCCAGGCCGCCGCATTGTGCGCCGTATCCGGGGACCTGAGCGCGGTCGCGTCGATGCGGGAGGCGTTCGACCGCCGCCGGCGGACCATCGTGGGGATGCTCAACGAGATCGAGGGCGTCGAGTGCATCGAGCCCCAGGGCGCCTTCTACGCGTTCCCCTCGGTCAAGGAGCTGCTCGGGAGGGACATCCGCAGGCGGCGGCCGGCGAGCAGCGCCGAGCTGGCCGACCTGTGCATCGCCGAGGCCAAGGTGGCCGTCGTGCCCGGGGAGGCCTTCGGCGCGCCGGGCTACTTCCGGATGTCGTACGCGTTGGGCGACGAGGATCTCGTCGAGGGGGTAAGGCGGCTGGCTTCGCTGTTTGGCGAAGCCCGGTCGTAGCTACCGAGACGAGGAGCGCAGTGGCCCGGGTACTGGTGACCGAGACGATCGCGGCGAGCGGGCTGGACCTTCTGCGTGACGCCGGCCACGAGGTCGATGTGCGGGAGGGGCTCGACCCGGGGGCGCTGCTCGAGGCGGTCGCGGGCGCGCACGGCCTCATCATCCGCTCCGCCACCAAGGTCACCGCCGAGGTCATCGAGGCCGGGTCCGACCTGGTGGTCATCGGCCGGGCGGGCGTCGGCCTCGACAACGTGGACGTCGACGCGGCCACCGCCCAAGGCGTGATGGTGGTGAACGCGCCCGAGTCGAACATCCTCTCGGCGGCCGAGCAGGCGATGGCGCTGCTGCTGGCCCAGGCCCGCAACCTCCCCCAGGCCCACGCGGCCCTGGTCGAGGGGCGCTGGGAGCGCTCCAAGTGGGAGGGCGTCGAGCTGCACGGCAAGACGCTCGGCATCGTCGGGCTCGGTCGGGTCGGCACGCTGGTGGCCCAGCGGGCGCTGGCCTTCGGGATGCGCCTCATCGCGTACGACCCCTACGTCTCCGCCGAGCGGGCCCGGCACCTCGGTGTGGAGCTGCGGGGGCTCGACGAGCTGGTCGCCGAGGCCGACTTCTTGACCGTGCACCTGCCGAAGAACGCCGAGACGGTCGGGCTCATCGGGGCCGACCTGCTGGCTAAGGCGAAGCCGGGGATCCGGATCGTGAACACGGCCCGTGGCGGGATCATCGACGAGGCGGCCCTGGCCGACGCCATCGCGTCGGGCCACGTCGGCGGGGCCGGGCTCGACGTGTTCGACAAGGAGCCCACGACCGAGTCGCCGTTGTTCGGGCTGGCCTCGGTCGTCGTCACCCCGCACCTCGGCGCCTCGACCGCCGAGGCGCAGGACAAGGCGGGAGTGACCATCGCCGAACAGGTGCTGCTGGCGCTGGCGGGAGACTTCGTGCCGTTCGCGGTGAACGTCGCCGCGAGCGGGGGGTCCGAGCCG
>Ga0209415_10020992_pt1 | contig 10097 bp, 10 predicted proteins | sample PeaSoiSIISIP2007_FD_187696 | JGI IMG/M metagenome (GOLD analysis project Ga0209415, IMG submission 187696) | Peat soil microbial communities from Weissenstadt, Germany - SII-SIP-2007 (SPAdes) (version 2) | ecosystem: Environmental > Terrestrial > Soil > Wetlands > Peat | place: Germany...
CCCTCACCGGGAGCGCTGTGAGCGCCGTGGAGGTCTGGGGCGATGCCGGCAACCGGCTGCTGACGAAGGACCCCACGACGGGGGCCAGCACCGCGGCGGTCGGCGGCGGGTACGTCTACTTCTCGTCCGGCACCGACTCCAGCGGCCACCAGGTCGTCCGCGCGATCCCGCAGGAGGGGTGCCCCGATGCCGGCGCCTGCGCCGTGACCGTGTCGAATGACGGAGGACTGCCGCTCCAGGCGCTCGTCCTCACGACCGACGACGCCTACGTCTACTGGGCCGTGCCGATGGGCGGGTACGTGGAACGACGCCCCCTCGGGACCGGCACCGCGAACGTCACGAGGATCCTCTCGAACCGCGCGACTCCTGTCGCGATTGCCGTGGACGACCGCTACATCTACTGGACCGAGCACGTCGCGGCAGCGCCAGGCGGCCTCGACGCCGCGGCGAACACGGGGGGCCAGGTCGGCTACGCGCCCAAGGACGGCTCGCCGGGTGGCGGCATCCTGGCCACGGGCCAGGGGTACCCCGCGGGCCTGGTGCTCGACACGAACGCCGTCTACTGGACGGACATGGGAGACCCCTATGGCACGCCCGATTCGAACGGACAGGTGATGGGGATCGCCAAGCCGCTGTAGTCACACGCCCACCCGCCGGGGATCGCGATCTCCTTCGGAGCGTAGGTACTCATCGAAACCATCGTGACGGGGCCCGGCGGCGGCGCGTACCATCTCGCGATGGCCTACGAACGATGTCTCGCCTGCGGTAGCTCCGGGGTCACGCCGCCCGCGAAGATCGAGACGTCGCGCGGCCGACTGTCGGCCAAGTTCGACTTGAAGGATCCTCCAGAGGGCTTCCTTGCGAAGACCTGGTTGGATCTCGAGGTCGACCGCGTCTGCGTGTGCTCCGACTGCGGCTTCGCGGCCTTCTTCACTTCGCAGAAGTTCGACCTGGCCACGATCGTGCGCAAGTAGCGACCTGCCTGCGCCGACAGGGGATACGTCATGTCGACATCGTGGGGCCGGGGCGTCGCGGTAACCCTGTGCGCCCCCGCGAGCTCCTCGACGGCCTCCGGGGCGACGCGCGTCCCGAAGTGCAGGACGAGCTCCATCGAGCGCGACGAGCTGCTCGCGATCGTCGCGACGTACCCCTCGTGCGCGAACGGGAAGGGGAGCGACGCGCGCCCTCGCCCGGTCCATTCTGCGCCGCTTCAGGCCGTGGCGCGGGCCACCCTCGCCCCGGCCGCCGGGTCCTTGGCGGACGCCCCCGGCATCGCGTAGCTCAATCGCCGGCTCTCCGGTCGCAGCGCCCAGGAAACCGCGAGGATGCCGATGAGGACGAGCGGCGCGATGACGTGGAACGCGGCTCCCCCGTTCGCCGCCGACGCCACGATGGCGCCGGAGAGGTCGACGAAGATGCCGAAGTACGCCCACTCCTTCAGGAGCCGCAGGCGGGGCGCGAGCAGCGTCACCGCGCCGAGCACCTTCCACACGCCGAGCAGCACGATGAAGTGCAGCGGGTAGCCCAGGGCCATCATCCCTTCGACGTTCTGCGGCATCCGCAGCGCCTGCGCCGCGCCGCCCGATCCGATGGCCAGCGCGATGAGCACCGTGCAGATCCAGTACGCAATGACCTTCGACTTCATGTTCGAGATCCCTTTCGAGCGAGAGTCGGCCGGTCAGCCCTGCCGGCGGTCGAGGGCGGTGAGCTGGACGATGTTGCCGCAGGTGTCGTCCAGCATGGCGATGGTCGAGCCCGTGACCTTGGTGGGGGGCATGGTGAACTTCACGCCCAGCGCGACGAGCCGGTCGTGCTCGGCCTTCACGTCGTCGACGTAGAACATGGCCGCGGGCTGGCTCTGCGCGAACCGGGCCTCCTGGTAGGCGCGCGCCGCCGGGTCCGTGCTGGCGGCGAGCTGGAGCTCGGGGCCGTCGGGCACCTCGGGCGAGGTGACGGTCAGCCAGCGGTAGCTCCCGTTCGAGAAGTCTCCCTTCTTCTTGAAGCCCAGCACTTCGGCGTAGAAGCGCAGGGCCTTGGTCTGGTCGTCCACGTGGAGAGTCATGATCTGGATCTTCATCGGTTTGCTCCTTCTACCCCCTGACGTTCCGGCGAGGGGAAACGTGACCGACCCCGGCGAAAGAGGGCCCGAACCGGGGCCGACCTCGGGGGCGTGTCACAATGCCTGCCCCTGGTCCGTCATCCCCATGACGAACGAGAGGAGCGGAACGTGACCGACACATCCCTGAGCACGCGATTCGAGGAGAGCCGACCCCGCCTGCGCGCGGTCGCCTACCGCCTGCTGGGCGCGGCGAGCGAGGCCGAGGACGCCGTACAGGAGACGTGGCTGCGGGTCACCCGGACCGACACGAGCGGCGTGGACAACCTCGGCGGCTGGCTCACCACGGTCGTCACGCACGTGTGCATCGACATGCTCCGCGCACGCAAGACGCGCGAAAACGCCGTGCCCGCACTGGAGGCCGAGGGCGCTGCGGCGGCCCCCGAGCCGACCGATCCGGAGCGCGAGGTCCTGCTCGCCGACGCCGTAGGGTCCGCCATGATGGTCGTGCTCGACACCCTGAGCCCTCCCGAGCGCGTCGCCTTCGTGCTCCACGATCTCTTCGCGCTCTCGTTCGAGGAGATCGGCGCCATGGTGGGACGCTCGGTGGACGCGACGCGGCAGCTCGCGAGCCGCGCCCGGAGGCGCGTGCAGGGGGCCGGAGAGAGGGAGCAAGATCTCCCATCCCAGCGCGAGATCGCGCAGGCGTTCATGGCCGCTTCGCGCGACGGTGATCTCGCGGCGGTGCTCGCCGTGCTCGATCCCGACGTGGTCCTCCGCGTCGACGCCGCCGCCGTGAAGGCTGCGGCCGCGAACGTAGCGAAGGGCGCGCCGCGTCTCGTCCCCGAGGTGCGGGGCGCCACCGACGTCGCCCGCGTCTTCCTCGGCACCGCCCAGGTCGCGAGGCCCGCGCTCGTCGACGGCACGCCTGGCGCCGCGTGGGCGCCCGGCGGACGTCCCCGAGCCGTCTGGGCCTTCAAGGTGGAGCAAGGCCGCATCGTCGAGGTGCAGTTCGTCGTTGATCCGAGGGCGATCGGGCGGCTCGAAGTGTTGCTCCTCGACTGAGCTCCCTCCCCGTCCCCTTACGTATCTTCACTCGCCCCGGCCGCGCGCCACGGCGAGGGTCCAGGCTGGGCGATGATCGCGTCGGAGCTCGGGCTGTCGACAGAGACACTTCGGAGCTGGCGGCGTGCGCTGGAGGGCGACGCCATCGCGATGGTGCCCGTGCGCGTCGTGGATGCGCCCTCGCCCGCTCCATTGTGACTCAAGCGAACTATGATCCGCATGGGCAGCAGCCTTCGAGATGGCCGCCAGGGCCGGTAAGAAGCTCGCGACATCCAGACGGAATTGGGGGCGGCGTCGCCGGTCCAGGGCCTCCACAGATCACGATGTACTCCGTCGCCTTGCAGGAGCTCTCGCACCCGCCGTCCGCTGACCCCGTGCATGCATCCACGACCGCCATGGCGAAGCACTGTGTCGTGTAAGCATCGGGGCGGTCCAGGATCGCCGGCCACGAGCAAGCGGACGGGCCTGTCGTCGACGAGTCGCCCTCAACCAGCGCATCACGACCGCCTCCGTCAACCTGTGACCCGGGGCTCCCCTCGGCGGGGTCCAGACAGCAGAGCTCGCCACCCGGACTCTCGTCGGGGTTGCAGTCCTGGGCGCTCGTCGGCGCTTCCTTCGAGCAGATGACGCTCCCGAGGACGCATCTCCCGGCAGCCGACGTGCACGCGCTTCCGGCCGCGGACGACGACGACGTGCACGCCGCCAGGACCGCGCCGAACATGACGAACATCCAGGTCGAGCTCGTGGCCTGAAAGCTACTCCACGGGCGCCTGAGGTCGAGCGGGGTGAAGCTCCACGCGGTCATCGACCCGTCAGGTGGGCGTACGGCGGCAGGGTGGCGAGGCGCGTGTCTTCGACCGGGCCGCCGACGGTGAAGTGGTAGAGGCTCTGGAAGGCGTCACCTTCGAGGCCGATCAGCTCATGGACGGCATCGTCGAAGTAGCACCCGATCCCGGTCCCGCGAACGGGCACGCCCGGAGCCGAGGCGGCCTCGGACTCCAAGTAGAGGACGTGGCCGACAACCCCTGCCTCCCAGAAGAGGCGGCGATACCACGGGGCGCCACGATCGCGGATGGTCCCGGAGAAGTCGGCGATCATCCCCAGGCTGAAGGCGCCGTCGGCTGCGATGTCCTGCTGGCAACTCACGGCCGACGAGACCGCGCGGAGGTCGCCTTCCGCCAAGCGATAGAGCCGGAGGTGCTCGGGGCAGCCTTCGGGCGCTGCCCAGTCGAGTCCTGGCTCCATCGCAGCGCGGAGCCGGTCATGCGCCTGCGCGTCGCGCTCGAAGGCGTAGAGTCCGGGCAAGAGACCGCGGACGCGGTGGATGAACAGGACGAGATGCACCCGCGGCGCCCACGGGAGGGCGTCCCACGGGGGCACGCGGCCACGTCTCGGCAGCAGGCGGTCGAGGATCGCGTAGAAGCTCTCGACGTCGATGGACGTCTGGCCGTCGAACGACACCGCGCTCCGGCGAGCACGGATGAGCGCCGAGGCGGCGACGTCAGCGGATCGGCGAGAGACTGGCGGCGGCAGGTCGGTCTCCAGGCCGTCCGGTCCAGGGGAGGTCGTAGGCTTTTGCGTCGCCTCCGCGACGTCGTCGATCGCGTTCCAGCGCTCGTGACCCTCGCTCAACGGGTTCGCATTCCCTGCCCACGCGCCCTCCCGTACCGTGGCGGCCACTGCCGGCCCCCGGACGGCAAGCGCCGCTGCCGCCCCGCGTGCGTCTACATCGCGGGGGCATACGAGCAACGCCAGGTCGGGGTGCTCACGGTCCAGAGCGTCGATGGTCGCGTAGTCCCCCTCCCGGTCGATCCCGAGGATCGTAGCCAGGTCGGCGTCCGCGAGCCCGTCCACCAGTGCGGCGGACCAGCCCAGTGCCGCAGCCGCGTAGCTGACCGCCGCGATGGCGTGGCCGACGTCGTGCTGGCAGTACCGGAAGGCGCGCTCGCCGTACTTCCACGCTTCCCGCCAGTGGATCGAGCTGAGGCCGACGAGGAACGCCCCGGGCGGGAGCGCCGCCCCAAGAGCATCCCCGCCGTCGACACCCGCGAGGGAGCAACGCCGTTCGAGCGCGTGATCGCGGCTCACGTAGTGGTAGACACCCGCGGCGACGTCAGGGATCTCCGGGAGCACCGCGTAGCCCTCGGTCGGGTGGAGGTTCCCGCTCGAAGGGTTACATCGGAGCGCCCAACGGCTGTCGCGGATCTCCTTCCAGGCGGAGAGCCCGAGGGCGAGCTCGAAGAGGATCGCCACCGAGGCCAGGTCGAGCGGCCGAGGCGGGACCGTGCCGCGTTCGAGATCCACGAAGCGCGTGTCGAGCGTGTCGGCGAGCAGCGGTAGCAGGACACGCGGGGCGCCCGCGTAGACTCGGAACGGGTCCGGCTGCGTGGCCCAGTCGAGGTAGCCGAGGGCGCGGGCGTAGCGGCCGGGGTAGTGCTTCGTACGTGCGTGGTAGGCAAGAGCGCGCTCGACCGCGCTCATGGATTCCTGACGAAGCGGGTCGGACCAGCAGGGATGGCCCTGTGCGTGACATCGGGGGCGCCAGACGTGGTGGGCATCCCCGGACGATACGCCGTCGCATGCCGGACAGGAGCGCGGTCTTCGCGGTGGTGCCTGTGGCTCATGGAACGCGGGGCGGAGCCGAGCGTGCCGACCGGCGCGTCCTCGACCCTGAGGTTCGCGGCCTCGGGGGGACCCGTCATCAAGAGCCAGGGCGCCAGTTCGTCGTTCACCTCCCGCATCGTGCCGACGACCTCCCGGAGCGTGGCGTCACACGCGGGACGCCACGGCGACCGGGTCTTGCCCCACGCTGGCACCCGAGTCGTCGTCTGCGTTCTGGAGGGCGCCGGTCACCGTGACAAGGGTACCTCTCACGGGCGCGACTTAGGCGTGGCGGTTTGCTATCTCGGGGCCATGTCGGCGTTCGACCCCTCCACGACCTACGTCTGCCTCTCCCCGTCTGGCTCGGCCACCACGATCGAGGTGACGCCGGACTTCTGGCCCACGATCGACAAGCGGGAGGGACTGGCCGAGGGCCGCCTCGTCGCCGCGTTCGCGTGCAAGGCCGACTGGCCCCACTGGGAGATGCACCCGCACGGCGAGGAGATCCTGGTCCTGCTCTCGGGCAAGCTCACGATGGTCTTCGACGAAGCAGGCGGCGAGCGGCACGTCGAGCTTGAGGAGGGCCGCGCCTGCGTGGTCCCGCGCGGGACCTGGCATCGAGCCATCGTGCACACGCCGGGCAAGCTCCTCGGGATCACCTACGGACGAGGCACCGAGCACCGCGACCGCTGAGCCCGGGCGCTCGCGCGAGACCGACGTTGCCCGCGCCTCCGCGCCCGTGCTGAATTGGCGGATCAGGGCCTCACCCCGGTCCGCTCGTCCAGCACCCGCGGACGTACGCGACGATCCGCCCATGAGGCCCTTACTGTAGCCTGCAGCTCGGGTCCGTCCGGCAAGAAGGACTCTACCACCACCTACGTGCCGGGGACCGCGGCGAGCGGGGTGGGCGTCTTCCGGAACGCGGCCGTCCCGTCGCCGAGCTGCCCGTGGTGGTTGTCGCCCCAGCACTGCACCGTGCGATCGGCCATGAGCGCGCACGTGTGGGTCGCGCCCACGGCGATCGCGGTGGCGCCGGGCAGCCCGGGGACGCGCGACGGCGAGCGTCGGTTCCCGGTGCCGTCTCCGAGCTGGCCTGTCCGCCCGCGGCCCCAGCACGCGACGCCACCGTCCCGGAGCAGCGCGCACGAGTGGTCCTCGCCGAGCGCCACCGCGACGGCGCCCTCGAGGCCCGCCACGGCGACCGGGCTCGGGCGATCGATCGTCGTGCCGTCGCCGAGCTGTCCGTCGCCGTTGTAGCCCCAGCACACGACGTCGGTCCTTCGCACGGCGCACGAGTGAGCGACACCGGCGGCGATCGCGAGCGCTCCACGGACCGGCACGACGCGCGGCGACTCGCGCGTCTCCCGCGTCCCGTCGCCCGCCTGGCCGCGATTGTCGCGACCCCAGCAGCGCACCGCGCCGTCCTTCGACAGAGCGCACGCGTGGTCGTGGCCGACCGCGAGCTGCGTGACCGGGCCGAGGCCCTTCACGACTGCCGGCGATGCGTTTGCCTTGCCGACGGCACCGTCTCCCCAGCAGCGGACGTTCCCGCCCGTCGTCAGCGCACACGCGGCGACGCTGCCGAGACCCAGCTGCTCCACCCCCGTCAGGCCAGCGACGACGCGCGGGCTGGGTCCCCCGGCGAGGCTCCTGCCGTCGCCCCAGCACTGCACCGCGCCGGAGGGCGTCCGCGCGCAGGCGTAGTCGTAGCCGAGCGCGATCGTGTGGGTGTCGACGAGACCCGCGACGGGCGCGGGTGTGGCGCGGTCCTCCTCCGTCCCGTCGCCGAGGCGGCCCCCCGCGTTGTCGCCCCAGCACAAGACCGCTCCGTCAGAGCGGCGGGCGCACGACCGGTTCTGCGCGAGCGCGATCTGCTCGACGTCCGACAGCCCGGTCACGCGCGCCGGCGTCGACCGCTCGAGCGTCGTGCCGAGGCCGAGCTGCCCCTCGCCGTCGTCTCCCCAGCAGAGGAGGGCCCCGCGCCGCGTGAGCACGCAGGCGTGCGCCTCGCCCAGCTCCACGTCGACGACCTCCGTCGCTCCCGGAACGACCGCTGGCACGGCCCGCGACACGATGGTGCCGTCGCCGAGCTGCCCGTGGTTGTTCCAGCCCCAGCAGCTCACCGTCCCTTCAAGGAGCCGCGCGCACGCGGTGGCGCCTCCCGCGGTGATCGCCGCCGCGCGTTCGACGCCGAGCACCCTCGCGGGCATGGCCCATCGGCCCCCCATCTTCCCGTCTCCGAGGCTGCCGAAGGAGCCGTCGCCCCAGCAGTGGACCTCTCCTCCCCTGACGACGGCGCACGCGCCGGCCTCGCTCAGGGCAACCTCGGTGACGCCAGCGAGACCCGGGACGGCCTGCGGCGGCGATCCCTTCGCCGGGGCGTTCCTTCCCCAGCACCACGCCGTCCCGTCCCGGAGCACCGCGCACGCCTTCCATGGCCCGACCGACAGCCCGACCGCTGCCGGGAGCCCCGCCACGAGCACCGGCGAGCGCGTCGTCGTCGTCGTGCCGTCGCCGAGCTGCCCTTCGTCGTTCCGACCCCAGCAGCGGACGGCCCCGGTCGCGTCGAGCGCGCACGCGGAGTCCTCGCCGACGCCGATGCGGACGGCTCCGACGAGCCCGTCGATGCGCGTGGGAGCGAGCCGGCCCGGGGCCTCGACGCTGACGAGCTCGAGGCCGACCGAGTTCTCGCCCCAGCACCACACCGTCCCGTCGCGGCGAAGCGCGCACGCTTGCCCGTCGCCGGTCGCGACCTGCACGGCGTCGTCGATGCCGGTGACGCGCACGGGCAAGGGCCGGGAGGTCCTCGTGCCGTCGCCGAGCTGACCCGAGCCGTTCGCGCCCCAGCAGCGGATCGTCCCGTCGCTCACGAGCGCGCAGGAGAAGCTCCTGCCCAGCGCGAGCGCTGTCGCGTGCGGTGGAGGACGAGGCGATGGCGCTGGCAACGCGATGTCAGGTCGCGGCGCCTCGTGCGCGCATCCCGCGACGACGAGGGCTGCGATCGTCAGCGCGCGCGCGGCAGGTTTCATGTGCATGCCCAGACAGCCCCGGAGCCGGTGGGTTCCCGGGCGAGGGGAAGGCCTCGGCACCGTGAACAGAAGACGCGGGTGGCCTCTGTCCACTGCTCTGGGGCTCGACCAGGTCGAGGATGTGCGGGGCGGGGCGGGCTCGGCAGGCGCGGCGAGAGAATGAGGCTCGGTGGCGGCCCGAGGAGTCGCGATCCACGCCGCGAGCACACCAGAAGTCGCTCGAAGCTCGCTCAGGTGCTCGGCAAGTCGATCGTTCCCCGCTCGCTTCGCAAAGAGCGGCTCTCTTCGTGACGAGAGACGCTCTCGGTGCTCCGAGACGCGCTCGGCACGTCGATCGTTCCTCGGTCGGCTCTCGAAGACGCGCTCGGCAAGTCGATCGTTCCCCTGTCCGTGCTCCGAGAGGCGCCCGGCAGGTCGATCGTTCCCCTGTCGGCATTCGGAGACGCACCCGGCACGTCGATCGTTCCCCTGTCGGCTTTCGAAGACGCGCTCGGCAAGTCGATCGTTCCCTTGTCGGCTTTCGAAGACGCGCTGGGCAAGTCGATCGTTCCCCTGTCGGCCTTCGAAGACGCGGTCGGCACGTCGATCGTTCGGAACGATCGACTTGCCGAGCACCGCTCCACACTCCTCGAGCGGAACGATCGACTTGCCGACCGGAACGATCGACTTGCCGGGACTCCCGACGAGCTTCTCGGCGACCGCTCGTTCCTTGCAGAGACACGCTTGGCTCTTCCATCGAGCCTCCGCTCTCAACGCTTTCGCCCGTTTACAGAGCAAGGAACGCCACCGGCTCACTCCAGTCGCCGATCCCCGCTCGCGTGAGCGCTCTCACCTGAAAGCGGTAGAAGCGCCCCGGAGTCAGCGACTCGATCCGCGTGCTCGCCTGCATCGTCTCGGCGAGCGCCGTCCACGGGCCCGATTCCTGGGAGTACTGCCACGCGTAGGCCGCGCGTTTCCCTGCGAAGGGAGCCGTCAGCCGGACGCTCCCGGACACCGGACCGGGAGCCGCCGCGGCTCGCTGCTTGGGGTGGACACCCCTCCTCTTGATAGAGAAGCCGGAGCTCGCGATGAGCTGCGCGGCCAGGTCTGCGCTCGTTTCGTTCGCGAGGCTCTGGACATACGAGCGGAGACACACCAGGTGGAGGCGGACGGCCCCGAGGCAGGCGTCTCGCGTCGTGGCTGCGCCGTGAGTCCGCGACAGGACGGTCGACTGGGCGCGAGTGAGCGCGTCGATGTCGGCCTGGACGCTGGCGAGAGGGGGCGTGGGCGCCGGGAAGTCGGGGTGGTCGGTCATCGATTGCACGACATGGCGCGCGAAGGCGATGACGTCGAGGATGCGCTTGTCG
>Ga0209415_10020993_pt1 | contig 10097 bp, 10 predicted proteins | sample PeaSoiSIISIP2007_FD_187696 | JGI IMG/M metagenome (GOLD analysis project Ga0209415, IMG submission 187696) | Peat soil microbial communities from Weissenstadt, Germany - SII-SIP-2007 (SPAdes) (version 2) | ecosystem: Environmental > Terrestrial > Soil > Wetlands > Peat | place: Germany...
CTCTATGTGGCGTGTTTCATCACCGACCACCTTACGGCACTTCGATGCCTCGGAGCAGGGGCCGTCCACACCATCATAGCGAGCGAGCGAAGCAATCCAGCCGTGAATGCCAGATTCTGGATTGCGTCGCCTTCGGCTCGGGACATGACGTTCGTGACGAGCGCAGATCTTCGTTCAATATTTTCTCTTTCTGACCTGACCCTATTGAGCGAACTGTTTTGTGATCTCGGCGATACGGCCCCCTTCTTTCAACTCATTCACCGCCTTTTGCCAGGCGCCGATTGTCTCGTCGGGAACGTCCTTGGAAATCGCCAGATAAAGGTCGTTTCGACAGACCTCGGCGCCGATGTCGAGGGTCTTGGGGTCGAAGCCGAGGGAATGATAGATGTAGGGGCCGCCGAGCCTGGAGACCGCCCAGGCATCGACGCGCCCCGCCTCGAGCATGCGCGCGCCGATTTCCCAATCCTTTTGTTCCTCGATGTTGGTAAGTCCCGCGTTCCGCAGGGCCACCGCGGTCTGCCCACCCCGCAATGCGCCAATACGCCAGGTCTTGGCGGCTTCGAGCGTCGCGGGGGCCGCTTTCCCGCCCTTTTTGGTCACCAATACGATGGAATCATAGAGCAGCGGGCCGACCCATTTGTACAGCGGTTCGCGCTCGGGGATACGGGCGGCTCCGACAAATCCGATATTCCGAGCACTTTGCGATTCGGCCAGAGCGCGCGGGAAGGGTAGAAATTCGACCGCATAGGGGTTTCCCATCTTCTCGCTGAGTTCGCGCAGCACCAGGAGCACGGCGCCATCCGGTTTGCCGTTCTGGTTGATTTCCAGAGGCGGCAAGGGGCTGGCGACGAACCGCAACGGATCGGCCATGGCTGGTCCGACGATGAGAAGAAGTCCAAGAAATGAGAGAAGAAATGACTTACGCATGGCAGCAACTCCGTGTGGCGAGTGATGCTCAACTATCGATAGATTTCATTTTATAAGATCTTCCGCCTAAAGGTCTTGTCGATCAAGGCGACAAGTCCTCGAGAACCTTGCCCTTGGTCTCGATTGCGAACAGCAATGTCACGAGGCCGCCGATTAGCGCCACCACTGCGAAGGCCACGAACACGTAGCGGATCCCGAGGTTGCCGACGATCGAGCCGACCAACAGCGGGCCAATTGCCGATCCCGCCCGAAGCCAAGCGCTGCCGAATCCGGTGCCGATCGCGCGCAGGCGGGTCGGATAGATCTCAGCCGAATAGAGATAGAGCGAGAAGGTGATGGTCTGCAAAACCGCGTAGACGGCGGTCCCCAGGATCAACACCTCCACGGCCGACGTGGCGCCGAGCCATGCCAGCGCCAGCAGCGGTACCGTGCCGACCAGGAACGCCTTCGTGTACCAGCTTTTGCGGCCGATCTTGTCGATCAGCAGGGCGCAGGCGATGGAGGCGGCGACCCCGACGGCCGAGGTGGTCCAGCCATAGGCGAGGCTGGTCTCCAGGGGGAGTTTGAAGACTTGCCGATAGAGAGTCGGCAGCCAGGTGATCAAGCCGTTATTGATCATATAGGCACACACCCATAGGCACCAGATCATCAGGGTCCGTTTGAGATAGATGCCTTCGAACAGTTCACGCCAGTCGCTGCGTGCGGTCGCCTTGGCGCTGAGCAGGCGCACTTTCGGTTCCGGCAGGATGACGCCTCGCCGCGTCAGGCCATCCTCAAGCCCTTGAACGATGACCTCGGCTTCGGCGATCCGCCCCTGGGAGGCCAGCCAGCGCGGCGACTCAGGCATCAGCCAGCGAAGCGGAATGGTCAGTACGGACGGGACCAGGCCGACGATGAACATCGCTTTCCAGCCGTAGACCGGCACAAGGAAATAGCCGGCGGCGCCGGCGAACATCAGGCCGATCGGGAAGATCACTTCATAGAGCAGGAAGAAGCGGCCGCGATTGTGGCTGCCGATGAACTCGTTGATATAAGCGCTCGCCACTGGCACCTCGGCGCCGATGCCCACTCCCTGAAAGAAACGGATTACCAACATGGACAGGCCGCTCCAGGCGAACAGGCAGGTGGCGTCCATTGAGACGAAGAGCAAGATGGTGAATTTGAGCACCGTCAAGCGTCCGACCTTCTCGGCCAGCCAGCCGAACGATACCGCGCCGAAGAGCTGACCGACATAGCTGGCTGCAATGATCATGCCGACCATGGCCGGTGCCAGGCTCCATTCGGTCACGAGTTGTGGCATCGCGAAGGCGATGGCCAGGACCGTGTAAGCGTCGAAAAAAGTGGAGATGCCAACAATAACGCGGATGGCCAGTAGCTTGCGTGAAATCGGAAGACGTTCGATGCGGGCGACCAGCAAAGAATTCGCGCTCTGCCGCTCGGCGGCATCGGTATCATATGCCGTCATGACGTTGTTCTCCCATTATTTTTTTACTGCGATAAGACGATCGCGTTGGTTTATTTTTTTGAATAACTCCGGACGCCAATTTAAATATATCCGGACTTGTGGCAGAGCGACGCATCGCTTTGCCACAAGTCTTTATCTCTTCATGCCGCACGATGGCGTTTCATCTGCCGGCGGTATGAAACGTCTCGACTCGATTATGCAACGCGGCCGAGCCCGGCTGAGCGCATGGCGTCCATGATTTCGACTTCGGCTCCCGGTTCCAGGGGCATCAAGGGCGAGCGAACGGTCGCATGTTCAAGGATGCCGCGCGCAACGAGAGCGTGTTTGAGCGCCACGGTGCCTTCCATGTGCGAACCCCGGTGATAGACGGTTTTGGTCACGGGGAGCAGGCGGTCATGGACGGCCCGAGCGGCCTTGTAGTCCCCGGCCTTGCCGGCTTTGAGCATTTCGAAGAGCGGTTCGGGGGCGATATTGCCATAGCCCACGAGGAGGCCATCGACGTCGAACACGGTGGACAACAGATATTCGTCATGGCAGCTGAGAATCTGCAGATCGGGCCGCTCACGACGGATGACGGGAATCTCGGTATCCCACCGGCGCATGTTGCGCACGCCATTCTTCATCGCGAATACGCCGGGCTGCGCCGATATGTCGAGCAAGGTCTCGAGGTTATAGGTGCATTTGGTGACGTCCGGATATTGGAAAAGGACCAGCGGCAAGCCGCTTTCTTCGTAGACGTGACGATACTTATCCTGTGGCGCGCCTTTCTGATATCCGAACCGCAACCAGCCGTGTGACGGATAGAGCAGACCGGCGGCGGCGCCGGCCTTCACGGCCCGCTTGGCTTCTGCCGCAGCGACGGCGGTGCCTTCCAGGGTGATCCCGGCAATGATCGGGATGGCTCCGTCAACCGATTCAACGAACGCTTCGATCACCTTCGTCTGTTCGTCACGTTCAAGGAATGTGCCCTCTCCAGCGTGACCGAGAACGGTGAGACTCTTCACACCGTCGACGGTGCGGAGCCAGGAGCCTAGCCGTTTGATGGCGGCATAGTCGACAGTGCCATCGCGATTGAACGGCGTAACGGGGGCGGGATTAATGCCTCTGAGATCGATGTTGATGGTCTTCATTCTACGTCCTCCACTTTTTAGAAGATCCGCAAGGGGCGCTTGCGGGGTTAAATTTTCGGAATGCGAAAAAACTTTCGGATAACAAAAAGGTACAATAGGGCCTTTGATGGAGTCAAGACCCACGCGCTTCTTTCATCCTTTTGCCATTGGTCCGCGAGCGCTCGCGAGATAGGCTCATCGTTGGTTGGTATCGGCCGCGGTCGTCCGGCGAAAGCCGAAGCCGCCGGAGGGCGGCGCTGGCGCTTGAAGGCGCGGATGAGGTCTCATCAGCGCACGTTGGTAAAAGGACTTAAGACATGAGCCTGTCGAAAACGGGGCATCTGCATTACGGCCGTAACGATCTCAAGGCGCGGTTGATGGAAGCGCTGAGCGTAGCCGGTCTGTCGGAGAAACGGCTTTCGACACGTGACCTGGCGCCGCTCGACCAATTTCACATTCGCGGCCTCGCGGCGACTGTCGAGCTCGGGGCTGCTGCGGGCATTGGACGGGGCTCGCGGGTGATCGACATTGGGTCCGGTCTTGGTGGACCATCCCGCTATCTTGCGGAAACATTCGACTGCCGTGTCGCGGGCATCGATCTCAGTGCCGCATTTGTCGATGCCGCCACCTATTTGGCCGAGCGCGCCGGTCTTGGCGACAAAGTTGCCTATGATTGCGCGGATGCGCTGGCGATTCCTTACGAGAACGAGCGCTTCGATGTGGCGTGGACCCAGCATGTGTCGATGAACATTGCCGACCGTGCCGGCCTTTATGCGGAGGTCTACCGCGTGCTTCGCTCAGGGGGACGCTTTGCGATCTACGACGTCGTGGCTGGGGATGGCGGACCGTTGCATTTCCCGGTTCCCTGGTCGCGCGCGGCGGAAACGAGTTTCCTGATGACGCCGTCCGCCATGCGGGCGGCGCTGGAGCAGCAGGGCTTCCGGGTCGTCGCCTGGAGCGACGGCACCGAGGCGGGTCTTTCCTGGATCGAAAAGCAGAAGGCCACGGCGCCGGCCTCGGCGACGGCGTCACCGTCCCGACTGGGACTCCATATCGTCATGGGGCCAGAATTTCCCGCGATGACGGCCAATTTTTCCCGTAATCTGCGCGAAGGGCGAGTGGGGTTGATTCAAGCCGTTCTGGAGCGTCCATGACTCTGTCCTGACGTCCACGCCGTTCTGGTTGCCGTCCATAGACAAGCCTTTCCGGTGATTGCGCGGGTTGCTTGCCAGGAGAGGCTTTCTTCCCGCGCCGTCGATGCTATTCTCACGCCTATGATCAGTTCTCAATGTTCGTCGGAACGCTTGTCCGATCCGTCATCCGCCCGTGCGGAACTCCAGCAGATCGCCATTCCTTCGGTGAGCGCCGTCGGCTCTTGCTCTGTCCTGGCGATCGATTTTGAAACGGCTACAGCGTCGCGTGCCAGTCCCTGCGCCGTTGGCTTGTGCTGGCTGGACGAGGGCGCGGTCATTGGACGCGCCTATCGGTTGATTCGTCCGCCGGGCAATGATTTTGCCCCATTCAATATCGCGTTTCACGGGATCGGTCCCGGCGATGTCGCGAACGCGCCGGAGTTTCCGGTGTTGTGGGAGGAGCTTTTGCCCCATCTGCCGGGGGCATTGCTGCTTGCGCACAACGCGTCTTTCGACATCAGCGTTCTGCGCCGGACGCTGGATATCTACGGGTTGCCTTGGCCGGATCTGAGCTATTTTTGCACGATGCTGGGCGCGCGCCGTGTCTGGCCGGACCTTGCCAATCACAAGCTGAACACCGTCGCGCGGCACCTCGGGTTTTCGTTTCGCCATCACCATGCGGGGGAAGATGCCGAGGCTTGCGGTCGCATTGCCGTTGGCCAAATGGCCGCTGTCGGCGTCAAAGATCCCATGATGTTGGCGCCTGCCATCGGCATGCAGTTAGGGCGTCTTCATCGGAATGGGTAACCAACAGAGTGTTGCCCGACGAGGTATGATCTTCATGGATCCGTTCAAGCCATACCAACCCAAGCCAAAGGCCGCGGCGCTTCGCCCGTTGTCCGTTGAGGAGGCCGAGGTCATTGCCTTGAAGGCCGTGGCGTTCATCGCGGGTGACGAGGACTTGCTTCCCCGTCTTTTTGCGCTCACCGGTTGCGGCGCGGATGACCTGAAGTCGCGGATTGCCGACCGGACCTTCTTGGGGGCGGTGCTCGACTTCCTCTTGGCCGACGAACCATCGCTGATTCGCTTCGCCTCGGCAGTCGACCTCGCTCCCGAGGCGCCGATGCTGGCCAGGGCCGTGCTGTCCCCGGATGCGATGGACATGACCGCCTTCGATAATTGAAATACAGGCTAGAGCGCGTTGCGAATAGCTTGAATAGCGCTCTTAAGCCCGAGCGGGTAAGCGGGACAAAAGAGCGGGCACGCAAGTGCAGCAATTTCCATTTTCGTCATGGCCGGGCAGCCGTGGATCAAGTCCGGGCATGACGACTTTGGGTTTTTCTGCACCCGCGTGCCCGGGGTTTTCCCCCACTTACCCCGAGCGGCACATGAGCCATTGAAAAGCGGAGCTTTTTCAGCGTCACGCAAATCTAGAGTGGTTCACGCGAAGCGTAAACCGCTCTCGTTGCGTCAAAAAGGATAATGATGCGCCAGTCCGATCACGCCAACGATGATCAGGTAAATTGCGACGATGTAGTTCAGTAGTTTCGGCTGAACCAGGATGAGGATGCCGCCCACCAGCGCGATGATCGGTTCGAGAAGAAACGCATTCAATGTCATGGGATAGATCCTTATGCGGTGGAGAGACCGTCCGGCTGCTTTGATCGTAACGACGGATCGGGAGAGGAAACGGCAATGTGCTTATTGATGGGGAATCCAGCCCGCACCCGGGTTGAAGGTTGTCATCTTTTGGGCAATCGCCGTGGTGTCGCGGCCGAGGTTCGCCTCGAAGACCACGCTGTCTTGGTTGATCATGAAGGTCATCACGCCTGAATCGCCGTATTTGGCGGGAAAGGCCAGCAGGGCGAAGCCGCCGATCATGTGACCGTTGACGACATAGCTGTAGGCGCCGCCCGACGCATCCGGCCCCTGTTGGCTGAGAATCTTGTAAAAATACCCATGATAGGGCGCGCGTTTTTCAAGAGTGCCTTTTGGGCCGTAGCCCTCGGCTCGGGCTTTCGCGACAAGGGGGCCGATTGGACTCTCATCACCGGCGGACACCGGCCAGTAAAGTCCATTCCGTTTGCCGACATCGCTCATGAGTTTCTGCGCATATTCCAGATAGCCGGTGCCGGTGCGGTCTTTGCTCGCATAGTCATGTTCGGCGTCGGCGATGGCGGCGCAGACCTGAATGGCGTTGAGTTCGTTTCGCCCGATCCGACGGTTGAGAATTTCGTCCACGCCCGCCGCCGTGTCGAAGCGCCAGCGATCACCCTCGGTCACCAGCGGAATTGGAAATGGCCACGCATCGTCGCCGACGATCAGGAGCGCCTTGGTGTCGGACGGCTTTTCGATCTCGTGCTTTTGGGCGTAGTCGGAGACGAATTTCTCGCGGCCCTCCTTGTCGGCAACGGGGTCACCGGAATAGATCAGCCGGCGTCCCATTGGTCCCAGGATCTTCACAAGTTCGGTCGTCTTGTCGGCTTGAGCCGCCGCGACCAGCGCATCCGTCGCTTGCTCGGGCGAGGAGAAAGACAATTGTCGCGGCGCGGCGGCGATCGCGGTCATGGAACCCCCGAGCCAGATGCCGGCGACGACGATGCCGGGCGTCAGAATCCGCAAGAATCGCATGATTCGAGGTGAGCCCTGGTTCACTGTGCCCATAAGGTCCTCGTTCTCTATCCGTTGATCCAGTCGGCCGACGTCTTTAGTGATGTTCTTTTTCACGACCGCCTCCCCTTTGGCCGCCACCGTTGGCGGGTTTACTCCGCTGCTGCTGTTGCTGCTGTGGCGGTGGTCTCTGCGGCGGCGCGACAGCGGGGGGCATGGATTGGCGGCTGGCCTCGCCGCGTTGCGACTGGGCGCGAACGTTGGGGCCGATGCCGAAACTTGAGAAGGCCGGCGCCGTTGGCCGTCGAACAACAGCCGGGGGAGGTGCTCCGCGCGGCGCTTCGGGGGGGCGCTGCTGGACTTGCGGCGCCACCGTCCGGATCTCATTGGCCGGAGGTCGGTTGGAAGACGCCTGGGGAGCCGTGCCATCTGCGCCAGCGCGATGATCGAAGCCGCGGAAATTTCGGCGCGAATCGGCGGTGTTGGCCGGGGACGGCAGGAATTTTTGCTGGACGGCAGGATCGCCATAAGGCACGGCATGTCGATGAGCCGGGTCATGTTGCCATCTGTCTGCGGTGTATTGGGGGCGATTGTCGTGAATGATCGCGTAATTGTTGATCCGGTTGTAACGGTCGGCATCGATATGGATATTGTGGTGGCTCCAATCCCACTGGTTCCACCCCCACAAGGCACCGATGACGCCGACACCGACGCCGAAATAGATGCCGGGGCCCGTCACATAGCCGTAATTCGGCGGAGGCGGGAAATAGACCGGCGGATAGTCGGGATAATCCCAACGGCCATAGACGACTCTCGGGTTGTAATAGGGGACGTAGACGAGCTGGGGATTCGCCGGTTCGATCACGATGGTTTGGCCCTGGGTTGAAACCAGTTCCTGCGGAGTCGACTGCAGCGTTCCGGCCGCGCGCGCCGTGGCGCGCAGACGTTGCACAGAGTCCATGACAGCGGCCTGTTGGGCCAGGAAGGCATTTCCCAGCGCTTGGGTCCAGTCGAGTTTGCTGTCCATCATCTGGAGGATCGACGGAAACGGCACCAAGGATTTGACGCTGGGATCCCAGTTCATCTGCTGGAGCGCGGCGTCGAGTTGATCGCCCCGCAGTGACGCGTTGTGGGGATCGCTGACCCAGCGTGAGGCTTCGACGACCTCGAGGGGGTAGGTCGATGCCATCAGGATCTGGGCAAGCAGGGAATCCGGATAAAGCGCGATCGGCGCGAGGAGTTGGTCGATTTGCCGCGGTGGATAGGTCACCGCAGGATTGTCCTGCGGTGTGGGCTGGGCCGCCGCTTCCGGTAGATATCCCCCTGCGATCAGGACCATGAGGCTGAGACCGCAAGCCGTGATACGGATCAGACCGGCCTTCATTTCAGATGCCTCCAAATTTTCGGAGCGTCAAAGGACGGTCCCACAGTATCGATTTGGATAGCCACTCGAATTTTGCCAGATTCGGTAATGAACCTGGCAAAATTAAGGCCGTTTAAGGCTGCGAGTGCTTGTCGTTGTTCAGTTCTTGATCCGGCTGATCTTCGTTCCCTCAAGACTGATGCCGATCATCAGCCCTTGCTGATCGAAAATGAACGCATAGGCGTCATCCTTCAGCGTTGAACTGGAAAGGTTCTTGGCGACGCCCTCGTTGACGACGACCACCGTCGGGCCGACGCCGATTTCCCATCCGGCGGACCGTCCGATGTAGTTTTCCGCCTTTTTGGACATCAGGAACACGGCATATCCGTAAGACTGTGCGCCGGCCTGCAGGCCCCAGGATCCGGTAAAGGAATTATAGTAGCCGTCGATGTTCGATCCCCGTTTCAGCTCGCCCTCGCCGTAGGCCGCACCGAACACCAAGCCCGCTTTGACGATATTCGGGAAAACGAGCACCGCCCGGGCCTTCTTTGAAATATCCGCGGCAATCGGACTGCTTTTGTAAAGCATCTGAAGAGCCTGATCGGAATCTCTGTTGATGTCTTCTGCCGCCGCTGCGTTTGCGCGGACGACGATCGCCGACGATACAAGAGTTGCCGTGGCGAGCGATGTCGCCAAAAAGATGCCTCGAACGTTCATCATGGTGCATTCCTATGTGGAGCGTTACGCAAGATCCCGTTCCGCAGGTCGGCGGTCGGGCCATTCGGTCATGGATGTCGGCGAGACTCTTCTGGCGCAGAGGAGAACCGGGCGGTCTCAAGGGACGACCGATGGCCATCGGTTCCGACATCTGAATAACTGTTTCAGCATAGCCAGTCGGAAACCCGACGCGATAGACTCGGAAATTACTCAGAGTCGGCATTCGTATATTGGCGAAAGGCCTTCCTTATGAAATAAAGAACAGGCTTGTACCCCGAATGATTTCGGCGTTTTTAAACGCGCGTGCCGAAGATCGTGCCGATTCCGGCTGTTACCGCCATGGCGAAGGCGCCCCAGAATGTGACCCGGATCGCGGCCTTCAGCATGCTGGCGCCGCCCATTCTCGCTCCGATGAGACCCAGCAGCGCGAGAAACATCAGAGATGCGGCGGAAACGATCTCTACCACCACATTGATCGGCGTCGCCAGGGCCATCAACAGCGGAAGGAGCGCGCCGATCGAGAAGGCCGCGGCCGAGGTGAGAGCCGCCTGGATGGGGCGCGCCGCCGTCGTTGACGATATCCCAAGTTCATCGCGGGTATGGGCGGCCAGCGCATCATGGGCCATCAGTTGTTCGGCGACTTGCCGCGCGAGCGTCTTGTCCAGGCCGCGCGCGGCGTAAATCTCGGCCAATTCGTTCAATTCGCCGTCGCGATCTTCGTGCAGTTCCTGCCGCTCGCGTCCGATGTCGGCCGCTTCGGAATCGGCTTTTTT
>Ga0209415_10020996_pt1 | contig 10097 bp, 7 predicted proteins | sample PeaSoiSIISIP2007_FD_187696 | JGI IMG/M metagenome (GOLD analysis project Ga0209415, IMG submission 187696) | Peat soil microbial communities from Weissenstadt, Germany - SII-SIP-2007 (SPAdes) (version 2) | ecosystem: Environmental > Terrestrial > Soil > Wetlands > Peat | place: Germany...
GGCCGATGCGAGCAGCCTTGGAACCGGCACCAACGCCGGCCGGGCCTTTGCCCATGCCAGCGGCGACATCGTTCAGAACACGCTTACTATCCGGAACAACGTCACGGTCGATGCCACGGCGCAAAGGGCCCACGATCTTTTCGGAACAGAGAGCGCTTCGGCTCAGGCCAATTTGACGCTGACGGCACATAACGGACTCCTCAGCATCGGCGGGACGCTGGATGTGGAAGCGCATGCCAACGATGCCGGCAATGGCGCGGCGATCGCCAGTGCCTTGGCGATGCTGGATCCACCACCGCCATCCATGATCCATATCGGCGGCAACGTGCTGGTCGAGGCCAACGCCCACCACTCCGGCGATGCGACGCCAAGTGGCCTCGCCGCTTCGGCGAACGCGCATCTGAGCTTCGCCAATGCCAATCTTCTGACGGTCAGCGGCGACATGTCGGTCGAAGCGCATGCGACCAATTTAGGGCACGGACAGGTCACTGCCCATGGCGCCGTCGATTTCAGCGCGATCAACGACATTACCTTGGGCAATGTGTTGATCGAGGTCGACGCGCTTAACCTGGGAAGCGACGGAACTGGCGGCGCCAACGCCAGCGCGCTGTTCGTGCAGACCAATGCGGGCGTGACCCTGCACATCAACAGCCTGAACCTGCAGGCCGACGCGAGCAGCCTCGGGACCCACTCCAGCGCCGGCCGAGCCTTTGCCCATGCCAGCGGCAATATCGTTCAGAACTCCCTGACCATTCCGGGCAATGTCACGGTCGATGCCACGGCGCGAAGGGCCAATGTTTCCTTTACATCGGAGAACGCTTCGGCCCGGGCCGATCTGACGCTGACGGCGCATAGCGGGCTTCTCAGCATCGGGGGGGCGCTGGATGTGGAAGCGCATGCCAACGATGCCGGCAATGGCGCGGCGCTTGCGAACGCCATGGCGAATCTCGACCCGCTATCGGCGATCCACATTGGCGGCAATGTGCTTGTGGAGGCCAACGCCCATCACTCCGGCAATGCGACGTTGGATGGCCTCGCTGCCTCGGCCAATGCGCATCTCGATTTCGCCAATGCCAATCTCCTGACGGTCGTCGGCAGCATGTCGGTCCTGGCCCATGCGACCAATTCGGGACACGGTCGCGTCAATGCCCATGGTGCGGTCGATTTCGGCACGATCAACCACATCGCCCTGGACAGCGTTCTGATCGATGTCGAGGCACTTAACAAAAAGGCATCGGGAAGCCGTGGTGCCAATGCCAGCGCGAACTTCACGGTCGGCAGCGGCGTCAGCCTAACGCTCGACGGGCTTAACCTCGAGGCGGTGGCGAGCAGCTACCATGGCGGTGGCGCCCACGCCAACGCGATCGGCCACATCACGCAGGACAGCCTCACCATCTTTGGCGATGTCCGCGTCAACGCCTCGGCGAACAACGCGGATGGGACCGACAATGCGATAGCGCACGCGAACCTGAGCCTTACCGCGCTCACCGGCAATATCAATGTCGACGGCAGCGTCGACGTTGAGGCTCATGCCTTCGAGGGCACCGCCGACGGAAGATCCGCGTTCGCCCTGGCCGATGCATCTCTCAACGCTTCAGCGGCGCGGGACATCGCGTTTTTCGGTGGCTTTGGCGTTCACGCCAACGCAAACGCCTTCGATCCGAATGCCGTCACTGCCACTGCGGATGCCAAACTCAACGCGGGCGGCAGGGTCTATGTCGGTGGTGACGTGGACGTGACGGCTTTTGCCTCAACCCATGGCACGATCGATGGCCTGACAAATACCGTAAAGGCGAACGCACAGCTTTCCGTTGCGGCGAACGAAGGCGCGATCTTTGGGGGCACGTCTTATTCGTTGCACAGCGGGCAGCAAGTCTTCGGTGGCGACATCACCGTCACCGCGGACGAACGATCGCACCACGCGAACAACGGCTCGGCGATCGCCAACGCCAATCTGCACGCCGCCACGTTCGATAGAATCAGGAGCGACGGACTGGAGGTTTTGGGCAACGTCCTCGTCGAGGCCGACGCCCAAGGCGCGTTCAGCGGCCGAAATGTCAAGGCGATGGCTTCCCTGGACGCCAGCGCCGACGACGCGGCATCATTTGCCGGCAACATCACCGTGTTGGGCAGCGCGCTCGACTCCGGCAACGGCAACGTCACGGCGATTAGCAAGCTGCACCTGTTCGCAAGCAGTATTCAGGTCGGCGACGTGTTGGCGAACCACAACATCGGCGGCCATGTGCTGGTCGAGGCAAATGCCAATGCACTCGGCGAAACGCAGAACGTCAACGCGCTCGCGAGCTTCAGCGGCATAGCGAACAGCGGCAGCGGCAATCTCGCTATCAGCGGGCCCGTGAAGGTGACGGCGGACGCACTCGCTACCGCGGATGGCAGGAGCGTTCAGGCAGTCGCCGACCTCTTCCTGGCAGCCAACAGCAATCTGACGCTGCCAGGCGCGGTCGTGCTCGCCGATGCTGTCGCGTCCGGTTTTGTGAGCTACATCAACGCCCAGGCCGACATGTACCTCTTAGGTGAGCGCAAGGTCGATGTCACCCAAAACGGCCTGTTCGCCCAAGCGAATGCCAGCGCGTCTTCGGCGGGCCACGGCGGCACCGCCAACGCTCTGATTCAGGTGAACGGCGGCCATGATGTCGTCATCGACGGCAATGTGGATGCGATCGCGGTCGTGCTCAGCAATCACTCGGGCAACATCGCCAGGGCTCTGATCGATATCGAAGCGGGCACCTCGGGTTCCGGCAGCTTGACGATGGTCAGCAATATCGAGGCCCTCGCGCTGGCCGATCCGCGCAACGACCATGCGACCGCCGGCGTCACGCTGAACGCCGAAGACAACATCCTCGTCTTCGGCCAAGACCCCATTGCCGACGCCCATGCCGGCGACGGGGTCACCGCCTTCCTGCAGACGCATTTCACGACCAACCTCACCCAACCCGGCAGCTCCGGCAGCACCGCCAATGCCTTCATCCACATCAGAAGCGTCGACGGCTCGGTCATCTTCATCAACGGGCTCAACAACGATCAGGTGGGTGCGCTGCGAGCGCTCGCCTCCGACTATCCGAACACCAATTCCGGCAGCCTCACGGCGATCGAGCTTCTGATCGATGGCCTCGACTGCGGCGTGTTGGGTTCGGCGGATGCCCAGAATGGAAAGGGCGAGGCCTGCGCCAAATCGGCCTTCAACATCGGGGAAACCGACACGCCGCCTTAGCAAGCGGGCGGCTCCTGGCCCTGTCGCCGCCAGGCTAGCGTTCGGCGAGGCTTTACCGCCGGCGGCAGGGACCTTAGGCTCTCCGGTGAGGAGGCCATCATGCCGTTCCAGGAATACGAGTCCTACGACATGCTGGGGCTTGCCCAGCTGATCCAGAACCGCGCCGTCAGCGCGGGCGAGGTGCTGAATGCGGCCCTCGACCGGATCGAGCACCTGAATCCTCGCTTCAACGCCGTCACCTTCGTGTTCGAGGATATTGCGCGGCGCCAGATCGCGGGCGGCCTTCCGGCCGGTCCCCTCTCCGGCGTGCCCTATCTGATGAAGGATCTCTATCAGCTCTACGCCGGCGCGCCGGTCTCCAACGGCAGCCGGCTCTTCGAGGGCTTCATCGCCGACCACGACAGCACGCTGGTCGAGCGCCTGAAGGCGGCCGGGATCGTCATCGTCGGGCGCAGCAACACGCCCGAGTTCGGGCTCAACGCCACGACGGAGCCGGCGCGCTTCGGCCCAACGCGCAATCCCTGGAAGTCCAGCCACAGTGCCGGCGGATCCAGCGGGGGTGCTTCCGCGGCGGTTGCCGCCGGCATGGTGCCTGCCGCCCATGCCACAGATGGCGGCGGCTCCATCCGCATTCCGGCCTCTCACTGCGGCCTGTTTGGACTCAAGACCACGCGCGGGCGCAACCCTGCCGGACCCGACGTGGGCGAGGGCTGGAGCGGGCTTGCCGGCGGCCACGCGGTGACCCGGAGCGTTCGGGACAGCGCAGCCCTGCTGGATGCCACCAGCGGCCCGGCGCCGGGCGACCCCTATTGGGCGCCGCCGCGCAAGCGGCCCTTCATCGAGGAAGTGGGCGCCGACCCCGGGAGACTTCGCGTCGCCCTCAGCGTCGAGCATCCCCACGGAGGAAAGGTTTCGGCCGAGACCCGCGGAGCGGCCGAGGCCGCGGCCAAGCTCCTCGAGGAGCTCGGCCACTCCGTGGAGCTCGCGGCACCGACCCTGGACGTCCAGGCGGCGCTACGCGCCATGCGGACCATCATTGCCGCCAATGTCGCCGCCGGGATCGGCTATCGCCTGGCGGTCCTGGGGCGCAAGAAACTCGGCGTCGGCGACGTGGAAAACATCACCGCGCTATGGGCGGAAGAGGGGCGACGCCTCGCCGCCGCCGACTACGCCGCGGCCATCACGACCGTGCACGGGATCGGGCGCCGGGTCGGTGCCTTTTTCCAGCGCTACGACGTGATGTTGTCTCCGGTGGTCGCCGGTCCGCCGGTGCCGCTCGGGACCTTCAACATGATGAGCAAGGACCTCGACGCCTATTACGACAAGCTCTTCGACTACGTCTGCTTCACCGGGCAGTTCAATTTCAGCGGCGGACCGGCCGCCTCGGTGCCGTTCCACTGGACGGCCGAGGGCTTGCCGGTGGGGGTGCAGATCGGCGCCGATCTGGGCAACGAGGCGGTGCTGTTCCGGCTGGCGAGCCAGATCGAGGCCGCCAGGCCTTGGAAGGACAAGCGCCCGGCGTTGTGAGGGCGCGAGCGCCACGCCGAGATGGCTCTCGCTAGATTGCTTCCACGAATCGCCGTGCTTTTCGTGCTGGGTTTCCTCGCCGGCGCGAGGCCGGCAGCGGCCGGGCCGGCCACGATCGTGGTCGATGCGGCGACCGGTGCGGTGCTGGCCTCGGCTCAGCCGACGGCGCTCTGGCGGCCGGCCTCGCTCACCAAGCTCATGTCGCTCTACGTCGTGTTTCAGGAACTCGCGACCGGCCGGCTCAGCCTCGATGAGAAGCTGACCGTCTCTTCCTACGCGGCGTCGATGCCGCCATCCTCGATCGGCCTGGCGGCCGGTGAACATCTGACCGTGCGCCAGGCGATCCTGGCGACCATCACGCGCTCGGCCAACGATGCGGTGGTGGCGCTCGCCCAGCGGGTGGCCGGCGACGAAACCGCCTTCGCCGCCCGCATGACCGAAGCCGCAAAGAAGCTCGGTATGGCGGGCAGCGTCTTCCGCAACGCCAGCGGATTGCCCGATCCCGAGCAGACGACGACGGCGCGGGACATGGCGGTCCTGGCGCTCGCCCTCTTCCGCGATTTTCCCCAGTACTATGCCTTCTTCGATGCCCGCGGCGTCGACTTTCGCGGCGGGACCCTGCCCACCATCAACGCGATTCTCCAGCTCTATCCCGGCGCCGATGGGCTGAAGACGGGCTTCACCTGCGGTTCCGGGTACAACCTGGTCGCCTCGGCGGTGCGGGGCGGAAGGCGGATCATCGCGGTGATCCTGGGCGGCCTCACCAGTGGCCAGCGGTTCAACGAGGCGACGGATCTTCTCGATACGGGCTTTGCTGCGCCCGTCGCGCCCGATGAAGATCCCCTGACAATTGGCCAGATGATGAAGGTGCCTCTGGCACCGCCGCCCCAGCAGCTCTCTGCCGAGGACTGCGTGCCAGGTTGGTCGCTAAGGGCCAACGGCGCGGTCGCCGGACGGCTGCCGGGCTGGGGAATTCTTCTGGGAGGGTTCCGGACCGCGCCGCCGACCCGCGTCCTTCTCGAGAGCAGCCTACGAGCCCTGCCTGCCAACCTGCGCGGCGGTCATGCCGACGTGTTCACGCGCCAACTGGAAGGGACCCAGGTCTATCGCGCCGCCATCATCGGCTTGACCGGAAGCCAGGCGGCCGCGGCATGTGAGGCGCTTATTGAGGGCGCGCGATTTTGCCGCGTCCTGCCGCCGGCCGTGCTCAACAATCCGCGGGCAGCCTGGTACTGAATTGGTCGGGCCTGTCGGGTTGTGCGCCGGCGAAAGCAATGGCACGCTCGCCCGAGACTGGTGCTGTCGATGGGGGCAGGGCATGCGTATTCTGGTTTTCCAGCATGTGGATGTGGAGCATCCCGCGATCTTCCGCGATTTCCTCGCCGAGGATGGCGTTGCCTGGGATGCCGTCGAGTTGGACCGGGGCGATGCGATCCCTCCGCTCGCCGGCTACGATCAGCTATGGGCCATGGGCGGGCCCATGGATGTCTGGGAGGAGGATAAGCATCCCTGGCTCGTCGCCGAAAAGCGCGCGATCCGGGAGGCCGTGCTCGAGCGCGGCATGCCTTATCTAGGGGTCTGTTTCGGTCACCAACTCCTGGGTGCGGCGCTCGGCGGCGAGGTGGGCAAGGCGCCTCAGGCCGAAGTCGGCGTGCTGGATGTCGAGCTGACCGAAGCGGGCCGTGCCGACCCGCTGTTCGAAGGCATCGCCGATCGCTTCAAGGCCTTGCAATGGCATGGGGCCGAAGTCCGCCGGCCGCCTCAGGGGGCGGCGGTGCTGGCGCATTCGCCGCTTTGCGCCGTCCAGGCCATGCGGGTGGGACGCCGCGCCTATGGCATGCAGTATCACTGCGAGATCCAGCCCAACACCGTCAGCGACTGGGCCGTGATCCCGGCCTATGCCTGCGCGCTCGACGACACCCTGGGCCGGGGCTCCATGCCGCGACTTGAGGCGGCCGCCAGCGCGGAAATGCCAGCCTTCAACCGCGACGCCCGGCGCCTCTATCGCAATTTCATGGCGCTTGCGCAACGCTAAGCGTGCGGATCGGCGCTGCCGAACAGACGGGGGATCTCGATCGCCGGGCACCGGTTCATGATCACCGTAAGGCCGGCCGCTTCGGCGCGAGTGGCAGCGGCGTGATCGATCAAGCCGAGCTGCATCCAGATCGCCTTGGCGCCGGCGGCGATCGCCTCGTCGGTCATGCGGCCGAGGGCCGCTTGATTGCGGAAGATGTCGACCATGTCGATCTGTTCCGGGATATCGGCGAGGCGGGCGTAGATCCGTTCACCCAGGAGTGTCTTGCCCGCCTGTCCCGGATTCACCGGGATCACCCGATAGCCCCGGCTCTGCAGAAATTGCATCACTCCGTTGGAAGGACGTTCGGGCTTGAGGCTCGCCCCCGGCATGGCGATTACCTTCACGCGCGATAACAGCGACCGCAACAAGGCGTCCGGGTCGTCGGTCAAAGGGGATTCAGCAGCCGCGCCAGCGCGGCTGGCGCTTTGCCAGGAAGGCGTCGATGCCTTCGCCGGCATCAGCCGCCATCATGTTGCCGGTCATGACTTCGCTGGCATAGGCGTAGGCATCTGCAAGATTCATCTCGGCCTGGCGATAAAAGGCTTCCTTGCCGATCTTGAGAGTGAGGGGCGATTTGGCCGCGATCTGCTGGGCCAAGGCCATGGTTTCTGCCTCCAGCGCGGCAAGAGGCACCACGCGATTGACCAAGCCGATCTCCTTCGCGCGGATGGCGGGCACCATATCGCCCGTGAGCAGCATTTCCATCGCCGGCTTGGAGGGGACGGCGCGAGACAAGGCGACCATGGGTGTGGAACAGAAGAGTCCGATATTTACCCCGGGCGTGGCGAAGCGCGCATCTTCCGATGCGACGACGAGATCGCAGCTTGCCGCCAGTTGACAGCCCGCAGCCGTCGCCACGCCATGGACCCGGGCGATCACCGGCTTGGGCAAGCGCATGATCGCCTGCATCAGCGCGCTGCAACGCTGGAACACCGCCTGATAGCTCTCGCGATCCGGCCGGCTGCGCAGCTCCTTCAGGTCATGGCCGGCGCAGAAAGCGGGGCCGGCACCGGCAATGATCACGACCCGGACCGACCCATCCGTCGCGATCTCGCCAAGCGTGGAGAGGAGTGCCTCCATGAGTTCCATGGAAAGGGCATTGCGGGCGGCAGGCCGGTTGAGGGTGATGACGGCGACGTCATCCTGGTCGTGCCGCAGGAGTGGGCCGGCCGTTTCGATCTCTCTGTTTGCCGCCAGATCATGGGCCATGGCTTCAATCTCGCCCGCACCATGCGCGCTGGCAAGTGCGGTTCATGAGGTATTATGCTACCGCATCGGTAACTATAGGCGCCGTCGCGATTATTTCATTGACGCGGTCCCGGATATGGCCATACTCCGCGCCCGACCCAACCGACCGGCAACGCAAGAGTGTCCCATGAAGACCCTGTCCCTGAAGCCCGCCGACGTCACCCGGGCCTGGCATCTCGTCGATGCCGAAGGCCTGGTACTCGGCCGGCTTGCGTCCCTGGTCGCCATGCGCCTCAGAGGCAAGCATAAGCGGACCTTCACGCCTCATGTCGACTGCGGTGATTTCGTCGTCGTGGTCAATGCCGAGAAGGTTCGGCTCACGGGCAACAAGCTGACCGATCGCAAGTTCTATTGGCACACCGGCCATCCGGGCGGGGTCAAGGAGCGGACCATGGGTCAGATCCTCGGCGGGCGCTATCCCGAGCGGGCGATCCTCAAGGCGGTGGAGCGCATGGTTCCGCGCGGACCGCTCGGCCGCGAGCAGATGCGCCACCTGAAGGTCTATGCCGGTGCTGCCCATCCGCACGATGCGCAGAAGCCGGTGAAGTTGGACATCGGCGCGATGAACCGCAAGAACAAGAGGACGGCCGACGCATGACCCCCGAAACCCAGACGCTTTCCGATCTCAAGGATCTAGGCGTCGCCGCCAAGGTGCCTTCGGCGGCCGCTCCTGTCCACGAACAGAAAATCGATGCCCAAGGCCGGTCCTATGCCACAGGCCGGCGCAAGAACGCCGTGGCGCGGGTATGGCTGAAGCCAGGCACGGGCAAGGTGCTGATCAACGGGCGCGAGGGCGCGATCTATTTCGCCCGGGCCGTGCTGCGGATGACCATCGCCCAGCCTTTCGGCGTGACCAATCGCCTCGGCCAGTACGACCTGACGGCGACGGTCACCGGCGGCGGACTCTCCGGCCAGGCCGGCGCCATCCGCCACGGCATCAGCCGCGCGCTGACCCACTATGAGCCGGCGCTTCGCGCAGTCCTCAAGGCCGGCGGTTATCTCACCCGCGACAGCCGCGTGGTCGAGCGCAAGAAGTATGGCCGCTCCGGCGCGCGACGCAGCTTCCAGTACTCGAAGCGCTAGGGACGTAACCAATCCTGTGTTGGAATGGGGCGTCCCTGAGGGACGCCCCTTTTCGTTGGAGGTGCCGGGATATGGCCATGAAGAATCGGTTGCGGATCGGAATCCTGGGTGCGAGTGGCTATACGGGCGCGGAGCTCCTGCGGCTGCTGGCGCGCCATCCCGGGGTCGAAATCCGCTTGCTGACGGCCGACCGGCAGGCGGGCAAGCCGCTGGGAGAGATTTTCCCGCATCTCGGCGGGCTCCCGCTGCCCTTGCCTGTGAAGGTCGAAGAGGCCGACTGGTCGGCGGTGGAACTGGTCTTCTGCTGCCTGCCTCACGGCACGACCCAGGACGTGATCGCGAAGCTGCCTAGCCACCTGAAGGTGGTCGACCTCTCGGCCGATTTCCGTCTCGCCGACATAGGCACCTATGCCGAATGGTATGGCCACGTCCATCGCGCGCCCGAGCTGCAGATTGAAGCCGTCTATGGCCTGACCGAGCTCGCCCGCGCAGCCGTGATCAAGGCGCGGCTGGTGGCCAATCCCGGCTGCTATCCGACCTCCGCGCAGTTGCCTCTGATCCCCCTCATCGAGGCCGGGCAGATCGACGGCGACGACATCATCATCGACGCCAAGTCGGGCGTCAGCGGCGCCGGGCGCGATGCCAAGCAGCAGAACCTTTATGCCGAAGTGAGCGAAGGAATTCACGCCTATGGCGTCGCTGGCCATCGCCATGCCCCGGAGATCGAGCAGGGGCTCTCGAGCGCGGCCGGGAAGCAGGTGAAAGTCAACTTCACGCCCCACCTTGTGCCGATGAGCCGCGGCATTCTTTCCAGCATCTATGTCAGGCTGGCCGGCGGTGCCACGGCCGATGCCCTGCGCGAGACCCTGGCACAACGCTACGCCGGCGAGGCCTTCCTTCGGGTCTTGCCGGCGGGCCAGGCCCCCGCCA
>Ga0209415_10020997_pt1 | contig 10096 bp, 7 predicted proteins | sample PeaSoiSIISIP2007_FD_187696 | JGI IMG/M metagenome (GOLD analysis project Ga0209415, IMG submission 187696) | Peat soil microbial communities from Weissenstadt, Germany - SII-SIP-2007 (SPAdes) (version 2) | ecosystem: Environmental > Terrestrial > Soil > Wetlands > Peat | place: Germany...
CGCTCGGTTGCGGAAGCGCCGCCCCCGCCGTAACGCCCGCCTCCGGCGCACCGGCCGATGCGATACCCCCGGAGCCGACCATCGCCGTCACGGCGGACATGGGGTCGCCACATGTTGGTGACGCGGCGCCCGATTTCGAGCTGGCGGCGCAGGATGGGAGCAAGGTCAAGCTATCGTCCCTCCGCGGATCGGTCGTTCTGCTCGCGTTCGTCACGTCCTGGTGCCCGTTCTCGCAGGCCGAACAGCCACACCTCGAGGCGCTTGCCGAGGAGTACGCGGGCAAGAAGGTCAAGGTGGTCGCGGTCGACATCAAGGAGAGCGACGCCGGCTACCGGAAGTATCTCGAGCGCGAGAAGATGTCGTTTCCTATATTGCGCGACGCCACGGGGGAGGTCACGAAGGCATTCACGCCCGACCACGCGCAGCCGTCGATCGCGGACCGCAGCACCGTGCTCGTCACGTCGAATTTGGTCATCGACCCGCAAGGCAAGATCGCCTTCTTCACGATGGTGGACACGTTGCACTTCGACGCGCGACTCGTGCACGCGCGCCATGCCATCGATCGCGAGCTCGCCCGCCTCGGTGGAACCTAGTGAGCCAGGCCGGGCGCGCATCGCTGGCGGCAGGCGCGATGTGCGCTCTCATGGCGTGCGGCGGCCCGGCCTCGCAGGGTGCGCCGCCGCTTTGGGAGCGGCCGGGACTCTATGGCGCGATCAGACCCGAGATGGGACCTCCCCAGCCCGGTGATCTCGCGCCCGACTTCGAGATGCCGTCGGGCACCGGCGCGTTTCGCCTTTCGGCCGCGCGCGGCGGTTGGGTGGTCCTCCACTTCACCGCGTCCTGGTGTCCGTACTGCGACGCGGAGGTCGAGCACCTGGGGGAGCTGGCCCACGACTACGCGAGTCGCGGCGTTCGGGTGGTGCTCGTCGGCGTCAAGGAGGAGCAAGCTCACTGGAGCGCCTATGCCGCCGGACACGTCGCGCCGCCGATCCTGGTGCTCGACGACGTCGACGGGGCGGTTGCCAGCAAGTACGCGCCACCCCGCGCGCAGCCATCCTTCGAAGACCGAGCGCAGGTCGTCCTCGACTCGACGGTCGTCGTCGATCCAAAAGGGGCGATCCGTCTCTTCCTGTTTCCGGACTCGAAGCATTTTGATCCCTCGTTCCGTGCCCTGCGGGGAGAGCTGGACCGCCTGCTCGCGGGCGGTGCCGTCTCGGCCTCCGGGGGGGGCGCAGCGTCGCTGCCGCCCGAGCAGGTCGTCGCGATCGAAGCCATCGCGCCTGGACCCGTCGTTGCAGGCGAAGCGGGCGAGATCAGCGTCGTCCTGACGATCGCCCCCGGGTACCACGTCATGTCCGATCGGCCGAGCGATCCCGCGTACATCCCCACGCGAGTTCGATTCGACGAAGCGGCGGACGTGACCTGGCAGGAGCCGCGGTACCCGCCCCCCGTGCCCTTCCGTCTGGAGCAGGCTTCGATCGCGACTTTCCAGGGCCGCACGATCGTGAGCGTTCCCTTCGTGACGTCGCGAGGGGCCGCGTCGTCCCCTCGGATGGCGCAGGGAACCGTGCGGTACCAGGCCTGCACCGAAGGCAGCTGCCTGTTCCCGGTGACCAGGCACGTCACCGTGGCTGTCGACGTCGGCGCCTCGCACTGAAGAGGCTCCGGGGCGCGACGATGGGGGGGCGCTATCCTCGGCCCGTGGTGTTTCCGCTTCATGCCGATCCTTGTCCGCCGAAGACGCGCTCCGATCTGGAATGGGACGCCGTCCTCTCCGCCCTCGCCGGGCGGTGCGCCGGGCCTCTCGGTCGGCGGCTCGCGCTGGCGCTGCCGTTCGCTTCGACGCGCGAGGAGGCGCGCCGGTGGCTCGTGCAATCCGCAGAGGCATTCGCGCTGCACGACGCGAGCAACCCGCTGCCGGTGGGCGAGCTGGAGGACGTCCGGGAAGGCGTAGAGCGCGTTCGCCTAGGCGGCGTGCTCGCACCGGTCGAGCTGCGCGCTCTTGGCACGATGCTCGGCGCCGCCAGGGAGCTGCGCCGGTTCCTTGCGGCGCGTCGGGCCAAGCTTCCCGCGCTCTTCGATGCCTGCGCGACGGACCCCACCCTCGACGCGGTGGCGGACGAGATCGCACGCTCATTTTCGCCCGACGGGACGCTGGCGGACAGCGCGAGCCTGCGACTGCGCGAGCTGCGGTCCGAATGGAACGCCGCGCGGCAACGGATGCTCTCGCGCATGGACGACCTGATGAGCCGGTACGATGACGTCCTCCAGGACCGCTTCGTGACGGAGCGTGAGGGGCGCTGGGTCTTGCCCGTGCGCTCGGACGCGCACGAGAGGTTCCCGGGGATCGTGCACGCGACCAGCAGCAGCGGCGCGACGCTGTTCGTGGAGCCTCGCGCGGTGGTCGGTCTGGGAAACCGCCTCAAGGTCCTCGATGCCGAGGTGAGGCGCGAAGAGGAGATCGTCTACGCGAAGCTCACGGCGCGTCTGGCGGACGTGCTGCCCAGCGTCGAAGCGGCGGCGCAGGGGCTCGCGCTCGCGGACGTCCGCGCCGCGACCGCCAGACTCGCCGGCGACATTGGGCTGTCCTTTCCCGAGGCGATCGACGAGCCTCGCGTCGATCTTCGCGAGGCTCGTCACCCGCTGCTGGCGCTGGATGCACGGCGCGAGGACGGCGGCGCCCCGGGCGACCACCCGGTCGCGCGCGTCGTCCCGAGCGACCTCGCCGTTGCGGCGGGGCGCGCGATCGTCGTCAGCGGGCCGAACGCTGGCGGCAAGACCGTCGCACTGAAGACCATCGGTCTTGCGGCCCTGATGGTGCGCGCGGGGTTGCCGGTGGCGTGCGGCGAGGGGAGCGTGGTTGGCCTGTTCGACGTCGTGCTGACCGACGTCGGCGACGATCAGAGCCTGCAGAAGAACCTGTCCACGTTCAGCGCTCACGTGTCGAACCTCGCGGCCGTGCTCCGGGATACGACGCGTGGTGCCCTCGTCCTCCTCGACGAGCTCGCGGGCGGCACCGATCCCCGGGAAGGCGAGGCGCTCGCCGCGGGCGTCCTCGACAGTCTGTGCGCTCGGGGTGGCGCGGTGGCCATCACGACGCACTACGAGGGTCTGAAGGCGCTCGCCGCGGTCGACCCTCGCTTCGACAACGCAAGCGTCGGCTTCGATCTCTCGACGATGACGCCGACGTTCCGGCTCGCCATGGGCGTTCCCGGAAGCTCGAGCGCGCTCGCGGTCGCGCGCCGCTTCGGGATGCCGTCGACGGTCATCGCGCGGGCGGAGCGCTTTCTCACCCGCGAGGACCACAGCTTCGAGACCGTCGTGAAAAAGCTGGACGACGAGCGTGCGGCGCTCGAGCTCGCGAGAGCCGCGGCGGACGAGCGCGAGGCCGAGGCCGGCCGCGCGGCCGCTCGCCTCGAGGCCGAGCTGGAGCACGCAAGGATCCGCGAGAAGCGGATGCTGTCGGAGGAGGCGGCCGCCTTGATGGACAGGTTGCGCAGGGCGCGCGAGGAGCTGCGCGCGGCCCACGCCAGGTTGCGCGTCAAGAAGCCCGACCCGCAGGCCGTCCGCGAGGCCGAGAGGACCATCGAGCGGTTGGCCGGAGAGGTCGCCATCGGCGGACCCCTCGAGGGTCTCGTGACGAACGTCGACGAGGCGCCACGCGACGCCGTCCGGGCCGCGGATCTGCGGAAAGGCGAGAAGGTCTGGGTCCTGCGGCTGCGCGCGGAAGGCGAGGTCGTCGACCTGATGGGCGACGGTACCGTTCGTATCGCCGCGGGTCCGCTGAAGCTGACCGTCCCGTCGAGCGAGCTGCGGGCTCGGCCACCCCAACCGCCGGCGGCGCCGAAGCCCGCGCCCCGAGCCGCACCGGCGCGTTCGTCGTTCGACCAGACTCCCGTGCAATCCCAGGACAACACGTGCGACCTCCGCGGCCTGCGCGTCGACGACGGCGTGGCCATGGCCACGACCTTCCTGGACCGGGCAACGGGCGAGGGCCGGGACGTGGTCTTCCTCCTGCATGGTCACGGCACGGGCGCCCTCCGGGACGCCCTCCGGCGCGAGCTGGCGCGCTCTCCTTACGTGGCACGGTCGCGCAGTGGCGGCCCAGGGGAGGGTGGCGAAGCCGTCACGGTCGTATGGCTGGCGTGAGGTACAATATTGGATTCACCCGTGACCTCCGAATCCGTCCACCTGGACCCGGGCAGCGCCGTAGGCCCCTATGTCTTGGAGCGACGTCTGGGTCACGCCGGACCGAGCGTCAGGTGGATTGCGCGCGCGCCCCGGGGAGGAAAGACGGTGCTCACGCTCTTCGCGGCCGACCCCACGGGTCCGCTTGCGCGCTCGCGCCTCTTCGGAGACATGCACACGCTCGCCGAGGCGGAACACCGCAATGTGGCGCGGATCGAGGGCACGGGCGAATGCGGGGGAATCGCGTGGATCGCCACGGAGTACGTCCAGGGCACTGACCTCGCCCGGCTGATGGCGGGGCGCGGGGCTCTTCACGCGGAGGCCGCCGTCGGCTATGCGACCCAGGCCGCCGAGGGGCTCGCAGCGGCCCACGCGGCGGGCGTGCTGCACGGCGCGCTGCGGCCGTCAAAGGTGCTCGTGACGCCCGACGGGCGGGTCGTGCTCGTCGACTTCGGAGTGCCCCGGCGGTCTTCGACGGAGTACCTCTCGCCCGAGCAAGTCGAACAGGGGAAGGTCGACGCGCGGACCGATGTGTGGGCCCTCGGCTGCGTCCTCTTCGAGATGCTGGCCGGGGAGCCGCCGTTCGGCAGAGGAGGGCCGGCGACCACGTCGGCGATCGTCCGCGACGAACCCCGCTTTCTGCCTCGCGTTCCCGGTACGCTTACGGCCATCGTCTCGGCGTGCCTGCGCAAGAGTGCGTTCGACAGGATCGGGTCCGCGCGGGAGCTGGCCAATCTCTTGCGGGACGCGCTCGACGAGCCCGCGCCTGCGCTTGCCTCGCCCGCTCGCCGCGCGTCGACGGCCCCGCCGCGTTCCCCTTCGATCCTGCCGGCACGCCCCCTGTCGATCTCCCCGCCGCGGGCGAATGGCATGCGCGTTCCGGTTCTGCGTGGCCGCGTCAAGGGCGCGGCGCTCAGGGCCGCCCTCGCATGGTTCGTCGATGCGTACGGCGCCCAGGCGATCGCGCGCCTCGCCGAGCTGGCGTCGCCCGACGTCCGGTCGACACTGAGCTTCGGCGAGCCGGCGCTCGGGTTCATGCCGTCCGGCTGGTACGACACCGAGATCGTCGGGGACCTTCTAATCGCAATGGAACGCGCCGCGTCCCCGCCCGATCCCGACGCATTCATCGCGCGACTCGCGGAGGCGATTGCGCGCGACAACCTGACGGGCGTTTACCGGGCTCTCTTCCGGGTGGTCGCATCGCCGCTCCTGCTCGAGGCGAATGCGCAGCGGGTGTGGAGGACATACGTCGACGAGGGAACGCTCACCGTGCGCATTCTCTCTCCGGGGTCGTTCGAGGCGCGGGTGCGTGGCTGGTCGCGCCACCATGGCGCGGTCTGTCGCATCCTACCGCCCATGCTGGAGCAACTCCTGCGCGGGGTCGGTTTCACGACGCTGACCGTCGATCGCACGGAGTGCGTGGCCGAGGGCAGGCCGCAGTGCACGTTCGATGGGCGCTGGCTGGCCTGAAATGGGAAAGACCGAGACCTTCGCCGTCGACGTGACGGGCGCGCGGACGACCGCCATCTCCTACCGCGCGTCCGATCCACGCGCCGCGATCATCCTCGCCCATGGCGCCGGTGCTCCTCAGACGCACCCTTGGATGGTGATGGTCGCAAGGGCGCTGTCGGAGCGCGGGCTCGACGTGGTCACGTTCAACTTCCTCTACGCGGAGAGCAAGCGACGAGCGCCCGACAGAAACGACGTGCTCGAGGCGACATGGCGCGCGGTGGCTGCGGCGGTGCGTGCCCGGGGCGATATCGCCCACCGGCGTCTCTACATCGGTGGAAAGTCGATGGGCGGACGGATCGCGACACAGGTAGCGGCGGTGGGGGGCGTCGAGGACCTCGCCGGGCTCGTGCTTCTGGGCTATCCGCTGCACCCGCCGGGCAAGCCTGCCGTGCTGCGCTCGTCGCATCTACCGCGCGTGAAGGCGCCAATGCTCTTCGTCCAGGGCTCTCGTGATGCGTTCGGGACGCCCGACGAGCTGGCCCCGATCGTCCGCGCGCTCTCGCCCGGCAGCCGGCTCTTCGTGATCGAAGGAGGGGACCACTCGCTCGTCCGGCCCAAGCGCGCCCAGGAGCCGCTCGCGCAGGTCATCGCCCGCGTTGCGGACGAGATCGACCGGTTCACCGCGACACGATGATCCGAACGTGTGCGCGCGCGGCCTGGAAGAAGGCGCTCTCGGCCGTGCGGAGGCGCTCGCCGACGAGCCATCTCCGGAGGGCGGGCCGGATGCGATCGAACGGCTGGCCGCGGAACGGGTGGGCCGACGACCGGAAGACCTCGCGGAGGTGCTCCTCGGACGGCTGAAGGATCGGTGTCACGGCGCGGTCGAGGTACCACGCGGCGAAGGTCCGGCGCCGGAGAAGGGCATCGACGGCGGAGGCGTCGAGCTGCTCGGCCGCTGCAGCCACCGCAACGCGGGCACGACCGCCGAGCCTGTCGAGCTCCGGGCCTCCGAGGTCTTCCTGGAGCTGGGCGAGCTCCGCTTCGGTGGGCCTCCTGCTGGGTGGCGACTCGGCGATGAGTTTGTTCGCGAGGCTGGCCAGGAGCTCCTCGCCCACGTGCCGTTCGAGCGCGTCGCGAACGTGCCGTTCCTGGTAGCCCTCTCCGGCGCCCTCCGCGGTCTCCGCCATCAGCTCGAGACGTGCCTCGAACGCGAGCGTGCGCTCCTCGACGAAGCGCGGGTGCGCCGCGCCGCCGATCTCCGGCGCCGAGAAGCGCGCGACCGTACGCTCGACCATCGGCCTGGGCTCCGCTAACCCATCGACCGATAAAAGCACCGCCGCCAGCGCAGCGCCGCGCGCGACGAGCGGTCTCACGAGGACGGGGCGTCCTCTTTCTTGAGGGGTGAGGCGGCGCCCGCGGCGCGCTCCTGCAGCATGTGTTCGTGGTGGTGCACGAAGCCCCGCGCCGCCCGCCGCGCTCTCAGAAACTCGGCGAACGTCGTCACCAGGTCGAGGTCCCGCGGTCCGAGGCTCTCGGCGACCTCCTTCAACTGCTGGCGCAGGGTCTCCGCGTTCCGCGAGCGCCGGCCCCCCTGGGACTTGGGGCCTCCCTCGTCGGCGGACTCGGGGGCCGCCTCGCTCTCCGCCGGCGCCGACGGCGGCACCTCGGGCCACGCCGGACGCGCGACGGGCGCGATCGCGTGCGCCGTCAGCCACGCCTCCATGAACGTGCGCAGCCGCTCGCCGCGGAAGGTGAACCAGCGCTCACGCTCGGTCCCGAAGGCCATGAGCACGTCCTTGAAGCGGCGGAACGCACCCTTGCCATCGATTGCCTGAGTCAGCTTCTCACGCAGATCCGTCTCCTCGACCAGCGGGATGAACCGTTCCATCCAGCGGTACTGTTCACGCGAGCTCACCGGGTCGATGCGCACGTAGTTGCCGTCCGACGCGATCCGGACGTGCATCTGCGGATCTGCAACCCCGTCGACGACGCGCAGGACTTCTCCCGTGGTGAGGTGCAGGTAACTGTGGACCTCGGGTGCATTGTTCTCGAAGGCATCCTCGAGCGCCTCCCAGTCGACGGGCACCTCGCGGGCGGGTCCGGGCGGGCTCCCGCCGCTCGGATGATCTCCGACGTCATTGATGGACATGGCTCCCTTCCTCCAAAGCTGATCGAAGGTGGCCGGCCGACCCGACCGGCGTCTTCTGCGATTGCAGAACGGCAGAACGGCCCTACCGACCGCCTGGGCTGAGGCGAGCGGGGGCTTCGAATCAAAACGTAAGGCGTAGGTTCAAGAATCGCACGGGACGGTCATTTCCGCGAGCGAGTCGATCGCGCCCGCTCGATGGCCTCGGACCAGCGAGAAAGGTGGCCATCCCTCTCGGCCGACCCCATGCGAGGCTCGAAGCGGGCGCTGAGCTCGACCATGCGCGCGGCGTCGTCCAGGCTCCGGAATACGCCCGCGCCGATGCCGGCCAGCATCGCGGCGCCTCGGCCAGTCGACTCGATATCGGAAGGCCTCTCCACGGCGACGCCCGCCACGTCCGCCTGGAACTGCATGAGCAGGTCGTTCGCCGCCGCCCCGCCGTCGACGCGCAGGCGCGAGAGAGCACGCTTCGCGTCTTTTGCCATCGCGTCGAGCAGGTCACGGACTTCGAGCGCGATGCCCTCGAGCGTGGCGCGGGCGAGGTGGGCGGCGGTGGTCCCGCGTGTCAGGCCCGTGATGATGCCGCGCGCGTCCTGGTCCCAGTGAGGCGCGCCCAGCCCGGCCAGCGCCGGCACGAACACGACGCCGTCGCTCGAGGGGACGCTTCGGGCGAGCGCCTCGATGTCTCGCGCGCTCTTGATGACGCCCAGGCCATCGCGGAGCCACTGCACCGCGGCGCCGGCGACGAACGCGCTCCCTTCGAGCGCATAGGTGGTCTGGCCGCCCATCCGCCACGCGGCGGTCGTCACGAGTCCGTGCTCGCTCAGCAACGGGCGCGCGCCGATGTTCATCAGCGCGAACGCGCCCGTGCCATAGGTGCACTTCGCGTCGCCCTCCGCGAAGCACGCCTGCCCGAAGAGCGCCGCCTGCTGATCACCCGCCATCCCCGCGATCGGCACGCCGTCCGGGAGGAACCCCACTCCCTTCGTTCTTCCCACCATCTCCGCGTTGCCCACGATGCGCGGCAGCACCGCCGCCGGGACGCGGAAGATCGTCAGAAGCTCGTCGTCCCAGTCGGCACGAGAGAGATTCATGAGGAGCGTCCGCGACGCGTTGGTCACATCGGTCGCGTGGACCGCGCCCGCGGTCAGCTCGCTCACGAGGAAGCAGTCGATCGTGCCGAAGGCCAGGTCGCCCCGCTCGGCGAGTGCGCGGGCCCCGGCGACGTGGTCGAGGAGCCACGCGATCTTCGTCGCACTGAAGTACGCGTCGATGACGAGCCCCGTCTTCTCGCGGACGCGCGCCACGACGCGCGGATCCTTCTTGAGCTCGTCGCAGACCTCGGCGGTGCGCCGGCACTGCCACACGATCGCCAGGTCGATCGGCCGTCTCGTCGCGCGGTCCCACACGACGGTCGTCTCGCGCTGGTTCGTGATGCCGATGGCGGCGATCTCTTCGGGCCGCGCCCCCGCCGTGCGCAGGGCCCCGCGGACGCTCGTCTCGACGCTTTGCCAGATCTCGCGAACGTCGTGCGAGACCCATCCGGGCTTCGGAAAGTGCTGGGGAAACTCGACCGTGGCCCGGCCGAGCGTCCGTCCGGCCGTGGCGCGCGCGTCGCCCCCCGAGGCGATCTCGACGACGAGCGCCGTCGATCCTGTCGTTCCCTGGTCAATCGCGAGCAAGTGGTTGGCCATGAGGCGAGGGTCGGGAGCCGTGCCCCCCGCGTCAAGGCCCGGGTGACGGAAACCTCGAGGTGCCGCACAATGTACCGGCCCCCATGGACGACAAGCCGCGACCGAAGGCACCCACCCTCGTGGGAATCGGACCTCCTGGAGCCGCCGTGGTCGTCGGGGCCGTGGGGAGGCCCGAGCTCTCGTCGAATCCCGCGGTCGAGACGAGGCGGATGCTGTTCGAGCCCGGCGCCGGGCCCGAGTACGACGTCGAGCCCGTGCCACCGCCCCTGGTCGGCACACCCGCGGCAGCGCCCGCCCCCGAACCGACGCCTTCTCCACCGCCCGCGCCGGCCGAGATGGTGGAGACCCCCGCGCTCCCTCCCGTGGCGCCAGTTGCGGAGCCTTTCGAGCTCGTGAGACCAGCCCAGACCTTGCGGGTGCACGAGCCGCCTCCGCCCCCCGAGGCCGCTGCCACGGCGCAGGGGCGGAAGTCGCGCAAGGCCATCGTGGCTGGCGTCTTCGTCGTCGTGGCGGCCCTGGCGGTGGCGGTGTCGCTAGGGCAGCGAGCGAAGAAGGCGGGGCTTCCCAGGTCATTGACGCGGTCCGCGAGCCAGACCGCAACGCCGACCGCGACCCC
>Ga0209415_10020998_pt1 | contig 10096 bp, 14 predicted proteins | sample PeaSoiSIISIP2007_FD_187696 | JGI IMG/M metagenome (GOLD analysis project Ga0209415, IMG submission 187696) | Peat soil microbial communities from Weissenstadt, Germany - SII-SIP-2007 (SPAdes) (version 2) | ecosystem: Environmental > Terrestrial > Soil > Wetlands > Peat | place: Germany...
ATCAGCTCCCTTAAGCCGGGACCAGCCCCTCGCGAACATCCCGTAGCCGCTGATCAGCCGGGTTTTGTCGTTGGCCCGCACTGGGTCACCGACAGAACTGCCGGTTTCATATCGACAGAACTGTGACGGTGACCTGATTTTTTAGTATGACGCCGGGTTCTGACATCGGCGGTGGCTGCTGTGTGACCTGGCCGGGGAGCGCTGGCGGGGCCGCTGGTCGGCCTGGGGCGCGGCTGACCCGGCGGGCTGAAGGTGATCAGGGTGGCGAGGGCTGCTTGTGCCTGTCAGCCGTCGGGGAGGTAGTCGCGCAGGCTGGCCCGCCGCCGCCGTGCACGCCGGGTGATGCGGGCTTTGTCGCGGGTGGTGAGGGCCCGCCAGGCGCGGATCTTGCGGATGTTGGCGGCCATGAGCAGCAGGGCGGTGAAGATCGACTGGGCGGCGATGCCGCGGACGCGGCGTCTGGCGGGCTGGGCGAGGGCTTCGTGAGCGGGGTCTTTGACGAGGCCGTTGAGGCCTTCGATGGTGTTGCGCAAGGTGGCGTAGGACCTGTGCCAGACGGGGCTGCCGTAAGGCAGGTCCTGGCGGTAGCGGGCACCGATGTCCGGGGCGATGGTGATCGCGATCTGGCGGCAGAGCCTCGGTGGTTCTTGCGGGGGCTGCAGGACCTTCGGCCGGCCGTCGCGCGGTGACAGTGATGGTTCGCGCAGCGGGCAGATCAGCCCGGGGTGCTTGCCGGTGGCCGGGCAGGACAGGCGCTGGTAGCCGTCGGCGCCGGGCCGTCCTTGTGCTTGAGCTGGTAGGGCAGCGGGCGGTGATCTGCTGGTCCCAGAGGCTCGCTGATGGCGTGATCGCGCAGGCCGGCGGTGGCGGTGATCAGCGGCGCGGGCAGGGCGGGGCAGTACCAGGTGCCCCCGGCGAGGATGGCCCCGCCGGTGTTTGCCTGGATGCCGAGCTGGTCGGCGCGGTAGTCCATGACCGAGGAGTAGCCCAGCGCCCGGGCGGGGAGGTGGAACCGCTCGGGGAGCGCCTGGGTGCCAGGCGCGGTCGTAGCCGAGGGGGCCGGGCTGGTGGCCGCGGGCGGCCACGGAGGCCAGTACGCGGGCGCCGGTGCCGCCGGGGTCTTCGCCGGGCCGGGTCATGGCCAGGCCGATGGCCAGGTTCGGGCAGGCGGGCGGGGCGCCGGGTGGGCGGGCGCTGGTGGCGATGGTCGCCTCCAGCGCCCAGGAGATCTTCTTCAGGGGCTTGCCCTTGTCGTCTTCGCGTTCGCGGTGGTCGCCTTCGCGGACGTACCAGCCGCTCAGACCGGGCTGAGCGCGGCTCTCCCGGCAGCCTGCGCAGCACCCGGCCGCCGATCCACAGCTCGCCGCTGCGTGAGCGCAGCACGTCGGTGATGTCAGCCGGCAACGGCAGCTCACCGCTCAGGATCGCCCACCCAGGCGCTTACGCCGGTACCCCCACCATCCGGGCGTGTCAGCGGCCAGGCCATCCGGGCCCGCAGCAGCAGCCAGGCGCGCCTCGATCACCCGGTAGCCGTCCGCGCTGATTCCCAGGGCCAGGGCATGCAGCAGGCTCCGCCGCGGCCTGCACTGGCCGCGCTCCATCTACTCGACCATCCGCGAGCTGGCGCGCGCCGCCAGCCGCCGCTGAGACAGCCCGGCAGCGCGGCGCTCAGCGGCCAGCAGCCGCCCCAGATCACCAGCCACGCAGCCAAGTCTGCCGAACGACCGCGCATACGCGCGTTGCGCGCGCCGCCGGTCAAATGCTTTCTCCGGCCAGGTTGCCCGCTTATACCGGCCCGGTGACAGCGGGCTGGTTTGCTACTGGTAGATCCCTCTGCGGTGCCCGGCATCGACGATGAGGACGGTGAGCTCGCTGTCGTCGATGGTGTAGAGGATGCGGTAGTCGCCGACGCGGACGCGGAAGACTCCGGGCATGCTGAGGACGGTCTTGAGGCCGTGGGGGCGCGGGTTGTCGCGCAGGTCCTCGGCGGCTGCCTTGATTCGCTTGGCCGTTTGCTGATCTACCTTGCGGAGCGAGCGGAGGGCGGCGGGAGCGAAGACCAGCTCGTACCTGGGCTGCTGGGTCACGTCAGGGCTCAGATGCCCAGCTCGGCCCAAACCTGGTCTGCGGCGATTGGCTCGGCGCCGCCGGCGATCTCAGCGAGCGAGTCGCGGAAGGCGAAGAGGTCGGCCAGGTCCTCCAGGAAGGAGGCTGCGTCTGCGGGCCTGATCTGCTCCAGTGCCGCGGCGTACTCGGCCGAGACGATCGCGGCGAGGCGCTCGCCGTGCTCGGTGAGGTAGATGACCCGCCCGCCCGCGGCGTCGTGCGCGGCGCCGCTGACACCGGGAGCGTCTTCGACCGGCAGCTCACTCATGTCAGCTAGCGTACGCCAGCACCTTACAGACGGGCACCACCTGCGATGACGGCATGTCTGTCGCTGTGGGTTGACAGCCGGGCGGTGTCAGCGGTCACATGCCGTCAAGGCGCTGCCGGCGCTTGACGCGCTCACCCTTCTCGGCAGGCGTCGGCCGGTGCTGCGGTGGCGCGGAGGCCGAGCACCTTCCCTGGCCCCGGCTCACGGTCCTGCAGGTCGACAGGGCCACGCTCAGGCAGCCAGCGGCCTTGCGCTCAGGCGTTCCCGCCCCGGCCCGGTCGGCGATGTCACGGGCACGGGCGGCCAGCTCGGAACTGCCGGGCTTGGGCTCGGTCCTTGCCGCCGTGCGCTCCCGCCGGGCTCGTCGTCGTCCGGCAGGCCACGCCTCCGCTGCGGGTGAGTTCTGATCTGGCGCTGGCGCGGTGCCCGCTCAGTCGCGGTCGTGGGCCGGGCTCGGGTCAAGGACCCAGCCCGAGATTGCCTTCCCGTTATGCGCGGCCAGTTCATGCGCCTTCGCCCAGGCATCGATCGCAGAGCGCTGGACTTCCTCCCAGTCCCCGGCCGGGAACATCATGAAAGCTCCGCAAACTCCGCAGGTGACTTTTCTGTCTGGCATTAGACCAGTATCCAGCGACACGGAACGATCTTGCCGAGCTTACGCCAGCCGTTTCTGGTCCCCGCTCAGTCGCGGTCGAAGAACGGGTTGGGCTCAAGGTCCCAGCCTGGGATTTCTTTCCCGTCATGCGCATCCTGGGTGTGCTCGCGCTCCCAGGACCTGACCGCAAGGCGCTGCACCCTCTCCCAGTCGCCGTCTGGGAATGTCATGGAAGCTCCGCATTCTCCGCAGGTGTCCGTTCTTTCTGGCATGGAGGTCAGTATCCCCCTGCGAGTGATCGCCCGTCATTTCAGGCTTAGCGATCTTGCGGGGTTTCGCCAATCGGGGTCACCGGAGCTTGGAGCTCGGCTCCGGCAGGTCCCCGGCCGCTTCCATCCAGCGGCGAATGCCTCGTGGGGGTTCGGCGGACCACGTCACGGAGGGGTCGCAGGAGGGGCGGTGATCTCATCGGACGACTTGCCCTCCGAGAGGGTCGGTGGAAGGTTCGCGGTCATAGCGACGGCCCTTTCTTGACGTACCGGGATCGAGGTGGCCGGAACTGTGGTCACGGGTCCTCCGCCGCCTTACCAGAGTCCGGCGGACAGGCGGTCGCAGATAGCTGAGCGCCACGCCGGGTCAATCCGCGGCCAGCAGTCAGGGCCGATCCCGCGCTCGATCGACAGCGGGTCAGTCAGCGGACGGCCGCAGTTCGCGCAGAACATCAAGGCGACGAGCGCGGCCTGCAGCTTGTCGGCATTCGGGTCGTCCCCTCGGGCACGGGATGCCTCGGCGAGCTTCGCTGCTTTGCGCGGGTAGCTCTCGGCATAGACCTGATCGAGGTCGGCGCCGAGATGGGCGGCCAGCGCCCGGCTGAACGGGCCGCTGCGGCGCGGCCGGTCCAGAGCCCGCACCAGGGCGGCGCGCACCTTGTCGGGATCTGGCCCGGACGCGAGCCAGTCAGGTATGGACTGGCGGCCATGATGCCAGCGCGCCAGCTCGGCCACCTCGGCTTCAGTTGTGGTCATGTGATCGCCTGCGCATGAGCCGTGATCTCTGCCAGCCGATCGGCTCGGAGTGATGTCACGGCGCAGGCTTCGCAGCCCGGCAGGCCGCATCGGTCCAGACAGACCAGGGTGTAGCCAGGGTGGAGTGACGGGTGAGTGCCACGCTTCCACGTGCGCCGCTCACTGCGGAGTTGCGCGAGCGCAGGCCAGCGCGTACGCCTCGATCCAGCCTTGTTCATGCAGGCGGCCGAGAGCGCGGCGGATGGCCTGGCGCTGGTACTTGCATTGAAGCTCGTAAGACCTGGCCGGCTCGATGTCGCAGAGCGAGCCGTAAAGCGCGCTGAGCGGCACGTGCGTGGTGAATGCCCAGAATTCGCGGTCAGGTTCGCGGTCTCTCACTAGAGAGATCAGCGCGAGTAGGGCACGGGACTGCTCGGTCCCGCCATTCCAGGGCGCGCCGGCGAGGCGACCGGGTGCGTCACCAGGCCACGCAAGCGGTCTGGCGGTGTGCGACGGCCCATCGAGAACCTTTCGTGGTTCCTGCCGGAGGGCTTGGGGGCTGGCGGTCCGGTCAGCCGACCGCTGCGGAGCTGGTCAGAGATCTGCCTAAGACGGCCTGATGGCCGTCAGGCAACCTCTCCTGTGGCATTCCGGGCTGTGGCCGGATCTACTCCGAGTGCCTCAAGGAGCGCACTGCGCGGAACCCGGTACCGCCCGCCGACCAGTCGCACCGCACAAGGGAAGTCGCCAGCCTGCGCCAACTCGAATGATTTGGTCCGACCCAGGGCGAACGCGCGGCCGGCCGTCACGAGGTCCACGCTCACCGGAAGTGCAAGTAGCTCGTCAAGGGTCATCTCTAGCTTGATCACACGGTCACCGTCCCTGGCCTGCAGTTCCGTGCAATCCCGGTCCCGTGCCGCTCGTTCCGGCACGGCGGTAACGACACTGCTAATGCGGTTTGGGTTCGCGCCCATCCGGGGTTCAATCCCCGAGCCTCCGCCACCTGAGCAGCGCCTCCACCGAGATCCCCGATCCCGGTGGAGGCGCTGGTTTCGCGTTTCGGGGGCCCATGGGTGTCCATTGGGTGCAGATGGGGTGAGGCATGCTGGCCGGCCAGAGGCTCTCCGGCTGCTGGCCGGGCTGTCCACGCTGCGCCGGTGACGCTTGTCACCGGCCTGGCCGGGCGGATTCCCGGGCGCGCGGGTCAGGCACGGCAGCGGTCAGACACGAGTCAGACAGCGTTCTGACAACTGGGCGTCAATCCGGATCAACCGGAGTCATCGTCTGGTGGAGCGTGGAGCACGGGCGTGATGTCGGTGTGACCGAAGTCGTTTCCCTTGAACAGAAGCGGTTCTCCGGTGGACTTCGCCAGGGCGTACGCGAAGCAGTCGCCGAAGTTCAGGCTGGCCTTGTGACCGCTGCCCTTCCCGAAGTCGCGGTAGGCGTCCCGTGCGATACGGGCCTGGTCGTGCGTCACCGGTTCGACGCGCAGTTGCGCGGTATCGACCAGTTCGTCGAAGCGGCGGCTGGCGACGGGATCACGGCTGGCGTCGATGACGACCGCGGTCTCCAGGTAGTTGGCGGCGGAGATCTTCCGGACCTGTGCCCACTCGATGGCAAAGGCCATGTCGCTGGCGTCGTCTTCGGCGCGAAGGATCGCGATGAGGGCAGAGGTGTCGATGATCACGCCGGGAGCCCGCGTTCGTCGTAGAGCAGGTCACCGTGATCCGCGGTGCGGAACGGTTCGCGCAGCCGCGGTGCGGTGTCCCTGCCGATGGCGAGAAGCCGGTCAGCCAGGCCGGCCCCGCGGAGATGCCGGACTCTGTCAAGGCGCTCGCGGACCGCGATTGTCACCGCCATTGTCTGCGTTTCACCAGTCAGCGCGGCGAGTTCCTGGACCAGCTGGTGGGTCTCGGCGCTCTTGATGTTGAGGCTCACTATCTACCTTTCTACCCATTATTTCTACCAGGGTACCACCATCCTGCCCTGGCCCTGCTTGGAGTGATCAGCGAGGGGTGCGAGCGCGAGAACCTTTACGACTGGGCGATGCCGATTGGATCCGCGCCAAGTTGAACGCCGCCAGGGTGGACCGCAATCCGCTGTTCCGGCCAGGCATTCCCGCGCTTGCGTCGGCGAACCCGGCGAGTCGGCTAGCGTCCCACGCGGCTGGGCGTGCGTCAGGTTCCGGTGAAGCGGCAAATGCGCTCTTTCGGGTGGGCCGATGCCGAGGTAGCGCAGCAGGGGTACGAACGGGCGCTCGAAGAGCTGCTGCTCTCGCCAGCGCTCCAGAAGGTTAGCGGTGCCTGGTCGAGACCCTCCTGCCATGCCAGGTGCTACGCGCCGTGAGCAGGCGGCGCATCAGCTCACTGTCGTCCTCGGTCTGGCCAGGTGGCAATGTCAACTCCGTGCGGCCGAGAAAAGCACAGCGCCTATTGCGGCCACCACGCCCACGCCGAAGGCCTTGTCGCGCTCCTCGCTCTGCTGCTTCTTGGCGGCGATCTTTAGTGCCTCGACCAGCAGCTCCATGTCCGCCCGATAGGGGGGCGGGGTGAGCAACTCGACTGCAGACGCCATGAGTTCGCCATCGGGGGTGTTCAACAAGGACCCGAGCCGCAGAGCGCGGAAGCCCACCTCGGCGAGCAGCCGCTCGGCGACCTGCTCGGCCGTGACCTGGTAGGCCATCGCAACCTGAGGCCGGAACGCAAACGGCGCTCCGGCCCACATCGGGTCTCTAGGCCAGTCGTGGGCGAAGTCGCTGAGGAAGTCGGCGACATCGGAACGGAGCGAACGCTGCAACCTAGCGCGGCACGAGGGCCAGCAGCGTTCGAGTCGTAGGGATACTTAGATTCAAACTCGCTGTGATATAGTTATTATCTATCTCCAAGATGGAACGTATCTACTCCAACGAGCGATAGTAATGGAGTTACACCCATGTTGTTCACCACACCCGAGCCCGATGAGCGTGAACTGCAGGTCCTTAGCGAGGTCGAGGACCTGAAGAAGAGCCTGCGGCACCAGCTCAGTGAGCCCCAGCGGTGGTATGGCCCGCTGAGGCGCCTCTCCGCTGCTAGGGCGATACAGGGCTCCAATAGCATCGAGGGCTTCGACGCGAAGCTTGACGATGCGGCTGCGATCGTGGCGGGGGAAGAGCCACTTGACGCCGACGACGAGACGCGCCTCGCGCTAAGCGGTTACCGCGATGCGATGACATACGTGCTGCAGCTCGCTGACGATGACGACTTCGCTTACAGCACTCAGCTGCTCAAGAGCCTGCACTTCATGATGACCAGCTATGACCTCCACAACCGCCCTGGCCGCTGGCGTGCCGGAGCCATCTACGTCCGCAAGGAGGACACTGGCGAGATCGTCTATGAGGGTCCCGACCCTGAGCGAGTGCCTGATCTCGTAGAGGAACTGGTCATCAGCCTCAATGTCCCGGCAGAAGGTGCCCCGCGGCTGATACAGGCCGGGATGGCCCACCTCAATCTCGTGATGATCCACCCGTTTAGGGATGGCAACGGCCGGATGGCACGCTGCCTGCAGAGCCTCGTGCTGGCTCGTGCTGGCGTTCTGTCCCCCGTCTTCATCAGCATCGAGGAATATCTCGGCCGGAACACGCTGAAGTACTACGACGTCCTCGCCGAGGTCGGACGCGGATCGTGGCGTCCGTCCAACGACGCTCGCCCGTGGGTGCGGTTCATGATCACTGCGCATCTGCGGCAGGCCCGCACGATGCTCGTCCGGATCAAGGAAACAGAGAGGCTGTGGGTCGACCTGGAACGGCTGGTGCGCGAGCGAGGCCTCGCGGAGCGGATGCTTCTGCCGCTGTACGACGCCGCGATGGGCTTCAGGGTGCGCAATGCTACGTATCGCGCCAGCCTGGAAGGTGCACTGGAGGGAGAGATCGCTGAGCCCACAGCATCAAAGGACCTGCAGCGCCTGGTCGAGGCGGATCTGCTGGTGCCGCACGGGGAGAAGCGCGCCAGGTTCTACACGGCGAGCGACCGGGTGATGCAGATCAGGCGCTCGCTCGTAGCCGAGCGCGACCGTCGCAATGACGCCGATCCGTTTGCAGCCTGAACGGCGGACACGGAAGCACTCCGCAAGCCGTGCCAGCAGGGATTGAGCCGCATGAGCACTTCTACCGTAGAGATCCGCAAGGCCGCGGCCTGACGCAGACCGACGTCGCAGCCGAGATGCACGTCACGCAGAGGCGTGTGTCCACCGGGAGCGCGGGACGCTGACCCGCACCGAGCTGGGCACCGTGATCGCATATGTCAAGGCACTCGGCCTTCAGGCTCTCGCGGTGCCAGTAGGTGACGGTGCCCTGGTCATAGCGTCGCTGTGCCGCGGCGGGCCACCTAGGATGGCCGGGAGCACCGGAGATGGAGGCAGGCGCTGGAGGATAAGCACGTCGCAGTGCCGCGCGCGTTGCTGCCCCCGGCTTTCCGGCGACTGGCGATCGTGCTGCTAGCCGCCTGCGCGGCGGTAACGGCGTCTCTCGGGGTCTGGTTCACGGACCAGACGCGGGCGGGCTGGCTGGATCAGCGGGTCGATGCCCGGGTGCAGGCCGGCCTCGCCAGCCATCGGCACGTGATGAACCTTCTCGCCGGGCTCGGGAACCCGACCTCGGTGGCCGTGATGACCGCGGCGCTGGCTGTCGTCTGCCTCGCGATGCGAAGATGGCGCGGCGCCGTGCTCGTGGCGGTGGCCATACCCGCGGCAGGCGCCAGCACCGAGGTCCTGCTCAAGCCCCTCATCGACCGGACGCTGCAAGGCCAGCTCAGCATGCCGAGCGGACATGCCACCGCCACGTTCGCGCTGGCGACCGCGCTCGCTGTGCTGCTGATCGATCCCGGCCGGCCGCGGCTGCCCGCGGCCCTGCGCCTGATCGTCGCGCTCGGGGCATTCGCCGGGGCGGGCGCCGTAGCCGTATCTCTCGTCGGCCTTGGCGCCCATTACTTCACGGACGCGGTAGCGGGGGCAGCGGTGGGAACCGGCGCGGTCCTGGCGGTCGCGCTCATCGTGGACGGGCTCGGCTGGCCGCCAGGTCGCCGGCCTCGTCCCCAGGTAGCACCTCAGGCGAGGCGTCCGGCAGCTCAGCGGTTATGACAGCGGATATGACATAGGTCGGCGATGGCGCCGGGACGATAGCTACGCGACGCCGTGTGCGAGCGTGGCACAGGCGATGGCGACCAGCAGCACGAGGACGACGCCGATCACTGCCAGGAGGACGATCCGGAGTATCTGGTGCCTGCGCCAGCCAGGTGGCGGACGGGGCTGGTAGTACGGGGCGCCGCGATACGCGGGCGGGAGACGGGACATGGGAACGGCTCCTTCGCGCGGGCTGCGCTGCGCGGCGCTTCCCGGCGAGCCCGGATGCACGGGAGCACCTTCAGAACAAAGGCATCAGCCCGATCGTAGGCCGCGTTCCCGGCCCAGGTCGACGGCTTTGCACCGGCCTTTCGGCACTCGGACTACTAGCAGCCAGTCCGGCTCCGCCCGATGCTGCGGTCGGACCGATTCGGCCGCTCAGCCCCGGGGGGGACAAGGCCGACTCGGCCCGGCCCGTGGGCAGTGGGACCGATTCGGCCGGGGCGCGCGCCGTCAGCTCGCCCCGGCCAATCCGTCCTCCGGTGCGCTGTCCTGGCCAGGCAGGCCGCTAAGCCGCGCCACGTCGTCGGTCAGGCGCCGGAATCCCTCGGCCAGGGATGGCAGGTCAGGGTGCCCGGCCGCCCACTCCTCCTGACGGGCGTCCTTCTCGGCGAGCAACTGCCGTTCCCGGTCCCGCAGCGCCGCCGCGGTCTCGAAGTCCTGCGCCTCGATGGCCGAGTCCTTGTCCCGGCGAACCTGGGCGATCTCGGAGTCCAGGTCAGCCGAGTCCGGTCCGGTGCCCACGCGCTGCTCGATAGCCGACAGACGTGATTCGATCGACTCGATCCGGCTGAGGATGTCGGCAAGCTGCCTGCGGTCCCTGGGGCCAGCCGGGACCGGCCGCCGCGTGACCAGCGCGGCCTCCGGCTGCTCATCGCCCTGGTAGCCGCGGAGCAGCTGGATCACCTGCTGGCGCACCCGGTTCAGGTCCGCGCCGAGCCGGACCAGCACCTGGGCGGCGACCCCCTC
>Ga0209415_10020999_pt1 | contig 10096 bp, 8 predicted proteins | sample PeaSoiSIISIP2007_FD_187696 | JGI IMG/M metagenome (GOLD analysis project Ga0209415, IMG submission 187696) | Peat soil microbial communities from Weissenstadt, Germany - SII-SIP-2007 (SPAdes) (version 2) | ecosystem: Environmental > Terrestrial > Soil > Wetlands > Peat | place: Germany...
AAGGTGCTGAGCCTGCTCGACGCGGTCGGCGGCGAGACGGTGGACCAGGCCGCCTGACGGGACCGGCACGGAAACAGAGGAGGCAGTCGCACGAATCGGGATTCTGAGACAACAACGAGACGGTCCTGGTGCTCGGTGCCCGGTCGCCACCGGACGTCGCGCCAACCGTTTGAAAGGACCGCAATGGGTCGGGAACAGTCAGTCGGGGCAAAGGAGATAGCATCTCCAGCAAGAGGCTCGCCGAACCTTGGGATTGCCCCCCAACGCGGTTTCCCACCCGCAATCGGTAATCTCCAGCCTCCAAGCCATCTTGTGCCGCACCAGGTCCCAGCCCGCCATGACGAAATGTGCGCGACCGGTGCGCTATCCGGCGCGGCGATTGTTGGGGGTCGTCTTAGCCAGGGGGAGGCAACAATCGCCGGACAAGGCTGCGCGATGGAGTACCGCCCATCCGATCGCCGCTACCGCTGCCCGCCGAAAATATCCCGCAGCACGGCACCCGCGACGCCGGCCTCCACCGTCTGCGCCGGCGGCACCTCGCGATGCGCCAGATACGGCGACAGCGCATGCGCCAGGTTCGGCATGGTCAGCGTCTGCAGCCAGATCCGCCCCGGCCCGGTGAGCTGCACCAGGAACAGCCCGTCGCCGCCGAACAGCGCATTGGAAATGCCGCGGATCGTGGTGATGTCGAACGCCACACTCTCCTCGAACATGCCGACGTGGCCGGGATGCACCAGCAGCGATTCGCCCGGCGCCAGCTCGTGGCTGACGATCTCGCCGCCCAGCTCCACCCAGGCCTGGCAGGTGCCCGACAGGCGCTGCAGCACGAACCCCTCGCCGCCGAACACGCCGGCCCCGAGCGAACGCTGCAACGCGGCCGTCAGCTCCACGCCCATGGTGGCGCAGAGGAAGCCGTGGCGATGCACCAGGTAGCCGCGGCCGGGCTGCACCGTCAGCTCCAGGATCTGTCCCGGCATCTTGGCCGCGAAGGCCACCGCGCCCATGCCGTTGGTGCTGGAGAATTCGGTCATGAACAACCCGCCGCCCGACACGGCACGCGTGATGGCGCCCCACAGCCCACGCGAGCCGGCCGTGTTGGTTGTCGTGCGCATCTGGACGTTCGGCGTCATCCAGGACAGTTCGCCTGGCGCACCGACGATCACGTCGTTCGCTTCAAGACCAATTTCCAGGACGGGCAAGGTGGTTCCGGTGATGCGGGACTGCATGACGATCGGCCTCCGGCACAATTGCGCGGACAGTCTGGCATAGTAAACCGCACTGGCGCCATCACGCGTCGGTCCCAGTCGGGTCAACGCAGGAAGTCCAGGGGGGCAAAGACCCCCTGGCGGCTCCCGCGGCAATGCCCCGGCCTTCCTCCGGTTGCATCGCCGGACCGGCGGTTCGATGTTGCGCCGATGGACACGCATGACGTTGATGTCACGGTGATCGGCGCCGGCATTGCCGGTTCGACCGCCGCCGCCGCGCTCGCCGCTGACCGCCAGGTCGTGCTGATCGAGGCGGAGGAAGCCGCCGGCTACCACAGCACCGGCCGTTCCGCGGCGATGTGGCTGCAGAACTACGGTCCGCCCGACGTGCGCCGGCTCTCGGCGCTATCGCGGCGGTTTTTCGAGCACCCGCCTGCCGGATTCTCCGACGTGCCGCTGATGGCGCAGCGCACCGTGGTGTTCATTGCGCGGGCCGACCAGCACGCCGAGTTCGCCGCCATGCTGGCCGAAGGACATGGCCTGCGCGAGGCGCCGACGGCCGAGATCGTCCGCATGGTCCCCGCGCTGCGTCCCGACTACGCCGCCGCCGCGGCAATCGAGGAGGACGCTTTCGACATGGACGTGGCGGCGCTGCACCAGGGTTTCCTGCGGCAGCTTCGCGCACGCGGCGGCGCGCTGGCGCTGCGCCACCGCGCCGGGCGCATCGAGCGCCGCAACCGGCGCTGGGACGTCAGGACCAGCGGCAACGTCGTGTTCCGCGCACCGGTGGTGGTGAATGCCACCGGCGCCTGGGGCGACGAGGTAGCAGCGCTCGCCGGCGTGGCGCCGATCGGGCTGACACCGTGCCGGCGCACCGCCGCGATCATCGATCCCACGCCGCACGACGTGTCGCGCTGGCCGATGCTCATCGACGTCGGCCATCACTGGTATACCCGGCCGGAGGCGCGCACTCGGCTGCTGGTTTCGCCGGCCGACGAGACTCCGATGCACCCGCATGACGTACAGCCGGACGAGCTGGACATCGCCATCGCCATCGACCGGATGCAGCAGGCGCTGGACATCGCGGTACGGCGCGTCGAGCGTAGCTGGGCCGGGCTGCGAACCTTCACGCTCGACGGCAGCCTGGCGTTCGGCTGGGACCGCGATGCCGAGGGGTTCTTCTGGTGCGTCGGCCAGGGCGGCTACGGCATCCAGACCTCGCCGGCCGCCGGAAAGCTGGTCGCCGACCTGATCGCCGGGCGCGATCCGGGGGAGGCCGCTAGCATCGTGGCGGCAGTGGATCCACGGCGATTCATCGCCGCACACCGGCCGCCATGAACCACGGTGGCTGCGATCGCCGTGCAGTCAGACGGGGCCTGACACGGTACCGGCCGCCGCCCTGCTGGCCTCGGCCGCGGGCAATAGCTGCCGCAGCTCGCCGAGCCACAGCTCGTAGCGTCGCCACCGCTCAACTGAGGTCCGGTAGATCGGCTGCCGCGCCTGCCGCACGCTGGCCGTGGTGATGCGGCGCCGATTGCGGTGGGTGCGAGGCAGGCATCGTTCCACTCGAGGCCGCAGGTCGCGACCAGCCGTCGTGTCAACGGCTCGGGATCCACATCCAGCGCCTCGTAGTCGACCTCGATGAACCGATCCGGCGGTAGGACGTCGCGCCAGTGCGCCATCAGCCGCTGCTACGGGCGGTAGAAGAACACCAGGCTTCGGCGCTCGCCCGCAAAGTCGATGGCTGCCTCGAAATCCGTGCAGAAGATGGACAGACAGGTGTCCAGCGGATGCCGGCGGCAGTGCACGATGGCGGCGTTGGGAAAACGTGGCGAATGATGTGATCCACCGCGGTGGGGCAGGGGTTTTCGGGCCAGCCGGACCAGCACCAGTGCCGCGATAGATCGCCGGGATGAAGCCCGATCAGCCATCACGCAGAAGCGACGCCAATGGCTGAATATGGGCCAGCCCTGGCATGATCGGGGTGACGCTCGGCCCGACCTGGCATCCGATCAGTCCCAATACGCTACCCACATTCGCCAGCAAATCTGTCAGCAAATTTTACAGCTCGGAGTCGCGCGCGCACGAGCCTCACGGGGTGGAAACCCGTCATTTACTACTTCAGATAGATCAGAAGGTCTATAAGTAAATCTGGGGTTGCCTATTTGGACTGATAGCCGTCGAATCAAACATGTGTCGGACTAACCTTATCCATCGTCCCTGCAGGCGGGCCGGGCTCTGAAGCTGGTTTTTGTCTGTGGGTCACTGCCGGGGAGCCACTCGCCGCCGACTGCGGGCACTGGAGCAGCCGGCGGGCGGCCAAAGTGTCGGAGAATTTTACACTTCCCCCGGTTGCAGCGTGACACATGCCCGAGAAAATCCCCTATGTCTTTGATAATGCACTATAAGGTGACGTTGGCACGAGATGTGCGTCATACAATGGCACGCGAGTGGCGTTCTTTTCGCGTTGTCGAACCCGGCGCCGAAAGGCCATGTCTAATCAAGGAGGAACAACTGCCGTGAAGCTGAAATCTATGCTCATTGCCGGCGCGGCTTTCGCGGCGCTCGGAACACTCTCGATCCCGGCCCACGCGGCGCCTATTGAGCCGTTCTCGGGCTGGTGGACGGTCGGAGGGGCCCAATTCCGCGCCTTCGCCGGCGCCGGCTCGCACGGGTATCTTGATCCGATCACTCCGTCCGAGCCGTGGGCCTACGGCTCAAGGACGCCCATACTACTGGCTGGCGTGCCCGATGGCGATCTCGGCTGGGGCAGCCCAGGTGTCAGCCTGGGTGTAACCCCGTCCAATGAGGACGTGTCGGTAGACGACTTCGAGATCACGTTTAGTGACCTGATCGACCCGTTGCAGGTCGCCCAGGGTAATGCCGTCGGTTGCCCCACAGGCGGGGAGGGTGGCGGGACAATATTCTGCGTCGGAACCACACAATGGACGGCACTCCAAACCAGCCCACATAGCATCACGTTCACCGCGCCTCCGGGAACGGAACTGGACCCGGGCCAAGCCTACTTTGTTAACATTATGCTCGTTCCCGAGCCCGCTAGCCTCGCGCTGCTCGGCGTCGGCCTCGCCGGGCTCGGCGCGATCCGGCGGCGCCGCAAGGCGGCCTGATCCGTAACTGTCGGGATTCTTTACACTGCCGGCGCCTTCGGGCGCCGGCGTTATTTTGGCAAGCCCCCGGTGTGACCCCACGGCGCCACAAGGCTGCCTGAATCTCGGCTGTCAGCATTCTTTACACCCCTCCAGGCCCCACGGGCGGCCTTGACAGGACGCCAATCGGGAACCGGCGATGAACTGGTACACGAGGGCGAAAGGGGCAAGCGACCGGCAGTTTGGCCTCCCTGCTCACCTCACCCCTATGCTTGCGCCGGCAGCAGTTGCCGGAGCTCGCCGAGCCAGGGTTCATAGCGCCGCCAGCGCTCGACCGAGCGGCGATAGACCGGCTGACGCGCCTGCCACACGCTGGCGGTCCTCACGCTGTCGGGGTTGCGCTCGGGCCGCAGGCAGGCGGGGTCCCAGTCGAGACCGCAGAAGGCGATCAGCCGCCTCGCCGTCCCCTCGGGATCGGCGGTCAGCTCTTCGTAATCGATATCGAGCAGCCGGTCGGTTGGAAGCACCGTGCGCCAGTGGTCCATCAGGCGAAAGTACTGGCGGTAATAAAAGGCGAGGTCGCCTCGGTCGCTCGCGAACTCCCACCGCGTGGCGAACTGGTTGGTGTAGATCGACAGGCAGGTGTCGATCGGGCTGCGCCGGCAATGGATCACGCGGGCATTGGGGAATATCAGGTGGACCAGGCCGAGCCAGAGAAAGTTGAACGGCATCTTATCGGTGACGCGAACCGCATTGGGGGCGACGCTGCGCAGCAGCCGGCGATAGTCCGCGCAGAACCGGTCGGCCACCGCCGCGAGCCGGCCGGTCTCAGCCTCCACCAAGGCCGGTCCGTGCTCGTTCCAGAAGTCGAGTTCGCCGCCGCCCCCGACCCGCGAATGACTGGAGATGATGCGCTCGACCAGCGTCGTGCCCGAGCGCGGCATGCCGATAACCAGCACGGGCGTCTCGTCGTCTCGGCCGATCGCCTTGTTGCCGGCGAAGAATTCGCGGGTGAACCGCGCGATCAGCCGGTCAACTCGTCGCTCGAACTCGTTGCGGTCGAACCGGGAGAGACGGTACCGAACCCGATTCGCGGCATCGAAGTGCCGCATCGCGCCGGCATAGTCCCCGAGATCGTCGAGCGCCTTTCCGAGCGCAAAATGAAGCGTCATGCGATCACCCTCGGTGGTGTCGCCGTCTTCCAGCCGCAGCAGCATCCGCGAAACCAACGGGCGGTCGGCTTCGGTGAGCCGCCGCGATAAGACCAAACTGTGATAGCCGCTGACGCCCCGCGGCGCCAATGCCATCGACCGCTCGATTTGGGTGACCGCCTCATCGAAATGCCCGCACTCGCCAAGGAGATTACCGAGCAGCCGATGGGCCTCGGCGCTCGACGGGTCGCGCACGATCAGCCGCCGCAGCCGTTCTTCGGCCTCGGCCGTGCGATCTCGCGCCATCAACACCTTGACCCGGCAGAGGTGGCCAAAGGTCGTGTCGCCCGCGGCCGAAGCCGCCCGATCGTACGCCTCGGCTGCTTCCCACCGCTTCCCCTTCGCCCCCAAAAACGTGGCCACCCGGTTGTGCGCCTTGGCCAGCATCGGATCCAGCGCGATCGCTCGGCGCCAGGCGGCAAGCGCCGCGTCCTCATCTCCCGTCTGCTCCAGCGCAACGCCGAGAAGGTAATGGGTGTGGGCGAAATTCGGCCGCACGGCGAGCGAGCGCTGCAGCCAGGCGATCGCGTCTGATGGACGGCGGCAGTACAGGTATGCCTGCCCGAGATCGCTGAGTACCGACGGGTTGTACGGAACGAGGCTGGCTGCCTTCTGTAGCGGAGCGATGGCATCCGCGAACTTGCCGGCCCTGAGAAGGCTTGCCGCACGCCGAATGACGCTCTGCACCGGAGCCGACGTAGGCGGCGCCGGGGTTGTGACGACGTTGCCCCTGACCATGGGCCGGGCAGCGCCGCAGCACGCCTTGTACTTACGCCCACTGCCACAGGGGCAGAGGTCATTGCGGCCCACTTTCGCAGCGCCGAAAGCACTCGACTGCGATTGGCGAATGTCCATGACCCGAACGTATCATCCAGCCGACAGCGCGGGAAGGTTTCCGGCGCGGTCAGCGGCCGACCATAACCTGGACCCAATCGCTTCCCTGCTGGTTTCCGCCGCGCCACTGCAAATAGCGTGGCGTCGCACGGCAATCGCATAGGCGGGCAGGAGCGCGCGCGTTCCTGCCGGCGGCTGAACTCAGCGCGGCTGCTTGCGTTGCGCCAGCTCGCCGCGAACCGCGTCAGCCAACTCGGGGTTGGCACGGCGGATTTGCGCAACGCGCAGGACCGTCGCCACCTCCGGGGTTGGCGATGCCTCGCAGGCCTCCATGAACAGCAGGTCGACGACTGCAGCATCGCCCCGCTCGCGCTCCAGCGCGCGCCGCATGGCGGCGGTGCGCGGCTCCAGGCGAGGCACGCCCGTAACCTGCATCGTCGTCATCCAGACCGGGCGGCAGTGCAGCCAAACCCTTCCATCGCCCCCGCCCCGCGCTTGCCGAGCAGCGCCAGCGTCGCCTCGCCGGAGTACTGCATGATCGTTGCGACCTGGCTTGTGCCGGCAAACGCATGCCCGCAGGAGGCACGCAGGTACTCCGCCTGGCCGTCGATCGCGTCGGCCGGCAAGGCGGCATTGCCAAGACCACGTACCATGCTGGAGAACACGGCGGCGATCTGCTGCGCAACGTCGAATTGCTGCCGGCTCACCCTCTGCGCCGCATCCAGCGCGATGCCCGCTTCTGCCGCGGCGGTGTCGAGCGTGCGGCCGCAGGCGTTGAAGATATCATCGGGCAGCAGCAGGTACAAGCTGGTTGCCGCGTTCATTTGCTCGGGCATTGATGCGTCTCACGCTGATGTCACTGGCAAGACCCGGAGCGACGGCGGATGACCACTGCTGGGTCGCGGTTTGGTGCTCGGGCGGTCGATCGGACCGCGATGCGGTGCCCTCCCCGGCACCGCGGGGCACATTTCGGCTCGGGCCGATGCCACATGTCAGGCTCGGCTGGTTCCCCCGACTGCGAACTGCTTGGTGCTGTATTATGCCCGCAGGTGTCGGACGCTAACTCAAAAGCACGTGTCATGTACTGCACTTTTGCGACGGCTTGCTGGAGTGGGCGGTAATTTGCAGCGGTTTTGCGATGCTGGCGAGACAGTGCCCGACTGTACTATCGAGGAACCTCGTCCGCATCGCGGGGTTGAGCCGCGATGCGGATCAACACGGTTGGGTCGCGATGCGAACCAACCGGAAGCACCGACGGCGAGGGTGACCGGTCGGCATGCTGCACCCTCGCCCTCGTCGCTTCGCGCCTTGACCTCTCCCGCTCGTGCGAGAGAGGTAATGTCAGACGACCCGGCCGCTATCCGGCTCCATCAGGTGCATCTGGTTCAGATCCGCGGTCAATGCCAGCATCTCCTCCGGCTCGGCATGCGTTGCCGGATCGACCCGGGCGCACACCGGCTCGTGACCGACGAAGAAGTGCACCATCGTCTCCATGCCCATCGGCTCGACCACGTCCACCTTCAGATCGACGCGCACCCAGCCGGGCTTGCCGCTTTCGTGGTACTCGAACAGATGCTCCGGCCGCAGCCCGAGGATCATGTCGTGACCCTTGTGCTTGGCATAGCGATCCACCCGCGCCGGCGGCACCGGTAGCACGATCTGCTCCGAAATGCGCACCGCCAGCCCGCCGCCCGATCCTTCCTCCACCCGCACCGGCAGGAAATTCATCGCCGGCGAGCCGATGAACCCGGCCACGAACCGTGTCGCCGGATGGTGATATAATTCTTGTGGCGTTCCAACCTGCTCTATCACCCCGCCATTCATCACCACCACGCGATCCGCCAGGGTCATCGCCTCCACCTGGTCGTGCGTCACGTAGACGGTAGTGGTACGCACCGTCTGATGCACCTTCTTGATCTCGGTGCGCATCTGCACGCGCAACTTGGCGTCCAGGTTGGACAGCGGCTCGTCGAACAGGAACACCTTGGGGTTGCGCACGATGGCGCGCCCCATGGCGACGCGCTGCCGCTGGCCGCCCGACAGGGCGCGCGGCTTGCGCTCCAGCAGCGCCTCGATGTCCAGGATGCGCGCCGCCTCGTCCACCCGGCGCTTGATCTCGTCCCTGGGGAACTTCCGCAGCTTTAGCCCGAACGCCATGTTGTCATACACGCTCATGTGCGGGTAGAGCGCGTAGTTCTGGAACACCATGGCGATGTCGCGATCGCGCGGCGGCACGTCGTTGACGATGTCGCCGCCGATCCAGATCTCGCCGGCCGAGATCTCTTCCAACCCCGCGATCATGCGCAGCGTGGTCGATTTGCCGCAGCCGGACGGACCCACCAGCACCACGAACTCGCGATCGGCGATCTCGAGATCGATGCCCTTCACCGCTTGCACGCCGCCATCGTAGATCTTGACCACCTGGCGGCAGGAGACTTCAGCCATTGTCGTTGGGTTCCCTCGATTGGTGTTGGGGGCCTAGCCCTTGGTCGCGCCAGCAGTCAGACCGGCCACATAGTAGTCCATCAGGCACGCATAGATGATGATCGGCGGCAAGGAGGCCAGCAGGTTGGCCGCCATGATCTTGCCCCACTCGAACACGTCACCGCGTATCAGGTCGCTGACGATGCCGACCGTCAGCACCATCTGGTTCGAGGTGTAGAGATAGGCCAGCGGATACAGGAAGGCACCCCATGCCACAGTGAAGGCGAAGATGGTAGCGGCGATGATGCCCGGCATCGCCACCGGGATAAAAATCCTCCACAGGATCTGCAGGTAGCCGGCGCCGTCGATCAGTGCCGCCTCGTCGAGCTCCTTCGGGATGGAGCTGAAATAGCCGATCATGATCCAGGTGCAAAACGGCACCGCCAGCGTCGGATACAGCAGCACCAGGCACCAGTAGCTGTTGATCAGCCCGATCCAGCCGACGATCTGGAACAACGGAAGAAACAGCAACGACGGCGGAACCAGATAGGTGAGGAACACGCTGGTGGACAGTGTCTGGCTACCCCAGAACCCCATGCGCGCCAGGCTGAACGCGGCGAGGACCGAGATCGTCATGCTGATGCTGACGGTCAGCACGGTCACGATCACCGAGTTCAGGTAGTAGGTCTGGAAGCTCGGATAGGTGAGCAGATACCAGAAATTCGCCAGCGTCGGGTTGTGGACGATCCACGGATTGCCGTGTTCCGCCGAGATCTCCGCCGAGGATTTCAGGCTGGTCATCACCGTGTAGAACGGCGGCGCCAGGAAGATCACCACGAACACGCCCAGCGCGATATAGCTGCCCCACAGCGCCCACTGGCGATTCCGGTGCAGGCTGTGACGGCGGGCAAGGTGGCGTGCCTGCGCCGAGCCTAGTGTTGCCGTGCTCGTGCCTGACGCCGCAAGGGCGGAGCTGCCCTGGGCCCCGACAGCGCCAACCGTAATGGCAGGGCGGGGAGCAGCCACCCCTGGAGCGTCGGCCTTTTCGGCGGTTCGAATCATGCCGCGATCTCCTTGGTGCGCCGTGTCACCCCGCGCAGCACGAAGAAGGCAGCAAAGGCCAGGATCGGGAGCATGAACAGGCTGTCCGACGCACCCAGCGGAATGTCGCCAGACTGGATGCCGATCTGGAACGCGTAGGTCGCAAACACGTGGGTCATGTCCTGCGGCCCACCGGCGGTCAGGATGCGCACGATGTCGAAGTCGGCGAAGGTGACGATCAGGCTGAACAGCACGGTGATGGCGATGATGTTGC
>Ga0209415_10021002_pt1 | contig 10095 bp, 6 predicted proteins | sample PeaSoiSIISIP2007_FD_187696 | JGI IMG/M metagenome (GOLD analysis project Ga0209415, IMG submission 187696) | Peat soil microbial communities from Weissenstadt, Germany - SII-SIP-2007 (SPAdes) (version 2) | ecosystem: Environmental > Terrestrial > Soil > Wetlands > Peat | place: Germany...
ATCGGGGAGGCGCCGCTCGATTTCGTCGAGCGAATCGATGACGAAGGATATGTCCCGCGTGCGGTTGCGCCACTGTGCGGGATCTTGAATGTCCTGGCCCAGCGTCGAAAGGCCCTGGAGCGCGCCGCGAATCTGGCCATTCGATTTTCTTTGCGCGATGGAATCGTCATGAGTGGGCTGGATGGTTACGTAGCCGCGCGCGGCCCAGTATGCGGTGAGGGATGCGTAGGTATCTTTCGAGCCCCCGAAGCCGTGAGAGAAAACGATTACCGGAAATTTCCCATCGGCCTTCGGGTAGGTGACCTTCACATGCAGGTCTTTGTTTCTTTGCGCGTCGTGGAGGAGGAGATCGTCGGCCGTGGCAGTTTCGAATGGCCCGGCCACTGGCGTGTATGCCGAGGATTCGGATCCTTTGTCGGCGCGATTCGCGGCGAAGATATAGACGCGGTGGAGAACGAGAGCGGCCAGGAGCGTGACTACGCTGAGAATGAGTATCCGGCGGCGCAATAGGAGCGTCATCGTTGTCCCAAGCTCTGCTTTGTTAAACCCGGCGCTCTACAAAATGTCTCATGAAACGTGGCATACAAGACAGGGTGGATACGCCCGCGCTCGAGGCAAAAGGCCGGGCGCAGTCCGCCTAGGCAGACGCCCCTACGGAAGAAAAGGCAACTGCAACTGGAATGACGGGCGCGAATCAGGCGCGACGCGGCGCCTGCGATGGGACGCCGGCGAGGGCGAGGATTTCAAAATCAGCGGGCGTGGCGAGTTCGACGCGGTTGCGTCCCGCGGCTTTGGCGCGATAGAGCGCCGCGTCGGCGGCCTGCAGGAGCGATTCGGTATCACGCGTGTGCCCGCAGTCCCGGACGGCGACGCCAAGACTCATGGTCAGGCGTAGCTCTCCGGCGGCGGTATCAAATTTCGTGGCTTCGATGCCCGCGCGAACCCGTTCGGCCACGCGAAGAGTGCCGGTGACGTCCGAGAGCGGCGCGAGAATGACGAATTCCTCGCCGCCGTAGCGCCCGACCGAGTCGTAGGTGCGCAAGAAAGCAGTCATACGCAGGGCAACGCCGCGAAGGATGGCGTCACCGGTCAAGTGCCCGTAGGTGTCGTTGACTTGCTTGAAGTGATCGATATCCCCCATGATCACGCCGAAAGGCTTTTCCGTGCGGATGCAGCGCGCCAGTTCCCGATGCACCAGGCTCAAAATCTCTCCACGGTTGGGCAAGCCCGTGAGCGGATCGTGGGTGGCCTGGAACTGCAGCGCATCGCGGGCGGAAATCAATTCGTCCTGAAGATGCAGGATGCGCTCGCCGACGAACAGGCGGGCCTGCAACTCCTCGGCGTCGAACGGTTTGGTGAGGTAATCGTCGGCGCCGGCCTGCAAACCCGCGAGCATGTCCTTCTTCTCGTTGCGCGAGCTCAGAAGCAGGACGTAAACGTAGGGCTTGTCCAGCCGGGCGCGCACTTTGGCGCAGACTTCTACTCCTTCCATCCCCGGCATCATCCAATCGAGAATGGCGAGGCGTGGGGCTCCTTCCTCGTTCAGAATCCGCCAGGCATCGTCGCCGCTGGATACCGAGGTGACGCGATAACCCCAGCGCGCCAGGAAAACTTCCAGCACGCGTCGGGAGACGAGATCGTCCTCCGCGACTAGTACGTTTGTGCCTGCGGCAATTTCAGCGCTCATGTGCTTCTCTCCCGAACTGCACTTCCGGCCCCGGCAGGAATCCCGCGAACTGCTTCGCAGCGCTTGAATCGCGCCGTGAAATGAAAGTTGCCACGGCGCGCGGCGGAGATCTCGACCCAGATCCGCCCGCCGTTCCTTCGCGGCAATCGCGCGGCTAGCAGCATTAAGTCGCGACTTTCCAAGGAAAGGCTTCAAATTCTCCGAGCAAGCGCTTAATCTCCGCCTCAAGAAGGCCGAGTTTCTCCGCCGCGCCCTCCAACGTCTTGTTGCGACCCATCATCTCCAGCTCTCGCGCGCGGTCGGCTGCCGGACCCGCGGAGAAATTTCCCGCGGCGCCTTTCAATCCATGCGCGTTCAATTCCAGCGCGGCGGCGTCGCCGCGCTCAATCGCCGCGCGAATCATGGCGAGGAGCTTGGGGGACTCCACTTCGAAAATGCCCATCAGCTCGCCGAGCAAATCCCGGTCGCCGCCGACGCGCGCCAGCGCTCCTTCGAGATTCCACACCCGCGTTTCTGCCATTGGCTCGTGCTCCTTTTCCGCCTTCATCGGCAAGCTGCCTTCTCGCGCATATTGCTCCAGCAATTCGAACAGCTCCGCGCTGCGAATCGGCTTCGTCAGATAGTCATCCATGCCCGCCGCGAGACATCGTTCGCGGTCGCCCTTCATGGCGTGCGCGGTCATGGCCACGATCGGCAAATGAGCGCCCGTCACTCGTTCCAGGCCGCGAATCGCCTGGGTGGCTTCGCAGCCGTCCATCTCGGGCATCTGCACGTCCATCAGCACGAGCTGAATGCCGCCGCGCTGCACGAGATTCACGGCCTCGCGCCCGTTCTCGGCCACCACCACCTCGTATCCGCCTTTCTGCAGCAAGCGCGTGGCGACCAGGCGGTTCACGGCATTGTCCTCCACCAGCAGAATGCGCATTTGCGGCTTGCCTTCTTTTTGGTCGCGCGCGCGCACCGGCACGATCTCGCGCGACTCAGCCGCCGGAGCGAAAATGTCTTGTAATGTGTCGTGCAGCTGCGATTGCTGGATGGGTTTGGAAATAAACGCATCGATTCCGCACTCCCCACACGGCGTTCCGGTGTCTTTCGCACTGGGCCGCAGCATCAGGAATTTCGGGGCGTTCTCACCGAGACGCCGTTCGATCTCGCACGCCAGCTCGAATCCGCCCTCGCTCGGCATCTGCGCGTCAGCCACTACCAGCGCAAACGGCGAGTGTTGCTCGATACCGCTTTCGAGTGCTTCGAGAGCTGCAGTTGCGTTGCTGACTACCGCCGGCATCATCTTCCATGCGGAGAAAATCTCCTCGAGGATCTCGCGGACCGATTCGGTGTCGTCCACCACCAGCACGCGCAGCCCGCGGAGCATGTCCGGCTCGAGTTGGCGCGCCGGAGGTTGTTGCGCGGCCGCCTTGCCGAACCGCGCGGTGAAATGGAAGGTGCTCCCGCGCCCGGCCTCGCTTTCCACCCAGATGCGCCCACCCATCATTTCCACCAACCGGCAGGTGATCGCGAGGCCCAACCCTGTGCCGCCGTAGCGCCGGGACATGGAGCTATCCGCCTGCGTGAACGCGCCGAAAATCAAACTTTGCTTCTCCGCGGGAATGCCGATGCCGGTGTCGCGCACGGCGAAGTGCAGCAGCGCGCCGGTCTCATCCTGCGCGTCCTTCGAGACTTCCAGCACCACCTCGCCTTTCTCGGTGAACTTGATGGCGTTGCCGATCAGGTTCACCAGCACCTGCCGCAATCGCCCGGGATCTCCCATCACCCACTCCTCCACTTCCGGGCGGATGCGGCAGGCGAACTCCAGCCCGCGCTGGTGCGCGCGCAACGCCAGCGTCTCCATGGTTTCTCCCAAAGACTTCCAGAGATTGAAATCCACGCGGTCGAACTCGAGTTTTCCCGCCTCAATTTTGGAGAAATCCAATATGTCGTTGATCACAATCAGCAGCGCATCGGCCGAATTTTTCACCGTCTTCAGGTACTCCCGCTGCTCGTGGGTCAACTCGGTGTCCAGAGTCAACTCAGTCATGCCCAGGATGCCGTTCATCGGCGTGCGAATCTCGTGGCTCATGTTCGCCAGGAACTCGCTCTTGGCCTCGCTGGCCGCTTCCGCGGCTTCCTTGGCGCGCTTGAGTTCCTCGGCCGCCTCACGGGTTTCGGTGATGTCCCGCACGACGGCGCAAACGGTGGGCCGCACGCCTTCTTCCGCCGGAATTCGCGTCAATCGCGAGGCGAACCATCGCTCGCCGCCCTGCAAGGGCTTTGGATATTCAATAATCTCGATTCGTCCCGTCGTTAGCACCCGGGCAATCGCCTCACGAATGTGCTGTGCGATTTCCTTCGGAAGCGATTTTTCCAAGTTCTCGCCCAACAGCTCTTCCCGGGGCTTCATCAGCAACTCGCCGTGCTGGTTCCAGACGTTGATGTAGGTGCCCTCGCCGTCCACTTCCATGACGATGTCATCGACCGATTCGAGCACTGCCTGCAGCCGTTCTTTCCCCTTGCGAACCGCCTCTTCCGCGGCTTGCAGTTCTTCGACTTTTTGCCGCAGGTCAATGGTGCGTTCGGTTACGCGTTTTTCGAGTTCCGCACGGTGATCCTTCAGCGCCACGTCGCGCTGCTGGATGCGGTCGAGCATTTCGTTGAACTGGTCATAGAGAAATCCGATCTCGTCATGCGTGGTCTTGTGCGCGCGGATGGTGTAATCGTTCTCCATGGTCACCGCAAAAGCCGTTCGGGCGAGTTCCAGGACAGGGCCAGAAATGGCCTGCTGCAGCCGCGAGCCCAGTTGGTAGGCGGCAATGATGGAAATGAGGAGCACGCCGACGAGTGTGGCGATGTTCCGCAGCAAATGCGCGCGCACGGCTTCGAGGTCCGATTCCAGGTAGAGCGAGCCCACCGCTTCTCCCTGCACCACGACCGTTCCGAAGGCGATGAGCCGCTCCGAAGTGAAACGGCTGCCGTCCTTCTCCACGGCGGGCGGCTCGAAATTTTGTCCCGCTCCGGCGCGCGTGTAGGTGGCGAACACTTTGCCGTCGCGGGTGTACAGGCAGGCGTGCACGACTTGCTTTTGCGCTGCCAGGGCCCCCAGGATTTCCCGCCCGGCGCTGGCATCATTGAACGCCAGAGCTGCGGCGCTGTTCGAGCTCACGATCTTCGCCAGCGTCTCCAGATCGCGGGCCAGCTCGCCGCGGAACGTGTAGCGGTCGTACACCGCCAGCGCGCTCCCGGCCATGATCAACGCCGCGGCGCACGTGGCCATGACGATCAACGTCAACTTTTCCCGGATGGACCGCTTGCGCAGCCAATTCATTTCAGCCCTTCTTTCGCGCCGATTCTTCGTGAACCACATGTGCCAGGCTGAGCAGTTTCGAGCTCAGCTTCAGCCCGGCTCGCTCGGTGGCATCCACGTTGATGATGAAATGCACGTGGTTGTCCTCCAGCGTGAATTGCACGCCGCCGCCGTGCGCCGCGAAGTTCTCGCTCTCGCCTACCGTCAGCACTGGAGCAGTTCGCAATTCATCGAAAATTTCCGGCAGACGGCCGCGCTCGGATGCACTGATGAAAAGAATTTCGCATCCGCCAAGTTCCTGCAGCTTCTTGCCGCGCCGCACCATCAGCGTCCGATCACTCAACGATTTCCCCAGAACCGCCCGGTCGAGAGCCTCACCGAACGGATCGTCGCCCAGCACGCAGACACCCAGCGGGGCGGTCGCGTCCGCAAACGCTCGCGGCGGCCACTCGACGAAGCGCGCGAAGTTGTAGAGGAACGCTGCCTTCACCTGATATTCCGTCGGCGCTTGATCGGCTCCGCCTTCCCCGGCAAATGAGCGGAGCGGTGGCGCGGCAATCGACGCCGCTGCCAACAACAGCACGCCGAGCCACGCGCCCTCGCGTTTTGTTCCGGCCGTCCTCGGTCCCCGCAAATGTCGCCAGCCGCTCAATTTCGTCCCGTACGTTCTTCAGAAGCGCCACGCCAGCTTGACGTAGGCGCTGCGCTTGATTTCGTCCGGGATGCTATCCCCGAACAAATCGTTGAATTCCTGATGGTGATCGCGCAGCAGGTTTTGCCCCACCACGGTCACCGTGAGTCGTTCTCTGAGCTGCCAGGCCAGCCCGGTGTCTACGCGCGTGTAAGACGGAACTCCCTGCGCGCGCAGGCGATCCACGAACTTGGCTGAGGCATCCCAGCTGAGGCCGCGTCCGAAATTGACATGCGATTGCAAGACCGCCTGCAGCCGCGGATCGCTGCCTTCGATCTCTCTTGGAGTGTCAAAATCCTGGCTGGTCGGATCGCGATGCATGTGCATCTCGAGCAGCGAGTAGCTCGGCCGCAGCGACCACCGTGAGGTCACTTGCCAGTTCCCCGAGATCTCCAGTCCATGCGTCTCGCCGTGCACGCCATTGCCGTTGATGAACGGAATCACCAGATGGGCGGGCGGCGGCGTATTTTCCGTGAAGGGCGTCTGCGGTTCGGTGCTGCCGAGGTCGAAAAAGCGGTTAAAAAACGCGGAGAGATCGAGCGATAGGCGGCTTGAAAATTGCCTCCGATAGCCGAGCTCCCAATCCACTACCTGCTCGTCCTGCTGCTTCGGGTTCCCGAATTCGCTCACCAGCGCCGGGACTCCACCCGGCCCGGTGAAAGCGCTCATGTTCTGCCGAACCGCAGTTTCCAGAGCCGAAGGATTGCGGTGCGCGTGCGAAAGCGCGAACCACACGGCTTGCGCGGACGACGGCGTCCATAGAAGGCGAGCTGCCGGCTGCACGCTATATCCGGTGTAGTCTTCCCAGCCCCAGCGAGCGCCGATGGTAAAGAGCAGGCGGTCCGGCACCAAGGTAATCTCGTCCTGCGCGAAAAAGCTGAAGAATCGGCTCCGGTGCGAGGGAGGATCGAAAGAAAAGTTCAGGTTTCCCTGCGATTCGCCGAGCGAATTGCGGTAGGCCACACCCCAGACAAAATCGTTGCGCGGCAGCGCCTGCACGTGATGCTGGAACTCGATGTCGTAGGTGTTGCGCTGTCCGCTGATTTGATCCGTGGAATCCCGCGAGTAATGTTCGAAGTAAAACAGCACCGAAGTCTCAGAATGCTCCGATTGCTTTTCGGTCCACTGCGCAACCATGTCTTCCCCGGAAACATTGGTGATGGTGTTCAACACTCCGTTCAGAGGCGGAGAAATCGAGATCACGTCCTGGCGGATGGTTCCTTCTTCTTCGGTGTAGAGATTGCCGAGAACCATCAGGGAATCCTTAGAGGAAAGCGTTGCATCCGCGCGCACCCCGCCACGGAGGGCATGCCAGGCATCCTCGGTCGGCCGGCCGTTCGTTCCAATGAAGTCGCTGACGTTCAGATACTTTCCGAAAAGCCGGTAGTCGAGCTTCGAGCCGATGCGCCCGCCGCACTGCGCCGTTCCCAGGCCTTGATCCTGCGTTCCGAATCCAGCGCTAACGAGGCCGCCTTTGGTGTCCCCCGCCTTCTTGGTCAGAATATTGATTACGCCGTTGACCGCATTGACGCCCCAGATCGTTGCGCCCGGCCCGCGAATCACTTCGATGCGCTCGATATCTTCGAGCGGAAGATCGAGTGATTCCCAGTAGACGCCCGAAAACGTCGGCGTGTAGACCGCGCGGCCGTCGACCAGCACCAATAACTTGTCCGAGAATTCTTCGTTGAATCCGCGCGCGCTGATGGCCCAGGTGCTGGCGTTGATTTGCGCCACGTCCAGCCCCGGCACCATGCGCAGCAAGTCGGGAATATTTGTGGCGCCCGAGCGGAGAATGTCTTCCTGCGTGATGACGAAAATCGCGGCGGCCACCTGCGACAGCTTTTGCTCCTTCTTCGATACCGAGGTCACCTCGGTGTTCATCAGGTCTTCGAGGCTCTTGTCGGAGAGGTCGGGCGATTGCGGATGGCCGTCATTCTGCGCATGCGCGAGCGGAGGAAAAATCAGCCACGCGGCGAACACAATGAGGAGCAAACTTCGGCCCGCCCGGAGAGCGGAGGCTCGTCCGGCGGTTCTTGCACCAATCATTTGCGCGGCTCGGCCGGTACCGGCTTATTGCCCTTGGGGTCTCCTCTCTTTTCTTCGACGGGAACCGCGTGCGCCGTGTTTGCGCTGGTGCCGCCGGGCGTTCCTGCATCGGCCGCAGGCTTGCGCACGCCGCTCCAGATCGCATCTGGAACTCCGCGAATGCCGCTGGTAGATTCGCCTCGGCCCGTGCCTTCCGCTCCGGCCGCCGCCGCGCTGTGTTGCGCGGCCATCGCGGGAATCGCAGCTCCTCCCGCGATGCGGTCAAACGTCAGGCAGAGATCCTTCGCATCCCAGTCAATCGAGAGCACGTCGCCGAGATTCACTTGCTCGGTGGCCAGCAGACTCGCCAACGGATAGACCAGATGCCGTTCGATGGAGCGCTTCAAGTGCCGCGCGCCGTATTTCAAGTCCGTGCCTTCCTTCAGCAAAAATTCCCGCGCCGGCGGAGTGACCCGGAACAGGAATCTCCCGCGCGCCGTTTCCAACACGCGCTGCTGCACCATGCCCAACTCAATTTCCAGGATCGATTCGAGCTGTTCCGCTCGCAGCGGGTGGAAAACCACCACCTTGTCGATGCGGTTCATGAATTCCGGCGCGAATTTCCTCTTGGCCGCTTCCGAAGCCGTGCGCTCCACTTTCTGATCGAGCCCGTCCTGCGTCTCCGCTCTCTGTTGCGGCGCAAATCCCAAGCCGCCGGTCATCAATTCGGTGATGTCGACACCGCCCAAATTCGAAGTCATGAAAATCATCGTTTGCGAAAGATCCACGCGCCGGTTGTCGCCGAGCGTCAACGTCGCTTTATCCAAAATTCCCAACAGCAATTGCCACAGCGAGTCCGACGCCTTCTCGATCTCATCGAAGAGCAAAAACGAAAGCTTCAGCTTCTCCGTGTGAAACTGCCCCAAAGCTTCCTGGGTGATCAGCGGGTGCGTCTCGCGATGGCCGAGATAACCCGGCGGCGAACCGATCAATTTCGCAATCTCGTGCGAGTGCTGAAACTCGGCGCAATCCACCTTGATCACCGCGCGCGGATCGCCGAACAGAATCTCCGCCGTAGCCTCCACCACGCGCGTCTTCCCCGCCCCGGTCGGGCCGAGAAATAGCAAATTCCCTACCGGTCGCCCCGGCGAGTTCAATCCCGCGCGGAAGACTTGATACAAATCCACTACCGCTTGTACCGCTTCGTCCTGCCCGACGATCTTTCGCCGCAATCCCGATTCGAAATCCCGCGATTCCGCGCTGCGCATAAATGGATTGAGGAGCTTGTGTGGCTGCGTACTCATTGGGTCCCCCTTTGTCGCTGCGGGCGCCAGCGTCCGCACGAACCCGGGTGACATCAAGCAGAACAGTGGCCAAATTCAATTCGGCACAGCCCGCTAAACGATTGGCATTGCGGGGCTTCGGCGGCTACCGATTTGGGAATTTCCGGCGAGGTTCGAAATGCGTTTCGGACTCAGCCAATTGGTTCGGTTTGAAACCCGCCGCTCGTTCCGGCGTCACGCGATTGTAACCTGGCCGTAATCTGCGTCACAAAACTCTCAGGGCACAATACTTGCGTGTCCAAGTCTTGCCTCAAGCGGCGGGTTCCATTATGGTTGAACGAAACGAAGGTCCGGAGGCTGTGATCAAGAAGCGCATTCTAGTCATCGAAGACGATCGCGACATCGTCGAGTTGGTCCGTTACAACCTCGAGAAGGACGGCTATCAAGTCTTCACCGCTACCGACGGCGCGCTCGGTATGGCGCAGGTGAAGAAGTCGCCGCCCGATCTCCTGGTCCTCGACCTGATGCTGCCGAAGCTCTCGGGCCTCGAAATCTGCAAAGAGATTCGCCGCGACGCTGCGCTGAATCGGCTGCCCATTCTCATTCTCACAGCGCGCGGCGAAGAAGCCGACCGCGTCGTGGGTCTCGAGCTCGGCGCCGATGATTACGTCACCAAGCCATTCAGCCCGCGCGAATTCGTAGCCCGCGTGAAAGCGCTGCTGCGCCGCACGGAACCGGCCGCCGCCACCGAAAAGCTCATCGACGTCGGCGCGTTGCGCATCGATCCCGCCGCTTATCGCGTCACGCGCGCCGGTAAGCAGGTTCCTCTCAGCACACTGGAGTTCCGACTGCTCTACTATCTCGCCGCGCGCCCCAACAAAGTTTTCTCCCGCGATCAGCTTCTTGACGCCGTCTGGGGCACGGACCGCTTCGTCACTCCTCGCAGCGTGGACGTCTATGTCCGCCGCCTTCGCGAGAAAATCGAAGAGAATCCGCAGTATCCTTCCTACGTGAAAACGATCCGCGGCGCCGGCTACTTGTTCGAAACCCGTGCGAGCTAAGCTCTTCTGGAAATTGGGGCTGACGTATCTGCTGCTCCTGCTGGCCGTTC
>Ga0209415_10021003_pt1 | contig 10094 bp, 6 predicted proteins | sample PeaSoiSIISIP2007_FD_187696 | JGI IMG/M metagenome (GOLD analysis project Ga0209415, IMG submission 187696) | Peat soil microbial communities from Weissenstadt, Germany - SII-SIP-2007 (SPAdes) (version 2) | ecosystem: Environmental > Terrestrial > Soil > Wetlands > Peat | place: Germany...
CGCATCATCGATGATGCGCTCTGGCAGGCAGTGAAGGCACGGCAAGCCGAGCTTGGCGCAATCCACGCGAACGCCATTGCCGCGACGCGCGCGGCCTTCGCCAACAGGCTGAACGGCACGCACCGGCCGCGCTCGCTTCTCTCGGGACTCTTGTTCTGCGGCTGCTGCGGCGGTCCCTACGCGCTCAGGGGTGGAGATCGCTACGCCTGCTCCAATCACGTCATGTCCGGGACCTGCACCAACAACCGCTCGATTCCGCGCGAGGCATTGGAGACGCGCGTGCTGGCCGGGCTCAAGGACAAGCTCATGGCGCCGGAAGCGGCGGCCGAGGCGATGCGCGCCTATCAGGAAGAGCGCAACCGGATCAACCGCGATCGGCGCCTCTCCGGCGATCAGGACCGGCGAGCCCTTGAGAAGGCGGAGAAGGCGATCAAGGAAATCGTCGCCGCGATCGAGAACGGGGCGTACAGCCGCGCCCTCGGCGATCGGCTCAATGCGCTTGAGAAGGAGCGCGACGTTCTTCGCGAGCGCCTTGAACAGGTGCCCCAGGATTTACCGGACCTGCACCCGAACATCGCCGAGCTTTATCGCCGCAAGGTCGAGCGCCTGACCGAAGCGCTCGCGGGCCCGGACGCAACGCCCGATGCCGGCGAGGCGATCCGCAGCCTCGTGGAGCGCGTCACGCTCTCGCCGGGCGCGAGGCGCGGCGAGATGCTGGCGACCTTGCACGGCGATTTGGCGACGATCGTGGAATGGACGGAGCGAACGGGCCGGAAGAACAAAACCGACATTCCCGGTTCAGGAATGTCGGTCTCGGTGGTTGCGGGGGCAGGATTTGAACCTGCGACCTTCAGGTTATGAGCCTGAAAAGTGCAGGTCTTTCGGAGCTTGCCAGTATTCAAGCTGTTGCCGGAGCCGGCAAAGCCAAGGATTTGCCTCTTTCGGAGGGGAGGCTCGTGGTCGAGATTGTTAAATTCGGCGACGGTCCCCGGTCGTTCCCAGCGGCCGGGCGGACTATCGGCCGCAGAGCAATCTTATGCTCGAAAGCGGCTGAACAAAGCCATGGAATGCTCTCTTCTTTCGCTTGATCCCAGAGGCGAAGAGAGCGTCGATGGATTGCCGGTCACGCGCCGGCTTGGATCCAGGAGACCATCCATGGCAGCACCCAGGAAATCGGCGGCCAAGACACCGTACGCGGCGCGATCTCTGGGGCGCTAAAGAAGAAGCTCGGCCTGAACATCGTCTCGAAGAAGCCCGAAGACGGCGATCGCGTTTATCGAATCGTATAGCCACCTATGCGCGAGGACTGTGACGGTGCCGTGGCGCGCGCGCTCGACCGGAGGACCGCCGCGAAAGCCTCCTCGTCCGTGGCTGATCCGCCAGCCCAAGTGCTGGAAAACCGCTTGGCCGCGCTTGCCCGACTCGATGTGCCCGCGCTGCGCTCGACTTAGGCAGCGCTCTTCGGCCGACCACCGCCCATGAGCCTCAGCCGACGCTTGCTCGAATACGCGGCTTCGTATCAGGCGCAGGCCCGGGTCTATGGCGGCCTGAAACCGGCCGTTCGCCGTCGGCTGCTCCAGACGGCCGCATCGCAACCCGGCTCGGCGGATGGCGCGCTCCACCGCAAGCGACCGGGGATTCTGACACCCGGAACCCGTCTGGTCCGGGAGTGGCACGGCCGTTCCCACACGGTCGAGGTCGCAGAGAACGGGTTCCTTTATGCGGGACGGCGGTATCGATCATTGTCTGAGGTGGCAGCGGCGATCACCGGCGCCCGCTGGTCAGGACGGAGATTCTTCGGGCTATGACGAATCGCCGTCGTTGCGCCATCTATACCCGCAAATCCTCCGAGGAAGGGCTGGAGCAGGCCTTCAACTCGCTCGACGCCCAACGGGAGGCTTGCGAGGCCTTCATCAAGAGTCAGCAGCATGAAGGCTGGAGCGGCCTGCGGGACCGGTATGACGATGGCGGGCTCTCCGGCGGCACCATGGATCGGCCGGCGCTACAGCGCCTGCTCTCCGATATCGGAGACAACCGAATCGATGTGGTGGTCGTCTATAAGGTCGACCGGCTCACGCGGTCGCTTGCCGACTTCGCCAAGATCGTCGAGATCTTCGATGCCAAGGGCGTGTCCTTCGTCTCGGTGACGCAGCAGTTCAATACAACGACCTCCATGGGCCGGCTGACGCTGAACGTCCTGTTGTCCTTCGCCCAGTTCGAGCGCGAGGTCACCGGCGAGCGCATCCGCGACAAAATCGCGGCTTCGAAGAGGAAGGGTCTATGGATGGGCGGTCTTGTCCCGCTCGGCTACGACCTCAGGGATAGAGAGCTCGTGATCAACCCTGCGGAGGCTGAGACGGTCCGCAAGCTCTTCCGCCTCTATCGTGAGCTGGGAACCGTCCGGCGTCTCAAGGAAGCGGCAGATCGACAGAGGCTGGTGACCAAGCCTCGCAATCAGGCATCGGGGCGCGTCACCGGGGGCGGGCCCTTCACACGCGGTCATCTTTATTGCTTGCTCTCCAATCCGATCTATGTCGGCGATGTCAGGCACAAGGGCGCGACTTACCCCGGCCGGCATGACGCGATCATCGATCGCGAGACGTTCGACGCCGTGCAGCGGCAACTGAGCGCAAAGGCAGTCACGCGCCGATCTGCGACGAATACCAAGGCGCCAAGCCTCCTCACCGGATTGGTTTATGACGAGACCGGTGATCGCCTGTGTCCGACCCATGCCAACAAGAGGGGCCGGCGCTATCGGTACTACATCTCGAAACGTCTGATGCACGCAACCGGCTCGACCACCGGCGGCTGGCGCCTGCCGGCAAGAGAACTGGAGGCCGCTGCGCTGCAATCGGTCCGCGCCCTCCTGAACGACGAGCTTCGAATCGTCGAGGCGATGCATCTTAATGGCTTGTCTCCGGATCGCTTGCGGAGAGTTACCGGAAATGTCGCGGCGTCAGGCGACGAGTTGAAGGATGGGTCACCCGAGCGCCAACGTCAGCTGCTGTCCGCCCTGGTGCATCGAATCATCCTTCACGCCAACTCAATCCGCATCGACATCAAGCGAATAGGGCTCATCGGCTTACTTGCCGAGCCGGACGCCGACATTACCGCGGACTCCGAGGAACTGTTCAATGTGGTCGTCCCTATTCAACTGAAACGGCGCGGCGTCGAGGCGAAGCTGGTGATGAAAGCCGCCGGTAGCCGATGCCCGTCGCCGGACAAAAAGCTCATTACCCTGTTCGCTGATGCCCATCGCTGGATCGATGACCTGGCGGAAGGGCGTGCGGCTTCCCTACGCGACCTCGCGCGGCAGCACCACCGGGATGTCGCCGAGGTCAGTCGCACCTTACCCCTGGCCTTTCTTTCCCCGGATATCGTCGAGGCGATCCTCGACGGACGGCAGCCGGTCGATCTGACCCCCCGTCGACTCACGCGGATCGGGGTCCTTCCCTGTCGCTGGGACGAGCAACGCCGCCGCTGCGGCTTCCAGCCTTGATAACCGCGGCCTAACCTTGGCCCCGTCTGGCCGATGGTGTTGACCGGGCACTAGGCCGACAGAGACGTTCGCCGAAATACCGCGGCGTCACTACATCGATGGCGTCTCTACCGGCAAGACGGGGCCGAGAAACCTCCCCAAACGCCCGAGAAACTGGGCTTCTTCGGTAATGCCGGATTGGGCGCGCTAAAGCGCAGGATAGAGTGGTGGCGGAGGCAGTCCGGCGCGAACCGGTCTCTGAGCCAAATTCCCTGCTAGCAGCGATTTATCAGGGATCAACTGCGTCTTTGGCCCGTTCGGCGCCGATGAGCCTCGAAATTGCTTATTCTTTGCAGTGGCTTACGGGCGAATTCCCTACGAAAAAGATCAGCGAACGTTGGAAGCTGGATCAGGGAACCGACTTCGCGGAACAGCGAATTCATTCTTCAGATCAGGCAACCGTTGATCCCGTCTTGACTCAACGCTGATTAGGCCGACGCTTTCGAGGTTCAGAAGCAAAACGAGGTGAGAGCTTGGCAGGTTCAGTTCGCGGCAGTGTAAACAGCGCTTTCGCCCTGTCTGAAATCCAAAATTCTGACTGTTCCCCCCGGCCGCCCCACTCTTGCACTCGCAGTAGACTGACCTGAATCCGGCTCAACAAGGACTTTGGGGGGTGACGCGCGCGCACAGCCTCGGCCAACGCCGCAATAGTGCGGGACAGAAGGAGCCGCCGTCGTACGCGTACGGCCCACGACGCGGTGGGAGAAGGCGGCAAGGTGCGCGACCAAGCTCGCTGAATCGCTCCCGCTTACGTGGCAGGATCAGCCAATTTTGCGCTACGAAACCTCCTGTACGACCCGCCAGATATCTTGGTAGAGGAGCCAGCTCACCTCGACGGCGCCGCGCACGGCTTCGATGACGACCGCCAGATCGCCCGGGGTATGCGCGAAGGTTTGCAGGAATTCGAGCGCGCCGCCGGAATGGTCGCGGTCGGCGTCTTCATGCACCGTGTAGAAGGCCGCCTGCTCCGCGGTGAGGCCGTAATGCCGTATCATCGCTTCCGAGACCCTGCCGGAAACGCCGGGCACCTGCGCTTCGCCGCCGAGCGCGAGGGTCGCAAAGCCTTCGAGGAAGGAATGGCGGCTCGCATTCTCGAAATAGCCGCGCCAGGCGAGCGCACCGGCGCAGAATTCGGTCGCGTACATCTCCTGCGCGCTCACCCCGAAGGCTTCGCCGACGCGCAGATAGAGTAGGTAATGCGGGATGCCGCCGGCATAGAGGCCGCCCGCGCCCTCTTCATAAACGACGTTGGCCAGACGCTGCCGCCAGCGCGCGTCGGGGCAGCTCACGTAAAGCGGCCCGTGATAATTGTGGTTGTAGAGCGGAACGACGCTGAACTGCCGCAAGAAGACGGCGACCTGCCGACGGCTCAATCCGCCCTTCATCAGTGCGATCCACAACGTATGCGCGCCCCGCGGCTTGCTGCGGTGGATCGCTTCGATGGCGCGAAGCGTCGCCGCGTAATCCAGTGACTGCTCGGGCAATTCGATCCTCCTGGAAAGGCGTCTTCCGGTTCGACCGCCCAATGACCGCGCGCACCGCAGCGACAAGCCGCTTGTTCCGGCGGCGGCGAATGAACGCGGCGAGAGGGCGCGTGAAGGGTGGAGCGGTCGCGGACAAACGCGAATGATAGGCGGCGCGCGAAGTTGCTGGCAAGTTCTTCATGCCGCCAAGCGAGCGTCGGGACGACTTGCCGAAGGCGGCAGAGCGAACGACAATGGTTTGGGCGCCTGGCCAGGATGCCGCGCCGCGGGAGGGGAAAAGTCATGAACACGCATATCACGCGCCGGATTGCCGGGGCGCTCGGCGTCGCGCTCTTTGCCGTTGCCGCGCTGTCGAGCGCGCCGTCCGTCGCACAGGACAAGCTGAAGGTGAGGCTCATCCTGCCGACGGCGGTTACGACCTTCATGCTGCCCTACCTCGTGCCGAAGGATCAGGGCTGGTACGACGAGAACGGCCTTGAGGTCGAAGAGGTCTTCGTCGCCGGGGATTCGACCGCGCTGCGCACGCTGCTCGCCGGCGATGGCGATTTGACGATGATCGGTCCTCCCACGCTCTTTCGGGCCGATATCGAGGGCGCCAAGGCGAAGTCCATCGGGTCGTGGCAGCCGGTCGTCGATTATCAGATCGTTGCCGCGAAATCGGTCGGCACCACGCTCAAGGATCTCGCCGGCAAAATCTTCGCCTCGGCCGGTCCTTCCGACATGACGACCGAGATCCCGAAAATGGTGCTGCAGAAGCACGGCGTCGACACCAGCGACATCCGCTTCATCCAGGTCGGCGGCCACCCCGCGCGGCTGCAAGCGGTCGAAGCCGGCAAGGTGCAGGCGACGATGATCAACATCCTGACCAGCGTCAAAGGCCAACGCGACGGCGCGATCAACGTCATCTCTGCGGTGACCGACGATTTTCCCTCGCTCGGCTATGCCATGCTGGTCGCCAAAGACAGCGACCTCGCCAATCCGGCGAAGCGGCGCGCCTATGAGATCTTCCTCAACGGCAACATCATCGGCGCGCGCTACACGATGGAGCATCCGGACGAAGCCGCTGCCATTCTCGACAAGCGGGCGCCGGACATGGGCCTCGATCTCGTCAAGCAGGTGGTGAAGCAGCTCGACGACATGAAGGTTTGGGGCGTTAATGGCGGCAACGATGCGGACGTGATCCGTTTCACCTCGAAGGTCTCGAAAGACCTCGGCATGATCGACCGCGAGGTGTCGGTCGAGGAGGTGATGGACAATTCGCTCGCCGACAAGCTCCTCGCCGAGTTGGGCCGGAAATAAGGGGCGCCGGCCGCTTAGCGGACGAGCGTCCCCTTGCCGGTTTCCTGATCGTAGTGGAAGATGCCGTTCAGGAAGATCTTGTGGCGCTCGTAATACATCTGCCGGCGCGGCGCCGGCGGCGTGCGGTCAATCGGCACGCCGCCTTGGAAGATGTGATCGAAGCGCTTCGGCCGCGCGAGCAGGCTGATGTCCTTGGTCGGATCGCCGTTGACGACGAGAATATCGGCGTAGCGGCCGGCCTCGAGCTTGCCGACCTTGTGGCCGAAGCGCTTCAGGATCTTGGAGGCGGCGAGCGTGCCGCTGTTGATCGCTTCAAGCGGCGTCAGCCCGAAATAATCGACGAAAATCTGCATCTCCCGCGTATGCCATTCGCCATAGGGAATGGGCGACCAGCCGCTTTCCGAGCCCTGGATCAAGGGCACGCCGGCGCGACAGGCCCTGGCGAGATTTTTGGCGGCGGCCTCGACTTCGGCCTTGAAGGCGGCGCTGCCGGAGACGCCGGCGGTCGCCTGCTCGGCCTCCAGCACGTTCACCAGCAGCGGCAGGGTCGGAATGATGACGCATTTGTTCTTGAGGCACCATTCGATGCCCTCGTCGTCGATATAAGAGGCGTGGAAGATGATGTCGAAGCCGGCCATCGCCGCGTAAAGCGCCGCATCCCGCGAGCGCGCATGGACCGTGCATATCTTGCCGAGCCGATGCGTCTCATCGGCGATGATCTTGAATTCCTCGGCGGTGAAGGCGGAGCCCGTCAGTGAATCCGGCGTGATCAGGGAATCGTTCGAGCCCGACACCTTGATCGCGTCGACATTGTCTTTGACCTGGTAGCGGATGGCTTCGATCAGCTCGTCCCTGCTCTTGATCAGCACGCCGGCCTGGCCGGGCGGGAAGGGCAGCTCGTTGGGGAAGGAATCCTCGAGCCCCTGATGCGAGGTGAGCTGGCGGCCGGAAACGGCGTAACGCGGCCCCGGAAACATGCCGCTGTCGATGGCGTCGCGCACGGGTTGCGCGATGTTGTAGGTGGTGGCCGCGTCGAAGGCACTGGTGACACCGGCCTGCAGCACTTTCTTGGCGTTCCAGATCGCCTTGAGCGTGCGGAATTCGACCGGCGTGTAAAGCGCCAGTTCCTCTTCCGAGCGCGCCTCGCCGAAGGAGATGTGGGTATGCCCGTCGATGATCCCGGGCATGACGGTGCGGCCCGGCAGGTCGATGATTTCGTAGCCGCTTTGGAATTTCTGCGGCAGAGCTTCGGCCTTGCCGACCCAGGCGATGGTTTCGCCTTCGATCACGACGGCGCCGCGCTCGAGCGGGGGATCGAGCGACCCGTCGACGATCTTGCCCTTCAGCACATATCCCTTCCGCTGCGCCGCGAGGGTCGGCGCGGTCACCTTTTCCAACGTGTCAGCCACAACATGCCTCCCTCAATGCGGATCGAGGCAACGGTTCAACAGCGGCGAGCACTCCCCGCGGCACTATAGCCGCCGGTTGCCCGATCGGACGATCTCCGACACAATGACGGAACCTCGCACGGATTCCAGGATCGGTCATTGGTCGCAAACGAAATCGGCGGACCGGCGCCCCACGGATCGGCCACGCCGATGGTGGAGCTGCGCGCGGTCAGCAAGAAATTCGCCCTGCGCCATGCCAGCGCCACGGGCCGCACCCTGGTCGTGCTCGAAAGCATCAGCTTCGATGTCGCCGAAGGCGCCCTGGTGAGCCTGTTGGGGCCGAGCGGCTGCGGCAAAACCACGCTTCTGCGCATCGTCGCCGGGCTGGTGCAGCCGAGCGGCGGCGAGGTGCTGGTCAACGGCATGCCGGTGCGCGCTCCGCGCCGCGATCTCTGCATGGTGTTCCAGAATTTCGGCCTGCTGCCCTGGCGGACGGTGCTCGACAACGTCGTCTTTCCGCTCGAGCTCGACAACCGGCCGCGACGCGAGCGCGAGGAAATCACGCACACTTACCTCGGTATGGTGGGCCTCAAGGGTTTCGAGCGCCATTACCCGCACGAGCTTTCGGGCGGCATGCAGCAGCGCGTCGGCATCGCCCGCGCGCTGACCCGGCGCCCGAGCGTTCTGCTGATGGACGAGCCCTTCGCCGCGCTCGACGCGCAAACGCGCGAAACCCTGCAGGAGGATTTTCTCGGCGTTTGGAAGCAGCTCAAGACCACGGTGATCTTCGTCACCCACAGCATCGACGAGGCGCTGGTGATGTCGGACCGGATCATGGTTTTTTCGACGGGGCCCGGCCGGCTGCACCGCGCCATCGAAACGCCCATCCATGACCGGCTGGAGCGCGACATCCGCGCCGATCCGGAATTCGGTCATTTCGGGCACGAGATCCGACAGATGCTTAAGCGCGACCCGATCAAATGATCGCCGTCACGCGGCCAAGGGCGCAAGTGGCTCACCGGATTTAGGCCAATAGAATTCGGCCGCGGACCCGTCGGGGTCGGCCAACACCACCGCGCGGCGGCGATCGTCTTCGACGAAGCGCGGCGCCGGCGCGCCGGGAGAGGCGAGGCTGCGCGCGACCGCCGCGAAATCCGTGCCGGGTTCGAGCATGAAAGAGAAGAGCCGCAATCCCGTACGCGCGCCAGCAGCGACCTCGGTGAGGCAAAAATCCGGCCGGCCGAGATCGCCGGCGAATTGCGCGCGGCGCAAGCCCGGGCCGGGCAATTCGCTCATCTCGAGGCCGGCCACGCCGACCAAGAAATCCTTCATCGCGTCGAAGCGGCTGGTCGCGAAAGTGGCGCCGGTGATGCTGATGGGCTGCAACGGCGCGCCCGCGACATGTCGGATTGCCGGCTTGGCCGGATAATACTCGGCCGCGTTTGCCGGCGCCGCTTCGGGATCCCATTGGCTCGTTACGAGATCCTCGTGCTCGAGATTGAAGACCTCGCGCCAATCCGGAATGACGTCGGCATAGAACTCATGCACGTTGCCGTCGGGATCGTTCACATAGACGGCATGCGAAATGATATGGTCGAACAGCATGACCGCGGAAAACCCGGCCGCCCGCAGCCGCCGATAAGCCGCGACCAATTGCGCTTCGCTCGCCATTTCCCAGCCGAGATGGTTGAGCCCCGGTCGGACGCCGCGTTGCGCGGCAATCTGCACATTGCCGTCGCGGCCGTTGCGGTCGGCGCCCTTGGAGACCTCGATCATTCCGACATCGTGATGCGTGTTGCCGATGGAATGGAAGGCGCCGCGGATCGCCGGCTCCAGGCGGACCAGTTCGAGCCCGCAAGTCCGCTCGTAGAAGGCGATGGAGCGCTCGAGTTGGCTCACATAAAGATTGACATGGCCGAGACGCCGCGGCCGGAACTTGATCTCAGCCATTGTCAGCCTCCTTCCCAAAGCTCTCAATGCACCGCCTGCACGCAGCGCCAGATATCGTCGTACATGAACCAGCTCAGCTCGACCGTTTCGCGCACGGCGGTAATCACTTTGTCGATGTCTTCATCGGTGCCGGCGAAGCGCTCGAGAAATTCTAGCGCGCCGCTCGAATGGTCCTTGTCCGCCTCTTCGTGCACGATATAGAACATGGCGTCTTCGCGGCTCAGGCCATAATGCTTCATCATAGTCTCCGACACCTTGCCGGAGACGCCGGGGACTTGCGCTTCGGCGCCGAGCGAAAGCGCCGCCATTCCCTCGAGAAAATTCCGGCTCGACATATGCGCGAGATAGGAGCGGATCGCCACCGAGCCGGGACACAGTTCGGTCGCGTACATTTCCTGGGGGCTGACGCCGAAGGCCCGGACGATCTCCTTCGGC
>Ga0209415_10021004_pt1 | contig 10094 bp, 8 predicted proteins | sample PeaSoiSIISIP2007_FD_187696 | JGI IMG/M metagenome (GOLD analysis project Ga0209415, IMG submission 187696) | Peat soil microbial communities from Weissenstadt, Germany - SII-SIP-2007 (SPAdes) (version 2) | ecosystem: Environmental > Terrestrial > Soil > Wetlands > Peat | place: Germany...
ATCTCGGGCGAGCCGCCATCAGCGGCTTCGGCGAGGACCTCGTTGGTTGCCGGGTTGAGGGTCTCGAAGGTCTTGCCGTCGAAGCTCTCGGCGAAGGCTCCATCGATGTAGTGGCGCTGGAGCGCGACCGCTGAACGGGCTTGCACGGCGTTGTCGGGGACCTGCGCGGCTTTCACCAGAGTGACCTCTCCAGGCTTGACGACAGGCAAATCATATACGGTGTCTGATACGTTCGGCGCGCCCGGCTCGGCCTGAAACGGAGCCGCAACGGGCAGCCTACGCGCAACGTGAGCCGACAGGTACATGACGGCGTAACTGCGCCGCAGCACCCGTTATCGCACGCGCCCGTACTTGCGTGTCAATGTAGGAAAAGGTATATGATCGCCGGGCGAGGCGTCTTAGGAGGGCAAGGAGACCAGTGGGGAGCTACGACGAGTCGGCCCGACGGCCGGGATGTGCGTGGATGATCGTCGGCACGCCTGCGTGGGGCGCGCCGTGACGGAGGCGGCCGGTTCGACGGCAGGCGCCACGTCAGTCGCGCTCGTCGAGGCGCTCACCGTTGCCAAGGCCTTCGGCGCGACGCAAGCACTGCGCAACGCTTCGTTCGAATTGCGGGTGGGCGAGGTCCACGCGCTCGTCGGCGAGAACGGCTCGGGCAAGAGCACGCTCGTCAAGATCTTCGCCGGCGTCCACCTTGCGGACTCCGGCGAGATCCGCCTCGACGGCAGCGCGGTCCGACTCCGTGCCCCCCGAGCCGCGCAGGCGAGCGGGATCGTGACCGTCTTTCAGGAGGTGCTCGTCACCGAGGCGCAGTCGGTGCTCGACAACGTCTGGCTGGGCATCGACGACACCTGGCGCACTTCGGTGTCGCCTCGTGACAAGCGCGCCCGCGCGCGGGCGGCGCTCGATGAGCTGCTCGGACGTTCGCTCCCGCTTGGCACGCCGGTCGAAGAGCTCTCGCTGTCGGACCGTCAGGCCTGCAGCATCGTGCGGGCCCTGCTGCGCGAGCCGAGGATCCTGATCCTCGACGAGGCCACGTCGGCGCTCGACGTCGCCACGCGCGACCGCCTCTTCGCGATCATCAACCGCCTCAGCCGCCAGGGCGTCGGCGTCATCTTCATCACTCACCGCATGGATGAGATCGCCGAGATCGGCGACCGCATCACCGTGATGCGCTCGGGCGACACGGTCGCGACGCTCGAGCGCGGAAAGTGGACGATCGGGGAGCTCGTACGGCTGATGACCGGGTCGGACAAGCTCGCCGAACAGGGACGCGAGGAAGCGAAATCGCTCTCCAGCCGCCGCGGAGAGGTCGTGATGAGCACTCGCGGCCTGCAGCTGCGGGAGGGGGGCCGGCAGATCGACCTCGAGGTCCGCGCCGGCGAGCTGATCGGCGTAGCCGGGCTCGAGGGTCACGGCCAGAGCGAGTTCCTCGAGGCGCTGTGGGGTGCCGGAGCCGTCGCCGGCGAGGTCGTCCGTCACGCCGGCGGGCGCGAGGTGGCGATCCTCTCCCCCAAACACGCCGCGCAGCACGACATCGCCTACGTCCCGAGAGAGCGCCGCTTGGATTCCCTGTTCGCCTGGATGTCGATTCGCGAGAACTTCGCGCTGCCGACGCTGGACCAGGACACGCGCCTCGGCCTGCTCAACGCGCGCTCCACGCGTGCGCGACTGAACCACTACGTTGGCCGGCTCGGCATCATCCTGGGCGACCCCGACGACGCGATCACGACGCTCAGCGGCGGCAACCAACAGAAGGTCGTGATCGCCCGCTGGCTCGCGTCGGGGCCGGAGATCATGCTGCTCAACGATCCGACCCGCGGGATCGACATCGGTGCCAAGAACGACCTGTACAGCCTGCTCGGGGCGCTTGCCAGCCTCGGCCTTGCCGTGGTCATGCTTTCGACGGAGGTCGATGAGCACGTCGAGCTGATGGACCGCGTGCTCGTGTTTCGCGAGCACGAGCTGTTCCGCGAGCTGACGCGCAGCGAGCTCTCGCGCGAGGCGCTCGTCTCGGCGTTCTTCGGCGAGGGCGGGGAGGTGACAGATGGCAGGGTCGTTGGCGCTTCCAACTGAGCGCGTCGCACCCGGTCGCGGTCGCTTCGACGCCCGCCGTCTGATGCGCGACTACAGCTTCGGCTTCGGGCTGATCCTGGCGGTCGGTCTGTTGATCGCGAACATCGCCACGGAGTCCGGCGGCTTCGGGCTCACCAACCAACTTGCAGATGTCGCGCCGTTGGCCATCGCTGCGCTGGCGAGCACCCCGGCGATCATCGGCGGCGGCTTCGACATCTCGATCTCGCCGCTGATCTTCTGTCTCAACAGCGTCTTCGTCGTGTGGCTGGCTCCCGCCGGGCTGGCCGGTGCCGTCTCGATCCCGATCATTCTCGGGCTCGGATGCGCGGTGGGCATGTTCAGCGGCGCGCTGATCGTGTTCCTGCGGGTGCAGCCCGTCGTGGTGACGCTCGCGATGTACTTCATCCTCCAAGGCGTCGACCTCGTGCTCTCGCCCCAGCCGCAGGCGCTGCCGGGCCACGGAGGCTGGACCACCCACCTCGCCGGCTCGATCGCAGGGATACCCGGTGGCGTGATCACGATCGGCCTGCCGCTGTTGATCTGGATCGGGCTGCGCTCCGTCCCCTTCCGGCGCTACCTCTACGCGGTCGGCAGCAACGAGACGACGGCGTTCTCGAGCGGCGTGAACGTCACCATGGTGCGCATCGCCAGCTACGGGCTCGGCGGGCTGTTCGCGGGCATTGCAGCGCTCGCGCTGACCGGCCTGGTAAGCACCACCAACGCGCCGCAGTCGACCGAATACACGCTGCCGGCGATCGCGGCCGTGGCTCTCGGCGGGACCTCGCTAGCCGGCGGGCGGGGTGGGCTGACGGGCGCGCTCTACGGGGCGTTCGCGATCTATTTGCTGCAGAACCTGCTCGCCGCGCTTCAGATCGACCCCGCGTACCTCGCGATCGTCTACGGCGGGACGCTCGTCGTCGCCGTCGTGATCGGCGGCCGCCTGACGGTGACCAGCCAGACGCGCTCGCACCGGGTGCCGCGAGCGCTCTGGCGCAGCCGCGCCGCGGTCGTGGACCGAGCGCAGGAATCGCGCATCCTCGCGGTCGGCGAAGCACGACCGCAGTCCGCCACGCCGGCGGAGCGCCGGCACCTCACTGTCTGGGGGCGGCTCGCGCAGATCCAGTCGCGCTATCCGATCATCCAACTCCTGGCCGTGGCGGCGGTCTTCATCTACGGCGACCTCACGCTCCCCGGGCTCGGTCAGTGGCACAGCATCAAGGTCATCCTGCTGATCGCCGGGCTCACGGGCCTCGCCTCGGCGGGACAAACGCTGCTGATCCTGATGGGCGGCTTCGACCTTGGCGTGGCCGGCTTCATAGTGACCGGAGCCGTGAGCGTCACTGCCCTTCAGGGCATCTACCACATCCCCTTCCTCGTCGCGATGGCCGGGGCGGTCGTGGCATCGGGCATCCTCGGGGCGATCGCAGGCAACGTCTGCCATCGCTATCGGATCCAACCCCTGATCGTGACGCTCGCAATGGGGACGATCGCCGTCGGGTTAGTGCAGATCCAGAACGGGGGCACCGCCACGGGTAGCGCCCAGTCGTGGCTCGCGACCCTCGCCGAGCCGGCGACGACGACCTTCGGCGTCGGCTTCCCGCCGGTCGTCGCAATCTGGATCGTCGTCGCGATCCTCTTCTGGGTCTTCCTCCACCGGACGGCGACCGGCCGCCGTCTCTTCGCCACTGGGGCGAACGAGCGGGCGGCGGAGTATGCGCTCGTCCACACACGCAGGGTGTGGACGCTCACGTTCGCCTTCAGCGCCGGCGCAGCCGCCCTCGTCGGCGTTCTGATCGCCGGATACGCGGGCGGCGTCACCACCACGATCGGCGATCCCTACCTGTTCGGCAGCGTCGTGTCGGTGATCGTGGGCGGCACGATCTTCGGCGGGCCGGGCAACTACACGCGCACATGTATCGGCGCGCTCTTCGTCACCGTCCTCACGACCGTGCTGATCGGACATAACGTCAGCGCGGCGACGACCCAGATCGTCCAGGGCGTGATCATCCTGCTCGCGATCACCGCCTATGGCCGCCAGCGGCGGCTGAGGGACCGCCTATGACCAGGAGCCCTGCAGCAGCGCGCGATGTGGCGTGCTCAGTGCGCGTTCTCGCCGGCATCCGGGCTGCCGGCCGCAAGCTTCGCAACCGACTCATCTAACCAAAGGGAGGGTACTTACCCATGTTCCAACTATTCGGGAAACCGAGATTGCGGAAAGCCCGCGCGGCGGCCGCCATCGCCGGCGCAGTGGCGATCGCGGGAGCCGCGATGGCGCTCGCCGGCACGGGCAGCGCTGTCGCGAAGTCGCAGGCCGTGGCGGCAGCGACCCATGCGTGCGGTTACAGCGCGCCGGTCGGACCGGCCAACCCGAGCGGCATCTACAGCACGCTGTCGCCCGCGCTCAAGGCTGTCTACTCGAGCGATCCGGGCGCGCTGAACGCGAGCCCGTGGGCGCACTCCAAGCCCGTCAAGGGCCCGTGGAAGATCGGCTACATCGCATTCGCGGCCACCAACCCCTACAACCTGCATGTGATCGCCGGCCTCAAGTCGCAATTCGCCAAGGCCAAGGCGATGGGCCTCGTGACGGGCTCGCTCGTCACGAACATCCCGGCCACGATAACTGCGTCGACGCCCGAGCAGGAGATCGCGGCGATCCAGCAGATGGTCCGCCAGGGCATCAACGCGATCATCATGGAGCCAATCGCCGGCGCCCCCGTGGTGCCCGCGATCGACGCGGCCGGTAAGGCCGGGGTTCCGGTCATCCTCACCGACATCCCGCTGCCGCAGACGAAGTACGGCGTGGTCGTCTGGTCGCAGAACCAGTACCTGTCCGACGCCGGGACGCTCGGGCTGATCCAGAAGGGCAACATCCTGATCGTCCGCGGCCTCGCCGGCAATCCCAACGACGTCGACCTCTACCAGCAGAAGATCGATGACCTGAAGTACTGCCCGAACATCAAGGTCGCCGCCACCATCTACGGCAACTGGGACAACGCGAGCGCCAAGACGGCGGTCTCGCAGTATCTCGCCGCGCATCCGCAAGGCGTCGACGGCGTCCTCCAGGACGGCGGCATGATGGCCGGCACGATCGAGGCGTTCCAGGCGGCGGGCCTGAAGGTCCCGCCGATCGCCGACGACGAGTGCCAGGGAGGCGACCTGTCGTGGTGGGCGGCGCACAAGTCGACCTACAAGACGTTCGGCGGGTGCTTCAACGGCTACCAGGGCGCGTACGTGTTCTTCAACACGGCATTGCGCATCCTGGCGGGCGACGGTCCGAAGCTCCAGACCATCGAAATCCCGGCGCCGTTCGTGACCAACGCCAACGTCTCGCAGTACGCCACGCCGGGCCTGCCGCTGACCTCGCCGCTCGAGCAGGGCGGGCCGATCAGCACGTGGTGCTCCGACACGTGCCTCAACGCGTATTTCAACAAGCCAGGGACGCCGGGCGGACTCTGATCCGCCACGTCGTCTGAGAACGAGGATGGCCTGCACCCGCGCTACGCGGGTGCAGGCACACCGAGGATCGGCTGCACCCGCCCTGCACGCGGGTGCAGCCGTCATCGCCCGAGAAAAGAGGAGCGAGCATGCCGGGTTATCGCGGGAAGGTAGCCGTGATAACGGGTGGCGCGAGCGGCATCGGCCTCGCGATCGCCCAGCGCGCGGGCGCGGAGGGCATGACGGTCGCGCTCGTCGATGTCGATACGCAGGCCCTTGAGCACGCGGCGACGACGCTGCGCTCGAACGGCGTTGCGGTGCACACCCTGGCGGCCGACGTCGCCGACGCCGAGGCGATGGCGGCTGCAGCCGAGCGCGTCGGCGAGGAGATCGGCGAGACGTGGCTGCTCGTGAACAACGCAGGCGTGTTTCTCTCCTCCCCCTTCCTCGAAACGACCGCTCAGCAATGGGACTTCATCGTGAGCGTCAACCTCTGGGGCGTCGTGCACGGCATGCGCGCGTTCCTGCCGGGGATGGTTGCGCGCGACGCCGGTCACGTCGTGAACACCTCATCGGTTGACGGCATCGTGACGGTGCCGAACGCGGCGAGCTACAACGCCGCCAAGCATGCCGTGACGGCCCTCAGCGAGACCGTCTTTCGCGAACTCGAGGCGGCGCAATCGAAGGTGGGCGTGTCGGTGCTCTGCCCCGGTGCCGTCGCGACGAACATCGTGCAGTCGGTGCGGCACTGGCCGGCGCGGCTCGGCCCGCCACCGGAGGTCGAGATTGCAGAGTACCCCGAGCTCGACGATGTGATGGCGCCCGCTCAGGTGGCAGACATCATGTTCGAGGCGATTGCTGCGCGGCGATTCTGGATCCTCACCCACCCGCAGCAGTACGCCCCGGCGATGCGTGCGCGCACCGAGGGCATCATCAACGGCGCCAACCCGGACGACACAACGGTCGACCCCAACTTCCGCCGCGAGAGCGGCCGCGTTCCGCGCTGACCGCCGCGGCGCCGCACAGTCGTCACTCGATCGGCTTGCCGATGTCCACGAACGCGAGCCGCCGCTTGAACTTCCAGCGCCCGTCCTCGCGGGCCAGCACGTCCTCGTAGCGGCCGGTCACGGCGATCCCTGGCTTCTCGCCGGCGTCGCGGCGCAGCAGCACCCACATCACCTGCGCCGTCGCGCGATCGCCGTCGATGTCGATCAGCGGGTTGGCCATGATGTGCCACGTCGTCTCGCCCGGAGCGGCCGGGTTGCCGGGGAGATTGGCTTCGAGCATCCGGCGGATCGCGTCGGGGCCGACGGCGCTACCGGTGTCGCCGGTCCACTCGCCGTCCTCGCAGAACAGCCGTGAGTAGGAGTACAGGTCACGGGCGTCGAGGTGGCGGCCGTAGTCCAGCAGCAGCCGCTGGATGTCCAGAATGTCCTCGACTCGCAGCAGCCGTGCCAACAGTGCTGTGTCGTCAGCCAACTTCATGCTCCTTCGGGATCGCGGTGGATGTCCTGTGGTCGCTGGGGGCGCCGCCGCGACGGCCGCATGCTCGCGCCGGCATCACCGCGCGGGCCCACAGCCGGCTAGCTCGAGGTCTCGAACTCGACATCGAAGCCGGCGCGGGCGAGGGCCTCCAGGGCCAGCTCGGCGTCCTCTTGCGTGCTCGCACCGCTGACGCCGATCCCGCCGAGCAGGAAGCCTGCACCGCGAATCGGGAATCCGCCGCCGGCGAAGAGGAGACCGGGGTTGGCGCGGCCGAGCTCCTCCTGATCGCGGCGTGAGATCGTCTCGACGAGCGCGCCGGTGGGCGCGTCAAACGTGCACGCTGTGAGCGCCTTGCCGATCGCCACCGCCGCGGAAGCCATCACGGTGCCCGGCTGGCGCTGGAAAGCCAGCTGGCGGCCCCAGCGATCGGCCACGGCGACCGCCACACGCACGCCGCGCGAGTCGGCTTCGGCCAGCACCGTCTCGACGATCTCGTGCACCGCGCGCCACGGGATCTCCCCCGCCTCCGCCGGCAACGACTGCGCGGTCCCGGGGCCCTCCGCCACGGCCGGATTCTGGCCCTTCGGGACCGGGATCGGCGTGCGTTCCACAGGGCTCCTCTCCGGACGAGAACGGCGTCGCCGGCACCGCGACGCTTGGCTCGTAAGTGTATTGCGGAGATGCCCCGCGAAGCGGTCGCTCAGGTCGCTTTCGGTATAGGTTTCACGGGTCCGTCGCGAGTGAGGAGGGCCGCGTGGCCGAGGAGTTTCCAGCGCTCGCCGCGCTGATCGATCCCGCAGCACAGCTGCGCTGCATCGGCAGCGGCTACCAGTTCACCGAGGGCCCGGTCTGGAGCGCCGCTGACGACTGCCTGTACTTCAGCGACATCCCCGGCGACGTCCGCTGGCGCTGGAGCGAAGCGGGCGGCATGTCGGTCGCCCGCCAGCCGACCTTCAAGGCCAACGGCATGGCGCTCGATGTCGACGGCAACCTGATCGTTTGCGAGCAGGTCACGAGCTGCCTCGTTCGGTGGCTGGCGGACGGAGCCCGCGAGTTGCTCGCGTTCCACCACGGCGGCAAGTACCTCAACAGCCCCAACGACGTCGTCGTTCGCGCTCGTGACGGCGGGATCTACTTCACCGACCCCGACTACGGTCGCTGGAACGACTGGATCGGCTGCGAGCGTACCCGCGATCTGGACTACCGCGGCCTCTACCGGGTCCCCCACGGCGGCGGCGAAACCGAGTTGCTCGTGGAGCCCGGCGAGTTCGATCAGCCGAACGGGCTGTGCTTCTCACCCGACGAGACGCTGCTCTACGTCAACGACTCGGCGCGCTGTCACGTCAAGGTGTTCGACGTCGCGGCCGACGGCACGATCGCCAACGGCCGGCTTCTCCACGAAGGCATCGGCACCGGCGTGCCGCGCTCGGGCAACGTCGACGGCATGGAGTGCGACGAGCTGGGCAACGTCTGGGTGACCGGGACGGGCGGCGTCTGGGTGCTCTCGCCGGCCGGTGAGAAGCTCGGCGTGATCGCTGCCCCCGAGGTCGTCGGCAGCCTCTGCTGGGGCGGATCGGCGATGCGCTCGCTGTTCCTGATGACCTCCACCACAGCGCACGTCGTGGAAACGCTGGTTGGGCCGGCGCCGCTGCCGCCGTTGTGAGCCGGCGGCTAACGCGGGCTGATCGGCGACGGGAGCGGCATCACGAGGCCGCCGTCGACCAACAGGTTGTGACCGGTGACGTAGGAGGCCTCGTCCGACAACAGCCAGACGACGGCCGCCGCGATCTCCTCCGGGCGAGCGACGCGGCCGATCGGCGTCGCGGCGCCCATCTCCGCGATCTGCTCATCGGTCGCGATGCCGTGCGCCATCGCCGTATCGACGACGCCAGGTAGCACCGCGTTGACGCGGACGCCGAGTGGCGCGAAGTCGAGGGCGGCCTCCTGCGTCAGGCCGATCACGCCGTGCTTGGAGGTGTTGTAGGGCACCGTCATCGAGGTCGCCCGCAGGCCGCAGACCGAGGAGGTGTTGACGATCGCGCCCGCGCGCTGCTCGCGCATCACGGCCAGCTCGTACTTCATCGAGAGCCAGATGCCCTTGAGATTGACCCCGATCACCTGGTCCCACAGCTCCTCCTCGAGCGTGTCGATCGTGTAGCCGACCGGGCAGATGCCGGCGTTGTTGTGGGCGAAGTCGAGGCGTCCGTGGCGCTCGACGACCGTCGTTACGAGGGCGGCGACATCCGACGCTTTGGATACGTCGCAGGCGACGAACTCGGCCGCCCCGTCCTCGGAGGCGATCAGCGCGACTGTCTGCTCGCCGCCGTCGCGATCGACGTCCGCGACCGTGACATGCGCTCCGCCGCGCGCCAGCGCGAGCGCCGATGCGCGCCCGATGCCGGAGGCAGCGCCGGTGACGAGGCCGATGCGCCGGCGCTCGCTCACGGCAAGCGCCAGCTTGCAGGTGTCGCTGGGTCCAAGCTGCGCGAGAAGCCGGCAATCATCTCGCTGACCCTATCGAATATTCCTGGTTGATCCCGTATCTGATCTGGTCGCTTGGGACCGCCAGCCGCGGGCGCGAGCTTGCACCGCGGCCCGCGCCGCGCCGCCCGCCGGACGCGTGCTCTACCCTCGAATGGGGGGCTGCCGGACCCGCCGCTCCGATTGCGCTCGGCGCGAGTTAGGGAAGCACGGTTGCGCCCGTAGGACGACGCAGGAGGAACGACGATCGAAACGACCACCATCGGACGGCACGGGCGACGCCTCGCCCTCGCGCTCGCAGCCACGCTTTGCGTCGGCGCGATGCTCGCGACCGCAGCGCAGGCGGTGCCTTCGCTCACGTGGACCGCCACCACGCAGGCGGATTCCACCAACCACATCACCGCCGTCAGCTGCCCGTCGGTTTCGCTCTGTGTGGCGGTCGATAGCGCCAGCACCGGCAACGTCACCTATACGACGACGCCGGCGAGCGGCGGCTGGTCCGGTCCGCTCACGCTCGACACGGGCCACCAGCTCACCGGCGTGAGCTGCCCGAGCACCACCCTCTGCTTCGCCGTCGACAACCACGGCAGCCTCTTCGCGAGCGCTGCACCGGCAAC
>Ga0209415_10021005_pt1 | contig 10093 bp, 8 predicted proteins | sample PeaSoiSIISIP2007_FD_187696 | JGI IMG/M metagenome (GOLD analysis project Ga0209415, IMG submission 187696) | Peat soil microbial communities from Weissenstadt, Germany - SII-SIP-2007 (SPAdes) (version 2) | ecosystem: Environmental > Terrestrial > Soil > Wetlands > Peat | place: Germany...
GGACGGGCCGCGTCGCGGCGGTCAGTGGCGACAGGGCCCGCCGTGGCGGTCGGGCCGCCACGGCGCGCGCCGGTCGCCGACGTCGGGATGCGGGAGACCGGCGGCGTCGATGGCGTGGAGCAGCGACGGCACCCCGGTGACCGCGATGCCCGCCGTCGCCGGGGCCGGATCGGCGACGACCGCGGCCTCGAAGCCGAGGCGGGCCGCCTCCGCCAACCGCCGGGCCAGGTGGGGGACGGGCCGGACGTCACCGGCCAGCCCGATCTCGCCGGCGACGACCAACCCGTGCCGGACCGGCCGCCGGTTGACCGCCGAGACCAGCGCCAGCGCGATCCCGAGGTCGGCCGCCGGCTCGGACAGCCGGGCGCCGCCGGCCGCGGCGACGTACACGTCGAGCGCCCCGGACGAGACGCCGAGGCGGCGCTCCAGGACGGCGAGGATCAGCCCGACCCGGCCGGCGTCGACGCCCTGGGCCACCCGGCGCGCGGCCGGGCCCGACCGCCGCCCGACGAGCGCCTGGACCTCGACGAGCAGCGGACGGCGGCCCTCCACCGTCGCCACGACCGCGGAGCCGGCCGCACGCGCCCGCCGGTCGCCCACGAACAGGGCGCTCGGGTCGGCGACGGGCACCATCCCGGTGTCGGTCATCTCGAACAGCCCGATCTCGCCGGTCGCGCCGAAGCGGTGCTTCACGGCGCGCAGGATCCGCAGCGCATGGTGGCGGTCGCCCTCGAACGACAGCACGGTGTCGACCAGGTGCTCGAGGGCACGCGGCCCGGCCAGGCTGCCGTCCTTGGTGACGTGGCCGACGAGCACGATCGCCGCGCCGGTCTCCTTGGCCACGCGGGTGAGCACCTGGGCCGCGTCACGCACCTGGGCCACCGACCCCGCCGACGACGCGACCGACGGGTCGGCGACCGTCTGGATCGAGTCCACCACGCAGACCGCCGGCCGCAGCAGGGCGATCGTGGTCGCCACGACCGGCAGCGACGTCTCGGCCAGCACGAGCAGGTCGTCGGGCACGCGGCCGAGCCGGGCGGCGCGCACGCGCACCTGCGGCGCCGACTCCTCGGCCGCGACGAGCAGGCACCGCCCGCCGTGGCTCGCCATCGCGGCCAGCGCCTGCAGGACCAGGGTCGACTTGCCGATCCCCGGCTCGCCCCCGAGGAGCGTCACCGAGCCGGGCACGAGCCCGCCGCCGAGGACGCGGTCGAGCTCGTCGACCCCGGTCGGGCGGGCGGCGACGGGCGCCGGGTCGATGTCCGCGAGCGCGACGGCCTCGCCGGGGGGCGCGACCGCGCCAGGCGCCGCGGTCTCGACGAGCGAGCCCCACGCGCCGCACGCCGCGCACTGCCCGACCCACTTGGCCGCGGCCGCGCCGCACTCGCCGCAGCGCAGCAGCACCCGGCCCTCCGCCCGTGTCCGCGTCATGCCACGACGCTACGAAGGGGGTACGACAGCCTCCTCGGTCGCGACGGCCTCCTGGCGCCCGTCCGAGCGCGACCGGCGGTGCCGGGCCCGGCCGCCGCGCACAGCCCACCCGAGCTCGACGGCCACCACGAGCACCAGTGCTGCCGCCAGGGCCGCGGCCGCGTCGAGCCAGTGGCGGGCGGCGGTGTCGGCACGGGTCGACACCGCACCGATCGTGGACAGGGCGCCGAGTGGGGCGGCCCACGTCACCGTGTCGCCGGCCGCCGTCCCGCCCGACGTGATCCCCGTCGGGCGCCCCGGCAGTGACGCCGCCACCTCGACGGTGACGGTCGGCACCGCCCCACCGGACTTGGCGACGGTGGCGAGCGACGCGCCGACACCCGGCGACGCTGCCAGGGCGTCGAGCCCGCCGCGCAGGTCGACCGTGCCCGCCACCCCGACCGACGACGAGGTCGTCGCGTGATGGTCGGTGATCCGGAGGTGGACCGGCGCCCCGAGCGTGGCGAGCAGCGCCGTCCCGTCCGCCGGCCGGGCGAACGCGTGCGTCGCCCGGAACGTCTCCGATCCGTCGGCCGCGGCGAGCGGCCCGACCACCCGCCAGCCGGCCCGCACGAGGTCGGTCACGTCGAGGTGGTCACCGACGACGGCCACGGCCTGGCGGTCGAGCACGACGGTCGCCGACACGGTGCCGGCGCCGGAGCGGTCGACGGTGACGCCCACCGACACGTCGGCCCGACACGCCGCGAGCGGCAGGGCCACCAGCGCGGCGGCCAGCCCCAGCAACGATCGGCGCCGCCTACCCGACGGCGCTCGGCGCACGCGTCCAGATGTCGGCGCAGGACTCGCAGACCGAGGCGGGGATCACGCCGGCCCGCATGAGGAGGGCGAACACCCGGCATCCCACGCAGTAGCCGGCGAACGCCTCCAGCGACGCGGCCACCACCAGCACCCCCATCAGGCCGTAGGCCGCGCCGCGCTGGCCGAACCCGAGCGCGAGCACGGCGGCCGTGACGCTGAACGCCGCGCCGATCCCCTGGGCGAAGCGCTTCGGCGGCCCCGGGACCGGCCGCGCCGCCCACGGCAGCCGCGGCGTGATCACCCGCGTGACGAGCTGGCCGAGCGGGCTCATCGTCGGGCCGGTGAGCACCCGGGCCACGAAGCCGTAGGCGATGACCGCGAGCAGCCACGGCAGGTCGAACACGATCGCCGCGACCGACAGGACGACGACGCCGGTCGCCACGAGGCGCGCCGACACCTCGTTGACCGGATCGGGGAACGACAACAGCGACGGGCGGGCCACCCGTCCAGCATAAACCTGACTCGGACCGTCAGGTATCGGGGCCCGGCCCTAGGCCAGCTGCAACGCCTCGTACTCGGTCCCCGTGTCCTCGAGGTCCTCGTACTCGAGCACCCCCAGCTCGCCGAAGCGCTGGCGCAGCCAGCCGTCGCCGGCGTCGAGGAGGCCGAGCTTCTTCAGGTTCGGCACGATCTTGGAGAACAGCACCTTGCGGAACTCGATCTGCACCCCGTTGTGCAGCATGATCTCGCAGCACTCCTTGACCGGCATGTCGAGCGCTTCCCACACCTCCTGGCTGAGGAAGCGGTCACGCATGCGGATCGCGGCCTCGTAGCAGAACTCCTGACGCTCGCGGATCTCCGCCGCGCTCAGCTGCGAGTACGCCTCCTTGAGCGACAGCACGCCGAACGCGACGTGGCGCGCCTCGTCGGCCATGACGTATTTGGTGATCTGCTTGAGCAGCGGATCGGGGCTCATCTGGTACTGGAACCCGAACGCGGCGAGCGCCAGACCCTCGACCATGATCTGCATGCCGAGATAGGTGAAGTCCCAGCGCGGGTCCGACACGACGGTGTCGAGCAGCTCGCGCAGGTGCACGTTGATGGGGAACTCCCACTCGAGCTTCTCACGCAGGTAGCGCGAGTACACCTCGACGTGGCGCGCCTCGTCCATCACCTGCGTCGCCGCGTAGTACTTGGCGTCGATCCACGGCACGGACTCGACGATCTTCGCGGTGCACACGAGCGCACCCTGCTCGCCGTGCATGAACTGCGACAGTGTCCACGCCATGCCGGCGTGGCCGATCCGGGCCCGCTGCTCGTCGCTCAGCCGGCCGAAGATGCCCTCGTCGGTGCGGCCGAGGCTGTTGAGCGGGTTGTTCGGATCGCGCGCCATCTCGATCTGGCCGCCGATCGACCAGTCGATGTCCGTCGCCACGTTCCACTGCGACGTCTTGGCCTTCTCGTAGAGCTTGCTGAGCGCCGGCCGCTCGCCCTTCTCGTAGTCCCACGTGAACAGCACGTCGTACGCGCTCGGCACGGCGCGCACGACCGCCGCACGGTCCTCCTCCGAGACGGTGCGCGCCAAGTCGTCGATCCCGCCGGACCAGATCCCCGTGCTCATCGGCCCTCCCCTTGGTGCCGTCGACGCACCATCATCTCAGCTCGACGGCATGGGGGGAAAGGGGGGTCGCGCGCGGGCCACGTTCGCCCCACGCGCTCACCCTGTCGGGCGGCTCAGCTCAGTCCGCGGGCCCCGTGCCGGCCAGTTCGGCGGGGGGCGGCTCCACACCGGGCATCGACCGGAACGCCAGCTCGCCGTCGGCCACGTCGGCGAGGATGATCTCGCCGGCGCGGAACTCCTTGGTGAGGATGCGCTCCGACAACGGGTCGTCGATGTACTGCTGGATCGCACGGCGCAACGGCCGCGCGCCCAGCTCCGGCTGGTAGCCCTTCTCGGCCAGGAAGAACTTGGCCTCCTGCGTCAGCTCCAGGCCCAGGCCCTGGGACTCGAGCTGCGAGCGGGTGCGGGCGATCATCAGGTCGACGATCTCCGTGACCTCTTCGCGGGTGAGCTCGTGGAAGACGATGACCTCGTCGATGCGGTTCAGGAACTCGGGCTTGAAGTGGTTCTTCAAGGCGTCGTGGACCTTCTCCTTCATCCGCTCGTAGGTCATCTCCTCGCTCGTCTTGGCGAAGCCGACCGACGCCTTGCGCAGATCCGCGGTGCCGAGGTTGGAGGTCATGATCAGCACGGTGTTCTTGAAGTCGACCGTGCGGCCCTGCGAGTCGGTGAGGCGGCCCTCCTCCAGGATCTGGAGCAGCGCGTTGAACACGTCGGGGTGGGCCTTCTCGATCTCGTCGAAGAGCACCACGCTGAACGGCTTGCGGCGCACGGCCTCGGTGAGCTGCCCACCCTCCTCGTAGCCGACGTAGCCCGGGGGCGAGCCGACGAGGCGGCTCACGGTGTGCTTCTCCATGTACTCGCTCATGTCGAGCTGGATCATGGCGTCCTGGTCGCCGAAGAGGAACTCGGTGAGCGCCTTGGCCAGCTCGGTCTTCCCGACGCCGGTCGGGCCGAGGAAGATGAACGAGCCGCTCGGGCGCTTCGGGTCCTTGAGGCCGGCGCGCGTGCGGCGGATCGAGCGGGCGAGCGCCCTGATCGCGTCCTCCTGCCCGATGACCCGCTTGTGGAGCTCGTCCTCCATGCGCAGCAGCTTGGCCGTCTCCTCCTCGGTCAGCTTGTAGACCGGGATGCCGGTCGACATGGAGAGGACCTCGGCGATGACCTCCTCGTCGACGACGTCGAAGAGGTCGACGCCCTCGGACTTCCACTCGGCCTCCTTGGCCGCCTTGCGCTCGAGGAACGCCTTCTCCTGGTCGGCCAGCTTCTTGGCCAGGTCGAACTGCTCGCGCCCGACCGCGGCTTCCTTCTCCTTGCGGATGCGGACGATCTCGTTCTCGAGGTCCTTGTAGTCGGGCGGCACCGTCATCCGGCGGATGCGCAGCTTCGAGCCGGCCTCGTCGATCAGGTCGATCGCCTTGTCGGGCAGGTGGCGATCCGCGATGTAGCGGTCGGCCAGGTTGGCCGCGGCGACGAGCGCCTGGTCGGTGATGGTCACCGAGTGGTGCGCCTCGTAGCGGTCGCGCAGGCCCTTCAGGATCTCGATCGTGTGCGCGACGGTCGGCTCCTCGACCTTGATCGGCTGGAAGCGCCGCTCGAGGGCGGCGTCCTTCTCGAGGTGCTTGCGGTACTCGTCGAGCGTCGTCGCGCCGACGGTCTGCAGCTCGCCGCGCGCCAGCATCGGCTTGAGGATGCTCGCCGCGTCGATCGCGCCCTCGGCCGCGCCCGCACCGACGAGGGTGTGGAGCTCGTCGATGAACAAGATGATGTCGCCGCGGGTGCGGATCTCCTTGAGCACCTTCTTCAGCCGCTCCTCGAAGTCGCCGCGGTAGCGGCTGCCGGCGACGAGGGCGCCGAGGTCGAGGGTGTAGAGCTGCTTGCCCTTGAGCGTGTCGGGGACGTCGTTGGCCACGATCTTCTGGGCCAGGCCCTCGACGATGGCGGTCTTGCCCACGCCGGGTTCGCCGATCAGGACGGGGTTGTTCTTGGTTCGGCGCGACAGCACCTGCATCACGCGCTCGATCTCCTTCTCCCGGCCGATGACCGGATCGAGTTTCTTGTCGCGCGCGAGCTGGGTGAGGTTGCGGCCGAACTGGTCGAGCACGAGCGAGCCCGACGGGGTCTCCTGCGAGCCCGAGCTCGAGGACGGGCCGCTCGAGCTGCCCTCCTTGCCCTGGGAGCCGTAGCCGGAGAGGAGCTGGATGACCTGCTGGCGGACCCGGGACAGGTCGGCGCCGAGGTCGACGAGGACGCGGGCGGCGACGCCCTCGCCCTCGCGGACGAGGCCGAGCAGGATGTGCTCGGTCCCGATGTAGTTGTGGCCGAGCTGGAGCGCCTCGCGGAGGCTGAGCTCGAGCACCTTCTTGGCCCGGGGGGTGAACGGCGGGGAGCCCCCGGCGGCCGTCGACGGCGCGCCCATGGTCTCCTCCACCTTCTCCCGCACCGCCTCGAGGCTGATCCCGAGCTGCTCGAGGGCCTTGGCCGCGACGCCCTCGCCCTCGTGGATCAGGCCGAGCAGCAGGTGCTCGGTGCCGATGAAGTTGTGGTTGAGCAGACGCGCTTCCTCTTGGGCGAGGACCATGACCCGACGGGCCCGCTCGGTGAACCGCTCGAACAAGTGATCGCCTCCTTGGAGGGCGTACCCCTACAGACATCCTACCGGTGGCCAGCTCCATATGCGGCACCAGCTCGTGCTCTGGGGTTCTCGGCAGCCCCGGCTACAACCTGACGGACGGGCCTCGGATTCCCGTCGGTGTGCGCCATTTGTCGGGTCTCGCATGGTCGGTGCCGGCCCATTGTCGATATCGGCCGCCGGTGACCTAGCGTCTGGCGGGTGAACGTCGGCGAGCTGCTGGGGTTGCCCGGGCGGCCCGACCATCGCGAGACGATCGAGGCCGAGCTACGTCGGTCGGTGGTCTGCGACGACGCGTTCCTCACCGAGGTGGCCAGCCACCTCCTGGCCGCCGGCGGGCAGCGGTGGCGGCCGCAGCTCTGCGTGGCGTCGGGGCTCGCCGGCGGTGGCGAGGTCACGCTCGACCTGATCCGCGGCGCCTGCTCGGTGGAGCTCGTCCACCTGGGGTCGCTCTACCACGACGACGTGATCGACGAGGCGCCGACGCGCCGGACGGTGGAGAGCGTCAACGCCCGCTGGGGGAACCTCACGGCCATCGTCGCCGGCGACTTCCTGCTGGCCCGGGCCTCGGAGATCGCGGCCTCGCTCGGGACCGAGGTCGCCGGCCTGCTGGCCGCGACCATCGGACGGCTGTGCGAGGGCGAGGTCCGTGAGCTGCAGACGGTGTTCCAGACGGGCCGCACGGAGGAGGCCTACTTCGCGTCGATCGCCGGCAAGACCGGCTCGTTGCTCGCCTCGTCGTGCCGCATCGGCGGGCTGGTCACGGGGCTCGGCGAGGAGGGGGTGGAGGCCCTGACCCGCTTCGGCGAGGCGTTCGGGATGGTCTTCCAGATCGTCGACGACATCAAGGACCTGGTGCTCACCGAGGCCGAGCTGGGCAAGCCGGCCGGCCACGACCTGGTCGAGGGCGTGTACACGCTGCCGGTGCTGCGGGCCCTGGCCCTGCCCGAGGGCGACGAGCTGCGGCCGCTGCTCGGCCGGCCGGTCGAGCGGCCCGAGGCCGACAAGGCCCGCCATCTCGTGCTGTCGAGCGGCGGGGTCGACTCCGCGACGGCCACGGCGCGCGACTGGGCCGACCGGGCCGCCGACGCGCTCGGCGCGCTCGCCGACTCACCGTCGGGCGCCGCGCTCGCCGGCCTCGGTCACCGGCTGATCGACCAGCTCCCGGTCCCGTCGGTCCTCGGTGAATAGGGCACGCGCCGCGCCTCCCGCGTACACTCACGCCCATGGCCACGGTGCGCGACGCGGTGCACGCGTTCTGCGCATGATGATCGCCGCATGATCGTCCTCTACGGGCCCGACGGGCCGGTGCAGGGTCGGCGGGTCGCGATCACCGGGGTCGGTGTCCTCGCACCGGGGGGGATCGGACGGGCCGAGTTCTGGGACGCCCTCTGCGCGCCGCAGTCGCACGGCGACCGCCGCGTGACCGCGTTCGACCCCGGACAGTGGTTCACGCCGCGGGAGGTGCACCGCACCGACCGCTTCACCCAGTTCGCGCTGGCGGCCGCGGCGCTGGCGCTGGCCGACGCCGGCGTCGCCGACGACTACGACCTCCAGGTCGACCCCGCTCGCGCCGGCGTGGTGATCGGGTCGGGCACCGGCGGCATCACGACGATGGAGCAGCAGGTGCTGCTCGCCCAGGAGCGCGGCCTGCGCCGGGTGTCGCCCGTGCTGGTGCCGATGATCATGCCCAACGCCCCGGCTGCCGCCGTGTCGATGCGCTACGGGTGGCAGGGCCCGTGCGAGAGCACCGTCACCGCGTGCGCCGCGGGCAGCCACTCGATCGGCAACGCGGCCCGGCTGATCGCCTCCGGCCGCTGCGACGTGATGCTGACCGGCGGGACGGAGGCCCCGATCGCCGAGACCGCGCTCGCCGCCTTCCGGAACATGACGGCGCTGTCGCCGTCGGGGTACTCACGGCCCTTCGACCCGCGCCGTGACGGGTTCGTCATCGGCGAGGGCGCGGGCGTGCTGCTGCTCGAGGAGTGGGAGCGCGCCGTCGCGCGGGGGGCGCCGATCCTCGCCGAGCTCGCGGGCGCGGCCAACACCGCGGATGCCCACCACATGACCGCCCCCTCGCCCGGCGGCGCAGGTGCCATCGCGTGCATGCAGCTCGCGCTCGCCGACGCGAGGATCGAGCCCTCCGCGGTCCGCCAGGTCAACGCCCACGGCACGTCGACGCCGCTCAACGACGCGACCGAGGCGGAGGCCATCGCCAAGGTCTTCGGCGTCCCCGGCCCGCCGGTGACGTCCATCAAAGGCGTGACCGGCCACTCCTTCGGCGCCGCCGGTGCGGTCGAGGCGGTGGCGTCGGTGCTGTCGATCGACCGGGGCCTGATCCCGCCGACCGCCGGCCACGAGTCCGCCGACCCCGGCATGCTGATCGACGTCGTCCACGGCGAGCCCCGCCCGTGGGAGCCCGGCCCGATCGTCTCGAACTCGTTCGGGTTCGGCGGCCACAACGGCTGCCTCGTGATCATCCCGGCCCGGCCCTGACCGCGCTCCACGCGGTCCTCATCTTCACCGCCGCGCTCGCCGCCGGCACGATCAACACCGTCGTCGGCTCCGGGTCGCTGATCACCTTCCCGACCCTGATCGCGCTCGGCTACCCGCCGGTGCTGGCCAACGTGTCCAACAACATCGGCCTCGTGCCCGGCGGCCTCTCCGGCGTCTACGGCTACCGCCGCGAGCTGGCCGGCCAACGCGAGCGGCTGCTCCGGCTGGCGCCCGCGTCGGTGCTCGGCGGCGCGAGCGGCGCGGTGCTGCTGCTGGTCCTGCCCGGCACGGTGTTCAAGCGGGTCGTGATCGTGCTGATCGTGCTCGCCCTCGTCCTCGTCGTGCTCCAGCCCCGGCTGGCGCGCCAGCTGGGGTCGCGGCGGGGGACGGGGGGCGCGCTGCTCCTCGGGTGCGTCTTCGCCGTCGGCGTGTACGGCGGGTACTTCGGCGCGGCGCAGGGGATCATCCTCATCGCGCTCCTGGCCATCTTCCTGGCCGACGACCTGCAACGGCTCAACGCCACCAAGAACGTGCTGGCGAGCAGCGTCAACGGGGTCGCGGCGATCGTGTTCGTCATCGCGACGGACGTGGACTGGAAGATCGTCGGCATCACCGCGGTGGGGTCCGTGATCGGCGGGCAGGTCGGCGCCCGGTTCGGCCGGCGCCTCGACCAGCGGGCGCTGCGGGGCCTGATCGTGGTCGTGGGGATCGTGGCCATCGTCCGCCTCGTGTGACGGCCCGGTCGCGCCGATGCATCCTTCGTGGACGCGGTGCGCTGCCCAGGCTGCGGCTCGACGATGGCACGCGTGGTCGACGGCGGGATGCACTACGCGTGCGGGTCGTGCCACGGCCGGATGGTCGGCCTGGCCCCGTTCGAGCGGGCGCACCCCTCGGCTCGGCAGGTGTGGGTGGCGAGCGGCTCCGGCACGGCCGCGGGGACCTGCCCGTTCTGCGGCGGCAGCCTGATCGCACCGGCGATGGACGCCCCGCCGCCGGGCCTCTCGACGTGCCGGCGCTGCGAGCAGTTCTGGGTGCCACCAGAGGCGGCGGCGTGGTTCGACGCCACCTCCGCCGCCGCACCGGGCTCCGGCCCCGGCTCGGGCCCCGGCCGAGCC
>Ga0209415_10021006_pt1 | contig 10093 bp, 7 predicted proteins | sample PeaSoiSIISIP2007_FD_187696 | JGI IMG/M metagenome (GOLD analysis project Ga0209415, IMG submission 187696) | Peat soil microbial communities from Weissenstadt, Germany - SII-SIP-2007 (SPAdes) (version 2) | ecosystem: Environmental > Terrestrial > Soil > Wetlands > Peat | place: Germany...
CCTTGGGCGATCCGCCCACGTTCGGATCGGTGTCCTGGGGCCGAGTCACGATCATGTTCAACCTCCTGCCGGACCTCGCCGCGAGGGTTGAAGGACATCAGCATTGGATTAACGCAGAGGACGTCGACGCCCTCCACCAGTTCCACAAGGAGCGCGGCGCGCCTATCGTCGCCCCGATCGAGAACAAGCCCTGGGGCGCCCGGGAGTACACCGTCGAGGATCCCAACGGCTATCATCTTCGGTTCGCGAGCATGGCCACGGGACAGACGGCGAAGTCGATTCCGCTGCCTGAAGGAATTCAGATCCTTCGCCGCAAGCCAACGGAGGAAGAGCACACTCGCGTGGCGGGCGAGTTCTTTCCGCCGAAAGACATGTCCGCAAAGTGCCTGGAATCGAGTTGGGCCGGGATCGTCGCCCTCTCTCCGGAAGGCGAGGCGATCGGCGCGGTTCGGATCGTGTGCGACGCTCCCGGCTGGTACAGCATCTGGGACGTCGCCGTGCTGCCGGATTGGCAAGGTCGCCGCGTCGGGGAAGCGATGATGAAGGAGGCGGTTCAACTGGTTCGGGAGGCGTCGCCGGGCGCGTGCGTCTATCTCTTCACCTTCAAGCACGGGTTCTATGAGAAGCTGGGATTCGAGAAGGAGACGGTAAGCATGCGTAAAGTGTAAGGTCAATTTGGCGCGGATTGTCAATCCGCGCATATCAGCTTCAGCCATCCGACAACCTCCAAGCCATGGGCCAAGCAAAAAGAGAAGCAAGAGGGCATGTGGTACAAACCAACGACACCATGCGATCCCTAGGGCGACGGGTAAAATCGTCCGACTAATAGGGGGCGGCACGGCATCCAGTCTCTCTCTCGCGCCGCTCCCCGGGGACCTCAGACAATGCCGTCTACAACCGCTGCCAACGAACCCATCGATCTTTCGCGAGCCGCCCGAGTTTTCTACAACCCCTCCGTCGAGACGCTCGTCGAGCACGCCCTCCAGTACGACGACTGCGTGACGGCCTCGAATCAGGCGATCGTCTGCAGGAGCGGCAAGTACACCGGGCGCACCCCGAAGGATAAACACATCGTCCGCGAGGCCGGCTCGGATCCCAACGTCTGGTGGGAGAACAACAACCCGATGGATCAGGCGACCTTTGACCACATTCGAGGCCGCATGCATCACTACGCCGAGGGTAAGCGGATCTACGTCATCGACACGTACGGCGGCGCCGACCCGGCTCATCGGATCAAGGCCCGCTTCATCGTCGAGCGACCCTACCATGCCCTGTTCATCAAGCAACTCCTCATCCGGCCCACCGCCGAAGAGCTGAAGACCTACGAGCCGGATTGGACGATCACCGACATGGGCCGGCTCAAGATGGATCCCGCCACCGACGGCACAAGGGGCGACGCCGTCATCGCCCTCCACTTCGGCGAAAAGCAGGTCCTCATCGCGGGGACCGAATACGCAGGCGAGCTGAAGAAGTCGGTGTTCACGATCATGAACTACCTGCTTCCCCTCGACGGCATCCTCAGCATGCACTGCTCGGCCAACATCGGCCCAACCGGCGACACCGCACTCTTCTTCGGGCTCAGCGGCACCGGCAAGACCACTCTTTCCGCCGATCCCGAGCGTAGCCTGATTGGGGACGACGAGCATGGTTGGTCCGACCAGGGCGTATTCAACATCGAGGGAGGTTGCTACGCGAAGTGCATCAAGCTCAGCGCGAAGGGCGAGCCCGAGATTTGGAACGCGATCCGCTACGGCGCGGTGCTGGAGAACGTCGTTCTCGACGAAAACCATGTGCCCGATTACGACGACGAGAGCATTACCGAGAACACTCGCGCGGCGTATCCCATCGACTACATCTCCAACGCGGTCATCCCGAGCGTGGGCGGACATCCGCGCAACATCGTTTTCCTCACCGCCGACGCCTTCGGCATCCTGCCCCCGATTTCCAGGCTCACGCGCCAGCAAGCGATGTACCACTTTCTAAGCGGCTACACGGCCAAGGTCGCGGGCACCGAGGCCGGGGTAACGGAGCCGCAACCGACCTTCAGCACCTGCTTCGGCGCGCCATTCCTGCCCCTTCGCCCGAAGGTCTACGCCGAGCTTCTCGGAAAGAAGATCGACCGGCACGAGGCGAAGGTTTGGCTGATCAATACGGGCTGGACGGGAGGGCCGTTCGGTACCGGTTCGCGAATGAAGCTCAGCTATACGCGGGCTATGCTGCGGGCGGCTTTGAACGGCGATCTGGGCGATGTCGAATACGGCGTACAGGATCTGTTCGGACTTGAGATACCCCTTTCCTGCCCCGGCGTTCCTTCCGAAGTTCTGAATCCACGCAACACCTGGGCGGACAAGGCGGCGTATGACGCGAAGGCGCGCGTGCTGTTCGAGATGTTCGAGACGAACATTAAGAAGTTTGGGTAATCAGTCGAGGCGCTTGTGGAAGCGCTGGACGGCGGCCAGGAAGATCAGCACGCTAAGGACAACCAGCAGCCAGATCTCGGTGCGAAGTTCGGGGTAGCCATTGCCCTTCATCATGATCCCGCGCACGCTCGTAAGGTAGTAGCGCATCGGCAGGAAGTAAGTCACCGGCTGCAGCCAGGCCGGCATATTCGCGATCGGGAAGATGAAGCCGGAGAGCATCATGTTCGGCATCATGATCAGCCCCGCGATTTGGCCTGCCTGCATCTGATTCCGGGACATCGTCGAGATCAATAGCCCCATGCCAAGCGAGCCGACCATAAATAGGCCCGAGATTCCCATCAGGAAGGGAATGCTCCCCCGCAAAGGCACGCCGAAGAGGGACACGGCCAACGCGAGAACGATCAGGATGTTGACGAAGCCCAACAGCATGTAGGGAATCAGCTTGCCGATCATCAGCTCCCAGCCCTTGATCGGGGTGACGAGAAGCTGCTCGATCGTGCCGATCTCCCGCTCACGCACGATCGCGAGAGCCGACAGGATGATCGTGAGGTTGCTCGCGATCATGCACACGACGCCGGGCACAAGCGCGAAGCTGCTCTGGAGGGTCGGGTTGTACCAAACCTGCACGCGATCGTCGACACCCGCGTTGGCAAGCTGGCCGAGCCCGGCCGCTTGGATGCGCTGAAGGAGGATGGTCTTGGCTTGGGCGGTGACGATCTTGCCGATATAGCTTCCCGCGATCGTGCCCGCGTTGGGATCGCTGCCGTCGAGAAGGACCTGGAGGGTTGCAGGCTGGCGCTTCGTGATATCCCGGCTGTAGCGGGCAGGAATGACGATCGCGACCTGGGCTTGGCCCGAATCGAGGCTTGCCTGGGCCTCCTTGACGGTCTGGACGTAGCCGACGATGTCGAAATACTCGGGCGAGGCGATGACTCCGCGCACCATGTCCCGGCTCTGGGAGGACCCATCGAGGTCGCAGACGACGGTGCGAAGATGGCGGATGTCGGTCGAGACCGCGTAGCCGTAGAGCACCAACTGGAGCATCGGCATCATGACGACCATGATGATCATGCGGCGGTCCCGGCGCATCTGCCGTAGCTCCTTGATCACAAAGTCGAGAACGCGCATCTATAGCCTCTTCTTGAAAGTCGCGATGCTGGCCGCGAGCAGCACGAAGCACAGCACGGCCATCGGCCAGATTTGCGGCCACAGGTCGGTAAAGCCGGAGCCCTTGAGGAAGATTCCTCGGACCACAACCATGAAGTAACGCGCTGGGATGAGCCAGGTGAAGAGCTGAACGCCCGCCGGCATGCTGGAGATCGGGAACACGAAGCCGGAGAGGATGATGCTCGGCAGCATCGTGAAGAGCATCACGGAGGTCTGAGCCGCGCGCTGGGTCTTCGCCCCCGCCGAGGCCAGGAGTCCGATCCCTAGCGCGCTGGTGACGAAGAGGAGAGCAGAGACCGCGAACAAGAGCAGGTTGCCTTTGATCGGCACTCCGAACCAGAAATGGCCGATCAGTACGACGATGAGAACGTCGAGGAGGGCCAGCACCACGTAGGCCGCAGTCTTTCCGATCATCAGTTCGTAGGGCCGCACCGGCGAGACGACGATCTGCTCGATGCTCCCCCGCTCCCGTTCGCGCGCGACCGTGCTCGCGGTCAGGGACGCCGTCGTCATCATGAGGACGATCACGATGACGCCGGGAACGATGAAGTCGATGCTGAGGAGGTCCTCGTTGTACCAAATACGGGGCCGGACGTCAATCGGTGTGCCACCGGCCATGATGCCGTGGCGCTGGACTACTTGCTCGAGAACCGAGGTCGAGTATCCGGCCACGATCGCCGAGGCGTAGCCGGAGGTCGTCGTCGCCGTCGTCGGATCGGAGCCGTCCACGATGATCTGGACCGCGGTGGCCTGGCCGGCCGTCGTCCGGCGGGCGAAATCGGCGGGAATCACGAGGCCGAGCTGAATCTGGCGGTCGTCCAATGCCTTGCCGAGATCCTCGTAGCGGTCGGTCGCGAACGAGTCCACGAAGTAGCCGGAAGCGGTAAACGCCCGGTGCAGGTCGCGCGATTCCTGAGTATGGCTCCAGTCGACCACCCCGAGTCGCACGGCTCTGATGTCTGTCGAGAGCCCGTACCCGTAGAGGAAGAGCATCATCAGGGGATTCACAAGGGCGATCACGAAGGTGCGCGGATCGCGGAGGATCTGGAGCATCTCCTTGTGCATCAGCGCCGAGGTCCGCGAGCGCACGCGCTTCATGCCGAGACCTCCTTCGCCATCGCGACGAACACATCCTCAAGCGTCCGGTCGCCGGGCTCGATCGAGGCGACGGCGATGCCGGCGGACTTCAGGGCGGCGGCGAGCGTCGCTTGGTTGAGGCCGCTGTCGATGCACCGGACGTGAAGACGGGAGCCGAGGACCGACGCGTCGGCGACCCCAGGAAGAGTCTGGACGACCGCCAAAGCCGGGAAGAGCGGATCGCATTCGACCGCGTAGATGTCGCCGTGAATCCGGGTCTCCATCAGCTCCTCGGGCCCTCCCACGCAAACGAGCTTGCCGCTCAGCATCATCGCGATGCGATGGCAGTGCTCGGCCTCGTCCATTGCATGGGTGGTGACGAGAACGGTCGCGGAGCGCGCCGCGACGTCGTTGATGAGATCCCAGAAGCGTCTGCGGGAGCTTGGATCGACGCCGGAAGTCGGCTCGTCGAGGATCAGGATGCCGGGCGAGTGGAGAATGGACGCGGCGAGGGCGAGCCGCTGGCGGACTCCGGTCGACAGTTCCGAGACGAGGTTCCTCGTTTGGCCGCGCAGGTCGGCCAACTCCGTGACTTCGGCGATCCTCTCGCGTCGGCGCTTGCCATGAAGGCCGTAGATTCCCCCGAAGAACTCCAGGTTCTCGGTGACGGTCAGGTCGTCGTACAGCGAGAACTTCTGGGACATGTAGCCGATCCGCTGCTTGATTCCCTCTGGATCTGAGAAGACGTCGATCCCGGCGACGTAGGCGTGGCCGGAGGTCGGCGTGAGGAGCCCGCAGATCATGCGGATGGTCGTGGATTTGCCGCATCCGTTCGGGCCAAGGAAGCCGAAGACCTCGCCTTTCCCGATGCCAAGCGAGACGTGGTCCACGGCCAAGAAATGGCCGAATTGCTTCGTCAGCTCGCGGCACTCCAGCTCGAATTCAGCCAACCGCGACCTCCGCGAGCGAGGCGATCACCGCGTCCTCGAGGCTCGGCGCGATCACTCTTAGGTCGGCGACCGTGACTCCGGCATTGTCGAGAGCCGCGTGGATTTGTTCCATCGCGCTTGCATCCGTGACCGTGACATGGAGTCTTCCTCCGAAGGCCTGCACGCCGAGGATTCCCGCCGTTTTAGCGAGGATCGTCCGCGCGGCTTGGGGGTCGGCGCAGCGCAGATCGACGACGGTCTGCTTGGCCGATTCGCGCAAGCCCTTCGGCGTGTCGCAGGTGACGAGCCGGCCTTTGTCGATGAGGGCCAGACGCTGGCAGCGGTCGGCCTCGTCCATGTAGGGCGTGCTCACGACCAGGGTCATGCCTTCCCCGACGAGCCCATAGAGAATCTGCCAGAACTCCCGGCGGGAGATGGGATCGACACCGGTCGTCGGCTCGTCCAGAAAGAGCACCTTGGGAGTGTGGATCAGGGTGCACACGAGGGCGAGCTTCTGCTTCATTCCCCCGGAAAGGAACTCCGCGCGCCGCTTGGTGAACGGCTCGAGGCGGCTGGCGCGGAGGAGATCCTGAACGCGCTCCGATCGCTCACCGTAGGGCACCTGGTAGAGGTCGGCGAAGAACTCGATGTTCTCGGACACCGTGAGGTCGCCGTAGAGAGAGAACCGCTGCGACATGTAGCCCATGTCGGAGACGACGCGGCCGATCTCGCTCGGGATTGCGGCGCCGAGAACCTCGACCGAGCCCGCGGTCGGGGTCATGACGCCGCAGAGCATGCGGATCGTCGTCGTCTTCCCGGCTCCGTCGGGGCCGACCAGCCCGAAGACTTCGCCCTGCTGGACGCTGAGGCTGAGCCGGTCGACCGCGCGGACGTTCGGGAACTGCATCGTCAGCCCCTCGCAGCGAATGACCGGGTCCATGGCTAACCTACGTGGATCGTCGCGTCCCCCGGCATTCCCGGCTTGAGGCTGCGTCCCGGGTTTTCGACCACGATCTTTACGCCGAAGACGAGCTTGACCCGCTCTTCCGGCGTCTGCGCGTTCTTCGGGGTGAACTCGGCCTCGGAGGAGATCGAGACGATGCGGCCTCGGAAGACCTTGTCGGGGAAGCTGTCGACGGTCACGTCGACGCCTTGACCCAGCTTCAATTGACCATATCGGTCCTCGGGAACGTAAACCCTGATCCAGACATGGTCGAGATCGGCCAAGGTGACGACCGGCGTTCCCGGCTGAAGGGATTCGCCGGGGAGGGCGCTCTTCGTCTTGACGACGGCATCGGCGGGAGCGAAGAGCTGAGCGTCTCCGACCAGTTCCTTGGCATAGTCGACCGCCTGGAGGGCCTGATCGCGCGCGGCTTTGGCGCTTTGGACATCTTCGGAGCGCGATCCGGCGAGCATCAGGTCGTATTGGGCCTTGGCCGCTTCGACCTGGGCTTTGGCCACGCGAGAGTTCGAGGATGCGGAATCGTATTGGTTTTGGGCGGAAAGACGGTCGTTGTAGGCGTCCTGGGCGTTCGCCAGGGCTGCGCGCGCGCCGCTCAGATCGGCTTTCGCCTGGGCAAGCTGCATTCGGGCTCCCCGCACTTCCTCGGGCCTTGCGCCGGCTTGGAGATCGGCGAGATGAGCTTGGGCCTGCGCAGTCGCTTTGACCGCCGCGTCGCGGGCGATCTTACTGTCGTAGGCCTGCTGGGTTGGGATCGCGCCCTCTTGCGCGAGCTTGGAATCGCGCTGGTAATGGGTTTCCATTTGAGCTTGCTGGACTTTAGCCTCCTCGACCGCGGCTTTGGCCTGAGCGATCTGATCGGGCCGCGATCCGGCGAGAACGAGCTGAAGGGCGTCGTTGGCCTGCCGGTAGGCGGCTTGGGAGACCGCGAGCTTGGCTACCGCGGCATCGACCTGAGCTTTCAGATCGGTGACTTTCCCGATGTTTCGGCCGGCCGTTCCGAGATTCCGCTGGGCCCCTGTGTAGGCGCTCTCGGCGGCGAGAAGCTGGGCATGGGCGGTCTCGATCTGCTCGGGCCGATTGCCGCGAACCGTCTCGTCGACCTTCGCCTGAGCAGCCGTCAAAGCGGCTTCCGCTTCGTTGAGCTGCGACCGCAGCTCGGTATCGTCGATCGAGGCGAGAAGCTGACCGCGCTTGACATCCGAACCTTCGTCAACGAGCAGGGTGGCGAGGCGGCCGGCGATCTTGGGGGAAATGACGGTCTCGTCGGCTTCGATGCTGCCGCTGGCGACGATCAAGTCTCGGCGTTCGGTTGGGTTGGTGGCGCGCAAGAGCGCATACACCACGGCGGCAGCCACGATCACGACGATCACAATGACTCTCGCCTTCCGGCCGCGGCCGGCCTTGGGATTCGATCCGGGCGGATTCTCGGGCATCGCGTTCCTCGAACTGGATTGAACCTGCGACGCAAAGGCGCTTCCGCGAGGCCCAAGCCTGCAAGCCTATTGTCAGACAGTTAAAGCTGGATTCGCCGCACTCAGTTTCGAGTCATCAAAAGGCTTGACGGCCCTATCAATAGGTGCAGTCGAGCGCAGCGTCGGCGAAAGACTGGAGATTTTCGCGGGACATGTCGAAGAAGTGGTCGCTTAGCGAGCAGATATAGCCGCCGTTCGGGCCGACCTTCTCGAAGCATTCGCGGACCTTGGCGCGGATCAGCTCCGGCGTACCCTCGGTACCGACGTTGAATTGGTCGATGCCGCCGATCAAGGCCAACTGCCCACCGATCTTCGCCGCGAACTCCCAGGGCTCCTGGTTGCCGCCGATGCTGACGGGAGCCAGGGTCTCGGAAGCGTCGCATCCGTTGGCGACGATCAGTTCCTCGATCCCGGCTGTGCCTCCGCACGTGTGATAAGCGACCTTGAACCCCAGCGAATGAAGGGCGTCGTGCATTTTGCAGTCGTAGGGCAGGCAGAACTCCCTGTGAAGATCGGGCGAGATAACGGTCGACGAGCCGGCGCCGCCGCCAGTTTCGATGAGATCGAACCGGGCGCCCTTCATCGTCTCGATGTACCTTAGCTTCTTTTCGAGGAGGATCGCCATCAACGCGTGGACCCAATCCGGCTTGTCAAAGCAGGCCATGATCATTTCGGTCGTATCCATGAGGCAGCACGCATGTTGCCAACAACCGGCCTGGTCGCCCCACACAAACCCACGCAGGATGCCATCGTCCCCCAGCTCGTCGTAAGCCCGCGAGACTTCGCCGAGATCGAGAGCCCGGAAGGGCATGTACCTGCGGATCAGCTCGATATCCTCGTCGTGCTTGATGAGGTATTCGGTGATCCAGGTGGTCTTGCGGTTCGCCTCGGTCGCGTAGGTCAGCGTGCCCTTTGGAGTGGTGATAGTGTGGTGGACGACGGTGCGTTCGGGATCATCGTCGAGGATCGCCGGCTCATCCCGCCAATCGCCGGCCAATTCTCCGCTGAACGTGGCCGAATCCGGGTGCCAGAACTGGCCGGCGGCCTGGAAATGGGCGATGCTCGCATCGAGCCCAAAATGCCGGAACGCCTCGAGATCGCTCATCCCGCCGAGGTAGGTCTTGAGATGGTAGTCCTGCCACTGATGGAGGGTGACCGGCAACCGGTCCGGCTTGCCCTTATTAAGAGCCGTCAACATCCGCTCTTTCGGTGTCACTTCGGGCCAGTGTATCTGTGGATCGGCCGAACTTGGAGTCGTGCATTTCCCGTTCAAGCCTCGCACCCCTTCCTCTTGCCCGGATGATTGTGCCGGGAGGAGGAAGGGGTTGGGGGATAGAGGTTCCCGAACCCTGTTCCAAACTGCTGCCCAAACCCCATGCCCCCTCGAGGGCGTCACTTTGGGAAGCGGCCGGTAGCTTGCGGATTTGTGGCTTGTGATGGCGTCCGGAAAAGTGAGCCGTTTTGTATCATCACTTTTCTATTTCGCTAGGTGATGATGACGAAAAACGAGCGCCGCTCAGGCGTCGCGAAGTTTCTCCCAGTCCCAGCCCCGATAAAGGGCGCGGCCGGTCGAGGAAACGGATCGCGCCCCTTCAGGGCGCAGTCCCACCGTCGGCCGGTTCCCATGCGGTTGGCCCGGGCTGTGACGGAGCGGCCCATCGGGCCTAGGAGCGGGGGCTTGCATAAATCCGCAGGGCGAAAGGAGAGCCGTTACTTCAGGTCCATCAGCGGGTAGATCGGCGATTCGGGATCGGGCATCAGCTTCTGGTTGCCGCAGTCGACGTGGAGATCCGTGCCCTCGAGCGGGATTTGGCCGATGAGCGCATCCGTCGTCGGTGGCAGAACGATCGCCTCGGTCAGGATGTTCCGGCCGGCCATCGTCAGCAACACCGGACCCACGATCGCCCGCTCTTCTCGCCTGCCATCGGCGTGGGCCACCACCGACTTGCGGATGACGCGTAGTCCAAGTACATCGACGACGTCCTGAGGCAACGCGAGCATGCGAGCGCCGGTATCGACGATCCCTTTCATGGAATGGCGGCGGATTTCTTGCTCCGGCAGCCT
>Ga0209415_10021008_pt1 | contig 10093 bp, 6 predicted proteins | sample PeaSoiSIISIP2007_FD_187696 | JGI IMG/M metagenome (GOLD analysis project Ga0209415, IMG submission 187696) | Peat soil microbial communities from Weissenstadt, Germany - SII-SIP-2007 (SPAdes) (version 2) | ecosystem: Environmental > Terrestrial > Soil > Wetlands > Peat | place: Germany...
CTGGATGTCGAGGGTCTCCCGGCCGCGCGATACGAAGGCTGACGTCGTTGCGAGCAACGGGTAGTGCCGTGTTCAACGGTCGCACGCCCGCCCGGAACCCACGCGATCGCCCCGCTCGCGTGTGTAGCCCTCGACGACCAGGTCTAGTTGTTTGTCAAAGCGCTAATTGAAACCACACGCGCCGTCCTGTAACGTCGCTTGACGTATCGAGCGCTTCGCAACTTGAATGCGCTGTGGAGCCGAACACGGTACGGGCGGATGGCGCACCATCCGGAGCAAAGGCGCCCGCGCGGCCCTGCCGTCAACGGGACGGCCCGAATCACGCGCTTGGCGCAGCACGTATGGATGACGGCATCGCGACCTGATTGACGGCTAAACGCAGCACGGTCGCGCTGCCACAAAGTGACGAGCACAACATGACAGCGACAGTGAGTGGCCGGCTTGCATCTCTCATGGCGCGCAACAGTGCCTACATCCCGGGCGGTGTCAGCTCGTTAAACCGCATCATCGACCCGCCAATCGCCTTCGTGAAGGCCCAGGGTGCATACCTGTGGGACCTCGACGGGAAGCGCTACATCGACTACCACGCGGCCTTCGCGCCGCATTTTCTTGGTCACAATTTCGCGCCGATCAATGAGGCGGTCGTCGACGTGCTGCGAAACGGCGACAGTCTCTACGGCGCCGGTCCTACACTGCTGGAGGGTCGCCTGGCAGAGCTCGTCTGCAAGAACGTCGAAGCGGTCGACAAGGTGTGCCTGCTGAACACGGGCAGTGAAGCGACGTCTCTGGCGATTCGGCTCAGTCGTGCGATCACCGGAAGGCAGCATTTCATCGTCGTGCAGGGCAGCTACAACGGCAATCACGACGAGCTCGCTTGCAACGTGTTCAATACCCTCTCAGAGATCGGACCCCGGGTATCTCCAGGTGAGTATCCACTTCGCCCCATTGGCGCCGGCACGACGATTGAAGCCACACACTTTGTGCACCCGGTGAATTTCAACGACCCCGAATCGGTTCGTTACGTCTGTCGCCGCTATCCGGTCGCGGCGATGATCACTGAACCGGTGCTACAGAACATCGGGGTCGTGCGCCCGCGGGACGGGTATTTGGCGACGCTGCGGGCTCTCGCCGACGAGTTCGGATTCCTGCTGATCTTCGACGAGGTCAAGACGGGGTTCCGGCATGCCGTCGGTGGATACAGCGAGATATGCGGCGTGAAGCCTGATTTGGTCACCTACGGCAAGGCAGTCGCCAACGGTTTTCCTCTTGCGCTTGTTGGTGGCAAGCGCGAATACATGGACTACCTCCTCCATCAGGATCCCGCGAAGCGTCCGTTCATGGGAGGCACCTACAACGGACATCCGGTCGCGGTGACCGCCGGCACGCGGACTCTCGAGTACCTCGTTGCGAATCGGGGCCAGGTCTATGCGCACGTTGAGGCGCTTGGGCAACAGATGGAGAAAGGCCTGCGGGACATCTTCGCGGCGCATGGCGTGACGGCATCAATCGCGCGCCAGGGGTCGGCGTTTTCGTTCTACCTGATGCCCGCGCCTCCCATCGATTTTCACGACATCCTTCAGCATCATGACTTCGAGAGAGATGTCGAGCTGCGTCGTGCGCTGGTGGAACTGGGCGTGTTCTTCATACCAATTGCTACCAAGCAGTGCTCGATTTCGGCGGCGCACACGGCTGACGACATCAGCCTGACACTTGCGCAATTTGACCGAGCGGTGTCGGCCGTCTGGTCGCGCCGAGCCGCCTAGTCCTCTGCAGATCGCAAACGATCTGGATGCCGGGACTCACTAGCAGCCAGCGCGCGGACATTGCCGGACGCGGCCGGCACAGCGCGCGTGGACTGCAAGGCGCGCCTCGCGCACGTGACGCTCGGCTGCATGCAGAGGCCGCTCCGGCCCCATGAGAATCACTTGCACGCGCCGCGATGCCGGGTAGTGGCGCGCCCGTGATGTCGCACTCAGACATCCCGGGGTCGGATTTGCGCATAACTCGGCCGGCGAGAGGGGGGAGATTATCAGGCGAGCGCCGGCCAACGAGACCGGGCAGGGGCAAATGAAGTGCCGCGCCGACGCGACTGCGGCAGGAATTGTCAGATCTGTCGGGATATTGGCCGGCTATGGTCAGTCGCGACAACGCGACGAAGATGTCATCGAGTCAGCTTGAGCCGCCGGTCGCGCCAGTGACGGGGCGAGACAAATAGCTACAAATCGTTGAATGGGGAGACACCTTTGAAGCCCAACCAAAAGCTTTCCTCCGCGATCGTAGCGGTACTGAGCGTTCACGCGGCCGCAGCCTATGCACAGCAGCAGGCCGCGACACCGCAGGCTGCCGGGGCATCACTTATGGATGTGGTCGTCACAGCGCAGCGGCGGCAAGAGAGCATCCAGAACGTGCCCATCACGGTGCAGGCGCTGACGGCTGAAACGCTAACGCAGTTAAACGCGACGACGCTGGACGACTACCTCAAATATCTGCCGAACGTGGCGCGGGTCACGAACGGTCCGGGACAAAGCAATATCTACATACGCGGCGTCGCGTCCGGCTCGGGTGGCACTGAGGGCAGTGGCGCCATTGGAAACTTCCCGAACGTTGCCGTCTATCTGGACGACCAGTCAGAGGCCCTGCCCGGTCGCAACCTCGACATCTATGCTGCGGATCTCGAGCGCATCGAGGTCCTCGAGGGCCCGCAGGGCACGCTGTTCGGTGGCGGTGCTGAGGCGGGTGTGCTTCGCTACATCACGAACAAGCCCAAGCTCAACGTGACGGAGGGAAGCTTCGACGCCGGCTATGGCACGACGGCCGGTGGTGACCCGAACAACAACATTACCGTGATGCTCAACATTCCGCTGATTGCCGACACCCTGGCGGTCCGCGGCGTGTTCTACAACGACCGCAGGGGTGGCTACATCAATAACGTGCCCAGCGAGTTCAACCGCATGGGTACCGATCTCGGGATAGCGGAGCGCATGGGCGGAGTGGTACCTGCCAACAGCGAGGTAATCAACAACTATCAGATGGCCGCCAACGCGATCAATCCGCTCACCTACACGGGATTCCGCGTTTCGGCGTTCTGGAAGATCAACGACAACTGGAACGCGCTGCTGTCACAGGCATACCAGAACATCGACGCGGAAGGTGTGTTTTACGAGAACCCTACTGGGTCCGAGGGCAACGCTCTCCCGCCGCTGTCGGTCACGCTGTTCAACCCGTCTTTCGTAAAAGATCGGTTCGAAAATACCGCACTGACGATCAACGGACAAATCGGCGATCTGAAGGTGATCTATAGCGGGGCCTACCTCGTACGTAACATCGAGCAGATTCAGGACTACACGAACTACGCTAAAGGTGTCTGGGCTACTTACTATCAGTGCAACGGGTACAGCACGGGATACGATCCGCCCACGAAGTGCTACTCGCCGAGCGCGACGTGGCATGACACAGACAGGCAGACGCACCAGAGCCACGAGCTGCGTCTGACCACGCCGGATGACAAGCGGCTGCGCGGCACAGCGGGCGTGTATTGGGAGGACTTCGAGATCTACGACCAGATGGACTACTGGTACAAGTCCGTTCCGACGTGCTCGCCGACATTCAACACCGAGTGCTTCCTTCCCATCGAGCCTTGGCCGGGTACTCCTGCAAACAACCCGAACGTACGTAACCCTGCCGATGCGTTCTTCGATGATGTGCAACGGGGTTACAAACAGACGGCGGCGTTTGCGTCGATCGATTTCGACCTGATTCCGAAGGCGCTGACCCTCACGCTCGGCACTCGCTACTTCAAGTACAACGAACAGGAGCGCGGCGGCGACGTCGGAAGCTTTTATTGCAAGATCTACGCGGGGAAGGTCGCGACCAACTTCGGCCCTTGCTCCGTCACTAACTACAATGGATTCGGTCCTGGTGGTCCGTACGGAACCAACCTCGACAATCAGGTGCCGAACAGTGCAAGTCCGTCGGGCTTCAAGAGCCGTGCCAACCTGAGCTGGAAGGTGACCGATGACGCGCTTCTCTATTACACGTGGTCTCAGGGCTTCCGGGTGGGTGGCTTCAATCGCGGCACGTCTGCAGTCGCGAACGACGCACATGGAATCCCGCAGTTCATCACGCCCGCCTTGTGGAGCCCAGACACCCTGACAAACAATGAGGTCGGTTGGAAGACCGAGTGGTTCAACCACCGTGTCCTGTTCAACGCGGCGGTCTATCAGGAAGACTGGACGAACGTCCAGACCGGCATCGACGATCCGACCATCCTCGGCAACCTGGCCCACTATTTCAATGGTCCGAGCTACCGTATCAGGGGTTTCGAACCCACGATCATTGCGCGTGTGACTGATGGGCTGACAGTGCAGGCGGCGGCGTCATGGAACAGCACAAACCAAACGAATTCGCCCTACCTGATCAATAACAACCCAAAGAGCCCGACGTATGGCCAGCCTATAACGTCGATTCCGAACCCGTACGGACCGCTCGGCAGCCCGCTTCCCAACTCGCCGGCCTTCCAGGGTAACGTGCGTGTCCGCTACGACTGGAGCTTCGACACGTACAGCGCGTTCTGGCAGCTGACAGGCACGCACACGGATCACTCGTATGGGTCGACTGGCTACACGACCAATGCCTACGACAATCCGGGCTATTCGACCTACGACGGGTCGGTCGGCATAGCGAAAGGTCCTTGGAGCGTGACCGCGTACGGACAGAACCTGACGAATGTGCTCACGGCTGGTTCGCTGAACGACGGCCAGTTCATTGAGACTGCAGTACCGCAACGCCCGCGCGTGCTCGGTATCAAGGCGAGCTACAAGTTCTCGGACAAGTAACGGCGCGGCTGCCACTAGCTCGGCACGGCTGCGATACAATCAAAGGCGGGCAGCAATGCCCGCCTTTGGCGTTTGGGGAACCATGAGCGCTGAGATCAGCACACCCAGCGTTGCCGAATGCGGCACCCATGCGGGCCGCATACGCAAACTCATCGAAGGGGGCAATTTCGCGCAGGCGCTCATCGATGCGCAGGCACAATTAGCCGCGTCGCCGGACGATCGTGACATCCTGTACATGGCCGCGGTCAGCCTGCGTCGCCTCCATCGGATCCCAGAGGCATTGTCGTCCCTGAACCGCCTCGAGCGGTCGCATCCGCGATTCGCGCGGCTGTTCCAGGAACGAGGCCATTGCTACATGGCATTGCGCGCCGCGAGCCAGGCGATCGACGCATTCGAGCGCGCGGTGCATCTGAGCGCCGCGCTCCCGGCGAGCTGGAAGGCACTGCAGCGCCTGTATGCAGTCACCGGTCGCCAAACCGATGCTGACACCGCCGCCGCCCACGTCGCCAAGCTTGCCGCTCTGCCGCCCGCGATCGTGACGGCGTCCGCCATGTTCGCCGACGGCGACCTGGACGATGCGGAACGTATCGTCCGCCAGTACCTTTTGACGGACGGGACCAACGTCGAGGCGATGAGGTTGCTGGCCAAGATCGGCATGGAGCTCGACGTCTTGGATGACGCCGAGGCGCTGCTTGCAAACGTCCTGGCTATCGCCCCTGACTATCACGCCGCCCGCTATGAATACGCTATCGTTCTGATGCGGCGACACAAGCACGGCCGCGCCCGGGAGGAAGTGGACAAGCTGCTCGCCATTGATCCTTCCAACCGCAACTACCAGACCGCCGATGCGGCCGTGTGGATGGGATTCGGGGATTACGAGCAGGCGCTAGCGGCGAATCGACGGCTATCGCGCGAGGTGCCCCGCGATTCGGAGCTACACCTCGCGGTGGCGTACGCCGCAAAGACTCTCGGCAGACCACGAGACGCCATCGAGTCCTATCGCACGGCAGCAGCTGTCACCCCCAGCTGTGGCGAGGCCTATTGGGGCCTGGCGAACATGAAGACGTACCGATTCACGGACGCCGAGCTCGAGCGCATGCGACTCGAGGAGGCGGGACCGTCGGTGCGACTCGTCGACCGATACCATCTGTGCTTCGCGCTCGGCAAAGCGCTCGAGGACCGCGGGGACTACGCTGGATCCTTCATATTCTACGACAGGGGAAACGAGCTGAAGCGACTGGAGTGCCGCTACAAGCCCGAGGTCATCGAAACAAACGCTCGCCTACAGCGGCTGGTGTGCACGCGGGACTTCTTCGCAGCCCGACGGGGTACCGGTTGTGACAGTGGTGCGCCCATCTTCATCGTCGGTCTGCCAAGATCAGGCTCGACACTGCTCGAGCAGATCGTTGCGTCGCATTCGAAGGTCGAAGGCACGATGGAACTCGCGGAAATCCCGCGGCTGGCCCAGGAGCTACAGGGCGGAGTACACAACGACGCCAACCCGCGCTATCCGGGGGTGCTGCCGGAACTCCCGCTCACGGATCTGAAGAAACTCGGCGAGCGGTATCTCGATGAGACGCGTGTGTACCGCACCGGGCGGAAACTACTGTTTGTCGACAAGAATCCGAATAATTTCCGGCACATTGGCCTGATTCATCTCATTTTGCCGAACGCGAGAATCATCGACGCCAGGCGGGATGCCATGGCGTGCTGCTTCAGCAACTTCAAGCAACTATTTGCCGTCGGGCAGCAGTTTACTTACAGCATGGAATGGATCGCGCGCTATTACCGATCCTACGTTGAGCTGATGAGGCACTGGGACGCGGTGCTTCCCGGGCGAGTACTGTGCGTGAAGCATGAAAGCGTTGTAGATGACCTCGACGGAAATGTGCGTCGTATCCTCGAGTTCTGTGGACTTGATTTTGAGCCGGCTTGCGTCGAATTCTACAGGACCGCCCGAAGTGTCAATACTGCAAGCTCGGAGCAGGTGCGCCAGCCTATCTACCGCGAAGGTCTCGAGCAGTGGCGTCACTTCGAGCCATGGCTCGGCGACTTGCGAACGGCGCTAGGCCCGTTGGCGGAGCCGTGACCAGCGCGCTGCGTTCTCGACGCGGCCCCCGTACGGCGAACGGGCGTGTTTCCGTGTGCGCCGATTTACATCGCGGGCGGCCGGCCTGGTGCACGAGTTGTCAGCGGCGGTACGATGCCGACGACGGGCGCTGATGGGCCTAGGTTTCAGGACTGGTCGGCAGCGGCGGCAGACTTTATGTGCCACCCGTGCGCCAATACGAATGTATCGCGTGGCTTGTTCGACGTTGCTTGCCGCCATTTCCCGTTAGCGACCGGATCGCCCACTCGGATGCCGCGGAAATGGATTTTTGTCTGCGCGGGCGTGCGAGAATAGGTTTGGATACGAATCTCGGCCGCGCGACCGACGTAGATTCTGGAGTGATGTTGCCGTGAAGCTCGTTCGTTACGGGGACGCAGGGCGTGAAAGGCCCGGGTTGCTGGATTCGGACGGCTTGCTGCGGGATCTCTCTGGCGAGATTGGCGACGTGGCCGGGCAGGGCCTTGACCCCGCCGCTGTGGAGCGCATTCGCAGTCTTCGCGTCGACAAGCTGCCACGTATCGTGACCCGCCCCCGCCTCGGCCCGTGCGTGGGTCAGGTGGGCAAGTTTGTCTGCGTCGGTCTCAACTACCTTGATCACGTCCGCGAATCCGGCGCGGCAACTCCGTCGGAGCCAGTAGTGTTCATGAAGGCGACGAGTGCCATTACCGGCCCCGATGACCCGATCGTGATCCCGCCGGGGGCCAGCAAGGTGGATTGGGAGGTCGAGCTCGGCGTCGTTATCGGCTCGCTTGCGAACAACGTCAGCGAGCGCAGCGCGCTTGACTACATCGCAGGCTACATGATCGTAAATGACGTCAGCGAGCGTGGCTGGCAGCTTGAGGGCACGGGTCAGTGGGTCAAGGGAAAGAGCGCCGATTCATTCGGACCGATCGGGCCGTGGCTGGTAACCCGCGATGAGGTTCCGCAGCCCCAGTCGCTCGATCTTTGGCTGTCGGTAAACGGACGTACCCGCCAGCAGAGCAACACCACCCAGATGATTTTCCCGGTCGCCAGGCTTGTGAGCTACATCAGCAGCTTCATGAGTTTGCATCCTGGCGACATCATTTCTACTGGCACGCCGTCGGGCGTCGGTCTGGGGGACACCCCCCCGAGCTATCTGAAACCTGGCGACGTTGTAAGGCTTGGTATCCAGGGACTTGGGGAACAGTGTCAGACTGTCGTCTAGTCTTGGGTGCCTGCGGCACGCCGCTGCGTACCCGGAGGACTCCCGCACGTGACGCGGCAGCGCCACCAGTCGTGGATTTGCACCAGCGCCGGCGTGAGTGAACCGGATATCGCCATTCAGGGGCTCGTCGGATTCTCCGGCGGCACGGCGATCCGCGCGACGCCTTGTCTCGCCGAGCGATGCCGCTCCTCAGTCGGCGCGAGCCCAAAGACCCGCTTGTACGCGTGGCTGAAATGCGAGGTCGACGTGAAGCCGCATTCCACCGCCACCTCCCGGATCGGGTTCAGGGTCTGGCGGAGCAGCGTCTGCGCTCTAGCGACCCGCAGCTGAAGGTAAAACGTCTTCGGTGATGTGCCGAGGTGTTCCCGAAACAGGCGCTCTACCTGTCGCGTCGAGATTGCGACCCGTTTCGCAATCACTCGTACGTCGACAGGTTCCTCGACGGCGCTTTCCATCAGGCTGATGATCTCCACGAGTTTCGGGCTTTCGATGCCGTAGCGCTCGTGCATTTCCATGCGTTGATGGTCTTCGTGCTTTCGGATGTGCGGGTGGATGAACTGCTCGGCCACCGCGAGGGCGAGTTCCACGCCTGCTGCCTCGCTGACGAAATGCAGCATCATGTCAAGCGCCGCCGTGCCGCCCGAACACGTGAACACGTCCTGCTCCACGACGTAGAGCTCCTCGGTCACGTGGATCGTCGGGTAGCGGGAGCGAAACAGGTCACCATATTCCCAGTGCACGGTGCAGCGGCGATCCGTCAGCAGGCCAGCGTCCGCGAGGATGAATGAGCCGGCGCTGATACCACCGATCCGGCACCCGTGCCGAGCCAGGCGGCGAAGCAGGTGGTGGATCTTATGACTGCGTCCGAACTGCAGCGGGTCGAGCCCCATGCAGACGACCACCATGTCAACCTTACCGAGGCGCTCGAGCGCGTGGTGGACCGTAACCGGGATACCATTGCTGGCTAGGACCGCATGGCCATCGACCGAGGTCAGTTGCCATTCGAAGAGGCGCCGCGCGCTGATGCGATTGGCCGCCCGCAACGGTTCGATCGCCGCCGAAAACGCCATCATCGAGAACTGCGGGACCAAGAGAAAGGCCAGCCGCAGGGGTTCGCCGGATCGTCTAGTCACGGACGTGTCCTCTTCCCATCGATGTCCAACCGTCCATAGCTGACCCCTGACCCGTCGACCTCTTCGTTGCCTTCGCCTGCCTTCATATCTCCGGCGCGTACGGCGGGTCCCAGAGGGCCGTCACGCCCACCCTACCCCGCCAGCCCGGCGGCGCCTCCTAGTCGAGAACCCCAACGCACACGCGGCGTTTCCGATGCCAACCAGTGGCGCGCGGGGCGGCGATCGCTAGTGCCACGACCGCAGCAAGAGCGGTTCGGCTGCCGTACGCCGCGAGGACCACTGGCACCGGAAAGTACTCGCGGTGATGAGCGAGCCCGATGCCGGAGGACCAGCAGGTCCGGCTGGAAGAGCTCCGGCAGGCAGACCTAGACGACGCTCGGCGCCGCCGACAGGACGCCCGCGAACACCGCGAACACCGCGAACGACCCGATCATCGCAGTCGGCGGGATACCCGTCCATAGGGTCAGCAGGAGCATCGTCATCGGCACGATCCTGCAACTCCCGACTGAGACATGCCCGCGCAAGATTCGGTCGGCGAGCCTGCTGCGGATGCGCGTTGGCAACGTGCTCGACAGACCGCCTGGCAGACTTTGGCAATAGCGTTTTGCTGCACCGCACATTCTCGCTGCTAGCTGGTGCCTTGTAATCACCAGTGAGCCGGACTCGACGATGAACTGCACCACCGACGACAGCCCGGTCATCTCCATGTGGCAACTGAACATCGGCCCTCATCGAATGGGCTTCGCGGCCCAGACCCGACTTTGACAGTTGATGAGCACATGGAGGTGCTCGTCGGGAGTCGAGGTGCTGGGATTTCAGCGAGTTACGT
>Ga0209415_10021009_pt1 | contig 10093 bp, 13 predicted proteins | sample PeaSoiSIISIP2007_FD_187696 | JGI IMG/M metagenome (GOLD analysis project Ga0209415, IMG submission 187696) | Peat soil microbial communities from Weissenstadt, Germany - SII-SIP-2007 (SPAdes) (version 2) | ecosystem: Environmental > Terrestrial > Soil > Wetlands > Peat | place: Germany...
CGCCTGCCGATCGAACGCCCGGCCGGCTGGCGAAGGGACCACCGGAGCGTTCGGCTGGCGCGTCGGTGTCAGCGCAACCAGGTCGCGCCACAGCGCGGCAGGTACGCCAACGGTGCGCAGCTTGGCGCCCTTGCCCAGAATCTTCGCCTCGCCCGCCTTGCCGACCGGCGTCATGTCCCGCCAGCACAACGCCGCTGCCTCCGACGCCCGCAGCCCGCAGAGATACAGCAGGCGCAGCAGCGCCTTGCGGTTCGGGTTCTGCTCGGCACCGATCATCCGCTGAACGTCAGCCTCGGCCAGAATCCGCTCGGCCGTAGTGGCGGTCGGTTTCGCCAGCCGCAGAGCTCGGCCGGGGTCCGTGGCGATGGCGCCCAGGCCGTGGGCGAACGCCAGCAGCGACTTTGCGGCCGACAGCCTCCGAACGCGGGAGGATGCTCGATCGGCAACGAGGGACGTGTCCCAGGCCTGCAAGTCGGCCAGCTCGATCTCGGCCAGCGGCTTGCCCGCGTGCGCGAGGAATCGGGAGGCATCATTTCGGTAGGCGGTGACCGTGTTCGCCGGCCGCCCGTGCAGCCAGGCCCGAATCAGCATCTCGTCGCCGCCCGGAAGAGCGCCAACTACTTGTGATTCCAAGGTGTTTTTGTCCGAAGGGTGGTTACATAACAGTTATTATGTCCCGCGCTGGGCGGATTATTTATCGCTTCGCCGCCTCGTGGGGCCGGTTATTGTCTCATCGCGCGACGGCTTATGTATCGGCCTCGATGCTGATGCGCCGCCTTGCGCGATGGCTTCAAATGGCGCTGCCGACCGAACCGAATGTCCCGGACACGCAACGAGATCGCGGTTCCATCCTGAAGATGGTACACACCACACGCAGACTGTGAATTCGGGTGAAGAGGTCGAAGGGGTGGGCGGTCAAACGCAGACCGCCGCGATTATAGCCGTTTTGTAGCATGATTCTGGCGCGTATGTCCGGCCAAACCGCCGGGTACCCGAAGATGTAACCCCCGACCAGCCTCATCCGCTGGTTTGCGGGGATATAGGGGCGGAAAGCCGTCCGATCGGCGGGAGGCGCAATGGTGCGCTGGCTGATTAAGGCCGCGGACGATGCGATCAATTCCGCGGCCCCAGCGCGCCTGGAGCGTGTCCGGATGAAGCCCGGTGGTCCGTCGAAGTCGCCGCCATGTCCAAACGTAGCGTGTCCGTCCGGTGGCAGCATCTTCGAAGATCAACGAGCGCATCAGCACAAGCCTGCGCTCGTCCTGGTCAGCGATGAACGAGGTCCAACGGTATGCCTCATCCATCGCGCTGATCTCCCGCGATGTCGGCATGCGGCGCGACGAGGAAGGTCCAACCTGGTCGGGCCAGAGGCATCGAAAGCCGGCCGGGAAGCATCCGGACCAGGGCAGCGTCAGCAACACGCGACCCGCCTCAGCCAGCCGTTCTTCGACATCCGTTGCATTGAAACGGCCCACCAACGGCCCGTCGCGCATGCGGCCCTCCTGGTTCCGGGGGAACAACAAGGCGGGCCGGAGGTACCATTATATGCACGCGTGGGTTGTAAATCAAGAACGACACAACCTTGGAGATGCCGCGGATAGGACCGAGTTTCGCAGGCGTCCGTTCTTCATGCGTTCAACGGATGATTCAATGCGCGACTCGGCGACTCGGCCCGAATCACCAGTGCCCAGCAGCATGTGTCGCAATGCTACGCCATTCAGCATGAAGCCAATGCTACATTGCTATCAAGCTACTTCGATATTTCGCTACCGTGATGCTGCGCTATCAAGCTGCCATACTATCCGGCGATCGTCGGGCGGTTGTAATGATCGAACAGCAGGTTCACCGCCTCGATCAGCAAATCATGCGATGTCTTGCCCTCCACGATGGCGAGCATCTTGAGTTGCCTCCACGCCTCGGGCTCAAGCCGCAGCGTCTGCCCCCGGCGTTCACGCGAAGCGTCCTTTGACACCGCCGCAGCCGGCGCGCTGCGGGTCGCAGCCAGATCGTTCAACGTCAAGGCTGCGCGGCGGGCCATAGAACGGTCTCCATGTGCTTGAACAGTTTCCGCAGCTCCCGCGCGGCTTTGCCGTTCGGCTCGAACTCGGTCACCGACCGGCCGTCGATCAGCGCGTGCGAGAACGCCACGCGCCTGCCGATCGCCACGTCCGCGACCGGGATCCGATAGGCCCGCAACGCGCGGCGCGCCTCCGTCGTCAGGCCGTTTTCACCGAACCCGGGAGCGGCCTGCACGCCGTTGAGAACGATCATCGTCGCGCCGCGCTGCGCCTGGACAGATCGCACCATCTCGGTCGTCGCGGCAATCGCCCGAAGATCAAGGATGCCCGGCCCGGTCGGGATCAGCACCAGGTCGGACAGCCGCGCGATTTCCGCCGTGTCGGCTTCGACGCTCGGCCGCGTGTCCACCACCACCAGGTCAATCCCGTCCTGGTCTGCCAGTGCCAGCACTTCCGGTGTGCGCTTCGCCACGCACTCGACCAGGCGAGGGGTGTCGGAATGCCTGACCCGCCACCAGTCGCCGGCGCTGCGTTGCGGGTCGGTGTCCACCAGCAGCACCCGCCGTCCCGATTCCACAGCGAGGACGGCGAGGTGTACTGCCAGGGTGGTCTTGCCGGTGCCTCCCTTGCGGGCGAGCAATGCGAGGGTCCGCATGGGCGTTGCTACTTTGCTATCTTGGTAGCGTGATGTCTCGATGGTGATGCAGCTCCATAGCGATCGTTCCGTGGTGCGCTGCATGTGGATGCCATGGCCGTCGCCACGACATCACGGTCACCCATCGTCGGCACGCTGCTCTCTGGTCTTGGCCACTTTCCGCAGAGCGTCCTGCACCGGCCCGTTGAAATAGCTGAGGGTCGGCTCCTCGGGGCAACTGTCGCGGCGGCGGACCAGGTCGAACACGCCGCGCAGCAGCCCTTCGGTCGCTTTCGCGTCGAGGCCGAGCCGTGCGCCCTCCTGTAGCCAGCCTTCGACGAGGCCCAGATCAGCAGGACTCAGGGGCAGCGCGACCCCGGCGGGAAAGGCCAGGTTGTCCGCAAACCACGGCAGCCCCGATCGCGGCCTTTCACTGCTCGGGAAATTTCCGAGACCCAGGAAATTTCCGTCTGATCGCGAATCTTCGCCGATCCGGAAATTTCCGTCCGTCGCACGAGTACCTGGACTACCACCTTCGTAAGCAAGCTTTTCTATAGAAGTAGTGGTAGTCGCGGGTGCGAGAGAAATTTCCGCTCCGCTGCCGGCAGAATCTCCGGCTTCCTGGCCGTCGCCGGTGGAAATATTTCCGCCGACGTGTTCGCCATCAGCGTGAAAATTTCCGCCCGGCGCTTCCCGAGCGCCCCCGGCAATGCCCAACAGCATCGACCGTTGACCCGGCACCGCCGCTTTCCCGGCACTTCGTGTGGGGCGTACCGGCGCCGACCCCGCGCGGCTGGGAACTAGGTTGCCCCCCGCTCTCTCCCTCGCCTTCAAACCCAGGTTGGGAGGAAGGCCGATGCCGCCGCCCTCGAGGTCCAGCAACAGGCCGCGACGAAACAGGTCTTCGAGGTCCACATCGCTGCCGCCGTGCGCCGACGCGAACTCGGTTCGACTTTCGAAGCCGCTGCCGTACTCTCCAAACTCCAGGCCGGCGTCATTCCCAAGCCCATGGATCGTCACCACGGACTCGAGCCAGAACATCCTTCTGGCACCGTCCATGGTCCACAATCTCCGATCCAGGTGCATGGCGATCCAGGCCCGGTCCAACAACGTGCGCCGTGTCATCCGCGCCCGCGGCGCCGGTGGGTTTTCGAGTTGCTTCGCAGGCTCCGGTTCTTCCGCCTGAGCCGAGGAACCCTCCGCGGCGGCGATTGCCAGCAACTGCCGCACCCGTCTTTCACTGAGGCCCTGGCGCTCCGCGACAGCCGCCACCGACCACTTCTGGTCGATCAGCGCTGCCACCTCTCGCGCCTTCGCACGCGTCGCATCTCGCGTCGTGGTCTCGACCGACGGCCGGTCAGAGACGGTGCTGGCCGCGACTGTCACGTTGAGCAGTCCCGTGGCAGGCACATCAGCCTGCTGCCTGGTTGTGCGCGCCTCGCGCGCCCATCCGTTTCGCGCTCACCATCGCACCGAGGACCACCGCTTTGGCGCGTTCGGTCAACTCATAGTTGCAGTAAAGATGAGACGGCTCGCAATACGAATCCGAGCCAGCAAGACATACCATTGTATGGCCAAAAACATTTTGCCAGCTAATACTTGCCAAGCTGTGGTGATCTGAGGATACTGAGTGCGTTCTCATTAGCCTTCCTCCTACGGCCTCGGGTGGTTGCAGCCACCCGAGGCGCGTTTCTCTGTCGTTGGCTTGACTCGGGACCCGGTGAGGGCAGCCGTTCCCTGCTGAGGCGAGAAAGCAGGTCCCACGGCGATCCGATCCATGCCGGGCTATCTTGCGCAACCGGACCGACAACCACGCATGCGCCCGCCGCCGGCTTGTTTGCACTGCCCAACGAACGAGAGCCGGGCATGATCAAGCCGCCCGGCCAATCGGCGAGCCATCGCCTTTTTCCTCGGGCGGGTACAGGTCAGGCCGCAGGCGGGTGCGCGGTATTCCGGTTTCACGCTCGACCGCGAGCACCCGGCGCGACGGCACTTTTTTCCACGAGTAGAGCGACGGCATCTTGATGCCGAGCCGTCGGGCAAGTGCCGTCGGCCCCCCGGCTATCGCGATCGCCTCATCTATGACCGAGTCGCGCATGCGTCGGATGATAAGCAACGCCTACAAGAGTGCAATAGGCAATTGCTAGGCGCACCCAAACTCTTACATCGGCATGCTTGGCCGATGGAACCCTTGAATGAAAGGCTCGCACGACTGCGGCAGGCCACAGGCCTTACGCAGCGGGAGGTGGCGCGGGCGTTGGGGATAAAGTCGCCCTCCGTCGCGCAGTGGGAAAGCGGGCGCAGCCGACCGGACCTCGAACGCCTCCCGGCGTTGGCACGTCTGTACAAGGTGACCATCGAGGAACTCTGCGGCCCCGACTTTCCGGCCGTCCAGCAACAGGGACGCCTGGACCTCCTGGAGGCGTACGACACACTCGATGAGGACGGCCGCATAACACTGTTGGCGGTCGCCAGGACCATGGCCGAGCGGGTGAAGATCAAGCGGGAACCGGTCAGCCCCAAGCCTGAGGAGGCGGCGTGCGTAACCCCGCTCGCGGCCGTGCGGGGACGGCGACGTTGACGCCCCAGCGAGCGCGTCGGAGACCCCACAGGGTGCCGCCTGGGATGCCAATGCCGCTGCGCCCGACCGGTTGTTCGGCATAGGTTCCGCGCGCGCACGATCCTCCGGCGCGACGCAGGACGCCGATTCGATCAGTCGATGGTGACATTCGTCCAGGCACGCGCTGGCACATTGCCGCGTCACGCGTCGGTATGCGACAATTTTGCTAGGTATCGCCTATTGACAACTAGATAGGCGACGCTTATCAGATCGCGGCGTAGGTCCCAGCAATGAGGCCATCATGGCAACACTGCGCGGAAGTCAAAAACTGACCCTCTGCGGCCATTCTGCTTTGAGCCTCCGGCGACGCGCCGCCAGCCGCGAATTCGCCCGCCATGCGCCGGTCGCCGAAGCCGAAAGGCCGGCGATATGAAGGCGCGCGAAACTGATACGCTCGATCCGCTCGCCGTGTGGAATGCACTGCCTCCCTACGTCCAGCAGCGGCTCGGTGCCGCGGCGGTCGCCGCCGCTGTTGCCAACCTGGGGGCGTACATTGCGATCGAACAGACCGATCCCGAGGCGCACCGGCCACGCGTCGCCGCCTTCAGCGCATCGCTGTCGCTGATCTACGAACTGGTCACCATCAACGCGCTCGACGGCGACGATACCACCATGCCGCCGCGCCCCGATCTGCGCCCGCTCGACATCCGCCAGTGCCGCGATTGCGGCTGCACCGACGACGTTGCCTGCGACGGCGGGTGTCATTGGGTCGAAGACGATCTTTGCAGCACCTGCTTTAGCCGGGGCGTGGCGTGAACGCCGCACTTGCCCTCGCCGGAGACCACCTCACCGTCACCGAGACCGACGAACACACGACGGTGGTCACGTTCGGGGAAAAGGGCACCGGGCGGCTGTGCGGCGGCTGCCAGCTCTGCTGCCGCCTGCTGCCGGTCCATCTGGACGACCAGTACAAGCCGGCCGGCACTCGGTGCCGGCACCTGCGCTACGGCAAGGGCTGTAGCATCCACGCTACGCGCCCGATTTCGTGCCGCACCTGGTCCTGCCGCTGGCTCGCGGACCCCGACACGACCGGCATGCCCCGGCCCGATCGCTGCCACTACGTGATCGACATGATGGCGGGGGAGCTGGTGCTGCAGCCACCGGGCACGAAAGAGCCGATGAAGGTGTCTGCCGTCCTGGTCTACCTCGATCCGGCGTTTCCGGACACCCACCGTGCGTCCGAGCTGCGCGCCTACCTCCTGCGGATGGCGGAGCGCCATGGCGCGCCGACTGTGGTGCGGGTGGATGGGCGCGACAAACTCGCCATTATACCGCCACCGATCAGTCCCGACGGCAAATGGCATGAGATCTATGCCAGCCATCAGACCCGTGCGCCGACCGCTCGAAATGCGGAACTGCCTGGCCATGCGTAGCGCCGCCCGCCGCCATCCCTGGCAGCCCCTGACCATGACTTGGGCCGAAGTCGCAGATGTCGCGTTCCGTCGGTCGGAGTCCTGGCTGCGCGATCACATGCCGGACGACTTTCCAAAGCCCGACCCAATCTACGGTCTGTTCGCCACCGAGGCAGTCCAGGCTTGGGTGCGTCGCCGATTCAATCTTGCCAGCCAGGCTGGAGACCCGCACGATGCCGAAGCAACCCTTATCCGGCGAGCCAATGGGCCGCATCGAAATTCGCTACCTGGTTGAGCGGCCTCGCAAGCGGAAGGGGCCACGGTTCTATTGGATTCCCACCGCGAAGCTCCAGGAGGCAGGGTTCCTGCCGCGCCGCCTCGCCGATGACCCATTGGCAGCAGCACAACAAGCCGAAGCCGAGAACCGAAAGCTTGATGCATGGTACGCCGGCGAGACACCGCAGCCGTCCCGCTTGGCCGACGGGCTGCATGCGCTGAACGATCTCTTCCAGTGCGACGACGACTTCCGTGACGGCATGAAGCCCCGGACCCAGCAAGACTATCTCTACAATATCAAAGCTGCCCTCGAATGGGCGGACGGCATCCCGGTCAGCCAGATCAGCGCGAAGGCCGTGCGTACTTGGTACCGGAGCCAGAAGGAGACCTACGGCGTGTCCACGTCTCGTAACCGCATGGCTGCGCTCCGCCGCCTACTGCGGTTCGGGGTTACCGAGGGTTGGATCGCCGCCAACCCTGCCACCGGCCTGCGCGTAAAGGCACCAGCCAGCCGGCACCGCGTCTGGACCCTGGCAGAGCGCGACGCCTTCTGCGCCGCTGCCCGAGAGGCCGAACGCCCCTCCATGGCTCTGGCCGTCATGCTGGGCTGGTGCCTTGGCCAGCGGCCGGCCGATCTGCGAACACTGCCTTGGTCCGCGTATGACGGACGGATGATCCGGATCAGGCAAGCGAAGACGGACCAACCCGTTGCGATCCCGGCTCTGCCCGAGCTCCGCGCTTTGCTGGAAACCACACCACGCGTCTCGACGCAGATGGTGGTCTCCGAGAACACTGGCCGCCCCTACCAGGAGTCCGATTTCCAGCACACGTTCGCCGAAATCCGGGACGGCGCCGGGATGCCAGCCGACCTGCAATTTCGCGATCTGCGCCGCACCCTCGCAACCGCCCTCGGTGCCGCAGGCTGCACTGACGACCAGATCCGCTCCATCACCGGGCACCAAACCCGAGAGGTCGTAGCGGTTTACGTCCGGCCGAACGATGCGTTTGCCAAGGGTGCGATGGGCCGGCTACAACGCGCTCGGAAGAACGCCAGTTGAACGTGTTCAACAAAAGCGTTCAACTCTACATCCGAGCGTCGGGTAGAAAATATAGCGAAAACAATAAATTGCCGGGTTAGCACAGTGGCAGTGCAGCGGTTTTGTAAACCGAAGGTCGGGGGTTCAAATCCCTCACCCGGCATACCTCTCGGGAAACTCCTAGACAGGGCCTCAACCTACTGATATTGCGACGCTTTCAGCCGCCCCATGGGGTCACATCCTGGGGTCACACAGGCGATGACGACGATGCGGACGGCGAGGCTATCGAAGGACGATCGAACTGGCATCTGGCGCCTGCGCCGTCGCATCCCCCGACGATATCTTGCCGTGGCAGACCAGCCGGGCGGCATGGTCAAGATCACCACCGGGACGGCGGATCGGAAGCTAGCCGAGAGCAGGCTGCCCGATGTGCTGCACGAGTGGGAGGTTCGCGTGGCGGAGTGGGAACGTCGGCTGAACGTCGTTGCCCTGACCCCCGAGAAGGCACGCGAGGTAGCCGCCCAGTGGGCCGCATCGGTCGGCGATAGCCTGGACGCCGATGGGTGCGCGTCGGACGTGTTCGAGCCTCTCGATTTTCCAGAGGAAGCCACGCCCGAGCGTGTCGCCCGGATGTGGGATGTGATCGAGCGGCACGCGGACGACGCGGTGCGAGTGGCCGGGATCAGCATCACCCCGGACACGCGGCCGGGCTGTTGGCAGCGATGGCGCGGCCCGTCGCCGCTGCCTACCTCAAGGCCGATCTGGGCGCGTTGGGGGTGTCGATCGGCGGGGAACCTTCCCGGCTATCGGGCACGCCGCACGGCGCACCTACAGCGACCCCCGGGGCGGTGTCGCGGGGCAATGTAGCGGCACCCAAGGTGCCCTTGGAGGACCTATACGCCGCGTGGAAGCTGGTAGCGGTGGTGAAGCCTCGCGTGGCGGGGGACACTGAATACATCGTGAAAGCCTTGATCGCGTTCGTGGGCCACAACGACGCCGCGCGCATCACCCGCGACGATCTGGCCCGATGGCGCGACGCCATGAAGGCCAAGGGAGGCAGCAACAACACATGGAATAACCGCCTGTCGATGGTCCGACAGGTCTTCCGATACGGCGTGGATGAGCGCCGCTTGGCGACAGACCCGACCGACGGGATGCGGCTACGGAAGAGCAAGCCGAAGTCCCCCCCGCCATACAGCGACGCCGACGCCAAACATATCCTGCTCGCGGCGCGGCTGGAGACGAAGCCTTCGCTGCGCTGGGCGCATTGGGTGATGGCGTTCACCGGGATGCGCGCTGGTGAGGTTCTACAGCTACTCGGCCGTGATGTGCGGCAGGACGGCGGCATCTGGCTGATCGACATCAACGAGGATCACCCCACCAAGAGCGTGAAGACGAGCGAGCGCCGGCATGTCCCTGTTCACCCCGCGCTGATCTGTGAGGGCTTCATCGACTACACCCAGACCATCGCGGCCGGCGCCCCGGTGTTCCCCGACAAGGGTCTCGACCGTTACGGCAAGCGCGGCGCGCGGGGGTGGCAGCTAATCGGCCGGTGGGCGCGCCAGAAGGCCGAGATCATCGACCCCGCCAAGGCCCCCGACCACTCATGGCGGCACCGCTTCGAGGACGAACTCCGCACCGCAGAGGTGCCCGAGGATGTTCGCGACGCCATCGTGGGTCACACCCGGAAGACGACAGGCCGCCTTTACGGCGTGCGCGGGGAAGCGCTGGCGCGCCTTCACCGTTACCTGTCGTTGATCCCTGTCCCGCCCGGGGTCAGCCGGGCCGGCGATACCGCCGCCGATCTCCAGCCGGCCGCGTAGCGGTTCGAAGCGGCGTCACTCCCCGCCGCCGTGCGCCGCCCACCAATCCAGCGTCCGCCGGATCAGTGACCGTCTGGCAGCTTTTGCCTGGGGGCCGTCATCGTCGTCGTCCGGGTTCATAGCTCGATAGGCCATGTATCCCCCCGCCGGGACAATGGGGACTACCTGTGCGGTGCTGGCCAATGCCTTCCCCGCCATGACCCCAAGCCTGGCCAGCTTGAGAACCCCAGCGGGTGCCCCAAGGCCCTCCATGGCTCCCTCTCCGCCTGACAGCAGCGCCGCGCCGACGTTGCCTCCAAAGCCGGGATCGGCCCCACCGTTCTGCACCCTGGT
>Ga0209415_10021010_pt1 | contig 10092 bp, 10 predicted proteins | sample PeaSoiSIISIP2007_FD_187696 | JGI IMG/M metagenome (GOLD analysis project Ga0209415, IMG submission 187696) | Peat soil microbial communities from Weissenstadt, Germany - SII-SIP-2007 (SPAdes) (version 2) | ecosystem: Environmental > Terrestrial > Soil > Wetlands > Peat | place: Germany...
GTATCCGGGCTTGTGGAACCTCGCCATGCACGAGGTCAAGCGCCTCAGACTGGAAGACGACGTCGACATCCACAAACTTGAGAAGGCGGTCGAAGAAAAAACCGGCGTCCCGACCTATGTGATGCCCGGCGGCGAGTCCGATGGCGGCGGCCCCACCACCTCCGGAACGGACAGCACCTCACCGACCAGCTAACCGGCTGGCGCTCACTTCGCGTCCATCGTAATCTCATCCGGTGATGCGGCAGGTTCCGTTTCATCGCCCGTTCATCGGGCCCGAAGAAGAAGCTGAAGTCATCGACACGCTGCGTTCCGGATGGATTACGACCGGGCCCAAGGTCAAGCGCTTCGAGCGCGAGTTCGCCGCCTACGTCGGAGCGCGGCGGGCGCTCGCGGTCGCCCATTGCACCGGCGCGCTCCATCTGGCGCTCTTCGCGCTCAACATCGGGCCGGGCGACGAAGTGATCACCACGCCGTTCACCTTCACGGCGACGGCGGAGGTGATGGGTTATCAGGGCGCGCGGCCGGTGTTCGTCGATATCGATCCGGTTACATTTAATATCGATCCGGAGCGGATCGAAGAAGCGCTCGCCAGCGGGCGCCACAAGCAGGTCAAGGCGCTGATGCCGGTGCATTTCGCGGGCCAGGCCTGCGACATGGATCGGCTGCGGGCGATCGCGCGCCGCCACGGTTTGAAGATCATCGAGGACGCGGCGCATGCGGTCGGTTCGGCGCGCACGATCGACGGGCGCGGGATGGTGCGCATCGGCACGCTCAGCGATCTCACCTGCTTCAGCTTCTACGCGACCAAGAACATCACCACCGCCGAAGGCGGGATGATCACGACCGAGGATGACGCGCTGGCCGAGCGCATCGCGGTGGCGAGCCTGCACGGCATGGATCGCGACGCCTGGAAGCGCTACGACTCGAGCGGCTCGTGGTACTACGAGATTCACGATACCGGCTTCAAGTACAACCTCTCCGACGTGCACGCCGCGATCGGACTGGCGCAGCTCAAACGCTCCGGTGAATTCATGCGCCGGCGCACGGCGATCGCGCGCGCCTACAACGAGGCCTTCGCGGCCGAGCCCGCGCTCGAGACGCCCGCCACCGAACCGGGCGTCGAGCACGCGTGGCATCTCTACGTCCTGCGGCTGCGGCCCGAGCGGCTTCGCATCGATCGCAACCGGTTCGTCGATCTGCTACGCGCGAAGGGCGTGGGCACTTCGGTTCACTGCATCCCGCTTCATACGATGCACGTTTACCAGGATCGCTACGGCTATCGCGCCGGAGATTTCCCGGTGGCTGAAGAGGTCTTCAGCCGCTGTCTTTCAATCCCGATCTATCCGGCGATGAACGCGGAGGATGTCAGCTACGTTTGTGAGACGGTGCTCGCGCTCGCCCGCGAGCATCGGCGCTAATCCACGCTTCTTAAGGAGACGAACGTGCGGACATTGGTCACCGGCGGCGCAGGTTTCCTGGGATCGCATCTGTGTGATCGGCTGCTCAAGGACGGCCACGAGGTCATCTGCCTCGACAACTTCTACAGCGGGCGCCGCGCGAACATCGGGCACCTGCTCGACAACCCGAACTTTGAGGTGATCCGGCACGATATCGTTCAGCCAATCCTGCTCGAAGTCGACCGTATCTATTCACTTGCGTGTCCGGCCTCGCCTGTCCATTACCAATACAACCCCGTCAAGACCATCAAGACCAGCGTGATGGGCACGATCAACATGCTCGGGCTCGCCAAGCGGGTTAAGGCACGCATCCTGCTGACTTCGACCAGCGAGGTCTACGGCGATCCGCAGGAGCATCCGCAGCGCGAGAGCTACTGGGGCAACGTCAATCCGATCGGCGTGCGCTCCTGCTACGACGAAGGCAAGCGCGTCGCCGAATGCCTGATGATGGACTACCATCGGCAGAACGGCGTCGATATCCGCATCGTCCGCATCTTCAATACCTACGGGCCGCGGATGGCGATCAACGATGGCCGCGTGGTCTCCAACTTCTGCGTGGCGGCGTTGCGCGGTCAGGACCTCGAGATTCACGGTGACGGCAAGCAGACCCGCTCCTTCGCCTACGTCGACGACCTGATCGACGGCGTGGTGCGGATGATGGAGACCGACGGCCACACCGGGCCGATCAATATCGGCAATCCGGACGAGTTCACGATCCTGGAGCTGGCCTCGATGGCGATCGAGCTCGCCGGCAGCAAATCCAAGCTCAAGTTCAGCCCGACGCGGCCGGACGATCCGATGCGCCGGCGCCCGGACATCACGCTCGCCCGCAAGCATCTCAAGTGGCAGCCGCAGACGCCGCTGCGCGCCGGGCTCGCCGCAACGATCGAGCACTTCAGAAATCAACTCGGCCTGGCGCGCGCCTGACTATGGCCACGGCCCTGGTGACCGGCGCTTCGGCCGGAATCGGCGAGCAGTTCGCTTACGCGTTGGCCCGCGAGCATTACGAGCTGGTGCTGGTGGCGCGGCGCGAAGCACGCCTCAAGGAAGTCGCCGAACAGGCGCGGGGACTGGGCTCGGGCAAAGTGACGACGATCGCGGCCGACCTGGCGCAGCGCGAGTCGCCCGCCGCGATTCATCGCCAGCTCGCCGAGCAGAACGTCGCGATCGATTATCTGGTCAACAACGCCGGCTTCGGCACGCGCGGCGATTTTGCGGAACTCGCGATCGAGCGCGAGCTCGAAGAGATCGATCTCAACATCGGCGCGCTGGTGGCGCTGACGCGGCTCTTCGTCCCCGCGATGATCGCGCGCCGCCACGGCACGATCATCAACGTCGCCTCGACGGCGGGCTTCCAGCCGCTGCCGTACATGGCGAACTACGCCGCCACGAAAGCCTACGTTATCAGCTTCAGCCTCGCGGTCGCCGCCGAATTGCGCGGCAGCGGCGTCACGATCCTCGCACTATGCCCGGGGCCAACCCATTCGGAGTTCCACGCGGTCGCGGGCACCGGCGATGCCCGCACGCCGCGCTTCATGTTCATGGACGCGGCGCCCGTCGCCGCGCAGGGAATCGACGCCGCGCGGCGCGGCCGGCAGCTTTACGTCAACGGTACAATAAATCTGATCCTTGTCGAGTTGTCGCGGGTCTCGCCGCGCAACCTGGTGACGCGGGTCGTCGCCAGGCTCTATCGTCCCGCTCAGGGTTAGCGTTTGAGCAGGTCGCGCGCGATGATCACGCGCTGAATCTGCGAAGTGCCCTCGTAGATCTGGACCAGCTTCGCATCGCGCATCAGCTTCTCGACCGGATATTCCTTCATGTAGCCGTAGCCGCCGAAAATCTGCACCGCGTCGGTGGTGATCTTCATGCAGGCGTCGGCGCCGAAAGCCTTGGCATAGCTCGAGATCGCGTTCGGGCTCTGCCCCTGGTCGACCAGCCACGCGGCCTTGTAGGTCAGCAGTTTCATCGCTTCGAGATTGATCGCCATGTCGGCCATCATGAACTGCACGGCCTGGAAATTCGCGATCGGCTGCCCGAAGGCGAAGCGCTGCTGCGAGTAGCGCAGGCATTCGTCGAGCGCGCGCTCGGCGATTCCGATCGCGACCGCGGCCGTGGTCGGCCGGCTGCGATCGAACGTCGCCATTGCGTACTTGAAGCCCTCGCCCTCGCGGCCTACCAGGGCGGCGGCCGGGACGCGCAAATTGTCGAAGACGATTTCGCCAGTGTCGGCGGCGCGCTGGCCGAGCTTGCCATGCATCCGGGTGCGCGTAATCCCCGGCAGATTCGCGGGGAAGACGAAGCACGAGATGCCCTTGTGCTTGAGGCCGCGGTCGGCGGTGGCGAAGGTCGCGTACCAATCGGCACGCGAACCGTTGGAGATGAAATGCTTGGTGCCGTTGATGACGTAGTCGTCGCCCTCGCGCCGATAACCGGTCGCTATCGAGGCGACGTCGGAGCCCGCGCCCGGCTCGGTGATCGCGAAGGCGCAGAAGGTGAGCCGCTTGACCAGCGCGCCGAGGTAGGTCCGTTTCTGCTCCTCGGTTCCGGCGATCAACAATGGCAGCGCGGCGAGATCGTTGGCGCCGATGGCGTTGGAGATTCCCGCGCATCCGTAGTTCAGCTCGGCGACCACCAGGCAGGTATCGAGGATGCTGAGCCCCGGCCCGCCCAGCTCGGCCGGCACGCCGAAATTGATAAGGCCCGCGGCGAACGCCTTCTCGCAGACGTCCTGCGGGAAGATCTCCTTCTCATCGTACTCGCGAGCGCGCGGAATGATCTCCTGCTCGCTGAAGCGGCGCGCCAGCGCCTGCAGCGCCCGCTGCTCGTCGTTTAGTTCGAATCCGATCATCGTGGTCGCTCCCTCGCCATGGACGGCCGGTTAATCCCTTTGCTAGCCGAGCGCGCGGCTGAAGGAAAGCGCCGAAATCTTGTGAAACTTGCAAAGCTCCGGAATGCTCACTATGAGAAGTCGAAGGATAGACTCATCAACCGGCGAGATTCGATCGCCGCAAACGAGGAAGCTGATCATGCCGCTGACGGTAATTGCGAAAATCAAAGCCAAGCCCGGATCGGAGAAACAGCTCGAGGCCGCCTGCGCCGAGATGGCGTCGAAGGTACGGGGTGAGCCCGATACCCTGACCTACATCATGCATCGCTCAACCACCGATCCGACCGTGCTGATGGTCTACGAGGTCTACAAGGACGCGGCCGCCTTCGAATTCCATCGCAAGACCCCGCACATGACGGCGCTGTTCGGCAAGATCAAGGACCTGGTCGCCGGGCCGCCCGAGGTCGAGACGCTGGACGAGTTCGCGCGGAAGTAGCCGCAGCTCGCGGGGCGGATTAATTCGCGCGGCGCCGAGGCCGGCCATGCCGAAGGCGATCGTAATGGGTGATCCGCGCCATTTCTCAGTGCGCGGCGGCGCCAATCCGCACACGCGCAATGTCCTCGGAATCAGGAAGCGGGTCGACGCCGACCGGGCGCGCCGCCAGTGGCATGGGCTGGCGCGCGCGCTTAGCGCGCACGGCGTCGCGATCTGCGTGATCGATCCCGACCCCGCGCTGACCGGGCTGGTCTACCCGGCCAACGCGGGGTTTCGGTTTCCCTCCGATGGTCCGCAGAGCATCTTTTATCTCGCCAACCTGCTGCCGACGCGCGCGGCGGAACGCGAGGTCTATCGGCCGTTCATCGGCGCGATGGGCTTCGCGACGCGCGACATCGTGCATCGCTTCGAAGGCGAGGCGGATTTCTTTCCGGCCGGCCGCCGCATGATCTTCACCTACGGCGCGATCGAGCGGCAGCGCTTCGCACCGCGGCTCGGAATCCCGCCCTGGCGGCGAATCTACGGCTTCCGCTCGGAGCGCGCCGCGCTCGACGAGCTTCAGGAGATCGCCGGCGCGCGTCCGATCCTCGCCCTGGAGCTGACGCTGGAGGCCCACTATCACGGCGATACCGTGCTCGCGCCGTTCGGGCCCGAGCGCGAATTTATGCTCGCCTATATGCCGGGGCTCGCGCCGGAATCGCGCGATCGGCTGCGCGCCGAGTTCGGGCGCGATCTTATCGAACTCTCGGAGCGCGACGGCGCAATCTACGCCGCCAACTCCTTGCAGACCGATTATCGCGGCGGGCTCTACCTGTTCCTGCCTGAAGGCGTCAGCAACGATCTCATCCGACGGGTTCGCGAGCGCGGCGTCGAGCCGGTGCTGATCGATGCGAGCGAGTTTCTCGCCAAGGGCGGCGGATCGATCAAATGCATGATTCTCGACCTCGGCCAGATTTCAGACCTGCCCGCCGATCCCGCGGCGGCTGAATTTCGCGAGCGCCGCTCATACGCGAAGCTTTACGGGAGCGGCTGAGACTGCGCCGGGGTTCACTTTCGGGGCATCGGCACCAGTTGTGCGCCGCTTTCCTGATCGACGACCGTAATCGCCTTGACCGGGCATGAGCGCGCCGCCGCGATAATCACCTCGTCGGCCGCGCCGCTCTGGTCGTAGACCTCGGACTTGCCCTCCTCGTCGAACTGGAAAACGCCCGGCGCGTTCTCCACGCAGTCGCCGCTCATCACGCAGCGCGCCTTGTTGACGGTAGTTACGAGTTTCGCCATACGGCAGGCTCCTGATGAATCCGGTTGTTCGGAACAATAGAATCGCGGTACGCGCGCCCGCAAGCATGGCGCCCGTGGCCGGGAGGCGTGCGCGCTTAAGATGGCTGAGATCGTCGGCACCGGAATCGATCTGATCGAAGTCGAGCGCGTCAGGGAAGCGCTCGAGCGGCCCTCGACCGGGCCGCGCTTTCGCGCCCGAGTCTTTACCGAACGCGAGGTCGCCTATTGCGAGTCGCGCGGCCGCGGCCGCTTCCAGAGCTATGCGGCGCGCTTCGCGGCCAAGGAAGCCACGATGAAGGCGCTCGGCACCGGATGGAGCCGGCAGGTCGGATGGCGCGATATCGAGGTGGTGCGCGAGCGCGGGCGTCCGCCCGGCATCGTGCTCTGGGGCAAGACCGCCGAGCTTGCCCGCCGCCGCAAGGTAAGCCGCTTCCATCTGAGCCTGACGCATACCGCGATGGCTGCGATCGCCCACGTCATCGCGGAGGCCTGATCCGCGGCGCGGCGGGCGCGTTACCTGGTGGGCGCGGCGGTCGGGATGTTATTCGGCGGCTCGCCGCGGAAACCGAAATCGAAGGCGGTCTTGTCGATCTGTCCGTAATCGTAGCTGTCGATCGAGTAGACCGCGCGATTCGCCGACGACGCCGCGAAGGGAAATTCCTGGTTGCCTTCCGGGCCGCCGTTCGGAGCGGGGGCCTTGACGGTAATCTCGGCCAGCTTGAGCTCGCCGATACGCTGGCCCTTGCGATCGAACACGCGAATCAGCACGCGCGGCTGATCCATCCCGAACTTCGTCGCGTCAACCATCGGGTCCGCCGCGATCCCGGTACCCTTGAGGAAGCGGATCTCGTCCAGGAAGCTCTCGACCGCCGGGGTCTTGGCCGGCTGCGTCTTGCTGTTCCAGGTGATCGCCCAGCCGCGGTCGATGCGCGTCAGCGTGAACTGCTCCATGGTGTTCTCGACATCGACGCGCCCCACGTTGGAAGGCTCGAAACTGAACACGGTCTTGTCGCGGAACTCGTTGAGCGACTTATCGAAGCCGTTGAGCGACTCCTTCAGGATCGTGAAGATGGCGGGATTGCCGGCCCCCTGCACGTAGATGCCGTCCTTGCCGCCGATTTCATCCTTGCCGAACTTGAGCTCGTGCGCCTCGCCCTGCTTGCCGGTGTAGACGGTGATCGTGAAGCGCGGCTTGTCGAGGCCGTACTCGGCGAGGTCGGTGGGGTTATCGACGATGAAATCGGCGACCTTGAGTTCGGCGAGCGCGCCGAGCGCGCTCTGCACCGTGGTCTGGTCGGCCTCGTAGCGGGCGGGCTTCAGAATCTGCCACTTGTCGCCGCTGCGCGCGAGCTCGAGCTGCTCGCCGCTCGCCCGATCGATCGTGAACTGCTGCACCTGGCCGACGTTGAAGTTCATCAGATCGCGATCGCGGAAATCGTTGGCGGTCTTGATCACGTCGGAGGAGAACGAGTCCGCCACCAGCATCACGGCCGGATTGGCGCCCACTCGCACGTAGTCGGAGTAGCCGACCGGGGTCTTCTTGCCGACTTCGATCGCCGGGAGCGCCCCCTTACCCTTGACCGTCACGACCACGGTCGCGCGCGGCTGCTTGAGGCCGAACGGCGCGAGGTCGGTGGGATGCTCCTCCAGCGTCTCCTTGATCTGGCAGGCGGCGACCGCGTTGATGAGCGTGGTGACCGTAGTCGAATCGGCCTTGGCCTTGAGCGGCTTGACGAGCTGCCAGCCGCCGCCGTCGCGCGCGAGCGCCACCTCGCTTCCGGGGTACTTGAGATCGATCGCGGTGACGTCCTTGGAATCGAACTTGACGAGCGTGGGCGGCGGAACCGGCTTGCTCCACAGCCCGATAGTCAGCGCGTAGCCGCCGATCACGATCAGCAGGACCAGAACGATTATCGTGTTGCGCAGCGACATCGAGCACTCAGGCAGCGGCGTGGAACGATCAGGTGCGGCGCCGCCACCAGACGTAGATGCCGGCGATGATCAGCAGTTCCGGCATCAGCAGCACCGACAGCACAAACACGATGCTGAACTGGGTCACGGTCAGCGCGAAGCGCGAGGCCCGCATGGTGCGCGGCCGAATCGAGATGCCGCCGCTCTCGCCGACCAGCCAATCAGCGCTGTTCATGAAAAAGTCGCGGTTGAAAAAATTATCGAGATACTGGTTGTTGACGAACTCGGTGTCGCCGAACACGAGCATCCGCGCCATCCCGGTCCCCCATCCGAGCTGCTTTAAGTTGGCGGTGACGACGTCAACGACCGTGATCGGCCCCTTGCGATCCTTGTCGTCGAGCTTGGCGGTCTGATGCTCGAAGAGATCGTTGAGGTCGGTCTCGGCCCACGAGGTCGGACTGGTCTTCGCCAGCCATACCACTTCCAGCCCCGGCTTGGGCGACTCGGCCGGCTCAACCGAACGCGTCATCGGAAAGACCGTCCGTTGATCGAAGCCCTGGGTGATCTCGTGCGGTCCGTAGGTATCGACGATCGGATTCAGCCCCAGCGCCGGCCCCTGGAAGAGCCGCAGCACCTGGTCGACCACGATGTCGTCGCCGGCCTTCACGCCCCATTCGCCGAGCAGGCTGACCAGCCCCGACTCGACGCCGGGATCTTTCGGATTGGGCGGCCGCAGCATCACGATCGCCCGCCCGCCCTTCTTGAGATAGGTGCCGATCGAATCGAGCTCATTCTTCAGAAGCGGACGGGTCGGTCCCGCGACCACCAGCATCGAGCAGTCCTCGGGCACCGACGCGACGGTCGCGAGCAGCACCTTGCGGACCTCGTAGCTCTCCCCTTCCATCGCTTTCTTGAGCTCGCCGAAGCCGGTCGCGGCCTGGCTGTCGTCGATGTCGGGTTCGCCCTCGCCCTGCACGAAGCATGCGACCTTATGGGTGCTCTTGGTGACGCGGATGATGCCGTTGGTCAGCGCCGCTTCGGTGGCATCGCTGACGTTGGTGCCGTTGCCGCTCTCATCGCCGCCGTACTGGATGTGCACGGTGTTCATCACCGTGACCTTGTACTTCTCGGCGAGCTCCGGGTGGCGGTCCGGGTCGACCATCTCGTAAGAGACCTTGGGCGAGTTGTAAGCGTAGCTATCGAAGAGCTGCTGGGCGGCAGGGTTACGGCCGCCGGCAAAGAAGCCATAGAACTTGAGCGGCTTCTGGAGCCCCTTGACGACGTTCACCGACTGGCTGGAGAGGCTGAAGACCTTGTTCGACGTCAGGTCGAAGCGATGATGGTGCAGGCTGGAGATGAAGTTGACCGCGACCAGCAGCGCGATGAAGGCGACGGAATAGACCGCGGCGTTGGCGCCGTAGCGGGCGCTGCGCCGGCCGGCGAGCGAGGTGATCGAGGTGCGGCTCGAAGTCGCCCAGATGATCAGCGCGAAGATGCCGACCACCAGATTGATCAGGAAAAAGAAGCGGAAGTCGGGCGCGGCGACGTAATCGACGATCGCGAAAACCAGTAGAACGAGGCCGAGAATTCCGGCCATTATCGCGCTGTTGCCAGCCATCGCCCCCCGCCCCTAACGCCAGCGCGCCGACTCAACCGAGCGCTGGGTCAGAAACAGCGCCACCAGAATGACGCTCAGGAAATAGATCACGTCGGTGGTGTCGATCACGCCCTTGATCATCTGGTCGAAATGTTCCGGCAGGGCCAGGTAGCGCAGCACGTCACCCAGGGTCGCGCTGCCGAGTTCCGCGGGCCACGAAATCACGTACATCAGCAGCAGGACGCCGAAGCAGCTAATCGCCGCGATGATCTGGTTCTGCGTGAGCGAGCTGGTGAAGAGTCCGATCGAGACGAATGCGACCGCCAGCAGCGACATCCCGAGCCACGCGGCGCCGATCACGCCGAGCTCCGGGTTGCCGAAGATCGCGAGGATCAGCGGGTAAATGCCCGCGAGCGCGATCATGATCAGCACCAGGGCGGCCGAGGCCAGGAACTTGCCGGCCACGATCTCGCCGGTGCGGATCGGAGCGGTCAACAAAAGCTCGTAGGTGCCGACGCGCTTC
>Ga0209415_10021011_pt1 | contig 10092 bp, 12 predicted proteins | sample PeaSoiSIISIP2007_FD_187696 | JGI IMG/M metagenome (GOLD analysis project Ga0209415, IMG submission 187696) | Peat soil microbial communities from Weissenstadt, Germany - SII-SIP-2007 (SPAdes) (version 2) | ecosystem: Environmental > Terrestrial > Soil > Wetlands > Peat | place: Germany...
TTCGAACCCCCGATACCCTTACGGGTATGCCGCATTTCGAGTGCGGTGGTATCAACCACTCACCCACCTCTCCGCGTTGTAGTAATAAACTGATAAATACTCCTGTATTATCAATCACTTACCTGATTACCAAAGGACAATGACCTTCTGGCATCTTGATTATTTCTTGATTGATAGCCGAGAATGCGTGTGTGGTCGCGGTCATTTCAAGGCAAGGATAGCACGGAGGGTCTATGAGTCCAAGGTTTCAACGTGGGCACGTCTGGGAGCAGGACGGGTCATTCTACGTGAAGTTCTACCAGACCGAACTACGAGACGGTAAGCCTAAACGGGTCCAGAAAAGTGAGAAGTTGTGCCGCAAAGACCTGAAGCATTTCAGCACAGCCTGTAAGCCAGTTCAGGATCTCGCTGCGAAGGTTATGAACAGGGTCAATGCGGAGTCGGGTGCGCTGGCTGAACAGGACGTGTTGATAACGGATTTCTGGCAGGTGTTCATCAAGCACTGCGAAGAAACAAACGAAGACGGCACCCGCAACGTCAAGCACAGCACACAAAACGGATGGGAGAAACTTTGGCGTCTGTACCTTGCGCCTGAACTCGCTGGTATCGGTATCAAGCAGATGACTACACAGCGTGCCACGCTACTGCTTACCAAGATTACGAAAGAACACGGGTTAGGAGAACGGACGGTACAGCACATAAAATCTTTGGGTCATCGTTTGTTCAAGCACGCACAGCAAACTACGGGTCTGGTATCGGGCGTCAATCCTTTCCGTGATGCTAACACCCTGAACAAGGCGAAAGCGAAGAAACAGACCCACGCTTACACGCTACAAGAAGCACAGGCGATTATGGCGGTATTGACGGGTGAACCTGAGGCGCTGTTGATGTTCTGTTTGGGTATGTTCTGTGGATTACGACCGGGTGAGATTTCAGGTGTTCAATGGACGGGTTTACAGGGTACTGACCTGTTGATACAGCGGTCGGTGTGGCGTGGCAATGTTGGCACAACGAAGATGGGCAATGAAGAGTTAGTGCCTGTTATCCGTCAGGTACGCCAGTTATTAGAACAGTGGCGTCTTGTGTGTCCAGCAAGCAAGGATAACTGGGTATTCCCTAATCGCAACGGCGGTCCTAAATCAGCGGAGTTTGTAGCGTTCTCCGTTATCAAACCGCTATGTGAGCAAGCAGGCATCTACTGGGATGGTCTGTACAGCGCACGGAGAGGCGCAAGCAGTGCCTACGGAGAGATTACGGGAAATAGTCTGGCGGGTGCCCGTATCCTGCGTCATAACCCAAAGACAGACGAAGCGGCGTACTTGAAAATCAACAAAGAACTCGCGGATAAGGCGGTCGCGCTGTTGGAAGAAAAAGTATCTAACCTGAACCTGCTTCCGAAGATGCTACCCGCGCCACAGGATGTGCCTATGGCAGATGAACTAACCACGGACGCTAAAGTTTAGCATTCTAACTGATAACAAAAGGGACAGTGGGTCTGGTTTGACCTTCTGTCCCTTGTTTTTTGCTTCAGGTTCCTGTGCGCTGGCATTGCCACTGCGATACAGGGTTATAGCCTTGGTAAAGCAATCGTATGCTTTGCCGTTTCTGGTTTGTGTTCGCAACACAGGCGTAGTGCTATGATACGCCCGATTTTGGCTTGTCCCAAAGCAAACCTAACTATTCGCCAAGGAACCTAACCCATCCTGACCCCACTAAACGAAGCAGGGTCAGACCCAGCGAGAATAGCAGCAATCGCAATAGGGTCTTCGTATAAGTACGAGATTTCCCCTTGTCTTGTCTCGAAAACGACGATTAGACCTGCTTCAGTGGGCAGTTTCATAACAATGTTTCCCGTACTCATTCAAACCTTACACTTGTCTGGTCTGGTTTGCCATCCAAAAAAAGATAAGCATAATCCGCCGATGACATAGCATCAACCTGTGCGTGCGTCCATTTCCTGCCGTCCTTGCTGGTCATAAAAGTATCATTATGATAACCTATCGCCGTTTCAGGACGCTGGTCAAACGCAGGCGCATCTGCTGGTTTAGGTGCGGTTTCTAATCGTCCCTGCGCTAATAGTTGGTTATAGACCCTGATAAAGTCTTGGACATTAGGAGTGCCAGAACATTGTTCTGATAACTCTTCTATCATAAGACGGGAGTTTTCAGGTGTTCTATAAAAATCCGTCTGTGCTAAAAACTCAATGCCTGCGTCCCTAATCGCAATCGCTGTTTGTTGGTCAGTTTGATAACTGATTATCTCTTGCGCTACTGGACAAGACCTGTCTTTCAGCGCTTCTCTTGCTACTTCCTGCGCGGTTTGATTGAGTTTGTTTAGTTCAGCATTGACTTGTTTATCAATCTTTTCCCGTTCTACTGCTTTCTTTTTGTTCTCTTCTTGAGCGTACTCCTTGTACGCCAATCTGTCGCGCTCATTGGCAAAGTTCATCTTTGTTGGTTTGTTGTCTGTGCGTCCTTCTCTTTTATTTTGTTGTTTGAAGTGTGCTTCTAAATCACGCAGCATCTGTTCCCGCTCTGGGTCTGCTGTTTCTCTCAACCTGTTTGTTCCTTGTTCTGGTCTTGCTTTTTCCATAAAACTCCTTCTCGCACATTCTGGGAAGTGCGGTCCCTACTTACTCACTAAACGTCCACTGGGGTTGTCCCTTGGGATTGCCAGTTGCTATAAGACGCTTGACTTCCTCGCCGTGTAAATGATTGTTTATGCTTTTCAATGTACCCGCAATGGAAGATAACGACCTTCCAATCGTGTCCTGTTCAAGCGCTTTGTAAGCGAGTACCCAAGCACTTGCTTTTGATGGGTCAAGTTTTGCGTCGTACATCCAATCACACATCCGTTGTGCGTCTTCATCTGATAACCCTGTCGCCTTGCTAAACGCTTCTAATGCGTCTGGACGGGCGACAGTGTATCTTTTAGGTCTGGTATCAACACCTAAATCTTGCGCATTGATGTTGTCAGACTTGAAGTGTCCGTCATTGGATGTGCTTACAGGTTCTTTGCGTATGTAAGACCCGACTAATGACACCTTCTCATCCTGCGGTTCTGCTTGTTTTATTTCTTCATTCATTCTCTGTCCTTTCCCGCGCTATTGTCAGGCGATAGCGGACGCCATTGATTAGAAGGACTACGCCATTCGGAAACTGCGTAATCCGTTCTAATAATCTTCTCTCATCCGTGCTAAACTCTATAATACCGAGTTCTTGTAATGATACAATGCCATCACTCATTGTTCTCCTTTCAGCGGGCTATGGCAAAGGAGACAGACGCGGTAGGCAGTTGTCCTGCCGCTGTCTGGACCGCGCGACCATAGCCCCATTTTGGCGCGGTCTAACTCAATCTTTCAAGTTCTTCAAGTCCTTGTTTTCTGGTTCTGGGTTATCTTCCTTGACGCACGGATACCCGCTTGACCTTGGCTTTTTAGGGTCAGGCGGTATGTACTCTTCGGTATAGCGTTTTTTATAATCGTCAAACGAAGTTCCCATTAGACCCGTCCTTCTAACTCACTGACCCACGCTATAATGGCAGACCTTCTAAAACGCAACGCTTTGAGTATGCGTATCGTGGGTATTGGTACGGAAGTCCGTGCTTGCCCTTTTTTAGATGTTAGATTATAGACTGCCGACACGGACATTTTCAGGTACGCCGCTACGTCTTCAACCTTCCATAGTTCGTCTTGTTTGTTGTTCTCATTTGTCGCATCCAATGATACCGCCTTTCGTTTGGATTTGTAGTTCTTGACTGCTTACTGCTAACTCTCCAAGCATCATACTTGGTAGGTTATTTACTGCCACTCACTTTCATCATACATTTCGTCAAATAATCCGCCATTGCCTGTTCCTGTGTGGTCAAAAGCGGGAGTTCCAGTTCAGGCACGGGAACAGGGTCAGGGTCAGGTATCTTTGGTTCTGCTTCTATCTTTGCTTCTATCTCCGATGCTGCTTCTATTATGACCTGTGTTGGTTCCTGTTCAGGTTCCTTGCGCCTTGCCAGTTCTTCGCCTACGCCTCCAAGAGTTTCCTTGGCGGATTTATACAACCATTGGAGATACTTGGTTGGTACATCTTCTATGTCTTCGCCTGAATGTTTTCCATACTGAAGTTTCATACTCCTCCTTTCTGTTTGTTTCGCACCTTTGGTATCTCACCCTACAAAGGTGCGTGGGGGGTATTGTGAGGGGGAAAGACGAGATGAAGCGTCCGTGAGACTCACAAGACTAAATCATTGCTTCTAACGCTTCCTGTTGTTCCTGCCAGTTTCTAAACGGCATACCATCTATTTTCAGGAATACGGCGGGGTCTTCAGTTGCCAGTGTCAAAGGATGTTCTGCGTCCCAACAATGATGACCTGCGTACTTGTCCCGATAATCGGATACATCCTTCTCGCTTTGTAAATCAACTATGGTGTATGGGATACCTCTACCCGCCAATGAACGGGATACCTTGTTGGCATACTCTCTCCCTGACTTATCGTTATCAGGAAAGATGTAGACCCGCCGTATGCCTTTATGGAAGCAATCCGCAAAGTCATCTTTCCACGAATCAGCATTGCCTGATGTAGTCGCAAGAATAACGGGGTACTCATCTTTATAGACCGCAGCAAGGTTATCCGCGTCCTTCTCACCTTCAGTTAGCAGGATTATCTGTGTCTCGGGTTTGGGGTAGCGGTAAAGCAGTTCTGGAAACTTCTTGCCATCAAGAGTATAAAATCTCTCGCTGCTTGCGTCGTACATAAACGGGTAAAAGACTTTTCGCTTGCCCTTTGGTTCAACACGAAACTTGCGATAAATCACCTGCCCGTGTTCATCGTGGTAATCATAGTAAGTACATCCCTTGTCAATCATAGTCTGGTAGAAACTCGCAGGTTCAAAAGCACATTCAATGCCTTCATCTTTTGCTAACTCGGTTAGTTGATGTACGGCGTCTTCTGCCGTTTCTGGTCTGCCTTTCAGCGTAATCAGATTGCCAGCACCACACCCCGCCTTACAATGCCAGACGCCTGTCTCTTTGTTGATGTGTCCAGACGCCGTGCTATCATCGTGTAAAGGACAATGAAAAGTAATCTCCGTGCCTTTCCTGTTCTCATCACAAACTAAGATACCACGCCGTTCTAAAAACCCCTTGGGGTCTTGCTGGAATAAACCCAACAGTTCTGAATAGGCAGGGTTATGTTGTGCCTTATAGTTGATTATGTTGTCTTCCGCTACTAATGAGAACGGAGCAAGTGTCATCGGGTCATTCATTATAATGCCTTTCGCGTTTATGCCGATCAATCCTTTGACGCGCAGACTACACAGCGTTGTAGCAAAGCGTTTAGTCCCTTGCCTTGTTCTCTTCCGTAGGGTGTCCAGTACGCCATCCGTGCCACTCAACACCTTACGACACGCTTCCCACTCTGATATACCTGCAATCTGTGGCGTCTGTCCGTTCCATAAGAGATACATAAGGTGAATGTAAAGCATTCTCTCGTCTTTATTCATCTCCCGCATCGCGGTGATACAGACCCTTGGTATTGTAAAGGTGTTTATCCCGTCAAACATCTTGCCTTTTCTGACCCAGCACGCTTTTGCGTAATCATAGTAGCGAAGGCGGGTCAATCGTTTGTGCGTGTAGTCATTCTCTTTACCTATGAGTTTCAGGCGGTCGTATTCCTGCCAGTCATCAATCAGCAGATAATAAGCGTTAGACAGTCTCTTTCCTTTGCCTTTGAGAGATTTACTCCGTCTTTCTTCACATTGAATCAGGGAAGCGTCTGATAGTTCTTTCACGGCGTGTTCTATCGTATGAACTGATAACCCTGTTTCGTCTGATAGTGTCTCCTGCTTCTGATGTATCCTAACTGGTATTTCCATCAAGGATAACTCTGTCACCTTGCCCCATTGTCTCGGGTTCATAAGGACTTGGTTGTTTGCTTTCTCGTAGAAGCAGACGATAAGGTATAGCGCGTCTCCTGTCAGGGTTTTGCTTCTGTTTATTACTTGTGTTGGTATCTGAATAAATGGTATTCCGTTGTATCTCATCTTTTCTCCTGTTTCCCGCCCCTACTATTTACTGCTTTTCTGTGTTTCTGTTCTTTTACTGCTTTCTCTGTTTTTGCCTATGCTAACCTAAACCTAAACCTAACCTAAACCAAAGAACTGAACCAAAGCAAAAGATTAGACCAAAGCAAGACATAAGCAAGACCTAAACCAAAACCAACGCAAGACCTAATCAGAACTAATCAATACAATGACCCCAGAAAAAGGCGACCGACCCCAGAGTCCCGCAATCCTGAAATCTGGCGGGTACCCCTAAAGGCGACCGACCCCAGAGTCCCGCAATCCTGAAATCAAAATACCCCCTAAATACCCCTAAAGGCGACCGACCCCAGAGTCCCGCAATCCTGAAAAAATCAAGATTGCGGATGGCACACCCCTATTTTGACCCCTAACTTGGGGTGTTCAGTCCGTGCCTGCCACGATTGCCACAGACGCACGGGAATGAATAACAGGTACCACAGACCCCTGGCAACCCTCCACTGGACCTACCACCTTCTTGGTTGCTTATCCCTTTGTCTCTCATCTCACGCGCCATAGATTGACGGGCACGGACCCGTTCTGCCCTGTCGCTTTCTAACTGCTTGCGTAGGTCATCCCTTGTGGGTTCTGGATCTGGTTTAGTCTGTGGTACGGATTGAACATCTGCGAAAACATCCTGTAAAGTATTTGAAACATCTTTGTCCATTGTCTCTCCTAATCGTTCCGATAGGAACTATGGGATAATCACGGGTCCGCCTAAATCAAAGACCCGTGCTTTCTCTTCTGCTTCTCTGCGTTCTTTCTCACCCCGTTCATAATCTTCTTTTATTGCCATTTGTCTCTCCACTTCTCTTGTGATGTATTCATTAGAAGTGAAATACGCTTTGTTCTTTGCGTCCCGTTCTCGCTGGCGTCTGTCTAACTCTGGTTGAAAATCAAACCCGTCTATCTTTACGCTTGATAACGCCAGATAAATAAACGCGCCTTTCGGAGTGTCTATGTGTAGGTGATAGTTGTCCAACATCCACACTCTACTCTTTTCACTTGTAGCATTACCCATAGCGGCGTCAAACGCTAACCACTGCGTCAGGTTTATTCCTAACGCCTTGTAGAACTCCTCTGGTACATCTGCCTTGCTTACTTTGAACATTGCGTACCCGAAGACCTGTCTCTTGTTCTCTGGGATAACTTGAACCAATGCGTCTAACGCTTTCCTCAATGCCTTGTTGTTGTTTGCGTCCTGTTCGTGGCGTGTTTTAGCGGCGTCTAATGCTTCCTTTGCCTTCCCCTGAATACCTGCTATTGTCTCATTCGCAATAGCAGTTGCTTGTTCAGTTGCCACGGCAAGCGGGTCTGCCAGTTGTTCAGTCAGGCGGGTAATCTCGTCTTTGTCTGCTTTGTATTCCTGCTTCCGTTGGTCCCGTTCAGTGGTTAGGTTTGCTTGTGCCGTCGTAAGTAATCCGTCCTGTACCGCCTTGTCTGCTTCTAACTGCGTAATCTGTCTCTTCAATGTTTGGATTTCCGCCTTGGAGGGCGCTAACCGTGAAGAGAGTTTTTCTTTTTCAAGGTCGTAATCCGCCAGTTTTAGCAATAGCAGCGTCCTGTCCGTCGGTGATGTATTCGGGTCATCAATCGCATCCGTCAATCGTGTACGTAAAGTCCTGCGGTCCCGTTTAGGTTCTTTCTTGTCTTCGTTCATAAATGCCTTTCTGGGGCGTTTTAGGGCGTTTTAGGTGTTTCTGGGGTAGGTATGCCCTTGATAACTCTTGACCCCCTTCAACCCCGCATAAATAGCGGGTCAAAAATGCCCTATACGGTCTGTTCGGTCATTACCTGACCCCCTACCGCCAGATACGCCGTTTTCTTTGCTTCCGCTGCTTTCCGTGCGAGTATCTTTGCCCTGTCTCTACAGTTCTTGGAGCAAAACTCACCCTTGCCCACAACAGGGTATCCCTTCTGCCTTTCAGCACGGATACATCTGCTTTTCAAAGCGCAGAGTTTTGTAGAAGTTGCTAAAACTGCTTTATGTGCTTTTTCGTCCATCCACACATTTAGACCAATCTGCCCGATACGGTCAATCTCTTTTTGGTCTAACCCGTGAATGTCAATACCGAGTGTTTCATAATAAGATGGCGTGTATTTCATTGCTTCCTCAAAAAGTAAAACCCCGTAGCGGGGTGAACGGTCGCTACAGGGTTGGTAGTCAGACGGGTTAGCGTCTCACATTCAATGGTCTGTGGTGTTCACCCCCAGATGTTAGATTTTAGATTTGTCGTCCTATGATTGCCTATAAATAGTAATCATAGGTCCATTACTCTAATGCTAACAGAGTACAACTTATTTGTCAAGGACAATCGTATAGGATGGTGAAAATAAATGATGAAAGATGGACCTTGGCGTGCGCCTAAACAATACAGACCTATGGGAACCCACTTACACGCAAGATGGTACCTTTTGACGAATGCGTATCCTGTGAATCCGAGCAAAAGAGACTCCTTTTTCAAGAACTGGAAACTAACAATCCTATGGGAACCCAAAAGATAAGAAGCATTCTTTTTTATAAGGAAGTGTAAATCTGTAAATCCGAGTGATTAGGGTCTCTTTTCAAAACATCCTTTTTCCAGTTCTCGAAGTTAGATTTTAGAAATCGTTTGTCTTGTGGCAGGCCGTTCCAGTCCGACAAGGGGTATAGGCGGGAGCTTGGTACGCCAGGGTCAATCTGATGAGCGGGTCCTACTCCTGACCCTACCCCCTACTGACCACAATGCCCGTTCTCGCTGTCCTGTGGCGTCCTGTGGCGTCGATACAGGCGATTTAGATGTCCTGACCCCAAAAGCACTGCAGCGTCCCAAATGTAGCAGGGAACAGGATGGTCAACACGGCGTCTGGGAACGTGTCAGGAGTACGGCGGGAAGGCGTCATAATCTGCCAGTGTTCAATCAAGAATCAATCAAGACTGAAATCTATTGTTTATAACTAACTGATAACAAAGAAGATAGAAGCGTAAAAATCCATAGGTGGTTAGGTAGACCACACTATTAGTTAGAAAGTAGTAAACATAATAGGTAATCAAGTAGTAAACATCAGTAAGCCAGCAACGGGCCGCACCGAACCCGTAACGGCCAGCTACTTTCGTCATCCTGACGTTCTAACCTGCCGATGCGCATAATGCTCCTGTGGTGTGAAGATTTCCATCCTTGCCCAAGTAGCCGATATGAAAACCGTTTCAACACTTTTCGTTTTATTGGTTCTCGCAATCGGAGCGAGCGCCCAATCCAAGCCAACGGACGATTGCTTCCGCCTGATAGAAACTCGAAGCGGTTGCAGTCCAATGACCGAGGGAGAGAAAAAGGATTTCGACACCCTCATACACGCTAAGAGCATGGTGGTGGAGTACCACGTAAGCTGCCTCATGATGAGCAAAGTTGACAGAGAAGCATTCCTCGACGAAGACTCGGCCGTCTTGAAAAAAACGGCTGACGACGTTTTGGCCAAGAATAAGAATCATCCAACAATTCTTTCAGAAGATACGGACGAGCACATTGACCTGATTGTGGAGATTTCTAGTAATAGGATCGATAAGACCGGAATGCCGCTTGAATTAGCAAGAGGCACAACAGCGGGCCGCACTATTTATATTAACGTCTATGACGCGACTGACAACCGTCTTGTGTACATGCAGTCACGCAATGTAGTGCTGTTCCAAAACGATGTGCGAATGGTGCTCACCGACTTTTTGGGCTTTTGGGCATTATTTAATGGGGGGTACCTGAACTAGAAATAGTTTCCCATCCTTGACTATTTCTTGAGGATTAGGCCGGAGTCAGGACGAAAGTCAATGAGATAGGACGGACTACTCGCCTTCTAAATAGTTGAGTCTAAACACAATGGAATCAATAGTTTGGAGGTATCAACCACTCACCCACCTCTCCGCGCCACGGCAAGGCTGAGTGGCCTAAGTCGATTCTAACCGAAGAGATGGCTATTTCTTCAGCCTCTCCAGCACCGCGCCCACGATCAACGGTAGCCCCACCGTCGCATCCACAAACACCTCGGCGAAT
>Ga0209415_10021012_pt1 | contig 10092 bp, 5 predicted proteins | sample PeaSoiSIISIP2007_FD_187696 | JGI IMG/M metagenome (GOLD analysis project Ga0209415, IMG submission 187696) | Peat soil microbial communities from Weissenstadt, Germany - SII-SIP-2007 (SPAdes) (version 2) | ecosystem: Environmental > Terrestrial > Soil > Wetlands > Peat | place: Germany...
TTCGTCTGCCCTTTCAATCCTGTTCCCACCGTGGGCGCGTAGCTCAATTGGCAGAGCAACTGACTCTTAATTCCCGCTTGAAGACGCGGCAAATTAGCCGTTAGTTGTTACAAACAAAAAACTTATCAACCATCGTCCCGCACAGAGACTGTCAAATTTCGCGTTCAGGACGCTCAATGCGTTCAATGACTTACGAACATGCTCTTTTTCGCGCGACACAAAAGTCCCCACATTCGGACTCGGGCCGCAACGCGATCCGCTTCTCTCCGCGTACGTCCTCGTTGAGTTCACGAGGTCAGCCCATTCGATTTCAGCGTGCAACCGCAACGACGGAGGAATGGGAAATCTATGCCTCCCTAATCTTACAAAGCAAGCCTGTAGATTTGATCTTCTTTCCGGACGGCGTCCACGAGCTTGAGAAACCCTTAGAACGGCTGGCATCCCAACAAGGAAATGTTGATTGGTTCCGTTTCTGGCTGAAGGGAGAAGAAGATCCAGATCCCGCCAAGGTCGAACAGTACAAGCGCAGGCGCGAACTGCGCAAACTCCAAGAGGCAAGCGAGTCGTCAAGAAAGCGAAACTGACTTGGTTCGTCAGGCGCAACAGCACCAGTGAAAGCGCCCACTCGAATTGCCCGACACAGTCAATTTGTCTCACAGCAAGCGAAAAATAATCCACGCCGCACTCCGCTCGTTTCCCTGTTTCGACTGTGCCTATAATTCGCCGGTCAGATGTTGACCCACGACCATCGCGACGCATTCTCTGACGATGTGCTGCTGCAGCATGTCGGCAACGGCTGCCCGCGAGAGAAGCCTCCTGAACGGGGTGCGACATAAAACAGAGCCTCCCAACGTCTAAGTAAACCACAGTTGTCATCGCGCATGGATAAAGACGACTGTGGACCGCAATCAAGCCGTGACGACCCGCTGACTGGCCTTCATCCGGTTTTTTGGCACGAAAATTCCGTTACCGCGAACTGCCTGACTTGTCCCACCGGCAAAAAGAAATTAATTGCCTTCGTGGCATTGTCCGCGTGGGCTCCAGCCGTGGTATAACGTGACTCGTCGGCTATGAGCCTCTCGGAAAACAGCCTCGGCCTCCTGCAGCAGCCGCGCTACACCGCGCTGGCGGTAATGTCTGACGAACTCGTGATGACCCATCTCGCAGGAGGCAATCACGATGCTCTGGCAGTGATATTCGACCGCTATCAACGGCTCGTAATTCGCGTGGCCATGCAGATCCTGCGCGATCCGGCGGAAGCCGAAGATGCAATGCAATCGGTATTCATCGCAATTCTAGAGACCGCTGCGAAATTCGACGCGGCCCGCGGTACGCTGCGCGTCTGGATATTGCAGAACGCCTACCACCAAGCTTTAAATCGCCGTCGCTACCTGAGCCTGCGCGGTATGTACGACACGCCGCCTGGCGATGCCGCAGACTTAGTCAGCTTAGGTTCACCAACCGGCATGCCGGCATTCGAGTCCGAGCACTTGATCCAGCAAGCGCTCACCCAGCTCAGCATCCGGCAACGCGAAACAGTCGAGTTGGCTTTTTACGATGGATTGACCATGCAGGAGATCGCCGAGCGCACCGGACAGTCATACGCCAACATACGGCACCACTACTACAGAGGATTGGAAAAACTGAGACTCATTTTAGGCGACGCCAAATCTGGCCAACGGCCAAAGTCCGCAAGCGGTGGAGAGACAGCCTATGCCCGCTCATGACGAGTTTCGCGAGTTAGGGGCGCTCGCCGCGATTGGCCAAATCACTGCGTCTGAGCACGAGGACCTGTCAGCGCACCTCAGAGAATGCCCAGAGTGCCGTGAAGCTTATGCGGACTATTCACGGATTCTGCGGCAGGATCTCCCGCAGGCAGACCCGACTCGCTTTCGCAGCAAACAAGACTCGCTACACCCGGCCGCCGACGCCGAGCTTCGCGAGCGATTTCTTGCGCGTGCACAAGCTCATGGTGCAGGCTTCTCGCCAGAAGTGGAAGGTAGAATCCCATCTGATCGCAAATCAGCCCAGGTTGTCCGGACGCGCTTCGCCATAGCAGGTGCGGCGGTCGTTTTTGCGATCGCTGCTGGTTTGACGCTCGCACTTGTGATTCACGAGAAAAGGGTGGCGGAAGCGCGACCCCCAAACCCCGCATCGCTCGTTTCGGAGAATGAATCTCTCCAGCAGCAGCTCGGCGAGGCCACACAGAAGGTTGTTGCCCTGACTGCCGAGGTCTCGGCGCTCTCGGTACACGATGGCAATCTCACGAGCGTTATCAAGGAAAGGGACATGCGCTTGGCCGAAGCGAAACACAACCTTGATCAACTCAGCGCTGAGTTGGACCAGATGCGCACTCAGAACTCCACTCTGGTAGCCGCGCGCGAGCAAGACCAGTCCAAAGCCGCCGAACTCAAGAACCGAGTACAAACGCTCGAAGGAACGAACGCAAGCTCAATCGCGGGGATGGTTGAGCTCCAGGACAAAATTCACTCGCTCAATGCTGCCTTAGAGCAACAATCCGAAAAGCTGGCGATGGAAAGCCAGTTGACCTCGGTCAGTTCTGATGTTCGTCAGCTGATGGGCGCTCGAAACCTGCATATCATCGACGTTCATGACGTCAATGGCGCCGGCAAATCCGCCAAGTCATTTGGGCGGGTGTTTTATTCCGAAGGGCAGTCACTGGTGTTTTACGCTTTCGATCTTCCCAATGGAAAGCTCACACCGGCCAAGTACCACTTTGAGGCTTGGGGACAGCAGGAAGGACAGGCCCAATCGGTTCGCAACCTTGGGACGTTCAGCATAGATGATCGCGAGCAACACCGTTGGGTCCTTAAGGTCGGCGACGCCTCGCTGCTGAGAGGAATGGACTCTGTCTTCGTCACCGCGGAGACGCTTGGGGACGTGAACGAGCCCCGCGGAAAGCGAGTGCTTTACGCGTATCTCTCCGGAAGGCCGAACCACCCATAAGCCGCCGTCCCGCCTTTAACGAAAATCCGCCACGCTTCACGGTACAAATCCGGCATCTCGCGTGCATTTAGATCAAGCACATCTTTGCACGCGGAGACCGCCATGCATGTTTCTCATCGGTTCTCGGTAACGATCCTGTTGTCTCTTGCGATAGTTGTCTGGTCGGTCCCGGCCCTTTCGCAGACTGAGGCTGCGGCCATCAGTGGTCGAGTGGCCGACCCGCAAGGACTGGCGGTTGCGGGCGCGAAGGTCTCCGCCATCAATACCAATACAAACGTGACCACTTCAACACAGACGAACGGTGCTGGCTTTTACAACTTGCCTAGCCTTATCCCGGGAACATACCGCGTAATGGTGGAGAAGGAAGGCTTTGCCCAAATCATAAAGCCCGATGTACAGCTTCACGTGCAGGACAACGCTGGCATCAACTTCTCGCTTCAGGTCGGTTCCATCACGCAGAGCGTGACCGTTGAAGCCGGCGCGCCACTGGTGAACACAACCAGTGCTACCGTCAGCACGGTCGTGGATCGCAATTTTGCGGAGAGCCTCCCGATGAACGGTCGGAGCTTTCAGACTCTGATCGAACTAACTCCGGGCGTGGTTCAAACCCCGAGTGAAGGACAGTTCAGCGTGAACGGGCAGCGTGGCACCTCCAATTATTGGATGGTTGATGGAGTAAGTGCAAATTTCGGCATAAGTGCAAATGGCGGAATTCAAGGAAGTGCGACCGGAGGTGCGGTTCCGGGTTTCAGTCAACAGGGCGGAACGAACAGTCTGGTCTCGGTCGATGCTCTTCAGGAATTCCGAGTTCAGACTTCGACATTCGCGCCCGAATTCGGCCGAACACCCGGGGCGCAGATCTCCATCGAAACTCGGTCCGGCACGAACCAGTTCCATGGCAGCGCCTTTGACTACTTCCGGAATGATGTGCTCGATGCCAACAACTGGTTCAATGGGTACACGAACAACCCTTCACTCCCCAAAGCTGAAGATCGGCAGAATGATTTCGGAGGGGTGTTGGGTGGACCCATAATAAGAAGTAAAACCTTCTTTTTCTTTTCTTATGAGGGTCTTCGTCTTCGACTGCCCAACACTATGGTAATAACGGTGCCATCTCTCAGCGCAAGGCAGAACGCCATCCCGGCTATGAAGCCCATCCTGAATGCGTTCCCTTTGCCCAACCCAGGTGCCCCGGACAACAATGGTGGCTCAGCGTTTTCAGGTAGTTTTTCCGAGCCGTCCACGCTAAATGCAACGAGCCTTCGAATCGACCACCGAATTAAGGACAAGTTCTTGTTGTTCGGCAGATATGATTACTCGCCTTCGGGATTAACGCACCGGTCGTTTGGCGCCGAACTCGACACATCCCGGATCACAATTCAAACGGCGACCGTGGGGGCTACTTGGACGATTACTCCGGCGAGTACGAATGACCTGCGATTTAACTATAGCCGAAGTGACGCCCCCGGCTACTCCTCAATAGATACCTTCGGCGGGGCGGTTCCCCCGCCGGCGTCGGCCCTCCCCTTGCCGAGCCCTTTGACCATCAAGAACTCCCTGATTAACTATCTCATCCTGACCGGCTTAACAGGTGGGTCTCTGACCTTGGGAAACCAGGGCCACAATTTGCAGCGACAGATCAACCTCGTCGATAACGTATCCCTTCAAGAGGGATCGCACGGTCTAAAGTTTGGAGTCGATTACCGGCGGCTGAGCCCCCTCTGGGCTCTACCCTCCTACATTCAGGGTAACGCCTTTGCTACTGTCGCCGACGCGGAAAGCGGAAACCTGGAGTTCGCAGATGTGGGGACAGCTCTGCCTGTGACATTCTTACTCCAGAACCTTGGGTTGTTTGCTCAAGATACCTGGCGAGCCACTTCACGAGCGACGCTCACATACGGCCTGCGGTGGGATGTTGACTTCACGCCCACAACCACGAGCGGACCTAACTTTTCAGCGGTCACCAACTTCGGAAACTTGTCGCAACTAGCGCTGGCGCCTGCTGGAACGCCGCCCTACAGGACTAAGTTCAGCAACCTAGCGCCGCGCGTTGGGGTGGCGTACCAATTATCTCGCAAGCCCGGCGCGGAAGCAGTTGTGCGCGGGGGCTGGGGAATTTTCTATGATCTCGCGTCGCAAGCGGCGGGAACAATCTTGAACGTCACTTATCCGTTTGGCGCGCAGAACTTTATTTTCGGCGGTCAGTATCCTTTGGACACCACGCCTGGCCAGCCTGGCGCGCCTCCTATGATTTCCGCTGTTCAGTTGGCGTCCGGTGGAGTCCTTGCGGCGTTCGACCCCAACCTTAAGGTGCCGTACGGCATGCAATGGAACGTAGCGCTCGAGCAGTCCCTTGGGACTACGCAGACTTTCAGCGCGACCTACCTCGGTTCGATCGGAAGGCGGCTCTTACAAACTGAATTTGATGGCAACGTCAATCAGAATATTTCCAATGCACTCCTGGTTAGTAACCAAGGAACGTCGGACTACCATGCACTACAGCTCCAGTTTCAGCGACGCGTCTCCCGTGGCCTGCAGGCTCTGGCTTCTTACACTTGGTCGCACTCGATCGATACGGCCTCTGACAGTTACTTTTCATCTAACTCCCAATTCGTAAGAGGGCTGGGATCGAACTCAAGCCGCGGGTCTTCGGACTTTGATGTGCGTCACGCAGTTTCTGCGGGGATTACGTATGACATTCCAGCACCCGCAATCAATGGCTTTGTCAACACCATTCTCCAGAGCTGGGCCTTGGAGAATGTGTTTCAGGCTTTATCAGCCGCACCGGTTAACGTGATTGATCCAGCCGTCACTCTGAGTGGTGCCGTCGGAGCGAATGCCAGACCCGACCTGGTGCTCCCCCACCAACCGCTGTACTTGTACGGGCCGCAGTATCCAGGCGGGAAAGCGTTCAACCCCGGGGCTTTGATGGACCCGCCCCATGACTCTAACGGCGTAGCTCTCCGGCAAGGAGACCTCGGCCGGAACGCATTGCGGGGGTTCGGAACTTGGCAATGGGACCTCGCGGTTCACCGGGATTTCCCGATTCACGAATCGTTGAAGTTGCAATTCAGGGCTGAAATGTTCAATGTGCTAAATCATCCCAACTTCGGACCTCCCGACGGAAACCTAGGTGATGCTCAGTTTGGAGTCTCGACTCGGACATACGGACAGAGTCTTGATGGCGGCTTTGGGGGTGGCGCACCGCTCAGCTCTTTGTACCAAGTCGGCGGGCCGCGCTCGATTCAGCTTGCCCTCAAGCTGGTTTTCTGAGGACTCAGAGCTGGTGGCTGACCAATCTGTCCGGACGGAGAAATCAAAAGATGAATCGAAAGATATCCACATGCTTATCGTGCCTCCTCGCAATCTCGGTTGCTTTGACAGCCTGTTCTGTGAGTGGACACCTCAACGCACAGACACCAGGGAGAGAACGGTCCAATCAAAAGCCAGATCGCTATTTCACGGTAAGAGATTCCATCGAGATGGTCAGATTCGAGCGCGAAGGTGGCGAGCCGAGCTTCTCACCTGACAAGAAATATTTCGCCGTAGTGACGTCGCGCGGCATAATTCGATCCGATGAAATTGAATCTACTTTGTGGGTCTTCCGCGCCGACGAGGTGACGAAATTCTTGGCGACTGACGACGCCTCGCAAGCTTCAGCCCCTCGGATGGTCGTGCGAGCGGCGGCAATCCCAAGGGGAGATGAAGAAAATTCTTACCAGCCTGTGATTTGGAACGATAGCCTGCGCTGGTCACGCGATTCAACGACGATCATGTTCTTAGCACAAAACTCCAAAGGGAAACGCCAATTGTATCGAGCAACAATAGGCACGGGTCGGGTTCGTGCGTTAACGCCGGAGGAAAACGACGTCAGCGAATTCGCTTTTGCCGACAATACAGTCTTGTATAACGCGGCTAATCACAATAACAGTCGAAACGAGGGATACCCAATCAATGCCGATGCCCGTGACATAACCGGAATCCCGCTTGTGCCCGTACTCTTTCCGAGAGCGGAAACTGGTCACGTCACTTACAGTGGGGTGTGGGTTATTCGGAACGGGCGGAATCTTCAGATAGCGGATCCCGATACGGGGCGTCCACTGCGGCTGTTGGATCAGATGTCGAAACCGGCGATTTCGCCCGACGGTCGGGCCGCTGTTGTGAGGTTGCCGAGTAAAGTGGCAGAGAAATCATGGGAATCCTTTGAACCAGGCGATCCGTTAATCAAGAAGATTAATTCGGAGGACCCTAATTTGACGGCGGACTCCAACTTTATGCGGCCAACAGTGTATGCCTTAGTGGACTTGACCAGCGGCAGAGTAACACAGCTTTTGGACGCTCCGCATGCCTGGACGCTAGGTTACGATGCGAGTGGCATGGCGATTTGGTCGTCCGATGGAAAGAAACTCCTCTTGACAAACACCTTTCTTCCTCTGGACGGTGTAGACGAAGTTGAAAGATCAAAGCGGCTTCGGCCTTGCACCGCGGTTGCAGTGGATCGCATTTCCAAGGCGACAACCTGTGTGGCATTTTCGCATGGCAAGATTCCGGAGTTGCAAGAGGCTTCTTTTGGTGATACGACCGACGACGTAATTCTTCGCTTCGAGGGAGTATCGCCGCAGCAGCGGTATCACTACCAAGGCGGAAGCTGGCACTCCGTAGATTCGCCGCACATAGATCAACCTGATGAAGGCAAGGATGCATTGCTGAAGCCCTCGCAGGCCTTAAGAGTTGAAATTAAACAAGATCTGAATACTCCGCCGACGCTTTGGGCTACTGACCAGAATACGAAGCAAAGCAAGAAGATTTGGGATCCCAATCCGCAACTGGCAGACCTGAAACTGGGGGAAGTCACGGTGTTCCGGTGGAAAGACAAAGCTGGATATGAATGGACGGGCGGATTGGTCAAGCCACCGGACTATGTACTCGGCAAGCGGTATCCTCTTGTCATACAGACCCACGGATTTGTCGAACATGAATTCATGACGGACGGATCCTTCACGACGGCCTTTGCGGCAAGGCCTTTGGCCGCCTCCGGCATCGTCGTGCTTCAAGCTATGGATAGATTTGACAACCTAGCCACGCCGAACGAGGCATCCAACTCGGTCTCGGCGTTTCAATCTGCAATCGACCATTTGGCGTCTGACGGACTAATCGATCCAGACGGAGTCGGAATCATTGGTTTCAGCCGGACGTGCTATCACGTGGAGAGCGCGCTCATCGATGATCCAAAGCGTTTTGCTGCGGCCTCGATTGCCGACGGTGTGGATGAAAGCTACATGCAGGCACTATTATATTCTACGGTTGGTGTGCCCATCCACGAGGGCGAAGCAATTTATGGGGCAAAGCCTTTCGGTGAGGGCCTACGACAGAATTGGGTACGACAAGCACCGGGATTCCATCTCGACCGCGTTCAGGCGCCACTGCTGATAGAAGCAATTACTCCAGCGACTATATTGGAGGAATGGGAAATCTATGCTTCCTTGGTGGCGCAAGGGAAAGCTGTTGACATGATTTATTTCCCCGATGGCCAACATGTCCTGCAGAAGCCGCTGGAGAGGATGGCTTCTCAGCAGGGCAATGTGGATTGGTTCCGTTTCTGGCTGAAAGGGGAAGAAGATCCCGATCCGACAAAGGCAGGGCAATACGCCCGCTGGCGCGAGCTCCGCAAGCTCCAACACGCAAACGAGGCAGGAAGAAAGCCAAACTGATTTACCCAGGCCGTCAGGCATATTCCTCAAGTTCCCTTGAGCGAGTTAACAACGACCAAGCGGCTTAGCCGAAACAGGGTCACACTAGGGTCACGGTACTATTAACGTCCAGTATTCATGCGGCCTCGTGGGTTGTCATCTGCGCCGCAAAGTAGTTGAATTTGCAGTTTCCCACGAGACTCATAGCCCAAAGGTCGGTAGCTCGAATCCACCCTTCGATCTGAACTATCCGGAAGCAATTTTTCGGAGATTTTCCAACCTTCCAACCCACAATCCACCCCACCGAATTGCGTGTCTTGCGCGAGGTCGAATGACTTGGGCGGCCCTTGGCAGTCACCGCGGGCTTGGAAGTTGTTGAAAAAACTAGTCCTTAACGCGCCGCGGGTCTATGACACAATTACGACACAATGCCACTCTTTGACGAAATGGCATCGTCCGTAATAAACTGAAAATAAAGGGCTTGGGCGCGTAGCTCAATTGGCAGAGCAACTGACTCTTAATTCCCGCATAAACGTGCGGCAACTTAACTGTTAGTTGTTACAAACAAACAGCTTATCAACCATCGTCCCGCACAGAGACTGTCAAAATCGCCGTTCAAAACGCTCAATGCGTTCAATGACTTACGAAATTGCTTTTTTTCGTGCGACACAAAAGTCCCCACATTCGAATTTGACCCGGGAAGGTTAATCGGTTTCTCGTCCGACATGGGTCCCCTTGATTTCACGAATTCCCCCACTTCGATTTCAGGCTCCTCAAGGCGGCAATCACGCGCCGACCCTTATCCGTCATTGGCAAAGAGTATCCCAGTTCCCAATCCGCTGTCATATAGGTGCGGCGTATTTGATGGGCCCGGCTGCTAGGTCGTTTACACCGGGAATCAGTACCGCCCTGACACGGTTAAAACGTTAGAACAGACTTCCTTCCGGAAGCAAATATCTCACCGTTAGAACTCCAACCGCGCCTGAAACGCGATCATGCGTGGACTGCTATCGCCACCCAGCCCGACGCTTAGCAAGCCGGTCGGCGGCGAAGTAGCGCAGTTCACCAAAAACAGGAGAAACACCGCTTGGTGTTCCCGCTTGGGCGCGGGAAGCCTTTCGTTTGATACGCTCTTCTAGCTGACAATTGATCTCAGATCAAATATTCGAATGTCTGTTTTGCACGTATGGTCACCTCAGGATTCACCCAACATGACCTGGCGCGAATACCACGAGTTGACGAAGCACAGTGCCGAATCGGTGCGGCGAATTCACCACTATCTCGCTTGGGCCAATATGCCCAATCCATTCCGGCATTATGAGGATGTTCCCATCCTCGATTTGCCCTCCGACCCTCCGGCTCCGCAGATTTCAGCTCTCGAAGTACTCGAAGGGAAAGTGGGAAACACTTCAGCCAGGGATGGTGCGGAATTCCT
>Ga0209415_10021014_pt1 | contig 10092 bp, 8 predicted proteins | sample PeaSoiSIISIP2007_FD_187696 | JGI IMG/M metagenome (GOLD analysis project Ga0209415, IMG submission 187696) | Peat soil microbial communities from Weissenstadt, Germany - SII-SIP-2007 (SPAdes) (version 2) | ecosystem: Environmental > Terrestrial > Soil > Wetlands > Peat | place: Germany...
CAACATCGCCACCCAGCTCCTGGCCAAGATGCTCGACCTCGAGCCGCCTGCCTAGGACTTCGCCCGCCCGGACCTCCTACGCAGGAGCCGGACCGGGATCGGGGCCGTCGTCGGGGATGGCGTCGCCCCCCGGGCCCACGGCGACGCCGGCCGCCCGCAACCGCTCCCCCAGCCAGTCGGCGCCGCGGTCGCCCTGCATGGCGTCCTGCCAGCCGTCGAGGATCCGGTGCACGTCCTCGACCGAGGGGATCGTGGCGATGACGTGGACCGTCATCTTGTCGTCGTACCCGGGCGGGGCCGAGACGTGCAGACCCCCGAAGGGGTCCTCGGTCACGTGGGGGGCCGGCTCGCGCAGGACGTAGAGCTCGCCGGTGTCCTCGACGTAGTTCAGCTCGTGGCGCACCCCGTCCGCGTCGAGCCACTCGGTGCCCAGCTCGAGCTCGGCGGAGGGCCGGCGGCGGGGGTCGGCTTCGTAGAACTCATCGATGTCCATCGGCGGCACACTATCGCCGACCAGGGTGATCGCGGCTCCGTCGGCCCCGTCCACGCGTCCGGGGGCGGGTGGGAGGGTTCGGGGGAGGACCGATCGCGACGGTGGCGTGATGCCCACCGCACAGATGAAGCAGCGCGTCGCCGTGATCGACCAGATGACGGCCGAGTGGCACTCCATCGGCCGCTCCGTCGCCGCCGTCAGGGCGCTCGGGGCGGTGGCCGAGCGCGATCCGCTCCTGTCCGCTCTGGTCCTCGGCACCGCCGGCGGTCCGGGTCCGTGTCCGACCCCCTGCGACGTCGTCGAGCACATGCGGCGGGCCTCGGGCCGTACCCAGCGGGAGGAGGCGGCCCGGCTGGTGCAGGTGCTGCTCCGGGAGTCGGACGCCGATGCCTTCATCGGCCGGATGCTCGTCCAGGCCCTGCTCCCCGGACTCATCACCGTGGCGGGCAAGCTGCGCTGGGGCGAGGGCGGGGACTGGCAGGACGGCGAGGAGTTCTTCGGGGAGCTCCTGGCGACGACGTGGCTCATCCTGCGGGAATGGGCCGGGCAGGACCGTCCCTATGCCGTCCTCGACCTCCTCTCCGCCATTCGCTGCCGTCTGCGACGCCAGCTGTTCCGCGCCAAGGAGCTCGGAGAGCACGCGGCCACGCTCCACCCGGACGAGGCGGCGGCGCCACCCGCCCGGGCGGAGACGGACCTCGAGGAGCTGGCCCGGATGCTCGTCGACCTGCGCCGCGCCGGCATGCGGAACGACGACGTCCAGGTCCTCTACGCCCACCACGTCCTCGGGTATTCGATCGCGGAGCTCGCCGCCATGACCGGGCGCGACCGCCGCGTCCTCTACGCCCGGCGGGACCGCGGCCAGAGGCGCCTGTGCGCCTGACCGCCCCGGTGCGGTCGACGTGACGCGTGCGTATGGTGTGCCCGTGGTTGGTCGAGGGTCCGACACCACCGAGGGTCTGCGCTCGCGCGTGGTTCAGGGCCGCCCCAACTGGTGGGTGATCCTCGCCGTGTCGCTGGCCCTGATGGCACTCCTCGTGGCGACGTCGGGGAGCTCGCCGCATCCCGTCCGCCGCGGTGGCGCGCTGGCCTCGGCCAGGGCGGGCGGCCCGCGCCGCGGCGACGCCGCGCCCGGCCAGGCCGGCTCGACCAGGGTGCAGGCCGGCGCGACGACGACCTCGGTCCCGCACCCGGCGCCGGTGACACCCACCACGTCCGGCCCGTCGCTGGTCAGCACCGGTCCGCCGGCCGGCGCGCCACCCGACACGGGGCCGGCCACCACCACGACCACGGTGGCGGCCACAACGACCACGACGACAACGAGCCCCGCCGCGTCGCAGCCGGCCGATCGCATGCAGACGCAGGGCTATCTCGACCCACCGCTGCAGACGTCCAACGGGTACGGATTCACCGGTACGGGCGCGATGCAGATCGCGGTGCTGTGGTCGGGCACGACCTACCTCACCATGTCGATCAGCTGTCCCGGCGGCAACCAGAACGTCGGAGGGACCTCCGCCATGGAGGCGTCGCTCCCCGACGCCACCGGCAGCTGCCGGGCGACGGTCAGCGAGCCGTCTTCGGAGTCGGCGGCGCTCACCTACACCATCACGATCGGCCCGGCCGGTGGCTAGGACGGACGTGCGGGCACGCCCGCGGACGATGCTCGACGTCGCCGCGGCGGTGCTCGCGGCGCTGCTCGCGTTCACTGCCGTCCCGGCCGTGCTCTTCTTCGTGGTCGGTGATCCCCTGTCGGGCGGCCTCGGGCATGCCTGGCGCCCGCTCCCCCGCGATGCGCTGTGCCTGCTGACCCTGGCGGCGTGGTTGGCGTGGGCGGCCTGCTGTGCGCAGCTCGTGCGTGCCGTGGTCGCGCGGGTCCGCAGCGGCGAGGTCGGCGCCCACGCGAGCGCGTCGGTCGTGGACAAGATCGCGGCGCGGATCGCCGTCGGCGTGCTCGCGCTCACGAGTGTCGGAGTGCCACTGGCCCTCTCGTCGGCCGCCGGAGCGGCCACGCCGCTGTCGAACGGCCACGCCGGTGTGGGCCTGCTCGCGCCCGCCCCGCCGGAGGCCGAACGGGACGCGCCCAGGGCGACCCATGCCGTGCGACCGGGAGACACGCTGTGGAGGATCGCGGACGAACGCCTGGGCGACGGTGCGGACTGGACGGCGATCGCCGCCCTCAACCTCGGGCGCACGATGCCGGGGGGTGCACGCTTCGTCGATCCCGATCAGATCCGCGCCGGCTGGCGCCTGCATCTTCCCCTGTCCGCCGGCGCCACGGTCGAGCCGCCGTCCCGGGACCCTCGCGGCGGCGCGCGCCCGGGAGACCACCTCCCCGAGATGATTGCGCTCGGCCTGGGTTCGCTGGCCTGCGCCGCGTTGGCCCGTCAGGCCCGGAGACGGCACCGGGCCGACCAGTTCGACGGTGATCTCGGACTGAGGGGCCCGGGCTCGGATGACGCCGTCGACGCTGCCAGCCTCCTGTGCCGTTTCGCCGACGTCCCGGCACTGCACTCCTTCGAGGCGGCCAACTGCCTGCTGGGCCGCACACTGCAGGACGATCCCGCGGGCCCGAAGGTCCGGGCGATCTGCGTGTCGGACTCCGGCGTCACGTTCTGGTTGACCGCGCCGCACGGCGACGCGCCGGGCGCGTTCGAAGCGGTACTCGACGGGGCGGCATGGCACGTGGGCCATGCCGCCCTCGGACAGCAGGACGCCTTCACTCCCTACGTCCCGCTGGCCCTCCCCGTCGGTGACGACGCGGAGGGCACCTGGCTCGTCGCGCTCGGACCCGGTGACGTGCTGCCGATCCTGGGCGAGGCGGCGCCATCGCTCCGGCGGGCGATGCGAGCCGCGGCCGCGGCATGGGCGTGGTCCGACATGATCCTCGTCGGCGACGACCCGGACGACCCGGCCGCCGGACCCCCGGTGCCCACGGTCCAGCGAGGGACGGGACACCATCTCTTCTTCGGCGACCCCACATCCGTGCCCCCGGAGTTGGCGCCGCACAGCGCGGTGGTGACCACCTCCTCGGTCGCAGCCAGCAACCTGACCATCCTCGTGGACCGCCACGGCGCGACGCTCCACCCGATGGGCCGGGTCGTGCGGCCCCACCTCCAGCCGTCGCAGATGGCCGGGGCGCTGACGGAGCTGATGACGGCTCCCGACGAAGGCGACGACCCTCGCCGCCTCGACTCCAAGTGGGCTCGGGTACCGGCAGCAGGTGACGGGACGTCCGCCCTCTCGCCGGGCGCGGTCGACGTGCGCCTCCTGACCATGACCCCACGCCTGGACGGGCTGTGCGAGGCACTTCCGCCCAACCGCGCTCGCCGTGCGGTCGAGCTCGTCGCCTACCTCGCGCTGCACCAACCCGACGGCAGCACCGGCGACCGCTTGCGCACGCGTGTCCTCGGTTCTTCCGACGCCGACGCCGCCTCCAAGACGCTCTTCAACACCGCGTACGCAGCGCGGCGTGCCATGGGTGTCGACGAGCACGGAGAACCCCTCTTCCCCGCCGGCAGCCGCACGGGGCTCTATCAGGTCTCGCACCACGTGACGATCGACGTGCACCGGGCCATCGCCCTGGCGACGCAGGGACGGTCGCAGTCCGAACCCGCCCTGGCGATCGCCCACTTCCGCGCTGCGCTCGATCTCGTGGAGGGTGAGCCACTGGCGAACGCGCTGTCCGGGTATGCCTGGTGGGAAGCCGAGGGACACGGGGGGCGCATCGCGGCGGTGCTCGTCGACGCCGCGTGCTCCATGGCGGAACTGGCGGCCGATGCCGGCCACTTCGAGCTGGCGCGCTGGGGCCTGGAGCGGGCGCGGCTCGTGGAGCCCTACAGCGAGGCGCTCTCCCGCGCCGCCATGCGGCTCGCCGCCGCCGAAGGCGACGCCGACCGGCTCCGATTCGAATGGCGCGAGTGCCAGCGCCGGGTCGACGCCCTCGACCCCGGGAGTTCGCCCTCGACGCGCACCGAGTCGCTCTACGGCGCGCTCACTCGCCGCGTCCGCGTCGGGGCCGGGAGCTCCGAGGCCGATCGCGCCCGTTACGAACCCGCCAGCGACTGAACGCCCGCCTGCGACCCGTAGGCCCGCGCCACGTCCTCGAGGCGCGCCACCCGGCTGCCTTTGACGAGCAGCGCGTCACCCACCCCCAGCGTGCGCAGCAGCGCGACGGCCGCGTCCACGTCGTCCACCCGGGCGGGACCGTAGAGATCGGTCTGGTAGCCGACGACCTCTATCCCGAGCTCCCCGGCCTGGCGGGCCACGCGCCGGTGCTCGGCCCCGGTCTCGGCGCCGAGCTCGGCCATCAGGCCGAGCAGCGCCAGCTTCCTCCCACCCCCGAGCGCGGCCAGCGAGCGCAGCGCCGCCTCGGTGGAGGCCGGGTTGGCGTTGTAGCAGTCCACCACCAGCACCGGGCCGCCGGGTGCGTGGTGCACCTCCATGCGCAACGGCGAGCCGGTCACCCCGGCCAGCGCGCCCGTGACGTCGTCGAAGGGGACACCGCACCACAGCGCCGCGCCCGCCGCCGCCAGCGCGTCCGGGACCTGCTGCACCCCGTGCAGGGCCAGCCGCACCTCCCCGGCGCCCCACGGCGTGCTGAGACGGAACCGCGGGCGGAGCTCGCCGTCGAGCACCACGTCCTCGGCGCGCACCTCGGCGTCGCCGTCCACCGAGTACCCGAGCACCGGGCAGGGGCTGCCCGGTGCCATGGCGGCGACCAGCGGGTCGTCGAAGTTCAGGACGGCGACGCCGGACGGCGGCAGGGCCGTCACGAGCTCTTTCTTCGCCCGCGCCACACCGTCGAGGTCGCCGAAGTACTCGACGTGGGCCATGGCGACGCTCGTCACGACGCCGACCTCGGGCCGGGCCACCCGGGCCAGCTGCTCAATGTGGCCCACGCCACGGGCGCCCATCTCGAGCACCACCCACTGCGCATCCTCGGGCGCGTTGAGAAGGGTCAGGGGCAGGCCGAGCTCGTTGTTGAAGGACCGCTCGCTGGCCGCGGTCGGGAAGGACCGGGCCAGGCAGGCCCGGAGGAGGTCCTTGGTGGTCGTCTTGCCCACCGATCCGGTGATCCCGACCACGCCAGCGACGCGGCGGCGGGCCAGCACGCCCAGGTTCATGAGCGCCACCGACGTGTCGGCGACCCTGATGGCCGTCCCGCCGAGCGGCGCCTGCATGGTCAGGTAGGCGGGGGCGCCGGCATGGAGCGCATCGGCGATGAAGGCATGCCCGTCCCGGTCTGCGACGATCGGCACGTAGAGCTGACCCGCCGCCAGCGTCCGGGAGTCGATGCTTGCGCCGTCCACGGAGACGTCGGGCCCGAGCAGCTCTCCGCCGAGGTGGGCTGCGAGTTCAGATGTGGAGAATCGCACGCAATGCCCTCGCGGCCGATTGTATAGCCTCGGTCGATGCCTGATCCGGGAGTCCTGGCCGTCGTCTACGGGGGCCCGTCGGCCGAACACGAGATCTCGTGCATCTCGGCGCGCCGGATCGTCGCGACGGCGCTCGACGCGGGTTTCACGGTCACCGCGATCGGCCTGACGCACGACAAGCGATGGGTCGACGCCCGGCAGGTCCTCGACGGCGCCGGCTCGGTCGAAGCCCTGGCGTCGCCGGACGATCTCCTGCACCACGATCCGGGTGTGGAGCTCGCGCACCTCGACGCCGGCCTGCCGTCCGGAGCGGTGGTGTTCCCGGCGCTGCACGGCCCCTTCGGTGAGGACGGCGTGATCCAGGGACATCTCGAGGCGCTGGACATCCCCTACGTCGGTGCGGGCGTCCTCTCCTCCGCCATCTGCATGGACAAGGGCGTCGCCAAGGCCGTCCTGCACGACCACGCGCTCCCGGTGGCGGCGTGGCGGCTGGTGTCGCGGTCGTCGTGGTCGGCCGAGGTCATGGAGGAGTCGATCGCAGCCCTCGGTCTCCCCGTCTTCGTCAAGCCGGCCAATCTCGGGTCGTCCATCGGCGTGGCCAAGGTGCCCGACGCCGCGGCGTTGGGTGATGCCGTGCTCAGCGCGCTCGAGTACGACGACCACGTGATCCTCGAGGAATTCATCCGGGGCCGCGAGCTCGAGCTCGCGCTCATGGGCAACGAGGACGTCAGGGTGTCGCGGGCCGGCGAGATCGTCGCCAGCCGCGAGTTCTACGACTACGAGGACAAGTACCTGCTGGGCGCCGCCGAGACCATCGCCCCGACCGACCTGACGCCCGCGCAGCTGGCCCACGCGCAACGCGTGGCGTCGGCCGCCTACCGGGCCCTACGGGTGGAGGGACTCGCCCGTGTCGACCTGTTCCTCCAGGACGACGACGAGATCGTGGTCAACGAGGTCAACACCATGCCCGGCTTCACGCCCATCTCCATGTTCCCGATGCTGTGGGAGGCCGAGGATGTGTCCTTCCGGGCCGTCGTCGAGCAATTGGTCACGCTGGCCCGGGCCCGGCACGCGCGCCGGCGCCTGCTCCGCACCCACCGGACGGTTTAGGTTCGGCAGCAAGGTGAGGTGGGTGGTTGATAAAAGCCTCCGTCACTCCCCACTTCCGATCCGAGCGCCGTTGCCAGCGCCCCGTCCAAGTCTCACGCGCCGTCGGCCCAAAAGCCGGCAGTGCTGCTTGGTTCCGCCCTCAGGCGATCGCTGCCATCGGAGCGTCAGCCCCGATGGTCTTCTGCGATCTCGGGTCAGCGTTTTGCGTCTCGGGTCGTAGCCCCGCGACGTGTTGCTCCTCCTGACTGCTGCGCCCGAGAAGGAGCCGTGCTCCCTCCTTAGCAATGTTGCGTGCTGCGTTGACGTCTCGGTCGATGGACGCACCGCAGGTGTCACACTCGAAGACCCTTGTGTTGAGGAGGAGCTTGGCTCTCACCGCTCCACAGCACGAACAGGTCTTCGACGATGGGTAGAACCGGTCGACGACGACGAGGGTGGTGCCTCGGTCTGCCGACTTGTACTCGAGCTGGCGACGGAGCTCACCGAGGCTGGCGTCGGCCACCGAACGCCCGAGTCGGGACTTCTTATTGGCCATGCCGGCCAGGTTGAGATCTTCGATGGCCACGGCGTCAAAACGATCGACCAGAGCATTGGTAAGATGGTGCAGATACAAGGAACGTGTTTTGGCGATCCTCCCATGGAGCCGTGCGCGCCGCCGCCGCAGCTTGGCGCGGTTCTTCGAGCCCCGCTCGGTTCTCGCGCACGCCCGGTTGAGCTTGGCCAACCTCTTCAGTTGGGACTCGAGAATCCTGGGGTTGGCGATGTGGCCGTCGGCATCGGTGAGCCCGGGAACGACCCCGTCGAGCGTGGCCAGGTGCAACAGTCCGGCATCGAGCCCCACGGTGCCTGCCTGGCGGGCTGAACGGCCCACCGGTCGGCGGATCGGAAGCCCGACCAGATAGCGCACGGAGAAGGCCACCTGCCAGTGCCCGCCGCGCAGTGAGATCGTCACCTTCTGTATCCGGGCCCGGCCGGACTCGATCAGGTTGTAGAGCCGCCGCGTGGATTCGGTGGTGTGGATCCACGAGAGGTTGCCCGAGCGTCTCTTGAGCTCGGAGTCCAACGGCGACCGGGGCAACATGAGGCGGATGTGGTGGCGATCGGGGTGGAACCACGAGAGCTGGTGGTTGATCTCGACGAAGCTCACCGAAAGGATGGACCGGTTGCGTGACTTGAAGTTGGGGAAGCCGACCCTCTTGCCGGCACGCCTGCCTTTCAGCGAGTCGGAGAAGTTGGCCAGGGCAGCCGCCGCGTCGGCGATCCCCGAGCGGAAGGCGTGCATGGAGACGTCTCTCCACCAGGGAGCCACCTCCTCTTTCACCGCGTTGAAGGCCTTGCCCAGGCTGTAGGCCGACCAGGAGAGGGAGGGGGTGAGGTCCGACTCGGTGACACCCACCGCTCTCTGCTCAGATCGAATTTTGAGGTTCTTGGACACCTCAGCGAGGACCCAGTTGTAGGCACGTCGACGGGAGCCAGCATAGGAATAGACCAATCGCTCCTGGGGGTGCGAGGGGTCGAGGTTGAAGACCACCGCCCTGGTCACGTGCTCCTCGGTCATGTCCCTATGGTGCAGAGGGGGTGTGACGAGGCCAGATTTGTCAACCACCATCTCACCTTGCTGCCGAACCCGGGGCGGTGGGACCGGGGTCAGCGGCCCGGTCGGCGCCGCGGCCGGGCGGCCCGGCGCGCCGCCTCGCGCGCCCGCACGCCGGGGAGGACCCACAGCACGTAGGAGGCGCTGAGCGCGCCGGCGGCGAGGATGATGACGAGCGGTGCCGGGTTGAACCTGTTCTGCACGGAGAGCGACGCGGTGAGCGCCAACACGGCGAAGAGGACCACGCCCAGCGGGCCGAGCACGGCGAGGCCGCGGACGCGGAACGGGCGCGGGGTGTCGGGCTGGCGTCGCCGCAGGCGCAGGGCGCAGAAGCCAGCGACGCCGTAGATCATCGCCTCGAGCGCGGCCCCGACCGCAACGAGGACCTGCCAGGCGTGGGTGACGGCGACCAGCAGGGCGACCACGGCGGACGCGGCGCCGAGGGCGACCACGGGCACCCACGGCACGGCTCGGTCGTTGAGATGGGCCAGCTGGCGGGGCAGGGAGCCCTCACGGGCGGTGCCGTAGATGAACCGCGACGCGGTGATGAAGCCGCCGTTGAACGTGTTGAGCGCGGTGACCGCGGTCACCCCGGCCATCACCCACAGGCCGGAGTGACCGATGGCGGCGATCCCGAGGTAGAGCTGGGGGTAGGCGGACGTGAGCTCGTTGTGGGTCAGGGTGTGGCTCATGGCCACGGCGGCGACCGAGCACACGACGCACAAAATGCCGATTGCGATGAGCATGCCGCGGTTGACCGACTCCGGCTTTCGCACCTCCTCGGCGCTGGTCGTCACCCACTCGAACGCGCTGTAGAGGAACACGCCGAGGGCGACCGCCTCGAGGAGGTCGCCGGGCCGGTGACCGTGCAGGGGCTGGAGCGGGGCGTGGAGGCCGTGCCCACTGTGCACGAGGGCCAGCAGGCCGATGGCGACCGTGGCCAGCACGACCACGGTCGTGGCGACGTCCTGCAGCAGCCCGGCCACGGTGATGCCGCGCAGGTTGGTGGCGACGGCGACGGCCAGCAGGCCGACGATCCAGAGGGAGGCCACCCAGGCGGGCTCACCGAAGGCATGGGCCAGCGCGCTGCCCACGATGAAGGCATCGGAGGCGATCACCAAAATGATCGTCGTCATGTAGGTGAAGGTGATGGTCAGCGCGGCGCGGTCGTCCATCGCCCGCTTCATGTAGAGACGGATGGCGGCGGCGGTCGGAAACATCCCGTTGAGCTCGCCGAAGAAGCCGTAGGCCAGGAGCGCGAGGACTCCGGCGACGATGATGGGGATGAAGGCGGAGTCGCCGCCCACATAGGCCACGAGGCCCGCGGCGGCCAGGTACTCCAGAGCGGCGAACGCGAGGCCGGTGGAGGTGGTGACGACGGTGCGCAGGCCCAGGGCCCGACGCAGCGTGGCCCGGGACGCGAGGGTGGAGTCGTCGGTCACGGCGGGCGACGCCGGCTCAGGTGTCGAGGAAGGCCACCATGGAGATGGCGTCGATCCGCATGACGTCCTGCTGCGACC
>Ga0209415_10021015_pt1 | contig 10092 bp, 9 predicted proteins | sample PeaSoiSIISIP2007_FD_187696 | JGI IMG/M metagenome (GOLD analysis project Ga0209415, IMG submission 187696) | Peat soil microbial communities from Weissenstadt, Germany - SII-SIP-2007 (SPAdes) (version 2) | ecosystem: Environmental > Terrestrial > Soil > Wetlands > Peat | place: Germany...
GACGTCGACCCGACCAGTGCTGTAGGAGTAGTACGGGTTCACGAGGGGATGAACGTTCGACGACGAGAGCGCGACGCCGCCCGCCGAGGGGATCGCGAGGGCCAGGGTCGCCATCGCGAGGGCCGCAACGGTCCAGAGCCGAGGCCCTCCCCTCGGGCGATGAACGGAACCGGACCGCATTGGCTGTCCCAGCGATGCCACTCGGGACCTATGGCTATAACCGTTGTCGAACAGGGCTTGAACTCTCACGGGTGGAGCTCCGACCAGTACCGGAGGAATCGGTCGACCGCTCCTTCGGGGAGCGGCCGGAAGGTCTGCAGGACGTGCCGGATCCGCTCGGGGTCCACCAGGCGCACGCGCCGCTCCACGCCGCTTCCGTACCGCACGACGACCCCGTTGGCCTCCAGGCGTCGCAGGAAGTACGAGAGGTTCGGCGGGGTCGTCCCGATCTCCTCCGCGAGCCCCGCCGGCGGGGTCGGTCCGTCCAGGTAGAGGTGGAGCAGGAGGGCCCGGGGCGTCGGCTGCCGTAGGAGGGCCAGCATCTCCTGGTCGAGCTCCGGGATCGGCCCCCCAATCCCGGCGACCGTTGCCGGGTAGCAGCACTTGTAACCGCCGGTGAGCCGGACCGTGATGAGCCCCTCCTTGCCGAGACGGTAGAGGTGGTAGTCGAGCGTCCCGATCGGGATCCCGAGACGACGGCGGATCTCCCTCAGGTGGACGCCCGGGTAGCGCTGGATGAACGAGAGCAGGGGCTCTGCCCACGACCCTTCCCGTGCGGTCCGGGGCATCTGAGGGTCGGCCCCCGGCTACCGTAGGAGGGTGGCGACGAACAGGACCGCGAGCAACGCCGCTTCGAACGCGGCCGAGAGCAGCAGGAGGTTCGCGGGGCTCCACCCCCCGGCGAACAGGCCGACGGCCACCACGACCCCCTGCAGGGTGATCAGGAGGAACCCCGCGGCGACGAGCCCCATGCGCGGCGACGGGGCCCGGCGGAGCGCGAGGAGGGCGAGACCGGAGAGCACCGCCCCGAACGCGGCGATGCCGGCGAACGCGACGTTCGTCCAGGCCGAGATGTCCATGGGAGAATCCGCCCTTCATCGGCGTCCTCCTTAATACCAGCTCGTTCCCCTTTCACGTCCGATGGACGAGCCATCGCGCTCCCCCACCCCGCTGGAGATCCGCGGGCTGGTCGTCCGCTACGGGGAGCGGGTCGCGGTCCGCAATCTCTCCCTCGCGGTGCGACCGGGGGAGATCTACGGCCTGCTCGGCTCGAACGGCGCGGGAAAATCGAGCACGATGAAGAGCATCGTCGGGCTCCTGCGACCCGACGCCGGGACGGTCCGGGTCTTCGGCTTCGACCCGGCCGTCGACCCCCTGGAGGCCAAGCGGCGCGTCGGCTACGTCCCGGAGACGCCGCTCCTGTTCGAGGCGCTGACGCCGAGGGAGTTCCTGGAGTTCATCGCGAGCGTCCGGGGGATCGAACCCGCTACAGCGACCCGGCGGGCCCAGAACTACGCGAAGGCCATCCAGGCGGACTCCGAGCTCGACCAGCCGATCGCCACGCTCTCGATGGGCAACCGCCAGAAGATCCTCCTCGTGGCGGCGCTCCTGCACCGTCCGAGGCTCCTCGTGCTCGACGAACCGTTCCATAGCCTCGACCCGCGGGCCGTCCGGGTGGCGAAGGAGCTCCTCCAGCAGCACACCACCGAGGGGGGAGGCGGGGTCCTCCTGTCGACCCATACGATGGAGGTCGCCGAGAAGCTGTGCGACCGGGTCGGGGTCCTCGACCGGGGCGTCCTGTGCGGGGAGGGGACCATCGCGGAGCTCCGGGGCGCCACCTCGGGGACCCTCGAAGAGGCGTTCCTTCGGTTGACCCGCGACGCGGACGGGGTCCGGGAGGCGGTCCACTCCCTGGGGGAAGGGTGAGCGGCTCCTGGCGGGAGGCCTACCGGCTCCAGTCGCGGGCCTACCCGGAGCTCGCCTACCACGCCATCTACGCGGTACGCCAGGGGAATCTTCCCCCCTCGATCCCTCCCTCCGAGCTCACGACGAGGGCGACCCGCCGGGTCGTCGAGAGCAAGGTCCTGGTCAGCGCGCTCCTGGCGCTGGTCGCGCTCGGGACGACGGCCGCGCTGCGGCCGGGGGTCGAGGGACTCATCGCGCCCTACCTCGCGCGCGAGCTCTACGTCGCAACGGTCCTCTCCGGCCTCCTCGTGCTGGAGCTCGCCCTGCTGTGGTGGACGGGCCTCCAGGTCCTCCCGACGTTCCTCTCCTCGGGGATCCTCCCGACCCTCGACGTCCTGCCGATCCCTTCGAAGACCGTCGACCGCGTCGGGTTCCTGCTCTTCCTACGGCTCTTCGACCTCCCGGCCCTGACGATCCTCATCCTGACCCCTGTGGTCGCCGCCATCGGCCTCGGGTCGGCCTGGGCGGGCCTCGCGATCCTGCCCGGAACGATCGCCGTCATCGTCTTCGCCCTCGCGCTCTCGCTCGCGACCGGCCGATTCTTCCTGCGGCACGTCCAGGGGTCGCCCGGCGGTCCCGGCCACGCCATCGTCCGATGGCTCTACCTCCTTCTCTGGGCGACCCCCGCCTTCGCCATGTACGGCTTCCTGACCTTCGGGCCCCGCTTCGTGGGCTGGATTTCCTCCGTCGCCGCGTCCGGCCCGTCCCCCCCACTCGAGGCGCTGTTCTCGGCGTTCCCCTTCCCCCTCGCGGCCGTGCCGGGACTGCTGGCGGTCGACGCCGGGACGCTCTCGGGCAGTGACGCCGTCCCCGCCGCCGTCATCGCCCTCGCCTCGGGGGTCTACCTGGGACTGGCGGTCGCCGCGGCCGCGTGGCTGGCCGAGGCGCCGGCCGGGTTCTCCCGGACGAGCATGCTGGGCCGGGTGGCCGCCCCTCGCGCCCTCGCGCTCCACCCCACCGGCCCGGTCCTCGCGGTCCTCGTCAAGGACCTGCGGGTCGCCTCTCGGACCCCTGGGTTCGCCTTCTTGATCCTGCTCCCCCTTCTGAACGCCGTCGCGATCGGGGTGTGGACACTCCTGTCGGCGCCGAGCTTCGGCGACGTCTTCAACATCGCCGCCGCGGCCGTGGCGACGGCCGCGCTGCTCGCAACCTTCTTCGGGCCGGCCTTCTTCGCGATCGAGGTGATGGGCTTCGGGTACACCCGGACGCTCCCGCTCTCGGACCGCTCGCTCATCCTCGGCAAGGTCACGCTCATCACGCTGCTCTACCTACTCTCCTCGGCGATCGTGCTCGGACTCGCTCTCCTGAGGGTCTTCGATCCCGTCGCGTACCTCGGCTTCATCGTGGCGGAGCTGCCCGCCGTGGTCGCCGCCGCCCTCCTCGAGCTCGGGGTCCTGACCTGGGTCGCGCGCCGGAAGGGGCTGCCCATCACGAACCTCTACTCGGGCGGCTGGTGGGTGGCCGCCGTCGCCATACCCGGCTTCGTCGTCGCCGGATCCCCGCTGGCCGTCTTCGAGCTCCTGCGCTCCGTCTCGATCGATGCGGCCCTCCTCGTCATGGCCGGGATCTCCATGGCCGAGCTGACGGCGGTCTCCGCCACCGCGCTCGGCCTCTCCTCCGGAGGGGCCCGTTGAGCGCCCGCGAGCTCCCGCCGCGCTTCGAGCCGGGTCCGATCGAAGCGCGCTGGCAGGCGGAGTGGGAGGCCCGCGGGTACTTCCGAGCCCCGCCGGAGCCGAGCGGCCCGCGCTTCTCCCTCGTGCTGCCGCCACCGAACGTCACGGGGGTGCTGACGATCGGACACATGCTGGGCGACACGGTGATGGACATCCTCGCCCGCTGGCACCGGATGCGGGGCGACGCCGTGCTCTGGGTCCCGGGCATCGACCACGCCGGCCTTTCGACGCAGGTCGCGGTCCGGCGACGGCTCGCCTCCCAGGGGATCGACATCGACGCCCTCCCCCGCGAGGAGCTCCTTCGGCAGGTCGAGCGCTGGAAGGAGGAGCACGAGGCGACGATCCGTCGCCAGATCCGAGCCGGGGGCTTCTCCGTCGACTGGTCGAGGTTCCGCTACACGATGGACGAGCGGAGCGTCCGGGCGACCCGCGAGGTGTTCGTGAGCCTCTACGAGGCGGGCCTCGTCTACCGGGGGCAGCGGATCGTCAACTGGGACCCCAAGCTTCGGACGGCCATCTCCGACCTCGAGGTGGTCCATCGGGAGGAATCGGCCGAGCTCGTCTACATCGAATACCCGTGGGCCGACGGACGGCCCGGCGGCCTCGTCGTCGCCACCGTGCGGCCCGAGACGATCTTCGGCGACGTGGCGGTGGCCGTCCACCCGGAGGACCTGCGTCACCGCGACGCGGTGGGGCAGCTCGTCCGGGTGCCGCTGACCGACCGGGCGATCCCGGTGATCACGGACCGCGCGATCGACCCCGCCTTCGGCAACGGCGCGCTCAAGGTGACCCCGAGGCACGACCCGGTCGACTTCGAGGTCGCCCGCCGCCACCCCGAGCTCCCGATCCCCCCGTCCATCTTCGACGCCGAGGCGCGCCTCGACGGCGAGCGGGTCCCCGAGGTGTTCCGGGGGATGGATCGCGAGCGGGCGCGCGCGGCGGTCACCGAGGCCCTCCGGGACGTCCACGCCGTGGTCCGTTCCGAGCCGATCGTCCACAGCGTCGGACGCTCCGAACGCTCGGAGGCGGTTGTCGAGCCGACGCTCTCGACCCAGTGGTTCGTCCGGATCGGCGCGCTCAGCGGCCCCGCCGTCGACGCCGTGCGGCGCGGCGATGTCCGGATCCACCCCGAGCGCTGGAACCTGACGTTCTTCCGGTGGATGGAGAGCCTCGAGGACTGGTGCATCTCCCGCCAGGTGGCGTGGGGCCACCCGATCCCGGTCTACTACTGCGACGCGTGCCGAACGGCCGTCGCCTCGGTCGACGCGCCCCTCGCCTGCCCGCACTGCGGCCACGGGCGGCTCACGCCGGACCCGGACGTGCTCGACACCTGGTTCACCTCCTGGCTCTGGCCGTTCCTCGCCCTCGGCTGGCCGGAGACGACGGCCGAGCTTCGGGCGTACTACCCGACGAGCGTGCTCGTGACGGGCCGCGACATCATGTTCTTCTGGGTCGCCCGGATGATGATGGCCGGGAGCCGGTTCACCGGCCGGCCGCCGTTCTCGGACGTCTACTTCACCGGGATGCTGCGCGACGACCTCGGCCGGAAGATGTCGAAGCACCTCGGCAACTCCCCCGACCCGCTCGACGTGATCCGGGACCGGGGCGCCGATACGCTGCGCTTCGCGCTCGTCCACCCGAACCCGGTCGACCAGGACGGCGCTTTCGGGGGACCGACCCTCGACGCGGGCCGCAACTTCCTGACGAAGCTCTGGAACCTGGTCCGGTTCGCCCTCGGCCACCTCCCCGAGGCGGCGGACCCGCCCACCCGGGCCCCCGTCCTCGACCCGGGCGCGGCGCTGGAGAACCGCTGGATCCTGTCGAGGTGGGCGGCCAGCGCCGAGGAGCTCGACCGCGCGCTCGAAGCCTTCGAGTTCACCCGCGCCGCCGGAGCCCTCTACGCCTTCGTCTGGCACGACCTCGCCGACTGGTACGTGGAGGCGGCGAAGGACGCCCTCCTCGGGAGCCGCGGAGAGGCCGCCCGACGGGAGTCCGAGGAGGTGCTGCTGTACGTCCTCGACCGGACCCTCCGGGCGCTCCACCCGTTCGTTCCCCACGTCACCGAGGAGCTCTGGCGCTCGCTCGCCCCGGACGCCGAGGCCCTGGCGATCGCCCCGTGGCCGGCGGCCTTCGAGGCCCCCCGGAACGCCGAGGCGGAGAGCGAGATGGCCACGCTCATCGAGACGGTCCGGGCCCTTCGGAACCTGCGCTCGGGCTCGCAGGTCCCCGCGACCGAGCTCCCCGAGGCGTGCGTCCGGGCATCGAGCCCCGAGGTCGCCCGGGTCCTCCTCTCGCAGTCCGAGACGATCCGACGGCTCGCCCGGGTCGCCCGGCTCGATCTCCTCCAGACCACCGAGCGGCCCGCCGATCGGACCGTCAGCGCCGTGACGAGCGTCGGGGAGTTCTACCTGCGTCGACCCGAGCCGACCGGCGAGGAGTCGGCCGGGCTCGCGCGCGAACGCGAGCGCCTCGCCGCCCTGCTCGCGAAGACCCAGGGGCGGCTGGCCGACGAGGGGTTCCGCTCCCGCGCTCCCCCGCACGTCGTGGCCGAGGCCGAGGAGAAGGCCCGGGAGCTCTCGGAGCGGCTAAGAAAGATCGATGTCCACCTCCACCCCGTCCCCCGGGACGAACCATGACGGCGAAGAGGTCGAGCCCACGCAAGTCGAAGCGGCGCGTCCCGGCCGTTCCGAGCCTCACCGCCGGTCTCCCGATGGGTCCCAGAGGTCGGCTCCACCCACCCCTGGGCCTCGGGCTCTGGGCGATGGGCCGATGGACCGCCGACGACGAGGCCCGCACGCGCTCCGCCCTCGAGCGGGCCGTCGAGCGCGGCATCCGATGGCTCGACACGGCCGAGGTGTACGGCAACGGGCGCTCGGAGAGGCTGCTCGGCGACCTGCTCGTGCGGGCCGGCGCCTCCGCCGACGAGCTGTTCGTCGTCTCGAAGGTCTCCTGGGAGCACCTGCGCCCCGGCCAGCTCCGCGCGGCGCTCACCTCGACGCTCCACCGGCTGGGGCGCAGCTCGCTCTCCCTCTACCTCGTGCACGCCCCGGACCCGCGCGTGCCGATCGCCGAGACCATGGGGGCGCTCGAGGCCCTCTGGAAGGAGGGGAAGATCGGGGCGATCGGGGTGAGCAACTTCGACCTCGAGCAGCTCGAGGCCGCCCAGGCGGCGCTCTCGGAGGCCCGGATCTCGGTCAACCAGGTCCGCTACAACCTCTTCGAGCGCTCCGACGGGGACGCCGTCCTGGAGCACTGCCGGCGCGACGGGATCGTCGTCGAGGCGTATACGCCCCTCTTCCGCGGCCTCCTCGCGGGCCGGTTCCTCGGCTCGGAGAGCCTGCCGGCGGAGGTGCGACGCTTCTCCCGCCTCCTGCCGGACGAAACGGCCGTCTCGGAGATCGTCGGCCGCGCCAAGGCGATCCGGACGCTGGCGCGCGAGTCGGACGTCCCGATGGCCTCGATCGCGCTGCACTGGCTGCGACGCCGCGGGGCAGCGGTCCTATTCGGCGCGAGCCGCCCGGAGCAGGTCGACCAGGTCCTCGAGGCGTACGGCCGGGTGCCCAGCGACCGCGTGCTCGACGAGGCCGACCGGATCGCCCAGGGCCGGTAGGGATGCTGAAGCTCGTCGCGCTCGACATGGACGGCACCCTCGTCGACGTCCCGAGCAGCTGGGGGGCCGTCCACGCCTACTTCGGCGACTCGAACACGGAGGGTCTCAAGGCGTTCATGGAGAACCGCATCGACGACGCGGAGTTCGTCCGCAGCGACGTGCGGATCTGGTGGCGTCACCGGCCCCAGCTCTCCCGCAAGGACCTCGAAGAGATCCTCGGCCTCGTGCCGCTGATGCCCGGGGCGCGCCGCCTCCTGGACGGCCTGCATGCCCGGGGGATCCGAACGGCGATCGTCAGCGGCGGCGTCGACGTGCTCGCCGAGCGGATCGCGCGCGAGCTCGGCATCGGCCGCGTCCTGGCGAACGGCTTCGAGACCGACGGGGCCGGCCGCCTCACCGGCGAGGGGATCATCCGCGTCCCGATCTGGGGGAAGGAGGAGGTCCTCGCCCGCCTCCAGGCGGAGCTCGGGGTCGCCCCGGCCGAGACGGGCTCCGTCGGCAACTCGGAGATCGACGTCGGCCTCTTCCGACGCTCGAGGGTCGGGGTGGCCTTCCTGCCCGCCGACGAGACGGTCCGTCGGGGGGCGACGGCGGTCGTGGTGGAACGCGACTTGGAGCGGGTCCTCCCCCACCTCCTCGAGGCCATGGACGAGCCCGCGGTCGGCCCGGCGGGACCGCGACCGCGGACCAAACTCTCATAAGCGGTTTCAGGGTGCGCCGGGCCTCAGGACGGACATGGACCCATACGAGACCCTCCTCCATCGGGCGCGCGACGCCCTGCCGCCGGTCCGCGTCGGCGGGGAGCGCTTCCAGGTTCCCGAGCCGGACGTGATGGTCGACGGGAAGAACACGGTGATCCGGAACTTCCAGGAGATCGCCGGGGTCCTGCGGCGGGAGCCGGAGCACCTCATCGGGCACCTCGCCCGGGAGCTCGGCTGCCCGGGGGTCCTCGACCTGCCGAGGGGCGTCCTCAAGTCGCGCGTGGGCCGCGAGCAGATCGCCCAGCGGATCCGGGAGTACACGGAGAAGTACGTGATCTGCTCGGAGTGCAAGCGACCCGATACCCACCTCAACAAGGAAGGGAAGCTCACGCTCCTCATCTGCGAGGCGTGCGGGGCCCAGCGCCCCGTGACCGTGCGGCGGATCGTCGAGCCGCTCAAGCCGAAGAGCCCGGTCGTCGTCGGGGAGGTCTACCGGCTCACCATCGAGGACGTCGGGCGGCGCGGCGACGGGGTCGCCAAGAAGGAAGGGTTCGTGATCTTCGTCACCGGGGCGAACCAGCGCGGGACGACGATCAACGCCAAGATCACCAAGGTCCTCGGGAACAACGCGTACGCGATCGTTCAGCCGTAGGGCGCGATGCGGGGAATCCGGTCGTACGGCCTCCTCGCCATGTTCGTGGGGGCGCAGTTCGTCGCCCTCGCCCTCGCCTTCCCGTTCAAGTCCGCGGGCCTCTCGTCGACCAACGCCTCGACGGCGAACAACCCGTTCGCCCCGCTCTACATCATCGCGCTCATCGTCATCGCCCCGATCGGGATCCTCTGGCTCTCCCGGCGTGGCGGGGGTCTTTCCGTCCTTCGGGTCCTCATCCTCGTCGGGATCTGTGCGTCGCTCTACCTGACGCTCGGCGCCACCTTCCAGCTGTTCATACCGTCGTTCTACCCCCCCGCGCCGTTCGCCGCGGCCGGCGCGGCGCTCCCCGGCCCGATCTACCTGCCGACCCCGCTCGCCGCGATCGCCTCGGAAGCGATCCTCCTCGCGCTCCTCCTGGAGCCGCAGTGGTACGTGGTCGACGCGGCCGGGTTCCTCGCCGCCGGCGCACTCATCGCGATCCTCGGGATCTCCTTCGGGCCCCTGCCGGTGTTCGTCCTGTTGGGCGCGCTGATGGTCTACGATTACATCGCGGTCTATCGGACGAAGCACATGCTCTCGCTCGCCGACGTCGTCGTCGACATGAAGCTCCCGATCCTCCTCGTCATGCCCTCGGAACCCGGCTACGACTACCCGAACTCGGCGCCCCTGAAGGCGCGGACCGCCTCGCCGGGCGCCGGCATCGAGCGGGACGCGATGTTCATGGGGCTGGGCGACATCGTCATCCCGGGCGTGCTCGTCGTCGCCGCGTTCATCTGGCTGCCGGCCCGGATGATCCTCCCGGGCTTCGGCGCGAACCTCGCGGTCGCGCTCGGGACCCTCGCGGGGGCGCTCGTCGGCTACTCCGCGCTCATGCGCCTGGTCAACCGCGGCAACGCCCAGGCGGGCCTGCCGTTCCTCAACGGGGGCGCGATGGCGGGCTACCTGATCGCCTACCTACTCTTTTTCCACAACTTCGCCTTCGGTTTCGGGCTCAGCTTCTAGGGGGAACCGATGGCTCGCAAGGTCGAGGACATCCGGATCGACGACGGGCCGAGCCTCGACACGCTCGTTCGGCGCATGGAGGCCGCCGGCGGGTTCTCCTCCCAGGCGGTCGCGCGGGGCGTCGACCTGCTCGCCCAGATCCTCTCGGACGAGGAGATGACGACCTTCCTCTCCTTCCCCGCCGACATCGTCGCGACCGGCACGCGCGGCGTGCTCGCCGAGCTCGTGCGCGAGGGGTACGTCGACGCGCTCATCACGACCTGCGGGACCCTCGACCACGACCTCGCCCGGGCGTACCGGCCCTACTACCACGGCGAGTGGACGCTCGACGACGCCGCGCTGTACCGAAAGGGGCTCTACCGGCTCGGCAACCTCGTGATCCCCCACGCGAACTACGGCCGGATCATCGAGGTCAAGATGCAGTCGCTCCTGCGCAAGCTGTGGGCCTCGGGGGTCCGGCGGCTCTCGACCTGCGAGCTCGCCTGGCGG
>Ga0209415_10021017_pt1 | contig 10091 bp, 10 predicted proteins | sample PeaSoiSIISIP2007_FD_187696 | JGI IMG/M metagenome (GOLD analysis project Ga0209415, IMG submission 187696) | Peat soil microbial communities from Weissenstadt, Germany - SII-SIP-2007 (SPAdes) (version 2) | ecosystem: Environmental > Terrestrial > Soil > Wetlands > Peat | place: Germany...
CCCTGCTCCAGCATCGCCTTGACCGGGTCGGGCAGGGTGAGCAGGCGCAGCGCGTTGGCCACCTGGCTGCGGCTCTTGCCGAGATGCTCGGCCAGCTCCTCCTGTGTGTGCTCGAACTCGTCCATCAGGCGCCGATAGGCGTCGGCCTCTTCGAGCGGGCCGAGATCCTCGCGCTGGAGGTTTTCCACCAGCGCGACTTCGATCGCCTCGGCGTCGGATAGCGCGCGCACCAGCGCCGGCACTTCGTGCAGCCCCGCCACCTGCGCCGCGCGCCAGCGCCGCTCGCCGGCCACGATCTCATAGGCATCGCCGCGCTCGGGATGGCGGCGCACCAGGATCGGTTGCAGCATCCCTTGGGTGCGCAGGCTCGCCGCCAGCTCGGCGATGGCCGTCTCGTCGAAACGCCGGCGCGGCTGGAAGCGGCCGGGCATCAGGCTCGCGGTCGGCAGATTGCGGAGGCCGCGCACCGCGGTCTCGGAAAGCGGCGCAGCCACCTCGCCCATCAGCGCCGAAAGCCCGCGGCCGAGTCCCTTTTTGGGAGAGTCGCTCATTGTCTGTCCCTCGTTCTGCTCCGGCCGATCGGGCGCACGCGCCCGATGTCGGACCAAGAACTCGGGCGCCTAACTACGCTCATGCGGCCGACTCGCGTTCCCGTTTCAGCACCTCGCCGGCGAGATTGACGTAGGCCTCCGAGCCCGAGCAGCGGTAGTCGTAGAGCAGCACCGGCTTGCCGTGGCTGGGCGCTTCCGAGACGCGCACGTTGCGCGGGATCACCGTGGCGTAGACCTTGTCGCCGAAATAGTTGCGCACATCGGCGGCCACCATGTCGGAGAGGTTGGTGCGCTGATCGAACATGGTGAGCAGGATGCCGTGCAGCGCGAGGCCGGGGTTGAAGCCCCTCTGCACGCGCTCGATCGTTTGCATCGCCTGCGACACGCCGTCCAGCGCCAGGAACTCGCATTGCAACGGCACCAGCACCGCATGCGCCGCCACCAGCGCGTTGAGCATCAGCAGCGTCAGGCCCGGCGGGCAGTCGATCAGGATGTAGTCGTAGCCGCGCACGCCGGCGAGCGCCTCCTTGAGGCGGTATTCGCGGCGTTCGGAGTCGACCAGCTCGATCTCGGCCCCGGCCAGGTCGGCGTTGGCCGGCACGATGGCAAGATCGGGGATGCCGGTCGGGCGCGCGGCCTCGGCGAGCGAGGCTTCGCCGGTGAGCAGGTGATAGGTGTTGGGATCGCGCGCCGCGCGGTCGATGCCAAGCCCGGTGCTGGCGTTGCCCTGCGGATCGAGGTCGACGATCAGCACGCGCTTGGTGGTGGCGAGCGCGGTGGCGAGGTTGATCGCCGTGGTGGTCTTGCCCACGCCGCCCTTCTGATTGGCGATGGCGATGATGCGGGGCGCGCGTCCCTCAGGATCCGCCACGTCGGACCTCGGTGAGATGCAGGAGCACGCCGGCGGGATCGGTCACGCTGTGAATCCGCTCCTGGCGCATTTTCCAGTCCTTGTTGGCGCGGGTCAGTTCGTCCTGGACGCCGCGGCCCTTGAGGAAAAAGCACTCGGTGTCGGGACCGATGAAGGGCTCCACCAGCGGCAGCAGCCGATCGAGCGGGGCCAGCGCGCGCGAGACGATCGAGGCGACCGCGAAGGGCGCGATCGCCTCGACCCGGGCATTGTGGACGATCGCCGGAGCGTCGGTGGCGCGCGCCACCTCGGACAGGAACACGCATTTGCGCGCGTCGGACTCGGCGAGATGGACCGGGCTGCGGCGCGGGTCGTCGCGGCTCATGATCGCCAGCACCATGCCGGGAAAGCCCGCCCCGGAACCGGCGTCGAGCACCGGGCCGGACGGGAGATGTACAAAAATCTGAGCAGAATCAAGCATATGGCGGCGCCACAGGTCGGCGATCGTGTTCGGCCCGACCAGATTGAGGCGCGGTTGCCATTTGCGCAGCAGCGCCGCATAGGCTTCCAGGGCGGCCAATGTTTCACGTGAAACACTGACCTCGCCGGCGAAGTCCGCGGGCTTGAGAACGCGCGCGCTCACGCGGCCCGATCGCCGCTGGAGGCGCGGCGCTTCACATGGGCGAGCAGCGCGACCAGGGCCGCGGGGGTGACGCCGGGGATGCGCCCGGCCGCGCCCAGGGTTGCCGGCCGCGCGCCGGCCAGCTTGCCGCGAACCTCGGTCGACAGCCCGCCGATCCGGCCATAGTCGAGATCGGCCGGCAGAACCAGCCCCTCGTCGCGGCGGAAGGCGCCGATATCGGCCTCCTGGCGCTTGAGGTAGCCGGCGTAGCTTCCCTCGACCTCGAGCTGCTCGGCGATCTCGGGCCGCAACGCGCCGAGCTCGGGCCAGAGCGAGACCAACCGGTCCCAGCCGATCTCGGGCTGGCGCAACAGATCGAAGGCCGAGCGGCGCACCCCGTCGCGATTGGCCGGGATGCCCTGCGCGCGCAACGCGTCGGGCGTGGCCTCGAGACGCTCCATCAGCGCCCTGCCCGCCGCCAGGGCCTCGCTCTTGGCGGCGAACGCCCGCGCCCGCGCGCTTCCGACGCAGCCGAGCGCGATCCCCTTGGGCGTGAGACGCAAATCGGCATTGTCGGCGCGCAGCAGGAGGCGGTATTCGGCGCGCGAGGTGAACATGCGGTAGGGCTCGGCGGTGCCGCGCGTCACCAGATCGTCGATCAGCACGCCGATATAGGCGTCGGCCCGGTCCAGGGTGAAGGGATCGCCGCCGCCGGTCTTGCGCGCGGCATTGATGCCGGCCATGACCCCCTGCGCCGCCGCCTCCTCGTAGCCGGTGGTGCCGTTGATCTGCCCCGCGAAGAACAGGCCCGCATGCGCGCGGGTTTCGAGCGTCGGATGGAGCGCGCGCGGATCGACGTAATCGTATTCGATGGCATAACCCGGCCGCTTCATGGTGGCGCGCTCAAGGCCGGGAATGGTCTTGAGCAGCGCCGCCTGGACCTCCTCGGGCAGCGAAGTCGAGATGCCGTTGGGGTAGACCGTGTCGTCGTCCAGCCCCTCGGGCTCCAAGAAAATCTGGTGGCGTTCGCGCTCGGCGAAGCGCACCACCTTGTCCTCGATCGACGGGCAATAGCGCGGCCCGACCGAGCCGATCTGGCCGGAATACATGGGCGCGCGGTGCAGGTTGGCGCGGATCAGCGCGTGACCCTCGGGCGTGGTGGCGGTGATGCCGCATTCGATCTGCGGGGTGGCGATCCTCTCGGTCAGATACGAGAAAGGTCGCGGCGGATCGTCGCCCGGCTGCATCTCCAGCGAGTCCCAGTCGATGGTGCGGCCATCGAGCCGACAGGGCGTACCGGTCTTCAGCCGGCCGAGCGGGAAGCCGAGCCGCGCCAAGGTCCGCGCCAGACCGAGGCTGGGGGCGTCGCCCATCCGCCCGGCCGGGAAGGTCTTCTCGCCGATATGGATCAGGCCGGAGAGAAAGGTGCCGGTGGTCAGCACCACGGCGCCGGCGAGTATGGTCTCGCCCGCGCCGGTGACCACGCCACCGACGCGCCCCTCGGCGACGACCAGATCCTCGACCGAACCGGCGCGAATCTCCAACCCGGCGGTCGCCGCCAGCGCGTCGGCCATGGCGCGCTTGTAGAGCTTGCGATCGGCCTGGGCGCGCGGGCCGCGCACGGCAGGACCCTTGCTGGCGTTGAGCACGCGAAACTGGATGCCGGCGGCGTCGGCGACGCGGCCCATCAGCCCGTCGAGGGCGTCGATCTCGCGCACCAGCTGGCCCTTGGCGAGGCCGCCGATCGAGGGGTTGCAGCTCATGGCGCCGATGGTTTCGACCTTCTGGGTCAGCAAGAGCGTGCGCGCGCCCAGGCGCGCGGCCGCCGCCGCCGCTTCGCAGCCCGCATGCCCGCCACCCACCACGATCACATCGAAATCGTCCGCCATGACCTTTCCGCCAAAATGTTTCACGTGAAACATTCTGGCCTTTCATTAACAATATCAGTTATTTACCGATGCAGAACTCGCGAAATATGACATCCAGCATCTCTTCCACATCGATCCGCCCGGTGACGCGCCCGAGCGCGTCGGCGGCAAGTCTTACATCCTCGGCGGCCAGTTCGGGAAGGGCTGCGGTGAGGGCGCGGCGCAGGGCTGCCTCGGCTTCGGCCACCGCGGCGCGATGCCGGGCGCGGGTCAGTACCGCTGCGCCGCCGGTCTCGAGCGCGTCGGCGGCCCGTTCGGCGAGCGCGGCGAGGAGCGCATCGAAGCCGGCGCCGGTCCGCGCCGAGACCGCAAGCGCCGGGGTATCGCACAATATGTTGGGGGTCGGGCCAGGCACGACATCCCATTTGTTGATTAACGCCAAAGCGCCCGGGCCGAGCAGGGCGCGGCTTTCGGGGTCGAGCGCGGGCAGGGCGCCGGCGTCGAACACCACCAGGCGCAGGTCGGAATCTTCGGCGCGGCGTCGCGAGCGGCGGATGCCCTCGGCCTCAACCTCGCCCTCCGTCTCCTGCCCCAGATCGCGCAGCCCGGCGGTGTCGGCAATCGTGATCGGATAGCCGGCAAGATCGAGATGGACCTCGATCACGTCGCGCGTCGTGCCGGCGCTGGCGGCGACGATGGCCGCCTCGCGCCCGGCGATGCGGTTGAGGATGCTCGACTTGCCGACATTGGGCGCGCCCAGCAGCGCCACCTGGAAGCCGTCGCGCAGCCGCTCGCCGCGGCGCTTGTCGGCGAGATGGGCCGCCATCTCGTCGGCCAGCGCGGCCAGCGATGCGCGCGCCTGCCGGCCGAGCGATTCGGGCAGCCCCTCCTCGGCGAAGTCGATCTCGGCCTCGAGATGCGCCCGCGCGCGCAGCAGCCGTTCGCGCCAATCCTCGATCAGCGAAGCGAGCGCACCGCCCATCTGGCGCAGGGCCTGGCGGCGCTGCGCCGCGGTCTCGGCCTCGACCAGATCGGCGATCGCCTCGGCGCGAGTCAGATCGAGCTTGCCGTTGTGAAAGGCGCGGCGGCTGAACTCGCCCGGTTCGGCGGGACGCAGCCCGAGCGCCAGCAGCGCCTCGGCGAGCGCGTTGGCCACGGCGCGGCCGCCATGCAGATGCAGTTCGGCCACGTCCTCGCCGGTGAAACTCGCGGGCGCCGGAAACCAGGCGGCGAGCCCGTCGTCGATGGCCTCGCCTTCCATATTGCGCAGCATGACGCGCAGCAAACGCCTTGGTTCGGGCAGCGATGCGCCGGCGAGCGCGCGCAAGGCTTCCCCCGCGCGCGGACCGGAGATGCGAAAGACGGCGACGCCCGCTTTGCCCGGTGCGCTGGCCAACGCGAAGATGGTGTCGGTGGAAGACGCGTTGCGCACGGCACCACCATAGCGGCGTCCGCTGCGCTTCGTCATGGCCCGTCGTGACACATGACCTTGCGCAGTCCGTTCACCGGCGCTAGGTTACATGTAACTTTTGGAGACCAACGATGCCGTCTTCATCCAAGCGGAAGCCAATCCGGCCCAAGGCCACGACCACGCGCGACAAGGTGCGCGCCCATCGCCAACGGTTGCGCTCCCAGGGGCTGCGGCCAATCCAGATCTGGGTGCCCGACACGCGCTCCGCCAAGTTCGCGGCCGAGGCGCGGCGCCAATGCCGCCTGATCGACGCGAGCCCGTATGCCGAAGAGGACCAGGCCTTCGTCGACTCGATTTCCGAATTCAATCTGCCATGAAACGCGGCGAAGTTTGGACCGCATCCGGCGGTCCGGGCTATGCCAGCAAGCCGCGCCCGGTCGTGATCCTTCAGTCCGATCAGTTCGAAATCAAAGGCTCGGTTACGATCTGCCCGTTCACGACCGACCCGACCGAAGCGCCCTTGCTTCGCCTCGCCATCGCGCCCACCGCCGGCAACGGATTGCCCGGCGCCTCGCGGATCATGGTCGATAAGATCACAACCATGCCCAAGGCCAAGCTCGGCGACCGCATCGGACGGCTGAGCGATACCGATCTGGTGCGCCTCGACCGCGCGATGGTGATCTTCCTCGGGCTGGCGGACTGACGCCCGCGCCTACCCCTTCGCCGCTTCCTTGGCCGGCTCGGGAGTTTTCGCCGGCCCGTCCTCGGGGCGCAGCATCAGGCGGGCAACGCGCCCGCCGCCGACGATGTGGGTGGCGAGAATCTCATCGAGATCTTCGCGCGTCTTGTAGCCATACCAGACGCCTTCGGGATAGATCACCATGGTCGGGCCCAGCTCGCAGCGATCGAGACAACCCGAGGCGTTGATGCGCACGTCGTCGATGCCCAGCTCGCGGGTGCGCGCCTTGAGATAGTCGCGCAGCGGCTCCGAGCCGCGCGCCACGCAACTGCCGCGCGGATGGCCGTCGGGACGGCGGTTGGTGCAGCAGAAGACGTGCCGCCGGTAATAGGGCTTGGGATCGCCCTGGTCCGCGGGTGCGCCGGCCACCCCTAACCCGCCTTGTCCTTGGCGCCGCCGCCCTTGGGGAACTGCGCCCAGAACATCTTCTGCAGCTCGTCGAGGCTTTGCATCCCGGCCGGCAGCCAGGTCTTGAGGATCGCCTCGGGCGACATGGCGTCGAGCGCGGCCTTCGTGCGCTTCTCCACCTCGGCCAACATCGCGGTCTGCAGCGGCCCGACATCGGGCAGGCCGAGGAAGGTGCGCGCCTCCTCGGGCGTGCAGTCGATATCGAATTTGATCTTCACGCCGCCACCTCCGCGCCTCTCGGCATTCGCCGCCGCTGGTTGTAATCTTGCCCGACCATTACAAAGTAGGCGTGGGGACCGAGGAGAGCAACGGCCGCGAAAGACCCCCGAACGCGCCGCAACCAAGGCATCGCATGAGCCGCAACCAGCTTGACGGCGAAACCAGCCCGTATCTGCTGCAACACAAGGACAACCCGGTGCATTGGCGTCCCTGGGGCGAAGCCGCGCTGACCGAGGCCAGGCAGACGGGACGGCCGATCCTGCTTTCGGTCGGCTACGCCGCCTGCCATTGGTGCCACGTGATGGCGCACGAATCCTTCGAGGACGAAGAGATCGCCGCGCTGATGAACGAGCGTTTCGTCCCGATCAAGGTGGACCGCGAGGAGCGGCCCGACGTCGACGCGATCTATCAGGCGGCGCTGGCGCTGTTGGGCGAGCAGGGCGGCTGGCCGCTCACCATGTTCCTCACCCCCGAGGGCGAGCCGTTCTGGGGCGGCACCTATTTCCCGCCCGAGCCACGCTACGGGCGGCCCGGGTTCGCGCAGGTGCTGGTGGCGCTGGCCGACGCCTTCGCGACCAAGGCCGCTTCGATCGAGCGCAACGTCGCGGCGCTGCGCCAGGCGCTCGCCGATCATTCCCGCCCCGCCGCCGGTTCGGCCATCACCGTGGCCGTGCTCGACATTTCCGCCGGCGCGCTGCTGCGCATGATCGACCCAAGCCGCGGCGGCACCGCGGGCGCGCCCAAATTCCCGCAGACCGGATTGTTCGAGCTGTTGTGGCGCGCCTTCTGGCGCGGCGGCGACGAGGCGATGGCGCGCGCCGTGACCCTCACGCTCGACCGCATGAGCGGGGGCGGCATCTACGACCATCTCGGCGGCGGCTTCGCGCGCTACTCCACCGACGCCGAGTGGCTGGTGCCGCATTTCGAGAAGATGCTCTACGACAACGCCGGGCTGATCGAACTTCTCACGCTGGCCTGGCAGCGCACCGGCAATCCGCCCTACGCGCGCCGCGTGGCCGAGACGGTCGGCTGGCTGCTGCGCGAGATGATCGCCGAACATGGCGCCTTCGCCGCCTCGCTCGACGCCGACAGCGAGGGCGAGGAGGGGCGCTTCTACGTCTGGTCGAAGAAGGAGATCGAATCGCTGCTGCCCGCCGACCTCTCGAAGCTGGTGTGCACCGTCTACGACGTCACCGACGCCGGCAATTGGGAGGGACATTCGATCCTGCATCGCAACCATCCCGCCGGCAAGCTCGAGGACGAGGCGCGGCTCGACGCGGCGCGCGCCACCCTGCTCGCGGCGCGCGACAAGCGCATCCGCCCGGGGCGCGACGACAAGGTGCTGGCCGACTGGAACGGGATGATGATCGCGGCGCTGGCCAAGGCGGCGTTCGCCTTCGACCGGCCCGACTGGCTGGCGGCGGCGCGGCGCGCCCTCGACGCAGTGGCGACGCACATGGTCACCGCCGCCGCCGACGGCACTGCGCGGCTGGGCCACTCTCTGCGCCTGGGCCGGCTGCAGCCCGACGCCATGCTCGACGACTACGCGCAGATGGCGCGCGCCGCCCTGGCGCTGTACGAAACCACCGGCGATGCCGCCTTCCTGGCCCGTGCCGAGGAATGGATGGAAACGGCGCACGAGCATTACCGCGACGCGGCCGGCGGCTATTTCTTCACCGCCGACGACGCCGCGACGCTGATCGTGCGCACCAAGAGCGCGCTCGACCACGCCTATCCCTCGGGCAACGCGGCGATGGTGGAATGTTTCGCGCGCCTGTTCCACCTCACCGGGCGCGAGGTCTACCGCCAATGCGCCGAGGCCGCGGTGACCGCCTTCGCCGGAGAGCTGGGCAGCCACTTCCCGTCGATGGCCGCGCTGCTCAACGGCTGGGAGGTCCTGGCCCAGGGCATCCGCGTCACACTGGTGGGCCCGCCCGACGACCCGCGCCGCACGGCGCTGCTGCGCGCGGCAGCCAGCGTCGGCGATCCCAAACTGGTGATCGCGCCGGAACCCTCGCCCGGCCCGTCGCTGGCCGGCGCGCCGCCGGTGGCGGAAGGCGAGGTTGCCGCCATCGTCTGCCGCGGGCAAAGCTGCTCGCTGCCGATCACCGATGCCGAGGCGCTGAAGAAGGAATTGGAGGGGGCGTAGGGACGGCGGCTTCATCGTCATCGCCGGGCTCAACCCGGCGATCCGCGCACAAGCCAACTCTATTCCTTTTTGAGCAGCCTGCGTTCCTTGGCACGATCCGCGTGGTAGGCCGTGACGATGCGGTCGCCGTCGATGACCACGCGCTTTCCGACGAGGCGTCTTCCACGCTCCAGCAAGCGCTTCACCTGTTGCTCGAAGACCTGGAAATCCTTCTGCCGGACGAGAATGCCGCTTTCCACATCTGTGCCGATCAGAGTGATGAACTCAATGTCGTCACTAGCGATTGCCCGTTGGGCTAGCCGTGCGACGGCGTGCGGTGTGAGGTCGAGTGCGCTCATGGTGCGCCTCCTCCGGAATCATCGCGCAACGCTTCAATATGTTCCACGAGCTTCTCTTGCTGATCCTCCGACATGCCATCCATCATGCCCAATAGCTCTTGAAGTTCCGCATTCGCTTTCTCGCGGGCCGCGGATATCCTGGGGCGCAGCCATGCTACGCGGTCGGTCGTCACATCGTTTCCAAGGAGCGCATGCGGTATATCTTTAATTAGTACAAGCCCTTTAAGTAATCCGTCCGCAATTTCTTTCTCGCCGCCCGCGAGTAATAGAGCGTCCTCGCGGCACACTTCGTAGGCCGCAATTCCATCCGCACCGAATCCGTTCAACTTGGCAGTATCACCGACATCGGCAGCCAGCTCCTTGAGATAAACTGCGAATGGGTTCTCGGTGGCTTCGTCATAACTCTGCCAAAAATGACTGTCAGCCAAGATTTCAGTGCCGAAGATGTCTCGCTTCTCGATCGATGCTTCTTCGTTGAAGTAAGTATCATCCGAACTCGCTGACGAAACGATCGCACCGGGGAGGTGTGCGAAATTCTTTCTAAGCTCTTCTGCCTTGCTAAACGCGCTTGTCAATTCGCTGAGCTTATCGGCACGGCGTCGAATACTGTTTTCCGCAGCCACAACAAATAGGAACGGCGCAAGCTCGACGATTCTCGACGCGGGGATTCCGTATCGCCGAGCTGCCAACGCAAGCGCGTTTCTGCAGGACGGAGCGATGCTGAGATTCAGCTGCCCCTTTTGTAGCTCTGGCTGCGGCGCCTGACTCTCATGCAGTGGTCCACTGCCGCAGAGCTCCGATTCGGATGCGCGCAGCGCTTCGCAGAGTCTACCGAAATCGTCCCTGCGGAGCCTTACTATTTCGCCTCGTTCCCATCTGGAAACCGTTCCGGAATCGACGTGCGTTTTGACGGCCAGTTGCTTTTGGCTCATCCCG